>MDSW01058363.1_pt1 | contig 35441 bp, 30 predicted proteins | sample 811171 | NCBI WGS metagenome assembly MDSW01 (sample SAMN05326641, study PRJNA326480) | marine metagenome | isolation source: seawater | place: Atlantic Ocean: North West | collected 2012 | reverse complement strand
ATGTTGTAAGGGTTTCGAGTATTATGGGGCGGTATGTTGTAACATGTTGTAACAACGGGGCTGAGAGCAAGGCGGTTTGCGCAAAGCGCGTGGCGTTCAGACTAGTTGTTACATTTACAACATGTTACAACCGGTCGGTTGTAAAAGTGACTCGCTTCCCGGAGCTAGAACCCGCTCGCAGATTCATGTAAATGATTCCCTTTTCGCTGGATGCCTCCCCGAGGGTGGGGTGGTAAGCAGCCACCAAAACTTAGATTATCTTAACATACAGGAAAGACTCTGAACAAACAAAAAACAGACACGATTCATGCACATCTCAAACATGGTTGTGGCGTCAGGCCGACTGCGAGGACCGGATAGACTCGGAACGAGGTCGCTGAAGTCGCAATACGGCACGGCCATTGTCTTTTTTTGCGTAGATTATGCAGGGTTTGGATGTTCCCAGAATGGGTGCACGCGTTGGGCTCGCGGCTGCGGCTTCTTCGATTGTGCACATCTCTTCCGACTCGCAGGAACAAATCGAAGCGTGAGAAGGTTGAGAAGGTTGCACACTGCGCATGCGCACCTCATCCAAGGCGGTGTTGGGCGCGAGTGCTGCCAAGTCGATCCAAGAATGGTTTTCGTCGGGCACCGCTGTCAAAAAGAGCGGAGTCAAAACGCCGTGGCGGCGTTCCATTTGTAATCAATTATAGCTCGGCAACTAATTTACGGCAAGCTTACGGCAAACAAGTACTAAATACGGCGCTTCAAGGCTAGCGGCGGGGCTTTAGTGCGACCACATGCTCACCCCGCTTCTGAGTATGCGGTTGGTTGCAAACTGATGCCTTCGTTTATCAATGCATTTTTATATATGTCAAACGTCTCCATTGTGAACGAGTGAATGTCAAAATTCAGACCGTCGCTCAGCAGTGCGCACTCCATTTGCCCCACCTTGGAGGGGGTTACGTTGTATCCAAGCTCGCTGAGCACTTCCGAAATCTCAGCGACTGTTATCCCGCTGTCGTCGAGTGTTTTGATGGCGACGGAGACACAGGCAACAAACAGTGGGCGCACTGCGTAGAATGGCGCGGTTTTCATGTCCAGTTTTCGAATCACGTTTTCAAAGTGGTAATATGCAGTCGCAAGCTCCTCGGTTGTCAAATCAAAGTTGGTGGACAGGTCGTTCACCATGGACCGAAACGCAACCATAGGAGCGGTGCGGAACGATTGCGCGTCTTTGGAGAAGAACTGCAATGGGTCGTTTCCAAACGAGCCGCACCGTTCGTCAAACAGCGGATTCTTGAAAATGTCCGGTGACGGGCGTGAACTGCAAGATTTGGCGCTCACGTATCTCAACGCGGCCGCTACACCGCTCACTATGAATTGAAATTCGAAGGCGTTCTGTTCCGCCATTGTGATGTGCAATTTGATAAGGTCGGTGTTGTGTCCAGCTGGTTCCCGACGCGCTGCGCACGCAGGTTTCCAATTGTGAACAGGTGGAAGTATTTCGTTGCCTAATTGCGGCTGTAATTACCAATTGGCTAGCGGCAGCCGAGCAAAGAACGATAGCGGACACGCGGCATGCCCGTCATGCGCCAACGCGAACAAACAAATAAATGTAATATAATGTAATATATAATATATAATATATAATATATAATATATATGCGTTACATGATATGTATACATATATGTATGCATATACATATATGTATCTCCGAGGGGGAGATTTGGGTTTCGAAAGTATGTGGGGTGCTCTGGGTTTGGGTCTTATGAGTGGGGTGGGGGGTTTGCCTAAAAAGGAAGACCCCCAAAGGGGTTTGCCTAAAAAGGAAGACCCCAAAGCGATCTTCGTTCTCAAATAGGAAAATCGTTTTCATATGAGGAGATCACATATGAAGATTTCTTTCCTATGAGAAGCGCTTTCAAGCCTTTCCCAAATATGGCAAACCGAGCAAAAGCTCTGACACCACAAGTCCTCCACGCGTGGTGCTTGAGTGTTACTGTCTGCCAAAATCGCTATTTGGGTCAATAGCGAAAGCGGCACCTGCCGTTGTTGCGCTATTACCTGCAACTGCAACTTCAACTTCATCCATGGAGTATTCGGCATTGGAATTGTCCCAACGGCGCAACAGGGTCGCTAGCGAGGAAAAACTGGAAGACCTTGGGCTTGGCAAGTTTGAACACCTTGTGCTTAGGACCAAGGAGTTGCAGCAGGCGCTCAAGGCAAACGGCTTGCCCTTTGAGGCGTGCAAGAATTCTGAGGCCTGGGCCTTGGTGCAAAAGCAGATGCAGCAGGAGGAGGCAAAGCAGCTGGAGCAGGAGGCAAAGCAGCAGGCAAGGCTGCAGGAAAGGCAGCGACAGAAGGAGGCAAAGGAGAAGGCGCGGCGGGAGGAAGCGGCGAAGGTGGCAGCAGATCGGAAAGCTCGGCAGCAGCAGGCAGTGGCAATCCGGGCAAAGGCTGTCGCCGCCTCCCTCCAGCGTGACAGTGACCGTGACGCCGCCAGTGCCCCCGTTGCCAGCGCCCCCAACCAGGGGTGGTCGGTGGACGATCTCACATCGCTGATGAACTTTACGGCGGGCTCATCGGAGCCCTCCACCAGCGCCAGCAACGACGCCGCCTACAACGCTATTGCACACGCAATCTCTGGACAGGTGGAAGAGCTGCCAACGCATCCCTCGCGGCAAAAGCGAAAGCAGTCAGCGGGAGCAAAGCCGCCAGCATCCAAGAAGCCGTCGCAGCCTCAGCTTCAGCTCCGGCCAGTGCAACCGGGCATTGCCAGCCAACAGCCGCTCTGGCCTGCCGCTGCGCAGGGTGCTCACGCAAACGCCCAAGCGGAGCAGCGCTGCATCGAAGGCGACTGGGTGACATGGAGCGACTGTCAGGCTTGCTATGGCTATGACGCAGAACACATGTGGGGCGATGCTGGCACGACCAAACGCATGGTTTCCATCAACCAGCCTTCGCCTGCGCCCGAAATCGTCATGAGCTCAGTGCAGGAGGCGCGGTCGGGTTTGACGCTCCGCGCGTCCGTTGCGGCGCCGGCGCCGCCGCCGCCTGTCGCCGCCGCCGCCGCCGCCGCCCCGGCGCCGTCTACCTCCGCCCTCTCCGCTCCGCCCGCCGCCGCTCCTCCTCCCGCCGCTCCGCCCGCCGCCGCACCTCCCGCCGCCGCCGGCACCACCACTCTGCATCAGGTTGCGCGTGCATTGGCCAATCAGACTGCTGAGCAGCAGGTGGACCGGTCGGAGGCGCAGTCATTTGAGCACAGCGACGTGGAGGACGAAGACCAACCGCCTGCGGCGTCGCGGGTCAACAAGACCTGCAAACGCGCCTCTGTGAATGTGCAATCTGCCGCCAAGGCTACGTTTGAAGGCATCTTCCCCGCACGCGCAACCCGGCCCTATGAATTTGCGCATGACGAGGAAGCGGGAGGCGTGCTCCCTTTCCCTCCCGACGCAGCGAACCGCCTCATCCAACGGTTCACTCTATACGCCAAGACGCAGCACGCCGGTGGCACGGCAAGCAATCTCGCGCCTTCCTTTCGGCGGTTCTTGCTGTGGACCGGCAATCGGCTGGTGCTGCCACACCTTCCGCACGCCTTGGCTGAATGGGGCAAAACCGTAGAGGGCGTTCAGCTGGATCCGAGGGTGGAAAGTCAGAAGAAGGCATACGACAAAGCGATCAACGAGGGGTTTTCCAACTTTTGGAATTCGCTGCTTCCAGAGGAGTGCCCGCTCTTGTACCTTCCCAACCAGCTTGTCGATGGCGACAAAGCAGTGGAGCATACGATGCTGCAGGATGAAGACTTTGTGAACAGGCACATTGACCTCCAGAAGCTCAACGACACGACCGGCACGTACAAGACTCCGTTCAAGAACGACGATGATGTGTTGGCGATGCTTCCAGTCAGTATGACGTACAATGTCTTGGCCAAGGGGGTGGTCGACTTCTCGGTGTGGACTTTGGCGAAGAATGGCGAGAAGATGCCGACGGTGCTGGACGCACAGGCAAAGCTTGCGCAGTTTGTTCGTTGCCTGTACAAGTTCTTGGAGCCGTTTGCGGCCCAGCTCCGAACTCAGAACAAGCCGTACTCCAGCTTGTCCTCCGATGACAGTTTCATGACCTACCTGGCGGCTACGGACATGACCAATGCACCAAAGGCCAAGTCTCGGCGGTGAACAGACACTTGTGCGTTTGCGTGTGAGTGTGTCGCATGAATTTCTTTTCGAGTGCATATAGTGCGCGTGTGAGTTTACGCAGTTCTCGCTAACGCGCCAGGCCGCGGCAAAGCGCCCTAAACCATGCCTGCCACAATGGCGAAGAAGCGCCGCAGCGGAACGGGCGCCGAATCGCTCGCGCGCCAGGCAATCTATCTGGCCAAGCTTGCAAAGGCAAAGCACGGCAAGGACTTGAGCATTTCTGGACAGGCTTTGGGCGAGCTGGAGCGCGTCTTTGATTTTGTCACCGAGTCGTTGATGACCAACTGCCAAGCGTCCATGAAGATGATGAAGACCAAGACGCTCTCTCTCAAGGTGGCTCGCTGCGCGTCGGAAGTCACATTCACGGGGCGGCTTCGCGAAGACGCGACGGTGCGCGGTGCGCGCGCAGTCATGAACTACGAGAAGCGCGCTACGGCGACGGAGCCCGCGTCCGTATCCGCTGCGTAGTAGTCAGTGAGAAACCGCAGTGTAATAGATAGAGACAATCTTGTGAGTTGATAAGGAGCATCAATCACGCCAAATAGTAACAAGAAGCATGGTCAGCCTTCCCAACTTGTCTAGCCTGCGCTTGGCGGGAGCGGCAGGCCCAAATTTCCGAGTCCCGCCACAGCCACCGACTGGCGCGAGTGTAGCCGACATTGTTGCAAATTACTCCAAACTGCAGGATGCGGAACACGAACTGCGAGTGGCGACCAATAACGCCAATGCAATGCGAAGCTTCACGGGAAGAAAAGAAAAGACCCGACAGGAGCTGGAATGCAGGGCCAGGATAGACAACGCTCAGAACCGAGCATTGAAATTTGCGGCACAGATGTACAATTTGCAAAAGGCGCTCACGGATGGGGATCAGCAGCTTTTAGAGAGCAAATTGGTGCAAGCTGTGAGCGCTGCCGACAACAAGAAGGGCTTGGTGGCAGGCGTCATCGATGCCATGATTGTTGAGCGGTCGGATGATTACATTGAACGCGTCGTGGCAAACGCGCCAAACTTTTATAAAACAGACTTGGCTGCTGTGATGAAGCGCACACTCGTATGGCATCTCGCTACAAAGGCTGTCATGAGCAAAAAGAGCAGAGGCAACTCAATCTATCGGTTTGTCATCGACACCTACATCAAACTGCTTGAAGGAATTAGTGGTCCGCTTGAAGTTCTTCAAAGTCCTTACCACGAGGGAACCTTGTTTACGATTCCTGAAGACTGGATTCGGCAACATCTGCCTGAAGAGGTGGCGGACGAAACGCCAAGCGAACAAGGAAGGCGGGTGGAGTCGGCAGGTCGGTAAGGGCGATAATTCTTAGTGTGTACACACACACACACGCGCGCGCGCGCGCATACCATACTACTCATTATGTACGCCGGGTTGCGCCCGCAAGAACTGCCCGGTTGCTTTTGAGGTCCGCAACAACCGCGCCCGACGCGTCCACTACAAAACTCAAATTGGCACATTCGGTATGCAGGTTGCTCTTAACCACAAAGGGCACAGAGTTGGCGTAGAAGCTTGCTATGGACGCCAGGTACGGGTTTAGTGGTACAATCTTGAACATGTACTTTTTGTGCGCATTCTGCGGCGACAGGTTGCTGTGCGAAGCTGGCTTCAAAGTGTGAAACTGCTTCATCTGAGACCCGTTTTCAATCGTAAAGTCGTAAAACCCGCCCGAGCCCGGAGCTGGGAGCACCGACGGGCTGAGCAAATCGCAATTTGCATCTTGCTTGCGAAAGCTGTAATTTGGGCTGTTGACATTGCAGTTTAGCTCGGTGTGGTCTTCAAAGCACATGCTAACGTGAAAGCACAGAGTGCGCTCGCGATGCGTCCAATTGCGGCGTTCCGCTTCCGGAACACAGTCTCTGATCAATTTTAGCACCGACTCTTCTGTAAACCGTTGCCCGTGCTGCGCAGTCTTTTTTACCAAGGACACGTTGATTGAAATGTCTCTGTTGCCCGCAACAAAGTAGATCTCGGTGCCGACAAACGCCCCCGTGGTCATCGCTTTGATTCCATGCGGAAAAGCGCCGCACGTGCTGCCTTTCTTATCGCCTCCCGGCTTGTACGGGCGCCCTTCCTTGTTCCACAAATCGTGCCTGATGCGAATCTCCCAGTCTTGGCTGAGCTCTTTGATGACTTCTGGGCTAAGTCGGCACACCGTCTTGTAAGGCGACGCTACCAGGACAAGTGGCGGCCGATTGATGTCGAGAATGTCTTTTGTCGTTTGAAGCATCTCGGCGGGTTGCGCGCGCGGCAGCGTTGGAGTGGCGGGGTTTGCCGACTTTTCCTCCAGCGCCACAGTTGCTGGTGCTGAGCGAGCCTTGTCATGAAATTGCTGCAGCACTTGAAAGAGGCACGTGACGTCTCCATAGGTCAGGTTGCTTCGCTCATCGGCAGACACACCAGGCGGCGAGCGCTCAATCAGATGCTCCAACTGGCCCTCTCCAGTAATCTTCAGCGCCTTTATCCGTTGCAAACCCTTTGCCGTCTCTTCAAATACAAATTTCAGCTTTCGCTTCTTGCTTACCACCTGACCTTCGGTTCGCCCACTTTGCGACGTCGAAGCGGTGGAAGCCGCGTCGTTGACCTCTTCCTCTTCTTCTGCAGCTTCTGCGGTTTCTGCAGCTTCTGCAGCTTCGGGCGCAACAGCGTCGCCGGCTTGGCCTTCGGTTTCGGAACTTTGGGCACTTTGAATACTTTCAACTTCCGCGGCATCGCCTTCGGACATTGCACAGTAGTGTGCTCTTTAAAGGAGAGCGCGGTCTCTGTAAGCTTGATTAGCGGTTTCTTCTAGCACATACTAATAAACGTCTCGTTTATAACTTGCGCTGCGCTCGTATTGCCACGCGTGGAAGAATTTGCGACGCCACAAGTTGCGCGCTAAGGCACTTTTCATTGCCTTGAAACGCACGCAAAGCTCAAGCTACGACAACTGCGCCCACACACCATGTCGTGGAAGCGGCGGCGCGACGAGGGAGATGAAGTGGAAAACTCGCACGATCTTCGACATCAGTGGATGACTGAAACAGCTTGCAACAATATCATCCAAGATTTCCAAACAGGCAAGAAATTGGCAAAAGAGTGTTGGACGCCGTCTGACGACGATCTCAGCGAGCCGCCGTTTGACATGGTCTTGAAATTCGTGTACATGATCCGCGAGGATCGTAAGGAGCTCAACGACTACTACGACGCGCAGGAGGCCAAGAAGCAGAAACAGCAGGAGGAGCAGCAGCGGCAGCAGCAGCAGCACAACTACTACAACGACAACTACCAGCGTCGCTCGCCAGATGTGATCACCCGCGACGATTCTCGCCACTGGTCTCACCAACCCCCTCAGCGCAAAACCTACGAGGAGCGTGCGTACCGCCATCGGAATGGGAATTAAGAGTGTTATCACGATACCAACACCCGGTCACGAATTTCAAAACGGATTGGAAAGTGATCAGAAATCCCCTTGAGGCCTTGGGTACGCGGCATGCTCAACGGCAAAACCGCATGCTTGACGTCGGCGGACCCGTCCTTGTCCAGCTTTTCGAAATGGTCCCAGCTTTCAATATCTACCAAAAAGTTGTCATAACAGTTGCGCCCCGCGCTGGTTGCCGACTTGAGCCCAATCAGCGGTTGAGCAAATCCGGCACTCTTCAAGCCGTAAACTTGGACTTCGGGTCCATCCGGGTGCTCGCGCTCCGTGTCTCCGGGGTATGTGTTAAAGTCGCCGGCAATCACGTGCACCGCCCGCTCTTTTGTTCGGGAGTCTTTGGCGCCCTGCTCGGTCATTGTGAACCCATAGATGTCACGGCTGCGCTCGGCGTAGGAACTCAGCATTGCTTTGAGCTGAGCATCGCGCTGCCGACGGCGGCCGTATGGCGGCATGTGAACCATTGTCAATATCATCGTGTGAGCCGGCATCGAGCGTATAAACCCGACGTCGAGCGCCACCGTCAGCGGCGCCCAGTCCAGCACCTGGCACTTTTCTTCCTTTTGCGCCACCTTCCAAGTCCAGCTCTTCTTGATCTCAACCGGCTTCTTCACAAAGCACACGTGGATCTCCTTGTTGCCGCGTCCTTGGTCATTGATTCTGGCTTTGCAAACGCCGGTGTCAGTGTCGCCAGGCTTGTCGTCGTCCGAAAGCGCAGACGATACCACATTAGAGGGCTCCGAGGCCACGTGCGTCCACGGAGCATCGTCAGTCGGAGTGCGAGAAAGTATGTTCAGCGTGCGCTCAAACCACACGACGCGATCCTGGTACAATTTTTCCGAGGCCGGAACTTCGGTGAGCATTACCACGTCGTGCGTCGCCATCTCGGCCATCAGTTGCTGCCACATTGCTGGGGTGCCGCTTGTCATGTTGCGAAGTTTCCGGATGTTGAAGGCAATGATGGAGATGCCAGGCGGCAAGTCAAAAATTGGAATTGGCGGCTCTTCTTCATCATCGTCGCTGGCCTCTTGCTTCTGACTGGCAACTTGTTGCACAGCGGCCAGCGCCGCCGCCGCGCCTTCGCCGCGTTTGGCTTTCAAGTCCATGAGCTCGTCAACCACCTTTTTCTTATCTCCGGCAGAGTCTGCCGTCACAACTTCTTCATCGGGCGGCAAACCGCACGCGGCGCGCATCATAAGCCGCAATTCCAAAAGCTCGCTCTCTTTCAACTTTTCCAATCGCGCGGGTCCAAAGTATTTCAAGTTGGTGTCGAAAAGCCGCGCAGCGCGGCCACCGGACGCCGTCGGCATGGCAACTTGAGCGCTGGCCATGTTGGCGAATGCGAACGCACGAGGGCATTGTTAGCGGCGAAATCTCGCGCTAGGCAGCGCGCCTCGCGCCGTTGCCGGCCAAATCAAACCCGGCAATGAACAATTCCGTAGCGCACCACCACCACCACCGCGCCCATCCAGATCATGAGCATGCTATGCACACGCAACGCCGCGTGCACGCTTCGCACGCGCAGGCGCAAGCGCAGGCGCAAGCGCAGGCGCAGGCGCAGGCGCAGGCGCAGGCGCAGCTCCACCCACACGCGCAAGAAGAGCTGCAGCAGCAGCAGCAGCAAACTCCAACATACCACCACCACCACCACCCACCGCCGGCACTGCCCACTCGGCAAGGCCCGACGACGCTGTGCGCGTGCTCGCTTGTGTGCATGGCCTTCTTTGGATGCGCAACCTTTGTTGGTCTGATCGTGGTTGAAATGCCGTTGATCAGCGCAGAGACGTCTGCGCTGCTGATAGACCAGCAGCGTCGTTTGCATTCTCAAAAGCCATTTCCTCATGCCGAACCTCTGAGCGCGACCCCGAGCGCGGCGACGCCGTTTGCAATGGCGGCAGACGATCGCGTACGATTTGGGCTCTGGGATTCGGCCAGCACAATCACGCCGTTGCAACTTACCGTTGCCGTGAGCATGGCAATTGACGTCGACGAATCCAAAATTCACGTTGCGGCGGAAGGCAGCCACTTTTTCACCGTTGAGGTGCAAGAGGCACCTTGGCTCTTGGAAGCCGTCAACGCCGCCGAAGGCACTGATTTCTTGAGTTTGGTGAACACGCACGCCGCAGCCTTCCACGCTAAGTTGGTGGTCTCGCACCAGGCCCTCGTAGTGGCTGCTACGCCGCCGCCGCCCAGCGCGGCCATTTCTACGCCGGCCGTTGGTATAATTAGAAAACGGCGGGCGGGCAATAGCACCTCTGCGGCGTGAGAGCATGCCGCGAGCCCGCAGCGCGCTCTCGTGGCAGTGTGGGCTGTGCTTTGGCTGCCTGATCCTGGGCATTTGCTTGATCATTGTCAGCCTCTTCTTCACCGACTACGCCGAGATCTTCATAACCTTTCTGGCCATCGGGCTTTTGGTGGTCTGCTGCGGCGTCACGCTTGATTGCTGCTGCATGAAGCGGCGAGGCACGCTTTTCTGCATGTCCCTCCTCCCAAGCTTTGACCTCGGCGGCGGCGACGGAGCACAGCAACCGATCAGGCATGCGCACGCGCACACGCACACAACGACGACAATCGAAGGGCGCGCGGCGTACGCGGGGGATGTCAATTTGGCCGCTCTGTCCTTGTGAGTCCTCATAAACAAATGTTAAAGACGCAAAACACCCACACCCACACCCACACCCGCCAACTTTAAAGTCCGCGCGTAAATCCGCGCGTGTCCCTAACCCTTATGGGGCGTTTTTCGCTCGTTCCCTCATTTGTCCACCAAGCCACAAAAATAAAGGCGACCAACAGCACGACAATTCCAGATGCAACCAACGCGTTCGTGTTGGGCTTGTCAAGAACGCCTGCAATTATCAGTCCAAGCCCAAGGACGACCAGAATCACACCACCAATCCATGCCACCCAGTCGATGGGCTTCTTTACTTCGGGCTCTTCCGGAGCTGGGGCCATATTGTCCCAACTCGTGTCGATCTCGTGTGCCTTGAGCCCGTTTCTCTTGTCAAGCTCCTCTCCGGCCGGTTTCCAAAGTTGAGCAATCCGATCCTTTTCGGTCGACGCCATACCTATTCGTCTTTTCCCAAGAGGTCCGCACGGCCCAGGAAATTATAGCGACCAGCTAGGCCCCTGCCAGCTCAAGATCTTCGCGTCCCAATCGGGCGGGTAGTGTCCGTTGCGCCGCTGCTTGATCAGGCCAACGAGGCCTCTGTAGAGGTCGGCTCCGTCCGGACCATCTTCTTCTGAGAATTGCAGGACGGCTTTGCGCAACGCCACCGTTTCGCCAAGCGTCAACGGGGCCTGGTCTCCTGTCATCATTGTGCCTTCGGGCGCCACTAAGGAATTGTTCCACAACCGGGAGTGTTTTCCAAAAAGAGGCGCGGGCATCCCCGCCCGCTCCGCTTTTGCCTTGTCGCTGTTGCCAAGCAAATCCCACGCCGACGCCAGGGCCTCGCTGGCAAGAGTGTTGCACTGCAACGCATTCCGTGGCCGTTTGGGCATCGTTTTGGAGAGTTTTAAATAACACTACCACGCCCCCGAAACTCTCAGCCCTTTTTGCCACGCGTTCTCTGATCTACGGTCCAACTCGGCGGCCACTCCGGGCCACTGAATTTTGTCGCCCGCGTAGCTGTTTGAAGGTGCCGAATCACGGTCCCCCGAGTCGGACTCTGTCGCACTTTCAACGCTGCGCCCTCGTCGCGGGTTTCGCCGCGCGCAAATGCACGCCAGCGTAATGGAGGCAAAGATCAGCGCGATGGCGATCATCACGGCCTGCACGATTGTCAATTCGCTCACCTCATCTGGAGGCGGCGGGGACGGCGGCGGCGGCGGCGGCGGCGGCTCGGGCGGCGGACTAGGCGGCGGTGGCGTTGGTCGGGGGGGCGGAAAGGGCGGCGGTTTTGGCGGCGGGTGCGGCGGACTCGACGGCGGCGTGGCTAGAAAAAAGGCAAGGACTTCGTCGGCCTGCACTTGATAGTCGCTGATTGTCTGCGCGTCTTCAAAGACTACGCCGAAGCGCGAGATGCCGACTTGGTCGATCAGCGCGCCGTACTCGGCCGCCACCATTTCTCGCAGGCTGGTCACGGTATCGCCTGGTTCGACATCAAAGGCCTTGGTAACGTCGTTTGCGGTGTTCTTGACGTACACGTTCATGGCGGCTGTTCCCACTGGAGTAAGCCCAAGGGCGAGACGCAGTGCGCGTCGCGGCAACGGCATGGCGGTTGCGCGTCCGCTAAGTCCCGCGTTCTTTCACTTGCTCACAACCGTTCAAGGCGTTATCAAACGCAATGGTGCCGCGCGGGCTCAAAGGGCTGCTCAAGAAGACGGCGCGTGCCAAGTTTGTTGCGTCGCGCCAGCACGGAGGCGGCTACCGCATGTTGGACGAGAAGTCGCGCAAGGCCACGGGCACGCGATTGCGCGGCGTCGCCAAGCGCATCAGCGAGACGCTGTGGTCGGACGGCCAGCTTCCAAAACCGCCGTCGGACGGCGTGGACAAGAAGGGCAAAGCCTGGCGCGGAGAAGGCGGGAGCCTGCGTCGCGGCACTGCCGTCGACCGCCAAGTGAGTCGGCTGTGCAAAGTCTCCGAGCGGCAGCGGCAACGCTCGGCAATGCTGACGTTGACGCGCATGGTCTTTGTGGCACTCGAGCACCACGGCATGGTGCCCGTGGATGCCCAGCGCGTCGTGTGCGACGTATCGCGCCGGCTTGGAACGGCGGTTGACATTGTCGCCGTACGCGGCGCGCGACTAGTCCTAGTCGAGCTCAAGTGCGGGTTCCACGGCCGCAAAGACCTGCCTGCAACAGGCGACAATGGCAGGTTGTGCATGCTGAAAGCACCTTTGAAAAAGGCCAAGGACTGCGTACTGCACCGACACTTTGCACAGCTGGCTGCGACGCTCGCGCTCTTCAAGAGCGAGAAAACAACGCGGCAGCAGCTTCAGAAGATCGGCATCGCCGATGTCGACGCGGTGTTGCTGTATGTAGACGACGGCGGGTCAATGCTGTATGAGCTGCCTGAATGGTGGCAAGAGCGCGGACCCCGAATCCTCAACAACATATGCCAAAATTAGACCACGTAAAAGTGAGGGCAATTCTGAGAAGGTACACTGCTAGTCATGTCCTGGATTATCAGAGTCATCAACAACAGCTTGCCCGTGTTTATCATTCTTGGGTTTTTGGCAGCGCTCTGCTGTCTCTGCGGCTGCTGGCGGTTGGCTACCAGATTCGCACGGAGTTGCTGCAAATGCGGCTTCTTCTGCTGCGACTTTTCGGCAAGCACGGCGCAGAATGTTGCAACCACCGCTACTGCGGACCTCGGCAAGAGCAGCGGGAGAAAGGACAGCAGCAGCAGGAGCAGTAGCAATGGCACCGCCCCGGCTGTGAGCAACAAGGCGCCGCCCGTCGCTGCCAAGCCCGATGCTTTGGGTGGCGAGTGCCAGTACATCGTCGCGTGCGTGACATGCTGCTACTGCTGCAACATGCTCAAGCCCGCGCCAAACCGCGTTGCACAGCCCGTCACAACCGGCCAAAAACCAGTGCCCGACGCTCTGGCAATCCCAGCTGGCAAAAAGGGAAAGGAAGATGCAGCATTTGAAAGTTTGCCATTGCTGTCTTTGGATTCGGTAATAATTCGGCCTTGAACCCCCAGTCTGTGTATGTGTGCATGCGTGTATTCATGCGTATTTAACTACTACGATTACAGTAGTCATAACCAAATCACACCTCTCCCCGGGGGGTTTTTTTTGGGGTCTGTCGCAATCACCCTTGCCCTTTTTCTTCCTTTCCACTCCTGCTACACCCACGTTTTTTTTTTGGTTGAGTTTTTCTTGGCACCGGCTCGCACCGCTTGGTCTTTCGAATTTGCGCGGCCGGAAAGAAGAAGCTTACGCAGCGACATGGTCAACCGCCTGCTTCAACGGTTGGGTAGTGTCATAGCCGCCGTAGCTATTGTGGCCCCAGCCTTTGTTGGCACGGTTTTTGTCGTAGGTGTAGTTCTCCGCGTCCTTGCTCAGCAGCCAGCACATGTTGGCGTACAGGTCGTTTGATGAGGCGCTGCCCCAGAAGTTGCGGTTGGCGTCGAGCTGCATCAGGAGCAGGGACTTGAAGGCAATGCCCCAGAGCAGCATTTGACGGAAGGTGACAACCTCCTCGCCGGGGTGCTCCGCGTTCATAAACCCGTTCCACTTCATTGCCGAAACGACAACGACCAGCACGCTGAAAATCAGCGAGCCCTTGAGGCCACCAACGAGGAAGGAGATGGTCGTCGGCCACGCCTTGCCGGACGGCTGGCCCATGAGACCAAAGATGATAGAAGCCACCAGGCCAAGGAGGATCGAAAACAGGAAGAGCGTGAACTGGCCGATGACCAGCTCGTCAAGCAGGATGCGAGGGCTTTCGTGCATAGCAATCTTGGTGTAGTGAGCGGGGACGGCGGCAGCGGCGACAACGGGAGGGGTTGCAGTGGGATCGGCTGCCACTGCGGCCACTGCGGCCACGTAGTCGCCCTCTTCCGCAAAGAGGTACTGCGCGTGGCTGGCGTCGCTGTAATCCGTCAGCTTCCGTTCCTGGAAGAGCGAGTACCCGTGGATCTCAAAGACGAGCAGAGTAATCCACAGTGCAACGTGGTAGACGAGATCAGCGAGCGCAATCAGCCGAGTCAGGCACACCACGCAGTAGTCCTTGCTGGCGACGGTCTTGCCCGCCTGCCAAAAGGCGGCGAGGCCGCGGCCGTGCAACGGCGCAGAAACCATGTACGAAACAAAGCCGGCATTCACTTCCCGCTTGCAGTCTTCCATGCTCGCCATGGTGGCGCCCACTGACTAGTGAACGACGGACACTCTTCACAGCACCTTTTGACAATCCCGTTTCAATTGAGAGCTTATCCCCGCGGGCATTTGAGCCCGCGCAACGGCCCCCGCTACCCCCGCGCTCAAAAGCCCGCGGCTTCTAACAGGGCGCATCCTTCGTCTTCGTCCAGACTAAACCCGCCGAGCAACCCGTTGCCTGGCCCCGTGGCAGTGAGCGGCGGCAGCAGCGGCGAGCCGTCGTCGAATCCATCGCAGCCGACGTCGTCCCACAGCTCTTGGCGCTGGCGCTTTCGCGCAAACGCGCGCGCCTTGCCGTTTGCCATTCCCGCCGGCGCGTGCGCAGTGCTGGAACTGGCCGTCGCCGACGACGGCAAGACGGGCGCGTCGTCGCGCGCGGCGTCGCTCGGCTTGTGCACGTCGCGCAGATATTCCGGCACGAGCTCGACGGTTTCGGGCTTGTCCGAGTGCATGAGCAGCTGCGCGACCATGCGCGACCACGAGGACAACATCTCGCGCTCGCGGCGCGAACCTGGTAAATTCGCACGACCTGTCGAGTACACCTCGCAGCAAATGCTTTCTCCTTGAGGACGCCAAGCCAAACCGACAAAGGAATCTTTATCGTAATGCGCCGTCGACGAGTGTGCATTGGCAAAGGCCTCGCAGTTTAGTCTTGCGTTGATGGAGACGGCGCCGACCTGGTTGATGATCTCAAACTTGCGCACGTGCAGATAAATCCCGGCCTCTTGCGCCAGCTGACGCGTTGCGCGCATCACCGAAAGTCGTGCTTGCAGCGGGCCTTCGCATCCTGTGCCAACGATTCTTCCGGTGTGGAAAATGAGAATGCGACATCGTGGAGAGGAAAAGGCCATTTGGATTGCGGCGAATCGACGGGGTGCATAGAATGCATTTGTGCACTTGGACGCGATGCTGTGCAGGTCGAGCGGCAGCGTGATGCCCGTGCCGGCAACGGGGATGCCTTCCGCCAGCTGCAAGGCGACACGAGTGTGAGATTGTCATTGGGGCAGTGTGTGTGGATATCTTACCGTCACAATATTCACAAGTCGTGGCACTAGATGCAGGATGCCTTCAAAGTCGGCGAGGGGGAGGCCGTGCGTGAAGCGCGCCATCTTCCAGATGGCCTCGTCGCTGAGGTCGCGCGGCGTCTCGGTTGCGCTGAGCCGCGCGCGCTCGACTTGGCACCGGCGGGTCACGTCCTCTATGGCTTCGCGGATTTTGGTCCTCACGAGCGCGACGTCGGCGTCCTTTTGCGGCGCGGCATTGGCCAGGCGCGACTCGCGGCGCAGCCGGTTCCAGGCGTTTTGCAAGAGCAACTCCGAGCTCTCAACAGCCATGCGCCCGACGCGCCGGGCGTCCGCGTGCTTTGCCGTGGGGCTTCTCGTGATGTTATACCGTCGTGCTAGTATAGCGGCAAATTCGCGTCACGTGTTTACACGCCTTCCCTACTCATACTCCCCTTTTTACAAGCTCTACTTTACCCCTCGTATACTTGTTGTGTGCATGTGTGGATTGTGCACTTTGGATTCAGCGCGGGCGCCGCGTAAAGGTTTGCGGCTTGCTTGCGCCGCCATTGGACTCGGACCCCGACGATGGCGTTGGCGATTGCGGCACGGCTTGGCTAAACCCGGCGCTTTCTTCGGGCGTGCCAAAGACGCTCTCAAAAACGGAGCTGACTACGCTTGATGACTGGCGCGCGCGGGGCCGGGGCGCCGGCGCCGCCGCGGACGCACGCATGACGACGTCGTCGGTGTTGCTGGCGTCGCCGGCGGCATCGCCGGTGGTTGCGGGTTCGGCGAATTCGGCGGGTTCGGCGGCGGCGGTCGCGGCCGCGGCGGTCGCGGCACGGGAGCGCGTCCGTGCAGGAGACTTTTTGCGCGACTTACTCGCCTTTGCAGCCGACATTGTTGCCGCGACCATTGGCGCTGAGAGCGCTTGTGCGTCTGTGGGCTCACTGGTGGACGCAACCTCTGTGGTGCTAGGGATGAGCACGGGCGTAGGATCGGCCGTCGCTTCGGCAATGTCCGTCATTGCAACGTCGGCTGCAGGCGCTGCCGTCGGCGCAGGCGTCGCCATTGGAGCAGGCGCCGCCGTTGGCGCAGGAGGCGTCGCGGCAGCATTTATAACAGGCGCATTTGAAACGTCTGCACTTGCTCCCGGCGCTTTGCTCGAAGTGTCGACTTGATGGTACCGGATTGGTCGGAGCTCGAGGCCATTACGCAGTCTTGGATCGGCACGCGCGTTATAGGGCTCGCACGCGCGACGGCCAACGAGAATATGCAAATCCGCAGCGCGATCAAACGACTTACCCATGAAATCAAGCGCTCTTTGACGCCCTTCATTTAGACGAGCTGCGTTTGATGCTTGACTTTCTGCATCAGTCCGGTTGTCGTTGGTGAGCTGATTGTCGATGACGTAGTTGGTGTCAAACTCGGCGTTACTCATCACCACAACTTTCAGTCCAGCGTTATCAAACGCGTTTGACTCCAAGAATGTCGTGGTGGACAATTCGCCAGGGCCAAACAGCTGTCGCAACGACGGCCGGCACGCGTTTGCAATTTTCGTCACGTGCCGTAGATACGACCGAGCTTCCTCGCCGGACATGGTTTGCGGAGTTGGGTCGTCGGTGTTTGGAAGTTTGGGGCCACTTGTTCTATTGTAGGTGAGCATTTCTTGACCACCAAAGCGGTTGCGGTAGCTGTACTGCACGTTTTCTGTTTGAACTGCGGACAAGCCCAGTGCGTGCTGCGGCCGCACGTCGTGCCAGCCGATTTGAACGTCCAGCGTGAGTGCACAGCCCGTATTGGCCGGACCGCCGGCGTAGCTCTGATACCGCATGGATTTGACGTCCATGATACGGCCCACTTTCCACGCACCCACCATAAACTCCAGATCGTGAGAACGGATGGCGTCAAACGGGTCTTCGTCCAGCTTGTGCTTCTTTGCGCCGCGCGCCGCAATGTTTGCAAAGTGCGCGTTTTGTTCTCGCACTGCGTTTTTTTCCGCGGCCTGTACCGCTTCGGCGAGATTTCTTTGTTCTTCCTCATTCATAGCTGCGACTGCACGAAGCCGCTCTGGAACACTCAGCCGTCGTCCTTCGTCGTCTTCCCTCGGCTTGAAGAATGCGTCCAGCTGCTTCTTTTCCGCCGCTGACTTGACTTCTTCCATTTTCTGGCGCACCCATGCCTGGCGGCTGCTAAAGGGCACGTACTGGAAATAGTACATCTTGACATTTCGTGCCGCTACTTCGTTTGTTTCTGGATTTTCAGAAGAAAACACGTAGTTCCCTGTAGAAGTGCGCACTTTGAGCTTTTGCTGGACCGTCATCTCGTAAGCAACGAGACCGACGTAGCAGACATTCATGCACTGCGGCGATCTGTCAAACATCTGTGCTGGGTACGCAGAATACTGACCCGTGAAGCTTGCAACAAAGTCGTACATGCCAGTGGGAAGCCAGCGCGCGCCGACCTTTGGCCCGTTGACGGTGTTGACCCCCGTGGCTTCTGCAATCGCCGCTCCAGAGGCAAAGAGGTGGTTTGCTGCCTCAATGGACCCGCGCGGATGCTTTTCTACAAGCCGGGAGCGGTGTGGGTTTTTTGATGGCCGGCGGACGCTGCCGTCGCTGACATACGCATTGTACTTTTGCAGCTTGCGCGCATGCTGTGCGCGTCTGAGCTCGTAGTCCGCATGCTGTGAGTTGTAGGCGTCCCACGCTGCCACCTGTCCATCTCGAGCTGCCACGGCGGCCTGATACTCAGCTTCCTGACCCTCTTCATACTCGGATCTCAGCACTTCATCGGCAATCTGCTCTCCGGGCGCCGCAGGTTCCGCTTCATCAAAATCTCCCGGGTCTTCGGGCACGGCTTTCAAGAATTGATTGTCGGGGTTGGCGTGCCGGGTCGTTCCACCTTCTTCCAAGTAGCCGCCGTCGTAGCAGTTGTAGCCATTGTTGGTCATGGCCGGGCCTTGGATGACCATGTTGAAAATCGTGCCATCGCGTTTGCCCGATTGGGTAAACGAGTACATTTCGTCGTTGCTCTGGATGATTCCATCCAAGGAGTGCTCGTCCAAAACCCGAAGACGGAAACGCTTGCCAGCAAAGCATTTTTGAAGTTTATCGTGCTGCTTGAGGAAATCCGCGGACCCTGCTTCAAATCCTGCTACCGCTTCTTCGACGTTGGCTCCTTCTGCTTCCGCATCTCCCCGCACGACATCCGTATTGTGTTCTATGATTGCAACCATCGCCTCCTTGTCAGTCATCCCCGGCACAACAACGTCGGCCGCGCATTTGGGCCCAAACGCTTCCGTCCGCGTCAGAAACGCGTCCGCCTCTTCTCCCGCGTCGCGATTCGGCCAGGCATACGGCGTGTGATAGTTTTCAAACGTAGGATCTGGACCGCACGCCAAGACATTGTCGTCCAGAGTCCATCCCGTTTCGTTGTACTCGCCGTGCAGCAGTCGGTTGAGGCCGTCAATACCGACAACTCGGCTGACCGTTGCCGTTCCATTGGCCGCGTGAAACGTGTTGATTGCGTCGTTGGTGGGCGCGTGTGGCATTGAGCGCATAAACCCCGGTGGGTACTTGTGGATGAATGCGACGTCGCCAGGCGACAGCCTGCCATTGAACGCCGTAATGTGCTCCAAGTTGCAGACTCGGTTGTACACAATTGGAACATTGGATTGTTGGTTTGGCTTGTTCCCTTGACTCAGCTTTGGAGTCTTGACCTTTCCTCCGGGGGGGACGCTGACGCCCCGAAACGCCGGCAGTGCACCGGGCACGCCAGTCGGATTCCCAGACAAGGCGCGTTTCACGCCAGATTGGGGCGCGACAGAAGGTTGCACTGCGGATATTATAGACGACATGACGCGCCCCGTTTACCCGCTGTTGCTTGCGGCGCACCTTTGCACAACGACACAGCCCTCTGACCTACGAGTGTGTTGTGGCGCGATATGATTTAATAATTTAGCGGGTACCGTGTGTGCAGAATTTGTTGCGCCCTTTTTTGGAAGAAGGTGTGTAGTGGCTGTGGCTTTCTTTTTTTCATGCTTGTTGTCCTTGTTGTCCTTGTTGTCCTTGTTACTGCAACTGCCGCTGTTGCCGCTGCTGCGGTTGTAAGAGCATTAGAATATCGAGTCCCCTCCCGTGGGCACGTTTGCGTCCTTGAGCGGCGCGTGCAATTCGAGCAGCGCACGCACGCGTTGTGCGGCGTCTTCGGCGGTTGTTGCCGACAGGTCGTTTTCGGTGCAGAGGTTGCGCTGCAGCGCGACGCATTGAGCGTCGTCGCCGCCGGTCTGGCGCGCTACGGCAATCAGGACTGCAACGCCAACCACGTCGATGGGCATTGCGCCCTGCGCCGCAAGCCACGCTGCCACGGGCGGGCGCTGTATGGCCGCAAGTGCGGCGCATCTCAGAATGGCAGGAGCACGCACAGCGCGAGTTGCAGCAAGAATCTGATCGCGTGCCTGCAAAACAGTGCACCCGGGAGTTGTTGGCGACGAGGGGGGCTCGAGCATCGTTTCGGACGGCTGTGCAACCAAGGCGCCATCAGGTACCAAAGGCGCCGGGAGAGTTAATGGCGACGGAGGAATTGCCATGACGTCATCTGCTGTCGTTGCGCCGTCGCACGGAGCGCTCAAGCGGCTGATGTTCCAGTCTGCCACCATTGAGACGGCAGCGGCCACTTTGGCCCGCGGAGCGTTGGCCCCCGTCGTCGCGTTGCGAAGCTGAAGCTCGCGGATGCGCGCAAGCTGCAATTGCAGCTGCTGCTTGGAGCATTCCAGCAAAGCCGCCTTTGAAGTGTCATTGTGCAGCAGTCGCTGCAGGCACAGCTCAACAACGCAAATGCCAATGAGCTTGTTTGAGCGCCGACTCATGCCGACTTGGCAGTTTGGGCCGCAATGTCGGCCGTGCTTCATGCCGTTTTGCACAATGCGGGCCGCCTCCATGCGAATATGCTTTTGAATTTCCATGTGCACTGGCCCAATTTGATCAAAGCAGGCTTCAATCACACACATGACTGGCCGAAGTTTGTTTTCGGCCTCGGAATCAATGTCGCCGCGCTCGCGAGCTTCGCGTAAGATTGCAGTTTGTCCGCGCGACACTGCGCCACCAATTCCCATCTTCTTGCCAGCCCACTTTGACACTCTGGTGCCGTTGAGCTCTTGGATGTGCCGTTTGCGCGCCTGGCTGGCGGTTTCGACTTCGGGGTCCACAATGGATCGAATGCGCGCGTCATTGTTGTTGGATGGTAAGTCGGCGACGATGGTCTTGTCGTCCTGGCGGGCGCACGCTTTTTGACGATCGAGTGCAACGGTGACCTGTCCGTCTACAACGCCACACGTCTCGCACGTCATGCAGCCGGAATTGTTGGCTTTCAGATAACTCTTGTCGGACTCGCCGCATCCCCGACACTTCCACCCGGCTTCGTCGTTGCCAGCGCCTTCCTGGCCAGTTTTCACAAAGTTCCAGACGGCGTCGTCGTCCCATTCGGCATCCTGCAATCGCGCGGGTGCCGACTGCACTTTGCTCAAAGGAACCGGTTTCCATGGAACGATTGGGGCAAAGGTGCTTTCGCACGGGAGCAATGAGGTGTGCTTTAGCATACAACTTATATTTTGCGTTGGCGAACCAGGACCAGGCAGGTTGCGGTTGGAGCCCGGAACGCCTGTAAGCTGCTCAGGGCGCGCTGAGAGCAAGACGACGCGCCGTTTTGCGCCGTTTGCGCCGTTTACGGAAGCACCGTCGCCCTCTTGCTTTTGGCTGCGGCGATACTCTACGCTCCGCATCGCCGCACCGCCGCACCGCCGCACCGCCGCACCACCGCACCGCCGCCACTTTTATGCCAAATGTGTCGCAACGCAATCCTAAGACTAACCCTATCCTAATAGCCAATTGAAAGCTACACCTGTGGGTAGCCAGCACCCTCGCTTTGCAGCCGGCCGCCGCCGTCGGTTTGAGCGGAAGGCGCTAACTGACACTGCCGCCAAATGCCACCCGGTACCCGTGGCTTGACTTTGAAGCTGCCGCTACCTGCTTTTCAGCCCATGCGTGCCCGAAACGGCGGCGCGTCCAGCGGCATGAACAACGGCGCAACAAGTTACCACGCGGAATCGCCGATGGTAGCAATCCAACACCACCCCGCCGAAGACGCGTTGAACCAGCTCGGCGTCGATTTTAGCAATGCGTCACTGTACCTGGCTGGTATGCAGACAATTTTCAGCATTTCGTGCTGCGCGGTCGTTTCGGTACTTGCGTGCTGGCTTGTGCCGTTGAATTCCGTCTCGGCCGTGCGGACACTTGTGCTCTGCGTAGCATGCGCGGCTCTGCTCATGCGCAAGCCGCTTCGGGTTGGCCGTGTGCGCGGCGTCAACGTCGTCTTTGCTTCTCTGCAACCTGCCGTAGGGGTCTACCTTTTGGCCTTGGTCGTAGAACAGCTGACCCACACGTGCGCCGGTGACTCAGCGTACGCGCCTTCTTGGAGACGCGTTGTCTTTCATGCAATGATGTTGCTTGCTATGGCTTCCGGATTCATGCGCTCGCGCGCGCCAATGAACGACACAGATTTGCCGTTTTTGATCACCGCCGGTGCGCTACTCATGATTTCGCTGCTTCCACCACCCGCCGTGGCGTTTGTCGGTCCATTGTGTCAAAGCGTGTCCCTGTTTGAAGCCGCAGACAGACTAGTTCGCGCCTTTGTATTCGGAAGCGTCTACTGTATTCACGTCTACGCGATGACGCCGGCGTCTGAGAGCGCAATAAACGAGACACTGCTCATCGTCACTCGGGCAGCGGCGGCCGCAATGTGGACTTTGGGAATTCATCTGACCGCCCTACCGCTTGCAATTGCACAATGCGGAATAGTCATTCTGGCTCGACTGCGAATGGACTCGTGGAATCACAGCGCGTTGGCTGAAGGCATGCCGAGCCCAAACGCGTCAAGCTTTTTGACAGTGTCAAACCATGCAAAGGACGACACCAAATACCACTTGATCTCCGAGCATGATCCTCCATCTCTCCACGACGACGCAAGTTATGACGATTTGGAGGGAGGTGGTGGCTCAGTGTACAAGGCGGATCAGAGCCAAATGTTTGCCTCCGAAGGCGCAGAAGCGCCAGGCTCGTCTCTCCCGCCGACGCAAACGCCGCCGCAAAATCATTCGCCCGAGCCGCAGGTTGGCGGATTTGGCCCCTTGTCATTCCGTGAGCTGTCGGGCGCCACTCCCGCTCCCGCATCCCGCACGACCAAGCCGCAACAAATGACGCCCGAGCGCATGGCGGAAATTGCGGCGTCAATTGGTGATTAACGCGTGTACTGTACTGTGTGACATTTACGGAGAAGGAAAACAAGGCGATCTGCACAACACACGACGCGCACGACTAGCAAAACACCCACTCACGTCGCCCCTTTCTCAGACTGTGCTTGGCCAATCAATCGGAGCCGGCGACGACCTTGTACGCTTCAATTTGCTGAGCCAGGCGGCCGTCGAGCGAGTTGCCAGTCAGCAGGGAGTGGTAGTGGGCCGAGTTCATCCACCCAATCGGCTTCAGTGCCTCGGGATGAACGCCAATGGTTGCAGCGGAGCGCTCGGTTTCGTTGAGGTCGTCAATGGTCAACCCACCCTCGGCCTGCGCGCCAATGTCTGCCTGCACAACGGCGTTGGCTTCGCGCAGCGCCTCCAGTTCGCGCCGCAGGGGCGTCGCGTCCTGCTGCATGACCATCATCCTCCCTTGGGGTGGCCGCTCATCGTCCATGGGGCGAACACTCATGGTGTTAGAGTAGTATCAAATCAACTTTTCAATTTGTACCTATTCGCGAAAGGCTTATGATTACCAACTCACTTTGTCGAGGCACAGACTTGCGGCGCCACCAGGGCCTTCAGCTTAGAGGTGTCAAAAACGTAACTGTTGGTTGTGCTGTAACCGATGCGCCGCAGTCTCACTAGGCTATTTAGGTTTTTCAGCGCTTTGACCGCTGCCGGTGCGCCCAGCTTGGCGTCTGCGGTTGAGAGCTCCAAGCTCCCAGCATTGCCGGACTGCTGGGTTTCCAAAGCCCAGGCATAGACGGCTGGAATTGTTAGCAATAGCGATGCCAGCGGATTGCTGCACGCAAGCGTGTCAACGCCAACGCGGTTTCGAAACGCCGAAATGATGGGCAGGAAGAGCTTGAGCGTCGTCAACGGAAACTCTTTGTAGCGCGCAGACGGCTTATCTACAAGAAACTCGCGCGTGCGACCGGTGAGCTTATCCAGAACAATGGGCAACAGCCTCGAATCCCAATGAAAGACCGTGACAATATCTTGCATGCTGAAATTAGAGAGCGGCACCAATGCCATCTGCACTTCGTTTTCCACGTGACTTTGCAGAGCTTCGAGCACGACTTGTCGGGCTTGCGCAAACTCAACTCCTGCGTACAGCGGCTTTATTTGTTCTCGAAGCGTGCAAAAGGCGCGGTGCGCACGCTCGCGCTCGGCCATGGCAATAGACCGCACAATAAATGCATCGACCACGCCTGGCTCAAACGTTGGCAAATCGGCTGGTCCTAACAGCTGCTGCACAAAGCTTGCCAGCATTACAATCCGCATGCTTGTCCGGTTGAGCCCAAAGCGCCGTTTTACAAGCGGCGATGCCCCAGCGTACGGGTTGCGAAAAAACCACATTCTGCCTTCAGAGCGCCACGTGATTGTCGGCACGACGGCCGCCTTGGAATTGATGTCCGAGCGTTGGCCCGACATTAGCACGCGGATCATGCGGTCTCCTGCCTTTCTGTGCGCGTCAAGGATGCGCCGCGCCGCATCCGCGGCGTCGCCGATTGCTTTTGAGACCAACTCTTCAACGCGCGTCAAGGACGCGCTGTTGGTGCCGACTTTGGCGCGAAAGGCGCACAGTCGCGCTTCCGCCCCCCAGCGCCCCTTTGAATACGCATTAGACGCAAGCACCTCTTGCAATTCGCCAACGTTGGTTTCGTGTTGAATATCACAAAGCTCGGGGGGGGTCTCCTGTAAGATTCCGATGACAAGCGCTCGTTCCTCTTGCCCGTCGAATATCTGCCAATCGTCAGCCTTGAGCATCTTGAGCAGAAGCGACATTGCACGAATCTCTCGCTTGGCACGATTCTCTGCCGCAGGTTCGCAGTCCAAGGTGTGAATTCGAATGACGTGCTCGCACGCTGCAGCCGAAAGACCCAAGTCGCTATCGTCCTTTTTGACTTCGGTAAAGGCCGTAAAGTCTCCAATCATTGATGCAAAATACCGAATCAAACCACCCACTTGCATTTCGCTGTGAACTCGGTTGTTGCCGTCTTCCGGAGGCAAGATGTCCTTAAAGTGAATGGCCATTCGCGAGTCGACTACGTGAAGCCAGTGCTCTGCCCGCCTTGCAACTTCCAAGGAAATCTGTGGCCCAATCTTCCCGATTCGCGGCCTCGTCTTGGAGTTGAGCACGGCGCCTGTGCGAACTACCGGGTCCGCCACAGAGTATAGGTAGGGAGTTTTGCTTGCATTGTGATTTTGAATCAGTTCCACAGGAATGATAAAGTTCTTCTTATTGGAAGCAAGCACGGTCTGTGCGCCATTGCGCATGGCCGTTGCCAGTGCCAGCGTCTCGTATACAAACTCCTGGGTTCGCGAAAGAATTGCAATGCTCTTGACTTTTTCCTCCGTCAGCTGAAGATTGGGGTGTGATGAGGTGTACATAGTTTTGATGAGCGTCGATCCGGAAGTGACGCGCGTCGGTATTCTGCGGCAACGCGGACAGTAGAGCGAAAGTTTGTCGGTGCGCTTCACAGGCACGCCACACGACGCGCAGTACCCCTGTGCCGTCGGTGCATCGACGCCCACATTCGTAATCAGCCCGCCCTTGTTGACGTAGAGAGTCCCACGAATCGACAAGAATGTGCTCATGGCCCGCGCCATATTTTCAGTAATTGCTTCAAGTTTGGCCTTCCCATCTTCAGTGCAAAATGTAAAACTCTGGTAGTTTAATGGAATGCTTTCCGCGTACTCTTCGTTGTCATCAACAACCATCTTGGCGTCTGTTGGGGTTTTTGCCGCCGCGGTCTCCATTGCACGGCCTGTTGCTCACGCTCTCTGTTGCATGCGTGCAACCGACATTGTCTACATTTAGCGCAAACCCGCCACTCTCTGCGTGCCACGCGTGGCAACGTGCGCGTGGAAAAAACCGTCGCGCCACAAGTTGTGCATTGGGGTCATGACGGGTGTCATCTCAAACTAAAGAAAACCGCCGCGCTGCAACACAGCAATGGAAGCGCTTCCTCGGGACGTTCATCTTGCAATAGGAAGTGAGTCAGATGACCAAACTTTGGGATCGTTGTCGGCTACGCATTCGTTGCTCAGCATCAACCTAAAAGGCCTCTTGGAACAGCAACACGCAATTCAGAGAGAAGAGATCGACAACATGCTTTTCCATTCTCACCGCATGCTCAACCTGTCGGTTGGACCAGCCTTCCAACCAGAGCGTGGAGCATACTACCTGGCACAAGGCGCAGAATTCTGTGATGAGATTCATGCTCATGTCAAATGCTGTGCAGCGAAAGACCCTTCGGTCTGTTTATACCCAGCTTCAAATCTCGTTCTCAAGTTCATGGGCAGCACCAACAACTGCAAAGGCCGGTGGAACGAAGTCAACGGAACCGCTGGAAAGTTGTCAGCGTGGTATTTCTTCGAGGGAAGCTTTGCCGACCCCTTTACAAGCGCCTCGTCGAACAAATGGATTCCCACTTCCAATGACGTGGACGAGGTTGTGACAAGCAAGGCGGGCAAAACTGTGTTTTTTGTGCAAGGCAAGAAGCTTGGCCGTAAGGTTGCAAAACTCAAGTTGCCGCGGATTGGTGGACTTGGCAATGGCATTTTCGATCGTGTCATTGAAAACGACGAGGACGGCACGTGGAAGCTTGGCACTTGCGATGGCGATGGAGTGGCGCAAAGCTACGTTTCGCCGGGCAAATCGTTTGTGCCACAAATTCCAGAGTGTTTGACTCGAAAGCAGGCACGAGAGGCAACGACCAACATGGACAAGATCGCTTCTCGGTTTCGCGGGGGTGTGGGAATTCCCACCAAAATCGGCACCTTCTACCGCCTGACCTGGTACTTTAAGGACACCGAGCTCCCTGCATTAGAAACCCCAATTTGCGACGTTGTCCGCTTTGTCGGCTGGTCGCAATCGCAAAAGCTTGTATTTGAGACGGCGTTCATTGTTGCAAAAGAAGAACAAAATGCAGGGTACACCGGCGCTATGATTCACGAGACAATGCAAATGGAAAGTGCTTACAAGGGCTTGATTTCCAACCTGGAACCCTACGCGCCGTGGCGCATTCAGATGGAAGTTTGTAACTTGTTCTACAACATCGCACTTGAACCTGTTGTTTCATCTATGAGCTTTTTCGAGTTTCCAAACGCATTCCAAGGCGAGGGGTTTGTGGAAGAACCCCTTGACTTTGTGCATTCACAGATTTAAACCGACTAACGCATTTCACCACCACCGCCACCTGCACGCGCGTATGTGTGTGTGTGTGTGTGTATATATGTGTACAAGTGTGAGTGTTGCATTTTAATACCACTCTGGTGCCATTGTTTCCGCGCCCCGTCTTGCAAGCATGCGCACGACGGCGCTGAGCTCTAGTGGAGAAGGCTCTTGATTTTCAAACGGCATCGGTACGAGCTCAATGCAGCACGCGGTCGCTTGCAAGTTGACGTCGCTGACGAGCGTCTGTCCTTCTAGTGAGCGACACGGAAACCCTTGGTCGTCCGCTTCATAGGTCTCTCTACCACGTAAAACGCGCGCGTTTGCGTGTGATGACCCGTGGCGCGAATCGCGGCGATTGGTTGGCGGAAAGTCCCAGTCCTCCTCCGACACGTAGCCTGTGTCGTCCATGGACTCGTCGTCTTGATGAGTGGGCTCGCCGCTGCAGCAGGGCGCTTTGTCGTCCCGGTCTTCTTGCTGCAGCGGGGTGCTGACGACCCACACGGCACCGTCGTCGGTGGCCGAAAAGTCTGGACCGCACTGACCCATGGGAAGTGTGCATGATTTTTGTGCCAGCAATTTGGAGACGTCGAGCGCAAACGTGCGACGTTCCCAACGAGCGTCCTTGTTGGTAAACGTCTTCAAGTACAGGGGGACCGGCCCATGCGTTTCGCTCGACTTGGACGCGTGCAGGCTGCTTGCAAAGGGAGTGAGCAGCACGTGCGCGTGTGTGTAGCGGTCGTCCGGGTGAGCCTTGGAATGGTCGTAGACAATGGCACGCACTTCGGTGCGCGCGTTTGCAAGCAGTGCACAGACGGGAACTACGGCCGCGCGGTAAACAATGTCGACGTGATCCACCCTTAGATGACTGTCAAAGTGGAGTTGGTCGCCACAGTATACGCCCTTTGCCTTTTGAATCAGGTCGTAAAGGTACTCGGTGCGCGGATGAGTGCCGTCGGCGTCGGTGGCCACTGTGAGAAAATGCGCAGCATTGGCACGCACTTGGTGTTCTGTATCGTCGTCAACTCCCTTTGTCGCCAGCGTTTGGCAGAGCCGCCAGGGCGTCGGTTTACCAACAGGTTTGCCATTATTGTCAACTTTGTAGTGTCGAAACTCAATGCGCACGTCTGTCTTCAAGGCGTCGCGACTGGCGGGCGTCGAAGAGCACCACTGCACGGGTAAAACGGTGCCGCGCTCGAGCCAAGCACGGTTCTGACGCGGCGCATAAGCCACCTCCGAGTCCAGCAATTCTTGCAGCCTTTGGCGCTGCAGAAAGAGTTGCGAGAGGCTGCAATCATCGAGCAAGTTCATTCCGGCGTATGCGTATGTGTGTCGGCCGCAAAACTGCAACCCCGCGCCCCTCTCTTTTTGTACCAAAAAGCTAAATGTCGCCACTTTCGGCAAACGCAACGCGTGGCGTGTTTTTTCGCTTGCGAGTTCCACACAGCACTATGACACTAGAAAACCGACAGGCGGCGGCATGCAGAGCAATCTTCTCTCTCTTTCCCCCGACATTGTGGCGAGCATTGCGAAACGGTCGGCGTTGCCAGACGAGTGGCAAGACCTCGCGTTAACGTGCAAGTACCTTTCGCAATGCTTTCGAAGCCTGTTTGACAAAGACCCATACCTGAAGAGGAACGCCTTCACATTGGTGCGGTGGTGGCAACAGTGGCGAATGCCCGTCCTGAGCACTCTGGACCTAGGGACGGAGCCGTTTGCCGTTTTGCGCCGCGTTCAAACCTCTGGTGGATATTTTCCCGAGACGGTCTTTGCGCGGACGAGGGCGCGCGAGGTCACGTGGAATTCACGCACGAATTCCGAATCGTTTTGCAATGCAATCTTTGAGCACATCAATCACGACCTCGTTTTTGAGGACTTGATTGAGAGCGGAAGCGAGGCCCCGAAGGTTTTGCTCGACATGAGCCGCCTCTCGGCCATGCAGGCGTTTGCGTCAATGGTGGAGGAGGACGTGCTTCTGGTAATGCGGCGTGCGCTGCGCGCTCGGATGTTTCGCGCCACTGACAATGAAATTGACAACGGCGAGCTTGCGGTCGACTCCTGCGATCTGGAGTTTGCCATTGAAATGATGCACATGTCCGAACGTGACAGTCACAATACTTGGTCGAAACGGCGCGTCATAAACGGTCGTCGCGGCAAAGTCCAGCTTATAAACATGGGCCTCCTGCACTCTAACGTCAACCAGCACTGGCTTAGGAATAGCCACGATGTCTGGGGCGGGTACGACTTCCACCCTCTGTCCTTGGACTCGGAGCTAGGCATTGTGCGCGCACTGGCGCATCGTGCGGGCATACCGCGCTTCACGGGCAGATTCACAACGCTGGCGTGGCAGTATTTCATCGCGCGGGCCACGTCGCTGCTGGCGCGCACTCTGGTCATCATGGCTAGCAACGTCGCGCATTCCGACAAGTCGGACAGCCACGAGAGCGACGAGAGCGACGAGAGCGAGAGCGAGAGCCAAAGCGAGAATGAGAGCTGCGACAGCGAGATATTGGCTGAATCGGTCATGCACGATCCTAGGCAGAGTGCCGACGAGAATATGGTCAACAGCTTGCTCGAGGCCGAGTTCCACTCAGAGGTCGACGTCCCGCCGTATCAGCGGACCGAAGACGGGTTTGTGTTTTCGCCAACGGAGGAGGCGTTTCGGTATGCAATAGTCGGGTTGCGTCAAATTTGTTAAGGGACGTCCACCGCAACGCGTGGCGCGTTTTTCGTTTGCGAGTTGTGCACCCAACACTATGACGAGAAAGTGGGCGGTGCCATGACGCGACTGCAGACCTTTTCCGCTCAGATGGATGCTCCGTCGTGCAACGCACTGTCCGTCATTAGCATGTTCAACATGCAGTTTTGCACATGGAATGAGGCTGATTGGGACGAATCCCACGAATGTCGCGACATTTGCGCGGGCGTAGACAATACGGCCCCAGGGCAGAAGTTTGGCTGTTGTTTTCAAGTCACCTGCAGCTCGGAGAGCAAGGACGGCAACCGGTGCACCGTTCGTATCGGGTTGTGGTTGGCTCCCGCTGGCGATTCTGTGAGCGTGCGCAACGCCACGATGGACGGGTTTTGCATTGACGATTGCAACGAGCAAGTGGTCAAGCGCGGCATCCCTGCGCTGTTTCGATTTTCCAAGGTCTCAAACGGCGACGACATGCTCTTGCCAAATTTGGTGCTGATGGTGTACTGGTGTCAAATTGAACACTCGTTTCGGATTGTTCCGCAGGTCAACGGGGCGTTGGCCCAGTGCTACATCCAACAGACATACGCCGACGTCTTCACGACCTCGCAAGTGGAAAGGGCGCTGAAGGAGCGGCCCAACTGCTTCCCCTTACCGCCCAAGCCGCTGCAAAGCGGCAAGACGCCCTCCGAGGCGATGACAGAGCACATTGAAAAGGCAAAGGAGAAGAAGCGTAGGCGGATGGAGCAGGAATGAGCATCGTCTAAATCTAATTATTAACACTAGTGGTGGACATTACATCCCTGTCCTGTTGTAGTTCATCGGACGCGTACGCAAACGCATCTTCGTTTTGCTTTAGTGCGGCAAGCACCACATTTTTGTTGTTTCTCAGCCGCGCGGACGCGCTCTTAAGCGACTCTCCCGAAAAAGTTACCGCGGCGAGCACGACGTCTATGTCGTCTCGAAGCGGTTTGGGCACGTCTTTGAGCACATCTTGTGTATCACTCAGCTCTTGGCCAGCCGCGCGCCTCACCTCCGGGTGGTATTGCAGTCGCTCAGATGCGAATTTAAGTGCTTGTGGATGTTTCCGCACCGCTGTCATCACAATCGCCTTGTCGTTTCGCAGCCGTGCGGATGCGTATTCGAGTTGCATTCCATAATTCGACACGCTGACCTCCACAATTTCTCTGTCGTCGCGCAGCTCTTCAGAAAGAAATTGCATACCTTCGGTGTTTGTAGCGGCGAGTATGAGTTCCTTGTCGTCTTGCAGGTCGAAAGACACAAACTCAATGCCCCGCCCATCAAGCGCAAGCGCTTTAATCAAAAACTCCCGATTGTCCAACAGCAGGTCAGACGCATATTGCAATGGACAGTCATCGACATCGCTTTCTGAATTCAATGAGGCAAGCACCACATCTTTGTCGTTGCGCATCGTGTCGGAGGCCCATTGAAGCGCCGCTCCGTGTTGCCTAACCGCGACAAGTACGACCCGCTTGTCTCCTTGTAACCGTTCGTTCACTCCAGCAAGCAATAATCCGTCGAGTCTTACATTATTCAGAACCAGATTCGTGTTGTTCAACCATCGCGCGGACGCATATTGAAGCGCTGATGGATGTTGCTTGCAAGCAGCACGCACAACATCTTCGTTGTCTTTCAGCCGATCGGAAGCAAACTGAAGATTCAGTCCATCCGAGGTTACTGCAGCAAGCACAACAGTCTTCTTGTCTTGCAGGTCCGTAGACACATTCTGAAGCACTTCGTAGTAGTGATCCGCTTGTACCGCGATAAGCGCAAGCTCCTCGTCGGCTCGAAGCCACTCGGGCACATGCTCAAATACACTCCCAACATCTCTTCCCATCCTAAAGACCTCAAGGACAAATTCTCTGTCGTTTTTCAGCCGATCGGACGCGTGCCGGAAGATCATTGCATTTACCACACACGCGGCAAGCATGATGTCCTTGTCGTCGATTACCATCACACGTTCGTCTGCGCTGAACGCGGTTGGAAAAGTGCTGGGAGACCAAAACTGTGACCACGGAATTTGCTTAATCTTTGCTATCAACAAACCTCGCCGAGATGTAATGCGTGTGCACAGACCGAGCATCCAAATCATTTCTTCGTTAGATTCCGGCTCTTCTGTCCAATCATACGCGGCGGCAATCTCGACCGGCAGCGGAAGCACGTTGTCGTTTTTGAGATGCTGGCACAACCTTTGAAACGAAATCGGCTCAATGAGTGTGCTTTCATTATGGCGTCTTTGTGGCAGTCCAGCGTGGTGTGCGACTGCATAGTTGAGAATGGCGTCGGTGACCGGACGCTCCCAGAGTTTTGATCCATTTGCGATCAGGCCAGAAATGAGTTGGTGCATGATGTTAGCATGGCCTCTGGGATCAACGTGGCGCGGGTGCGAATTGGTTGGAACGGTCGCCGCCGGATGCGGCGCAAACGACCGCTTATCATCGGGCTCTGCATGCAGCTTGAACAGCAGCGGAGGCAGCATGGCGTGCGTTCTTGCTACATACAAGAGACCTTAATGCTTAGGTTATCAAACTCAACTTTTAATTACCATCACCTTGGGAGGCAGCCACGGCGCTTTGCACCTCCGGGTCTTGTTGAAGGCGCTGGGACGCATATGCAATCCCTTCTTTGTCCTGATCTATCGCAACAAGCACGACCTCCTTTTCGTCTTTTAACCGTGCAGAAGCGTGCTTAAGCGCCAACCCATTTTCCGCCACTGCGACGAGCACGATCTCCCTGTCGTCTTGCAGCCGATCGGAAGCATATTGAAGCCCCGCCCCAAATTCCGCTACCGCAGCGCGGACGACGTCATCGTCGTCTTGCAACCGCTGAGAAGCAATGCGAAGCGTAAATCCATTGTTTGACACCGCCTGCAACATAAACACCTTGTCGTCTCTCAGCCGTTCGGAAGCAAACCAATACGCGAATTCATTTTCCGATACTGCAGCAAGCACGACCTCCTTGTTGTCTTTCAGCCGATCGGAAGCAAACTGAAGCGCGTGTCCATTTTTTGATATCGCAGCGAGCACGACCTCCCTGTCGTCTCGCAGCCGATCGGAAGCAAATTGAAGCCCGTGCCACTGGTTCAATACGGCAGCGCGCATGACCTCCTTGTCGTCTTTCGCCCAAGCCGGATCGGATTGTGAAAGATACCTCCTTGATACTTTTAAAATCATAGCATTTCTCTGCATTGTAATGCGCCTGCACAGACCGAGCATCCAATCCATTTTCGATTGACCCGGTTGCAGCTCGTTTGTCCACTTCATTGCGGTGTAAAACTCGTCGGACAGCGGAAGCACGCCGTCTTGTTCAAGCAGCCGGTACAGCAAATCAAATGCGGTTTTGTCAATGAGTGAGCTTTCCGTGTGGCATTTTTCTTCCATCCCGGCGTGATTCGCGACTGACCAGCCGAGAATGGCATCAATGACCGGACGCTCCCAAAACATTGCTCCGTTGGCGAGCTCGTCAGAAACGCGATGGTACAAGATCAGGCAGTGCGCGTTTTCGTCGAGATTGCGCGGGTGCATGTTAGTTGGAACATCCAGCTTGAACAGCAGCGGCGGCAACATGGCGTGTCTTGTTGCTACATACAAGAGGCTCCAATTCTCGTGTTATCTTTATTTATTCTTTAAAACATCTTACTAGTTCTCCAGCCTCGCCGCCCGACGCACGCCCGGGTCTTGTTGAAGGCGTTCGGACGCAAAGGCAATGGCTGCTGGCCAATTTCTCACCGCAGCCTTGACGACGCGTTCGTCGTTTTTTAGGCGCTCCGACGCGCTTTCCAGCGCTCCTCCCCAATCCAATACCGCGGCAAGCACAACTTCTCTGTCATCTTGCATCCGCTCTGGAGCTCCCTTTAAGACATCATCGCGATATTCCGCCTTGCCCGCCGCGCGTCTCACCGCCGGGTTGTATTGTTGCCTAATGGATGCGTCTTCAATGGCGTCCGGGTAACTCGTCACAGCCCTGATCACAACGTTAAAGTCGTCTCTCAGACGCTCCGACGCCTTGCTAAGCATATTCCCCCAATGTAGCACAGCGGCCTCAACAATTTCTTTATCGTCCCTGAGGTCTGTGTTCAGGTACTCGAGCATACATCCATCCTCCTTCAGTGCGGCCAGTGCCACCTCTTTGTCATTGCGTAGTCTGTCCGACACGAATTCAATAGCCCGTCCATCTAACTGCACGGCAGCGAGGACAAATGCCTTGTCGTCCTTTAGTCTATCAGACGCGTCCTGAAACGGAGTTTCTTGGGTCCGGTCATGATCTGCGGCCACTTTCAATGCGGCGAGCACAACCTCTCCGTCGTCTTTGAGCTTTTTCGAAACCCACTGAATCGCGTCTCCATTGTTGGTGACGGCGGCGAGGACAATCGCTTTGTCGTCTTTCAATTCTTTGCTCAAGCGTTCAAGGACCAGTCCGTCATATTCTACCGCTTTTAGAGCCATGTCAAAGTCGGCGCGCCACTGCTCAGACGCATGCATAAGCGCCGATGGACGGCTTTCTTGCGCAGCGGCCACACAAAACCGAGCGTCTCTGTAATAAAATGACGCGAATTGAAGAGCGTCTCCATCCTCTTGGACCGCAGCATATACGACATCTTGATCATTTTTAAGCACTCCGGAAGCATGTTTGAGCGCCAGTCCATCCTTTCTTACGGCTTCTAGCACGATTTCCTTGTCTTGTTTCAGTAGATCGGACGCATATTCAAGTGCGTCAGGGGTTTTTGTTATCGCCGCGCGCACCACCGTCTTACTGCCTTTGTAATAAAATGACGCGTGCACAAGCGCGTATCCATTTTGCTTTACCGCAGCCAATACGACATCTTGATCATCTTTAAGCACTCCGGAAGCGAAGTTGAGCAGCATTCCATCCTTGCTTACGACTTGTAGCACCAGTTGCTTGTCGCCTCGCCACGTTTCGGAAGCATGTCGAAACGCGTGTACATTTTGGTTTACCGCAGCCGTTACGACATCTCGATCGTCTTTAAGCACTTGAGAAGCATATTGCAGCGACATTCCACGATGGCTTACGACTTCAAGCACGATTTGCTTGTTGTTTTTCAGTGCAGTGGACGCATATTCAAGGCCGTATACACTTTGCTTCGCCGCGGTTAAAACAGCACCCTTGTCGTCTTGAAATCGAGGGGGCGCGCCACGCAATATTATTCCATCGTGCGACAACGCGGCAATCATGACTTCTTTGTCATGAATCAGCACCCTCGCGTTGGAGTTGCCGGCGGCGGCGGCTGCGACGGCGCCGGTGGCGGCAAGGGCGGCATTACTGGCCGGGGCGCCGTTGTTAAGAAACTCGGGTGGAAGCCTGCCTGAAATCTTTGCCCAACTCGTTGCTGGAATCTCGTCAATGAGTTTGAGTAACGCATCTCGCCGAGCTGTCATTTTTTTGCACATACCCAACATCCACCGCATTTGTGAGTCTCCGGGTAGAGGCTGACTTTGATGGCCAATCGCTTCGGCGAGGTCGGCGGGCAGCGGAACCGCCCCGTCTTGTACAAGTTGCTGGTACAATGTGGCAAACGCGGCTTCGGTAATCAATGTTTGGCCTGAGTCAGTTGTTCGTAGGTAGCCTGCGCGATTCGCGATGGTCCAGGCGAGAATGGCGTCGGTCACCGGACGCTCCCAGATCTTTGCTCCTAAAGAGATCTGGTGCAAGATCGAGGCGTGAGCGTCGTCGTCAAGATCTCTTGGGTGGGCATTGGTGGGTGCGGTTGCCGCCGGATGCGGCGCAAACGGCCGTACAGCTTGACGCTCCTTATCCAGCTTATTATCCAGCTTGAACAGTAGTGGTGGTAGCATTGCCTGTCTTGGTAT
>MDSW01164951.1_pt1 | contig 35449 bp, 32 predicted proteins | sample 811171 | NCBI WGS metagenome assembly MDSW01 (sample SAMN05326641, study PRJNA326480) | marine metagenome | isolation source: seawater | place: Atlantic Ocean: North West | collected 2012 | reverse complement strand
CCGACAAGAATGCAGAATTTATATTTTCTCTTCGGAAAAGGTTTTGTAACGCTTAGCTCTTGTCATCCTGGTCAAGTGAGCCACTGTCTGATTCAAGGGAAAGTCCGTAGAGCTCTAATCTTTCACCAACCAGCCGATATCCCAGTTCGCGTGCAATACGCCTTTTTATCTTTTCGAGTTCTTCATTCTCAAACTCCAGAACATCGCCAGTTTTCATGTCAATAAGATGGTGGTGATGTGAACCTTCTGCTGAAACTTCATATCGGGCACGACCGTCACCAAAATCGTGACGATCTATTATATTTGCAATGTCAAAGAGCCTGAGTGTGCGATAGACAGTTGCTATACTAATTTTTGGATCCATTTCAGACGCCCTATGATAAACTTCCTCAACATCTGGATGGTCAGTAGAATCGGACAACACTCGCGCGATAACACGGCGTTGGTCAGTCATTTTCATGCCCTTTTCTATACAAGCATTTTCAATACTCGATACAGAAGAAACATTCTCCGTTGTGTTGCGTTGATTTGCCATAGCTATACTATAGCGAAGATTGCTTAAAAGGGGGAGCTATTACTAAATATTTTTTTCAGCTAATAGCCATAACCATCACTGTGGGGCATCGCTACATCACATCATATAGAAAACAAAATTTATTTTTGATCTTTTAGTACAATATGACAGCAGAAAAAAAACACTATCTGGATATTACGGCAGACGTTTGCCCAATGACCTTCGTGAAAACACGCCTGTTGATTGAGAAAATGTCCTCCGGCGAGAAAGCAGAAATTCGGCTTGTGGGGTCGGAGCCAATCGAAAATGTACCTGCATCCGTCAGAGACCTCGGTCACACTGTGCTAAACATTGAACCTGAGGAACAGAACACAATGCCTGGAGATGACATAGTGCACCTGCTCACGCTCCATAAAAACTAAACACAGTCTGTAACTATTTTTTCAACTGACAACGCATCGTAATGGCGTTGGTTTTAGTACCATCAGCATTATCGTAGTAATTTAAGCGATATCCTACTCTCTCCAAACCATGCGCTCTATAAAGCCGCAATGCAACGTCATTATCTTCTGCGACTTCTAAAAAATACCACCTTGCACCTTCCAATGCTGCCCGCTCCATCGTAGCGGTCAAAAGGAGTGATCCCGCCCCGTTTGCCCGATATTCCGATGCTACGCCGAGTGATAGTAACTCACATTCATCTGCTACTATCCGCGCGAGGGCAAAACCAATTATCGAGCTGTAATTTCTCCGCCGCACAATAAGGGCGAAAGTTCCAGGCATATTGAGGACCTGCCGAATCATGGGGGGGGCCCATGCATCATAAAAACACGCGGCATGTATTTTCGCGACAAGGTCTATATCCGCCGCCCGCAATGTCTCTACAGTGTTGGTTGTTGTCACGGTCGAGCCCTTCCCCCGAATAAAGGAATTTTTGCCGACGGCGGATGAATATACAGAGGCGCAGCCCTTATGGGCTTTTCAAAACGCCCTGCCGCGATTTCTGCTACATCTTCCGCCTTAGGTCGTTTTATTGCTGTCAAATGAATAGCCTGCTCGCGCTCTGGTGGCGGTAAGGCCGCCACGACCCTTCTCGCCGCATCACCGCACAAACAGAATGATCCTCTCGGTAATTTTCCGACGATAAAACTTTCCAAACCAGCTTTTGCTTCAAATTGACCTATCGCGTTCCCATCAAATTGCTGAAAGAAAAGTTCCTCGCGGTTGGTTTCGAGAACTACGACAATTGGAAACTTTCTATGTAAAACCCGGTCACGCTTTGCGGCAAATGCGATAGCCTCAAGCGTAGTCACGCCGTGGACGGGTATGTTTAGTGCAAGCCCAATTCCTTTAGCTGCCGCCAAGCCTGTTCGCAAACCAGTAAATGACCCCGGGCCAATTGTCACTGCGACTAGATCTAATTGACTGAAGGCAAAACCAGACTTTTGAAGAGTCCGATTAACCATAGGAAGTAACTCTTCCACATGTCCTCTAGACATAATTTTTTGATTGCTGGCTTTAACCGTTTTTTCCCAAACAGCGACAGAGCAAGCGCCAATCGCGGTGTCTATTCCGAGTACCTTCATCTTCCGATTCGGTTTGTTTGATAGAAGAATAGTGTTTTACTGCCATTTGAAAAGATCGGAATCCAATGGACCTTGTGAAGATTGCCTCCCCTGAATTCGATGCTGATATATCGCTTGCCTATGCTACTGCGGCGAATTTTACTGGAGAACCAGTGTACAAGAACGCAATTTGCTATCTCCATTTTGATGCAGCCAAAGCCCTTAAAGATGCGATTGTAAGTGCAGAAAACCTTGGTTACCGAATCCGCATTTTTGATGGCTTCCGCCCATCGGAAGCACAGTGGGTTTTGTGGAATCACACCCCCGACCCCCTTTTCCTCGCTGATCCTAGGCGTGGCTCCCCACATTCGAGAGGCGTTGCCGTCGACCTCACCTTGACTACGCAGGACGGTAGACCCCTCGAAATGGGTACTACCTTCGATGCCTTTACACCTAAATCCTATCACGGAAACAGTCAAATTTCAAAAACCTCACAACAAAATCGTCTGATACTCCTTGGTATAATGACACAGGCTGGATGGGATTTTTATCGCAATGAATGGTGGCATTACCAGCTTTTTGATTCACAAAAATATGCACTAATCAGCGACAGCGAAATACCAGAGCGAATGATGAAAAGACCATAGGCCCGATATCCGATAAAAAGGACTATCGAAATTCAATCAAAAACCTGGCATACAATAATATATATTTTTCGATATAGGCTGGTTTCCTAAAATGTATGCCCTAATTAGCCGCGGCAAGAAGTACATGTTTTTAATTCTCTGCGCCTTTTTCTCAATGCTTTTGCCTGGACCAACAATCGCTGCCGGCTCGGCGGTGATCCTAATGTACCATCGTTTTGCGGAGAGTCGTTACCCAGCGACAAACACAACAATGGAACAGTTCAAGTCTCATTTGGCGGAGTTGCGCGAGGGAAGCTATAATGTCAAACCAATTCCGGAGATTCTTGCAAAGATCCGGATGGGTCACAAATTCACAAAAAAAACTATAGGTATTAGCATTGATGACGCCTTCCTTTCTTTTTATAAGATTGCGTGGCCGATGCTCCGGGCAGAAGGGTTTCCAATAACCCTATTTGTGGCAACCAAACCTGTTGATGGTAAGGGAAGGAGCTATATGTCCTGGGATCAATTAAGGGAATTGTCTAGAGCGGGGGTTACAATTGGCAGCCAAACAGCTTCCCACCTGCATATGCCGCTACAATCCGCAAAACAAAATTTAGCCGAGCTAAAAGCATCTAACTCGCGTTTCAAATCAGAGCTTGGAATTGTGCCAAAAATGATTGCCTACCCCTATGGAGAATATAGTTTAGCAGTCGATAAGGTGGTTCGGGCAGCCGGATTTGAAGCGGGTTTTGGTCAACATTCCGGGGCGATTTATAAAAATTCAAACTTTTTTTACTTGCCCCGCTTCACCTTTAACGAAAACTATGGTGGCATTAGGCGTTTCCGCTTGGCCGTTAACTCTCTACCTCTTAAAGTTAAGGAGCTAACACCAATGGACCCTTACTTGAAGGGTCAAAATAATCCACCGCTATTCGGGTTTACATTCGATGGTAAATCCACCAAAAACCTATCACAGCTTGCCTGCTACGCAACGGGCTTTGGTAAGATACGTATAGAAAGGCTAGGTAAACGTCGTATCGAAGCCAGAGCCTCTAAAGCATTCCGACCTGGCCGAACACGATTAAATTGTACATTGCCGGAAAAAAATGGTCGATGGCGCTGGTTAGGAATGCAATTCCTAGTTCCGCGATAACCTCATAGTCAAGTGTCGGGGCTACTATGTTTTGCCGTTATACGACCAAATTTATCTGATAACCGCGCGTCATCAAAAACAGCAAAGCTGTTAGTTCTAATTATTTTCTGAATTGTTTTAATATATTCCGAACCGCGTTCGGAATAACGCGAAAGTGTTCGGGCTAATTTTATGCCCTCAATGGTACCACTACCGGAAACACGCATTTCGGCTCTCTTTTCTCGAAACTCTTTATAAAACAAGTTTACATTTAGATTATGAGCATATGCCTGAACCCCATCGAGCAAATGATCAAAAGCTCTCACCTTGAAGGTTTTTCCCTCTTCGCGTTTTTGGGGAACTAAGCCCGTCGCGCTATTCCAGGTCCGCTGCCCAAATAGTGCATTTCCCTCGCGGGCGAACCGTGATGTGCCCCAACCACTTTCCTCAGCTGACTGCGCCAATGCAAGCGATGGTGGAATGATATCAACACGTTTTATCAATTTTTCAATATTAGAGGGCCCTAAACCATATTTACTCGCTACACTTTCAAGAAACCTGTGGTCCTCGACCGTTAGTGTTTTCCCGGAGCGCTTTGCAAACAGTAAAGTCCTTAGCTTCGTTCTTGTTTCCAAAATCAGCTCGTTTGTGTGGAGAACCAACGGAAGCATCATCATAATGAAGACATTCTTGCGTTTCTCCGGTTCACGCAGATTAGGGAGATCTTTTGGCAAAGTCGTCAAAAAGATGCGCGGAACTTCATGGTACCAACGCACATTTTCCGATTTATATCCAATTTGATCAAAAACGTTTTTTATTCTGCGCGTTGGTGTGTTTGAAGTTACAGCAATAGATTGAGCAAATGGATGGTTGCCTAATCGAATTGTTGGCTGCCAGTTTTTTTGAGAACCGAAGGGAACCTGTGCCAATTTTGCATAAATTTGATGCTTTGCTGGCACTGAATGTATAGAGCCTGGTTCGAAAAAAACGAGGGCATAAAGAAGAGAGACGCTCATTATGGTGAATAACAACGCAGAACGTTCGAAGGTTATAGCACCCCCAAAACTCACCCACGCAAATTTAGCCATATCATAATCTCCCCGGCAATGCCGGTTTTCTCAAAACCGATAATATAAACTTTTTTTGCCTTAACTAAAACACTAAAAACGTCTAGGGCCGGCCAAAAGCGAGATGCCGTGCCAGACGCATCGTTTATGAAGTTGCCATATTTAAGCGACTTTTTTAGAAAAAACTTCAAAGAAACTCATAAGCCATCGCGTCTCAATAAAAGAACTCTGTCGTTCCGCATAAGGGATTTTTAATTGTGTTAAAAAAAGCCACTTTCAATACTTAGCCCCGTAAAAATCCCATAATCTCGTAGACCTCATCTCTAATCGGCCCAGCAATAGCCCGGGCCCGTTCGGCACCATCAAACAAGACCGAATCAATATATTTCGGATCACTAGCAAAACGACGCATCTCTGCTCCTATAGGCCCAAGTTTTTCAACCGCTAAATTGGCCAAAGCTTTCTTAAATTCCGAGAATTGTCTTCCACCAAATTCTTGTTGAATTTGCGAAATCGATTGATCTGCTAACGCCGCGTAAATTTCTAGTAGGTTGAAGGCCTCCGGCCGCGACGCCCGATTGCCGCCTTCTGGAGATCCGTCAGGGACAGGGTCGGGGTCTGTGCGTGCTTTTCGAACCTTAAGAGCAATAGTATCAGCGTCATCATTCAAATTGAGACGGGAATAGTCAGAAACATCCGATTTGCTCATTTTTTTTCGTCCGTCGCGCAAACTCATTACCCGGGCCGCTGAATCAAGAATAAGTGGCTCGACAATTGGAAATTGCTCCACCCCAAAATCATTATTAAATTTTTGCGCAATATCACGTGCTAATTCAAGATGTTGTTTTTGATCCTCGCCAACAGGCACATGCGTTGCCTTATAAGCCAAAATATCGGCAGCCATCAGATTAGGGTAAACGTACAAACCCACGCTTGCATTCTCACGATTCTTGCCAGCTTTTTCCTTAAACTGGGTCATCCTATTGAGCCAGCCCATGCGAGCGACACAGTTAAATACCCAGGCAATTTCGGCGTGTTGTGGCACGCGACTTTGGTTGAAAACAATATGGTTTTTTGGATCAATGCCAGAAGCGAGAAAAGCTGCCGTTACTTCACGCGTACTATTCTTTAAAACATCGGGGTCCTGCCACACCGTTACTGCGTGCATATCAACAACACAATAAAGACACTCATTGTCATCCTGCAATCGAGTAAAGTTTCGGATAGCCCCGAGATAGTTTCCCAAATGCAGATTTCCCGTCGGCTGTACTCCAGAGAAAACGCGCGCCATAAAAGCCCCCTTCCTATCCGGCCGGTTTATCCCGCTATTAACCATTAGGGTCAAGGGGTCAACATTTAATCGGTTTGCTGGCGGCGTAGCAAAGACTTGAAATCACTTATTGCTGCAGCACGAAACAATAATACAAGAGCAAAATAAACCAAAAGTCCTCCAAAAACGAGTACAGCAAGGAAACCTATCTTTGTGACCTGACCAGCGTCATATAAACCTTGAAAGGCGACATGCAGAACCCAAAGCGCAGCGGCCATCCCCAAGGTAGCCACAAAAATACGACAGGCTCTATTCCGTAGCCTCACGTCAGTCTGAAACTGCCCTCGCTTGTACAAAAATATCAAAAGAAGACCCGCATTGACCCAACCTGAAATTGCCGTTGCCATGGCAATACCAACGTGCGCAAAAATATGCATTAGCGTCAGATTTAGTCCCAAATTCAAAAAGACACAGGCGATACCGATCTTGACGGGTGTTGAGGTATCCTGACGCGCAAAAAACCCTGGGGCGAGAACCTTAATAAGTACATATGCCGGCAAACCAAGTGAATACGCCATCAACGCTTGTGTCGTCGCCAGCGTAGCACCGGAATCGAATGCACCACGCTCAAAAAGAGTACTTACGATCGGCTGACCAATCACCAAAAGCGCGGCTGCGCCAGGAAGCGTCAAAAGAAGGGCCACTTCGATCGCACGATTCATACTGCTGAGTGCGTTCTTGTCATCGCCCGAGCGAATTTGGTGAGATAAAACCGGTAATAGGGCCGTACCGACGGCGACGCCAACTACACCTAACGGAAGTTGATGAACGCGATCAGCATAATATAAAAACGAGATTGAGCCGGTGGGTAGAAGGGAGGCTATTACAACGTCAACCAGTTGATTGATTTGTAAGACACCGGCCCCTATGGCACCCGGAACCATAAGCTTTAGCAACCGGCGGACCGATGGAGAAATTCTTGGTTTTGTTAAATAGAAAGTAAAGCCTTCACGATGACACGCATAAACCAACCATAAAAATTCCCCGATGCCCGCCAAAAAGACGCCCCAAACAAAAGCGTAGCCAGCATTGGGCAAATATGGCGTAGCTAAAAGTAGGGCGCCGATTAGAAATAAATTTAGAATAATGGGTGTTGCTGCAACAGCCGCAAAACGTCCCATTGAATTCAGAACGCCACCAAGTAGCGATACAAGTGAAATAAACAACAGGTAGGGAAAGGTTACTCTTGTCAGGTCTATCGCAAGCCCAAACTTTTCTGCATCGTCCGCAAAACCTGGAGCAAAAACATACATCAGCCAGGGCATCGCAATCTGAAAAATTATAACGAAAACCACTAGAAAGGTTGTCATAATCGACATAACGGACCCTGCAAAAAGCAAAGCGGACGTTTTTCCTTCATCAATTAGTTTTGCTGAAAAGAGTGGAACGAACGCCGCGTTGAATGCTCCTTCAGCGAACAGACGACGGAAAAAATTGGGCATTTTAAAAGCCACAAAACAAGCGTCAGCTATGGGGCCTGCCCCAAGATAAGCCGCAACCAACATATCTCGGATAAAACCAAATATTCGGCTCAGAAATGTAAAGCTGCTGACGGTAATTATAGATCGGAGAAGCACCATAGCACCGACATTTAGAGGATATTTAGGCCTAGAGGAAGAAAAAGTGTAACTTTTGACTATACTGCAATTTCATCAACCACGCCTTCAGCCTCTGTAATTTCCTCAAGAACTACCTTCCGGATTTGATCAAGTTTTCCTCCATGGGTAACCTGCATACCAAATGTGTCTTTTACATAAAAAACATCAACCGCCCTTTCGCCGTACGTCGTTATCAACGCGCTAGAAATTTGCAAGCCAATTTGCGTAAGGGACCGGGTCACCTGATGTAATAATCCAGCTCTATCCCGTGCGTTAATTTCCACTAAAGAATGAGTCAGACTTGCAGAATTGTTTATCAAAACGCGAGGCGTCACTTTAAATACACCAGTCCGAAATGAGAAAAGGGGCGTCTTATCCAATTCCTCAGAAACATTTATTTCTCCAGTGAGGGTTTTTTCAATATGGGCTTTAAGTCGAGCAAGCGACGATGTCTCGACGAAGGCTTTTCCCCTAGAATCCTGTATTGAAAAAATATCGAGCGCCATGCCGCTGGTCGTTGTAAAAATCTTGGCATCAACAATATTTGCCCCTGATACAGCCATCGCCCCTGCTATACGCGAGAATAAACCAGGGTGATCCGCGGTATAAATGGTTATTTCAGTGACATCAATGTCATCCTCAATACGCACATCCAGAACCAGTGCTTCCCCTTTATCCTCTGACTCTCGAACAATTTTCGCGTGCCGCAAATGGGTTGCGGTATCAATTGAGAGCCAGTAAGAAGGGTAGCCAAGGGCTAAAAATTTTTCTCTTTCTTCCTGAGTCCAATTCTCTAAACCTTCGCGGACAGCCGACTTTGCTTGCTCTATTCTAGCTTCGCGCCCAGTCGCATTGTGCCCCCCTGACAACTGAGCCTCCGTAGCAAAATACAATTCACGTAATAAAGACGCTTTCCAGTTATTCCAAACACTTGGCCCCACCGCTCGAATATCAGCAACCGTAAGAAGCAGCAGGAGCCTGAGGCGTTCGAGAGACTGAACTATATTGGCAAAATCTCGGATGCTCTTCGGATCGGCAAGGTCACGATGAAATGCAATGCGGCTCATCAACAAATGATGACGTACCAGCCAGGCTACTGTTTCCGTTTCCTCCTCCGACAGACCCAGACGCGGGCACAAAGTTTCTGCAACTTCTGCCCCGAGAACCGAATGATCCCCTCCGCGCCCCTTCGCAATATCGTGTAAAAACAATGCGACAAACAATGCTCGTAGAGAACTAACTTTTTGAATGACATCAGAGGCAACCGGCATATCATCCTGGTATTTCCCTTGCTCGATACCATGGAGAATTCCGATAGCAAAAATTGTATGCTCATCAACTGTATAAACGTGATACATATCGTGCTGCATTTGTGCAACAACACGGCCAAAATCAGGAACAAACCGGCCAAAAACACCCGCCTCGTTTAAACGACGCAGCGTGGCCTCCGCACCTTTTGAAGAGGTCAGCATTTCAAGGAACAATCGATTGGCCTCAGGGTCATCCCGAATAGTATCTATCCTACGCAGATTTCGCGTCACAAGCTTCAGGGCGTTTGGATGTATATCAATTTGCCGTTTTTGTGCTACATGGAAAAGCTGCAATATCCGCACGGGATTTTCTTCAAACTCACTATTAGACGACACAGAAAGCCGTCCACGCTGAACAGGAAACCCCTCAATATCGCGGCGCAACCAATCCCAGTTAACAAAGGCTAAGGGCAAGCCACGGCGTTCTTCAGATTCCAAAGCAGCACAAAAAATTCGGGTCAAGCCCCCGACCTCTTTCGCCGTCAGATAATAGTGCTTCATGAAACGTTCTATACCACGTGTCCCGGCATGATCTTTATATCCAAGCATTTCGCCAATTTCGGTTTGGAGGTCGAATGTCAGGCGATCCTCTGAACGCCCGGTGAGATAGTGCAGACAGCAACGAACTGTCCACAAAAAGACCTCTGCACGCGCAAAACTTTTAGCCTCGGCCGGTGTTAAAACGCCTTCTGTAATAAGATCATTAACGGAATCAACTTGGAATAAATATTTGGCTATCCAGAAAAGTGTTTGTAAATCCCGCAGACCGCCTTTTCCGTCTTTGACATTGGGTTCAAGCACATACCGTGAACCGCCCATCCTAAGATGCCGAGCGTCTCGCTCACGCAATTTAGCCTCCACAAAAGCCAGTGCGGTGCCTGCTATAACTTCGTCACGAAATTTTTGGCGCAGCCTATCAAAGAGAAGACGATTCCCGTCCACAAACCGTGCCTCCAAAATAGATGTTCGAATGGTAATATCGCTATGCGAAAGCCGAACACAGTCATCAATAGTTCGGGTTGCGTGACCGACTTTTAAACCCAGGTCCCAAAGGAGATAAAGCATTGATTCAATGATTTGTTCAACCCGCGGGGTTAAGCGATAGGGTAATAGAAACAACAAATCGATATCAGAATATGGTGCCATTTCACCGCGTCCATAACCACCCACAGCGGCTATGCAAATTCGTTCTGACTCCGTTGGTTCCGCTGTGGGATAAACCCGTTTTGTAACTACTTCAAAAGCAAGCCGCAAAAGTTGATCGATTAAAATCGCATTGGCATGAACAGTCGATTCTCCAAGGCGGCAGTCATTTTCGAATCGCCTTTGGATTTCCCGTCGACCATTTTGCAGCGCTTCCTGCATAAACGCTAACAAAACCTTGCGAACAGAATTAGGGGACGCATCTTCTTCAAGCTGATTAACTAGGGCAGCATAAATCGAGCTAATATTTATGATGTCGTGCTCTTTAGTTTTAGTGCCCATAAAACCGGTCACATATTCTTTGGAAATATCATTATCCCTAGCACAAGCCGCTATAACAATCGAACTAATAGTTCTCTTGTCTTCAACTTATTAACTAATCATCAAACAGGACTTTTAGCTGGTACAGAAGATCGAGCGCCTCTCGGGGAGTTACCTTATCAGGGTCGGTTGTCGCGAGTAACTCAGAAATTTTTAATGAACTTTTTTTAGGCTCAGTAGCGCGTTTGCTTTTTTGAAATAATGGCAGTTCATCGCCTAAATGAGCCACCGTGCGACCCTGGTCACTAGACTGTAAAGCCGCAAGTATCTCCTCTGCACGGTCAATAACCGTTTTGGGAAGGCCTGCGAGTTGCCCGACATGAATGCCATAAGACCGATCAGCCGAACCAGGGGCCACTTCATGCAAGAAAACAACATCCTCCTCCCATTCTTTAACCCGCATAGTATGACACCGCAATGCGGATAGATTCGATGCGAGGGCTGTTAGTTCATGGTAATGGGTTGCGAAAAGTGCGCGGCATTGGTTTACATTATGAATATGCTCCAACGCTGCCCAAGCTATTGACAATCCATCGAATGTTGCGGTGCCCCGGCCAACCTCATCGAGAATAACCAGAGATCTTTCATTTGCTTGATTCAATATTATTGCGGTCTCAACCATTTCAACCATAAAAGTGGACCGCCCACGGGCGAGGTCGTCAGCGGCGCCCACACGGCTAAAAACCCTATCAACAATACCTAAATGGGCGGTGGCGGCAGGAACAAACGAACCAATCTGGGCCATAATCGCGATTAGAGCATTTTGCCTTAGAAAAGTACTTTTCCCAGCCATATTGGGGCCGGTCAGCAACCAAAGGCGATTGGCTTTTGCCAGATCGCAATCATTAGGAACAAATGCCGTAGAAAAAGTCTCACTTAACGCCACCTCGACAACAGGGTGCCTACCACCACAAATCTCAAATGTTAGGCTGTCATCAATCTTTGGCCGAACGTAATTTTTCTCCACTGCGAGACTGGCCAAGGCCGCAAAAACGTCGATCATAGCAAGAGCCTGAGCCGCCAACGCAATTTTATCTCGCGTTGCCACCACAACAGAAACCAACTCTCTAAAGATTTCGACCTCTAGGCTCAGCGCCTGATCCGTCGCACGCCTTATTTTCCCCTCCAACTCCCCGAGTTCTAAAGTACTAAAGCGAATTGCGCTAACGAGCGTCTGACGAAGAATGAATGGGGACCCTGCTTCAAGGGAAACTTTTGCGGCTTGGGACGGCGTTACTTCGATATAAAAACCCAATACATTATTATGGCGAATTTTTAGTGAAGAAATATTAGTTGCCTCACGATATTTTTTCTCGAGCCCAGCAATAAGCTGGCGACTTTGATCGCGGAAGGCAATACATTCATCAAGCTCATCATTATACCCCGGAGCAATTAAACCACCATCACGCGCCAAAAGAGGTAGATCAGTTTTCAGTGCTCTATCAAGTCTTTCGACAAGCGTGATATGACCCCCCAATTTTTCAATATGTTTTTCAATTGTCCCTAACGACGTTGTGGCGTTTTGATTCGATATAATTATCCGCAAAGACTCAGCAGCTTTAAGCCCATCACGTACAGCTGCAAGGTCTCGGGGGCGGCCGCTATCGAGCGTAAGGCGCGAAAGCGATCTTTCTATATCGATACCGGATGGTAATAAATCGCGTATTTTATCCCGAACGGTTACATCATCAACAAATTGTTGGACGCTCTCTAGCCGCCCTAAAATTTTATCTCGGTCTATCAATGGAGCCGCAAGCCATGTGTTGAGCATGCGACAACCAGCGCTAGTTTTTGTGCGGTCTATCGCCCAAAATAGTGACCCTTTCCTCTCACCGTCTAGGGTATGGACTAACTCAAGATTTCGGCGAGTTGCCGCATCAATCTCTAGAAAAGTTCCTTCCGTAATTCGCCGAGGCTGTCTGAGATAAGGAAGGCGACCTTTTTGCGTTAGCTCGACATAATCAACTATAGCCCCACAAGCAGAAATCTCTTGCCGGGTAAAATTTCCAAAGGCATCGAGCGAAGCAACACCATAAATTTTTTCTAAGCGTTTTCGAGCAGCATCACTTTCGAACTTGCTACTTGGGAGTGGAACTATGAGCTTGCTCCAGTCGCCAAATTGCGCCAACAACCTTTCGTTTTGAAAAAGGCTTTCAGAAACTAGGAGCTCTTTGGGTTCAATTCTTGCCAAAGTTGCCGTTACCGACCCAAAATCTGTTGGACAAACGGTAAATTCACCAGTTGAAATATCTAACCATGATAGAGCTATTGCACCATTTATATTAGCTAATGCTGACAGATAATTATTCTGCGTTCCATCAAGCAATGTGTCGTCGGTTATTGTGCCTGGAGTTACAATCCTCACCACATCTCTGGCTACAACAGATTTCGACCCACGTTTTTTTGCCTCTGCCGGTGATTCTGTTTGCTCGCAAACAGCAACATGGAAACCTTTCGTTATGAGCCTTGCAAGGTAAGTTTCAGCTGCGTGAAAAGGCACTCCGCACATTGGTATGTTATTACCTTTGTGCTTTCCGCGATGTGTAAGGGTAATATCCAGTGCAGCAGCAGCCTCAACCGCATCGTCGAAAAAAAGTTCATAAAAATCACCCATTCTATAAAACAATAAACAATTAGGGTGAGAGTTTTTAATGTTAAAATATTGGGTCATCATTGGCGTGGTTGCGCCAGTGCCTGACATTCTTTTTGCCCCTTTTCGTTCTGTCCGGTTGCGTCCGTCATTTACCATCCAGTTAGTCTATCATTTGGCTGCCCGCAGAGAAAATAGCGAAAAACCATCGAATTCATAATTTCGTTAATCAAAATACAAAATAATCGTCTCTTGCCTAAATCATTGAAAACCATCAAGTTATAGAACAAAATCAGATGACAGGTAGAGTCTATGGCCCGCAAAGAAAAGAAAAAATCGGCAAAAAAATCATCAACGAAAAATGTTGCCGACAACAATGCTGGGAGAAATCCTATAAGTAATCTCGAACGCGAAGCCTTAGCCTTGCACGCTGGCCCACCACCGGGCAAACTCTCCATCGCGCCACTGAAAAAAATTACCACTCAACGAGATTTATCTTTGGCCTATTCTCCGGGGGTCGCTGCTCCTTGTCTAAAAATCGCAAAGAATGAGCAGACCGCCTACGATTATACCAATAAAGGAAATATGGTGGCGGTGATTTCAAATGGTACTGCCGTATTAGGGCTTGGGGATCTTGGTGCGATCGGTGCAAAACCCGTCATGGAGGGCAAATGTGTTTTATTTAAAACTTTTGCAGATATTGATGCGGTAGATTTAGAGGTCGACACGCACGACGTAGATGAGTTCGTTAATTGCGTCCGTTTTCTTGGGCCAGGCTTCGGCGGAATCAATCTCGAAGATATAAAGGCACCAGAATGTTTTATTATTGAACAGCGGCTCAAAGAAATTATGGATATTCCGGTCTTCCATGATGACCAACATGGCACAGCCGTTATCGCCGCTGCCGGACTTCTAAATGCGTTAGATCTGACTGGCCGCGACCTCAAAAACACCACAATGGTGGTCAATGGGGCCGGCGCCGCAGCAATTGCTTGCCTCGAGTTATTTATCGCAATGGGCTTTTCGAAAGACAACATCACATTATGTGACTCCCGCGGTGTAGTTTATCAAGGCCGAGAAATTGGCATGAATCAGTGGAAATCAGCGCATGCAATTAAGACTACTGCCCGAACGCTTGAAGACGCCATGCAAGGCAGCGATATTTTTTTTGGTGTTTCGGTTGCTAAAGCCGTGACCAAAAATATGATTAAATCTATGGGGCCAAAACCTATTATTTTTGCCCTCGCCAACCCCGACCCAGAAATCATGCCGGAAGAAGTACAATCCGTCCGTAAAGACGCCATTGTTGCTACGGGCCGGTCGGATTATCCAAATCAAATAAATAATGTGCTTGGCTTTCCCTATATTTTTAGAGGGGCTCTGGATGTTCGAGCCCGCGGTATTAACGATGAAATGAAAGTCGCTGCGGCCAAGGCTTTAGCAGAACTCGCGCGGGAGGATGTGCCCGATGAGGTGAGCGGCGCCTATTCTGGGAGGCATTTACAATTTGGTCCTGACTATTTAATTCCAACACCCTTTGACCCACGCTTAATTTCTGCTGTTCCACCCGCTGTCGCAGCAGCAGCAATTAAAACAGGTGTCGCTCGCCGAAAAGTTCCTAATATGGATGAATACCGCGCGTCACTGTCAGCACGGCTTGACCCAACAGTGGGAAGCCTGAATGAAATTTTCGAGCAGGTAAAGAAAAAACCCAAGCGCGTCGTATTTGCTGAAGGAGAAGAAGAGAAGGTGATCCGAGCGGCTCAGGTATTCCGTAACGCGGGTTATGGAACGCCTGTCCTTATCGGGCGCGATGACATTGTAGCGGAAAAAATGGCTGGTTTAGGTTTTGAAGGCAGTGAGGCCATCGAAGCGCATAATGCCCGGGTTTCAAAACACAACAAAAAGTACACTGACTACCTTTATAAGAGACTTTCACGCAATGGGGCGCTTTATAGAGATTGCCAACGCATGGTTAATCAGGATCGCAACATGTTTGCGGCCTGCATGGTGGCATGTGGCGATGCCGATGCAATGGTCACCGGCCTTACCCGAAACTCACCAACTTGTTGGAATGATCTAGCACGTGCAATCAGCATCGAGAAAGGCCAGCAACTTTTTGGCCTTACGGTAGTTTCTGCACGTGATAGAACCGTTTTCATTGCAGACACGTTGGTACACGAAAGACCAACAGCAGAGCAACTCGCCGATTTTGCGACTCAATCCGCATCAAAAGCTCGTGAGCTTGGTCACGAGCCGCGTGTTGCATTGCTGTCACATACAAGCTTTGGCGGTCGATCGAGCAACATCACGGATGAAATAAAGCGCGCAGTAGATATTCTTGACTCTGAAAGGCGCGACTTTGCTTATGAGGGGGAAATGACAGTTAGCGTCGCCCTAGACCCTGATATGAGAACTTTATATCCCTTCAATCGACTGAAGGGCCCTGCCAATATTTTAATAATGCCCGGTTTGTTTTCAGCGGCAATTTCATCACGTTTGCTGCAGAAACTCGGTGGGGGAACAGTAATCGGACCCCTACTTATTGGTTTAAGTAAGCCGGCACAAATTGCACGGTTAGATGCAACGGTTTCAGATATTGTTACTGATGCGGTCTTGGCGGCGCATCAAGCGCAAACAATTCCGAAGACCAACGGACAAAAATAATAGCGGTCGGGGTTGCTTTTTAAGTTTCTATTTTAGACCAACCTTTAAGCCCTAATTGCGCGGGGGAAAAATTTCTGCTGCATGACGCTGAACAATAATTAAAAGCATTAACGCAGGAAGCGCTATGGCCGTAGAGGTTATAAAGAAATAAGTCCACCCGATTTGGTCAACCAACCATCCCGAAGGGACGGCCATGTATGTGCGTCCCAACGCCATGAATGATGTAAAGAGAGCAAATTGCGTCGCGGTAAAACGGACATTGCACAACGCCGAAAGAAACGCGACAAAAGCCGTCGAACCCAATCCGCCAGTAAAATTATCTGCTGCGATTGCGATAAAAAGTCCTACTTCAGTCGCTCCATTTGGGTTGGCCGCCAACCAGACAAAGAGGAGGTTAGTGATCGCTTGAAGGACCCCGCCAAGAAATAAGGCCGCAAAAATTCCTATACGCGCAACAACCACACCGCCAGCCAAAACCCCTACCATTGTCATAGGAACACCGTAGGTTTTTACAATCAAAGCGATCTGGGTGCCCGAGAATCCAAGTTCCCGAAAAAAAGGATTAAAAAGAGCCCCAGCAATTGCATCACCATATTTATAAAGAAGAACAAAACAAAGAACCCACACCCAGCCTCGACGTCTACAAAAATCAGTAAAAGGGTCAATTATTGCTCTTTTTAAAACGATGCCAATTTTTATTGACCTGGCTGGTTTGGCAACTCTGTTGCTCGGTTCCGTAGCTAAAATTGTGGCAGCGATTCCGATAAGTACCAAGAGAGCCATTAAAAAATAGACCCAGAACCAAGATATAAAATCCGAAAGAGCGAGGGGAGCCGCCCCCGCGACTAACAATCCAGAACGGTAGCCCGCCTGTGTCGCCGCCGCTCCAGCGCCCTGTTCAAATTCTTGTAGTATTTCAATTCTATAAGCATCTATCACAACATCTTGGCTGGCTGAAAAGAAAGCAACCAATAATGCTGTAGCTGCCATATAAGTAAGCCCATTGCTTGGGTTGCTCGCCCCCAAAGCAATTATGGAAACTATTAAAAGTATTTGAATAACCAGCATCCAACTTCTACGCTGGCCTAGCCAATTTGTTAATATGGGCAATTGAACCTGATCAAGCATTGGGGCCCAAAGGAACTTAAGAGAGTAGGGTGTAGCGACGACAAGCAGACCAGTTATAACTGTGTTTGGAATACTTTCTCCAGATAGCCACCAGGACAGAGTAGAGAATCCAAGAAGCAAAGGGAGTCCACTCGAAAACCCCATCATAAATATAACGAGCTGGCGACGATCCCAATAGATCGTTAACGACTCCCTCCAGCTTATGGCTTTTGAACGTTCTATCATCGGAATGCCCACAACGGTTTGTGGCTACTAAAGCGCCAGTGTTTGATTAATTGAACCAGCAACAGTTGGATATATATTTTTGCCCTTTCAAAGTTTTTCCGAACCACCTATTTTCTCGCACAAAATTATTTCCATAAATTCTTTAAGGTGTTTCATTGTTTTCCAAAGTTTCTGAACCTATGAACCGCACGTCCCCAGAACAATGCGGCTGACCCAAATTAACCAATTAAAAACCTATTAGCATTAATTGCGCCACCCTCGTTTGGTACTAGACGTGAAATATCCATGTTTTTTATTAATCACTTTCCACTAAAAGGCTAGCCAGAGAGGTTTGTGGACGCGCACCGTAATGGCTAATTACTTCTGCAGCAGCTGCAGCGCCGAGCATACCGCATTTAGCCAACCCATCCCCGTGCGTTAAACCATAGAGAAAACCGGCAGCAAATAAATCTCCAGCACCCGTCGTATCGACAACTTTGTTAACCGCCTTCGCCGCAATTTCATGTGTTGCACCTCCTTCAACAATGACACAGCCTTGTGAACCACGGGTCAACGCCGCAATCTCACAGTGTTCCAATGTGAGCCTTACAGCTTCTTCAAAGTTACCCACATCAAACAAGGCAGTTACTTCAGATTCGTTTGCGAATAAAATATCCACATGACCAGAGAGCAAATTCAGGAACTCCTCTCGGTGGCGATTTACACAAAAAGCATCCGACAACGACAAGGCAACCATGCGATTAGCCGCATGAGCCGCTTTAGCGGCCTTAAGAAAAGCCTTTTGTGCTTCTGGGGGATCAAACAAATAGCCCTCAAGATATGTTATTTCAGCGGCGGCTATAGCTTCTTCGTCGATATCATTGGGGCCTAAGTCTACCGAAACTCCGAGACAAGTTTGCATAGTTCGCTCGGCATCTGGCGTCACCAAAATTAGACATCGCGCTGTGGGAGGACCTCCGCTACCAGGCGGGGTTTTGTAATCCACCCCTGTTTTTATCAAATCATCACGAAAAACACGACCGAGTGCGTCATCATTGATTTTACCAATATAAGCACCCCTTCCACCAAAAGATGCTATACCTGCCAGCGTATTTGCTGCTGAGCCTCCGGAAGTTTCGGACGTATTACTCATGGAGGCATAGATTTCTTCTCCACGGTCTGCATCAATCAGCGTCATTCCACCTTTTTCAAGTTCGAGTTTTAAAAGCAAATTTTCGGATGCTGCAGAAATCACATCAACGATAGCATTTCCAACACCGATTACATCATAACGCACAGCGGTCATTTATTTTCCTCCGGGTTGCAAGCGGCGCGAGTATAGCCACCGCGTCAATTCCGCCAAGAGACAATTGTCTAACTCATTGTTACTTTATATGATCAAAAAGAATGACCTAAAAATTATTAGCATAAGGACGAGGGTGTTGAACATGAGACGCCTTCATATAAAATCTTGAGTTTGAAAAGGACCAGATAAATGTTCACCAAGAAGCCCGATGAATTGGACCAATCGAGCGCAGTAGGGGGGCGGACAAGTCCTACCGAGAATTCTAGAGCGCCAATAATGCCAGCCGGACGTGATGGAATTCGCCCAGCGACACTGGGGCGCGCGCGCGAGTATACTGGAATTGGCTCAGACGAACGAACCGTTGGCAATTATGGCGACAGCAAAAAACTACTTATTGGTCGTGAAATTGTTTTAAGCGGCGAAATTAGTGCTTGCGAAAAGCTTGTTGTTGAGGGCTGTGTGGAAACAAATATTTCAGCCTGCCGTGAAATAGAAATTGCAGAATCCGGCGTTTTCAAGGGGGAAGCAGAAATTGAAATAGCTGAAATTAGCGGCGTATTTGAAGGAAATATATCGGCCACAAACCTTTTAATCGTCCACTCGAGCGGACGCGTGACGGGCAAAATTCGCGTTAGGCAGCTGGAAGTAGAGCGGGGCGGGGAGATATCTGGTGAGATAGAAATTATTCCTGGGGTAGAAAAAGACGAATAGAAAGTATTCAAAGACTGTTATGGTATTACTAAAGAGATTTGCGCGCATTTATGTATTATCCATTGCCTTAGCTTTATCAGCGTGCACCACACCAGGTATTAATCTTGATTACTCCGATAATGATACTAGAGAAAAAAATGCGGATATTCCTCGGCCCAAATCAGATAAGTTTGCGGGGGACATTAGAAAAAGGCCTCGTCCCAATACAAAAGATCAAAAAGAGGCTCCGCTTATACCGGTTTCGAAAACTGAAATTCTTGGCCAAAGCAAAAATGCGCTCACAAAGATTTTAGGAAAGCCTAACTTCACACGTAGTGACCACCCTGCAGAAATTTGGCGATATCGTGATAAATCCTGCATATTAAATATATATTTTTATCAGTCGCTTAAAGCCGCCGACAGCAAAGCCTTCCTGGTTAATTATATAGAAGCTAGTACCCTTCAGGGGCGACGTACGGAAACATCGAGCTGCCTAAACAACATCCAGCAAAAACTTCAAAAAATATATTGAGCTAAAATAAAGAAAATTACTATCAGTGGTTAGAGACTGTCTTTTCTTTATACTGGCAGAGGTCAGAGACCATACAATCAGGGCAGTTGGGTTTTCTAGCCTTGCACACATAACGTCCATGTAAAATTAGCCAATGGTGTGCATGACGCATGTATTTTTTTGGCGTTTGTTTTAAGAGTCCTTGTTCAACCATGTCTACGTTCTTACCGCGCGCTATACCAGTCCGATTTCCAATACGGAAGATATGAGTATCAACAGCTATCGTTGGAACTCCAAATGCAATATTAAGAACTACATTTGCGGTCTTGCGTCCTACACCCGGCAACTTTATCAAAGCATCACGGTCTTTAGGCACCTTGCTCTCGTGCTCTACAATAAGTTTTTCACTCAACCCAATAACGTTCTGAGCCTTAGTACGATAAAGCCCTATCGTTTTGATGTGAGATATCAGCTTGCTTTTTCCAAGCTTTACCATTTTTTCCGGGGTATCAACAATTTCAAAAAGTTCTTTAGTCGCTCGGTTTACCCCAATATCAGTCGCTTGCGCTGACAAAACAACGGCAACTAATAAAGTATATTCATTAACATAATTGAGCTCGCCCTTTGGCTCCGGGTCGGCCTCTGCCAAGCGCCTGTAAAACTCTTCGACGTTTTCCCGGATCATAACCATCAACCTTTTTTACATTCTGCCCACAAATTCACCACATTTGTGCCAGAAACATTTACGCCTCTAACATTCTTAATAAGAACGAATACTAACCTTAAAGACATAAATTTAATTAGTCAGAAAAATTTGGGTTAATGCTAGAAGAAGGCCCTGCCGTTAAGTTTATTCATTATTAAGTTGCAGAACATCAAGCATTGAATACAAGCCCGCTTTTTTAAAACGCGCCCATAGCGCTGCCTGCACTGCACCACGAGCAAAAATCTGGCGGGATCCCGCCTTATGGCTCAGCTCGATGCGTTCACCTTCTGCCGCAAAAATCACTTTATGATCTCCTGGAACATCGCCACCCCGTAATGTAGCGAAGCCAATAGCGCCGCGTTCACGAGCCCCGGTAATACCTTCTCGCGACAATACCCCAGATTTCTCTAGCGAAGTACCACGACCCGCCGCAGCAGCCCGCCCTAAACCAAGTGCGGTACCAGACGGAGAGTCAACTTTCCCGCGATGATGCATTTCAACCACTTCGATATCGAAATCTTCATCCAAAATTGACGATACCCGACGGGTCAATGCAAAAAGAATATTAACACCCATGCTCATGTTTGGAGCATAAACGATCGTGGTTTTCTTAGATGCTTCCTTTAAAGAACCCTCATCCTTCTCCGTCAAACCTGTCGTGCCAACAATATGTATACAGCTGGCTTCTGCCGCCCAAAAAGAATGTTCAACTGTGGCGTTAGGGACAGAAAATTCTATAACAGCATCAACTTCGCTGAATACGGCTTCCGCATCACTGGAAATATCAACACCTAGAAATCCGCAACCTGCGATCTCACCTGCATCCCTGCCAATTACGTCACTATCTAAACGTTCGCTTGCACCCGCGACTACGCAACCACTCGTTTCAGTTATTTGCCGAATAACCGCACGACCCATCCGGCCAGAAGCTCCGACAATGCCGATTTTCATATCTGTCATGCGATCGTCCTCTCTTAGCATCAGCACACAATACACCGAGTTCGCCAAAAACCTAAAGGTGAAGCCCACGAACAATTTAGTGGCGATTTTAAAAATGCCACTCTTGTAGGGTTAATCAGCGAAATTATCCCAAATTTCTTTAGCTTTGCGAAAAAACCCTTCAGATTCTGGACTAGTTGATTTTTTGTTCCCATCATTTTGCGATTTGATCATCGTCTGAAGTTCGGTGAGTTTTTCCTTTTGTTTCTTGGTAAGGTTCACAGGAGTTTCTACCTTGAGGTCAATATACATGTCTCCACGGCCTTTACCGTGTAGACCACTCATCCCCTTGCCCCTTAACCTCAGGCGATGACCCGATTGAGCCCCAATAGGTATTGTGACCTTCGCGCGACTGCCATCAATAGACGGCACTTCAACCGAGCCTCCCAAAGCAGCTGTCGTCATCGGAATGGGGACTGTACAAAGAATATCAGCTTCGTTTCGCTGAAAAAGTGGATGGGTAGCAATCGAAATAAAAATATAAAGGTCCCCTGGTGGAGCACCCCGGCCTCCCGCCTCACCTTCACCTGAAAGGCGAATGCGCATTCCATCTTCAACGCCAGCAGGAATTGTTACCTCAAGTGTCTTTTCTCTTCGAACCGTACCCGAACCGCGACAATCATCGCACGGTGACGCGATGATACGCCCCTCACCGTTACATGTGGGGCAGGTGCGCTCTATAGTAAAAAAACCCTGATTAGCCCTTACTTTCCCTGTACCTTGGCATGTAGGACAAGTAGTTGGCTGTGTTCCCCTCTTTGCCCCCGCTCCATCACATGTATCACAAAGAACCGAGGTGGGCACACGTATACGCGTCTCTTTGCCTCGATGGGCGTCATCAAGAGTAATTTCAAAATTGTAACGAAGGTCTGAGCCTCGGGCCGGCCCACCGCCACCCCTGCTACGACCAGTAAAATCGCCAAACATTTCATCAAAAATGTCGGCGAAACCGCCACCGCCAAAACCACCGCCGCCGGCACTACCATCAAAGGCGGAGTGCCCAAACTGGTCATAGGCTGATCGCTTTTGGGCGTCCTTTAAAACATCGTAAGCTTCGTTGATTTCTTTAAATTTATGCTCAGCTGCATCGTCACCCTGATTTCGATCGGGGTGATATTGCATTGCTTTTTTTCGATAAGCCTTTTTTATTTCGTCTGCGGAAGAGTTTTGGGCAACTCCCAACACATCATAAAAATCTTCTTTGGCCATCAAGCGAACTCCAAAACTATCGAAAAGCGTCTCAAAACTCGCCTAAGCAGATTTATCCTTTTTCTCGTCTTCGACTTCTTCAAAGTCAGCATCAACTACCTTAGCGTCATCTCCAGGCGCACCCCCGGCAGCCTCGCCAGGAGATCCACCGTCAGCAGATGATGCCGCCGCGGCGGCACTTTCCTGTTCCGCCTTATACATTGCCTCTCCTAGTTTCATTGAGGATTGTGTTAATGCATCTAGTTTAGCTTTAATTAGTTCTCTATCGTCACCTTTCATGACCTCACGGAGTGCAGCCACATCGGCTTCGACCTGAGCCTTGTCAGACTCTTCGATCTTTTCTCCATGTTCGGTTAAGTTTTTTTCTGTTGTGTAGATCAAACCTTCGGCTTGATTGTCCAGCTCAACCTTCTCTTTTCGCGCCTGATCATCTGCCGCGTGGCTTTCGGCGTCCTTGACCATATCATCGATTTCTTCATCACTAAGTCCACCCGACGCTTCAATACGGATTTGTTGTTCTTTCCCTGTTGCCTTGTCTTTTGCAGCAACATTTACAATCCCATTAGCGTCGATATCAAAGGTCACTTCTATCTGTGGTACACCGCGCGGAGATGCCGGAATCCCTACCAAGTCGAATTGGCCTAGAATTTTATTGTCAGCTGCCATTTCCCGTTCACCTTGAAAAACACGAATAGTAACAGCACTTTGATTGTCTTCAGCAGTGGAAAATGTTTGACTCTTTTTAGTCGGGATCGTCGTGTTACGATCTATAAGCCTTGTGAACACGCCACCAAGCGTTTCTATACCTAGTGAGAGTGGCGTCACGTCAAGTAACAGGACGTCCTTAACATCACCAGTCAAAACGCCCGCCTGGATTGCCGCGCCAGTCGCAACAACTTCGTCTGGATTAACACCGCGATGAGGCTCGCGCCCAAAGAACGATTTCACGGATTCAATGACTTTTGGCATACGCGTCATGCCGCCAACCAAAATCACCTCGTCTATTTCGCCCGCTGAGAGACCGGCATCGTCTAAGGCCGCTTTGCATGGATTAATAGTACTAGTAACCAAGTCCTCTACTAGTGCTTCAAGCTTAGCCCGAGTGATTTTAATATTTAGGTGTTTTGGCCCAGAGGCGTCAGCCGTTACAAATGGCAGATTAACCTCAGTCTGGGTTGACGAAGAAAGTTCAATTTTAGCCTTTTCCGCGGCTTCCTTTAAACGCTGTAGTGCTAGTTTATCGGTGCGCAGGTCGATTGCCTGCTCTTTCTTAAACTCATCTGCAAGATAATCAATAATTTTTGCGTCAAAATCCTCGCCACCTAGGAATGTATCACCGTTGGTTGATTTAACTTCGAATACACCATCGCCAATTTCAAGAATTGATACATCAAACGTCCCACCACCGAGGTCATAAACTGCAATCGTACCATTTGATTTTTTATCAAGACCATAGGCAAGTGCGGCAGCGGTGGGTTCGTTCAAAATTCTGAGGACTTCTAACCCTGCTATCCGGCCGGCATCTTTCGTCGCTTGACGCTGGGAATCGTTGAAATAGGCTGGGACTGTGATTACCGCCTCAGTAACCTCTTCGCCGAGATGGGCCTCTGCCGTTTCTTTCATTTTCATTAAAATGAAAGCAGAGATCTCGCTTGGTGAATATTGCTTATCTCGGGAGTTTACCCATGCATCACCATTATCAGCCTTGACTATAGAGTACGGCACCAAGTCAATATCCTTTGATGTCATTGGGTCGTCAAAGGGCCGGCCAATTAATCTTTTGATTGCAAACAACGTGTTTTCAGGATTAGTTACACCCTGACGTTTTGCCGCTTGCCCGACGAGACGCTCTCCATCTTCGGTAAAGGCGATCATAGAAGGGGTAGTCCGACCGCCTTCACTATTTTCAATAACGCGCGCCTCGCTACCTTCCATAACTGCAATGCAGGAATTTGTTGTTCCAAGATCTATACCGATAACTTTGGCCATTTTGCCCTCTTATTTCGCGGCGATCCTAACTGCCCAAATGAATGGCATCAGCAAGAAACCCAAATGTTGATGTTTCAAATAAACCTTCCGAGACCAAAAGTCCTCGGACATGTTTTGTAGGGCGTATATAGGTACGAAATCCTGAAGCTGCAAGCACCGCCATGAGATGTTTGTGCAACTTTTTATAAATTTCCTGCCTTTTTAGGCCATTTTTAGCTAAATTTTTGTATAATGTACCAAATTTAGGATTTCTTTAGAGAACGCCGCCTGGGCAACAAATCGCCTAGTGCACTATCCTCTATGTTTACAACCTTGTAATTTTAAGGCTTCGATCAATTGGATTAAGCCTTTTCATCTAACTCTTGGCTATCGTTTGCTTCGGGCGCACTAATTGCCTTTGATACGCCCACTTTAGCGGCCCGCAACAAGCGGTCATGAATTGTGAAACCGTCTTCGATCACCTGCACTACCATCCCCGGCTCCATGTCTGATGTTGGCACCTCAAAAAGCGCTTCATGCTGGTCGTGGTTGAATTTTTCGCCAACAGGTGAAATTTGTTTAATTCCATGCCGCTCCAAGACACCCAACAACTCTCGACTCGTAAGGTCAATCCCCTCCAGAAACGCCTTGGTCTGATCGTCGCCATCGATCAAACTTTTAGGGGCAGCGTCAAGGGCACGGCGAAGGTTGTCGGCAACGGTCAGCATATCACGAGCAAAGTTTGCAGCAGCGTATTTTGCCGTGTCTTCGCGTTCCCGTTTTGCTCGCCGAATATTGTTTTCATTATCCGCGAGCGCTCGCAACAACTTATCCTTGAGATCAGCAATTTCTTCGTCAGCCCCCCCCTCTGCCCAAGGGGATTCTGTTGCAGCGTCGTCTTTTTCGTTGGCTTCTACCTCGTCTAATTGCTCCTCTTCATTCTCGGTCCTCTCCTCTTTAAGAGGTGCCTGGTCTTTGTTGTTTTTTATAGAGTCATTTTGTTTCTGTTTGTCTTTCGTATCCACTTTAAAATTCCTATTTTTTTCCAAGTAGCCGACCAACCACTTGTGCCGTATAATCAACAATTGGTATGATTCGGGCATAATTTATGCGCGCTGGGCCTATAACTCCAACCGCACCGACAATTTCTCCACTCGCACCTGTAAAAGGCGCAGCGACCATAGCGCAACCGGCCACATTAAAAAGATCATTCTCAGCACCGAGAAAAATTTGAACACCGTCACCAGTTTGTGTGAGTTCTAGTAAACGCGCCATGAGATCTCGAGTATCTAGAGCGTCAAAAAGCGCCCGTACGCGCTCTAAATCCCCTACCGCGCTTACATCATCAAGTAACCGCGCATGCCCTTTAACGATCAACGCTCCTCGATCATCATCATCCGTCCAAGTTGCCAGTCCCGCCTCAACTAAGCCTTGCGTCAACTCATCAATCTGAGCGCGATGGTCAGCTATTTCCTTCTCAATCATCGCGCCAGCGTCATTTAAGGTCCTACCTGCAAGACGCGAGTTTAAGTAGTTAGATGCACGTACAAGTGCAGATGGCGGCGTACCAATTGGGATGTCAATAACCCTATTTTCAACGAAACCGTCTGCTGCAACCATCACCACCAAAGCCCGTCCATCGCCTAAACTTACAAATTCAATATGCTTAAGTGCTCGATCACTTTTTGGGGCTACGACCAAGCCGGCACAGCGAGACAAGCCGGAAAGAGCCCCTGAAGCTTCTTCCAAAGCCTCATTAATTGTCTTCCCCACCGCAGCACATTGTGTCTCAATCGATCGCCGTTCATCATCAGTAAGGCTTCCCACCTCCATCAATCCATCTACAAAAAGACGCAAACCGAGTTCCGTCGGCAAACGTCCCGCCGAGACGTGTTCCGAGTAAAGAAGCCCAAGCCCCTCCAGATCGGACATGACATTCCTAATACTGGCCGCGGACAAAGGGTTAGCCAACCTGCGCGAAAGGGTGCGGGAACCAACGGCTTCGCCATCGTCTAAATACGACGAAACGATTTCTGAAAATACTGTGCGCGAACGGTGGTTAAGCTCGCTTATAATGCTTCGTGGAGCGGGTTTCATCGTTTCATCTAGGGCGTATCAAGGCCCTATCCAGACATTTTCCAATATCCTTAGAATGTAGTGATGCTGTTTTTCAACGTCAATAAGCTGGATTGGACTACGTAGCGGTGGACGTTGATGGTTGCAGCGGCTAGCTTGCGCCGCACGCTGCAAAGCACAAAGCACATTAGGAGCAAAAACAAAATGACCAGCCGCCCTTCTGATAGAGAGCCTGACGAAATGCGCGACATCCTTCTTGAGCCAGGGATTAACCCCTATGCTGAAGGCTCTTGCCTCGCAAAATTCGGAAATACACATGTTTTATGCACCGCAACGGTGGAGGAAAGTGTACCGCCTTTTTTACGCAACTCTGGTAAAGGGTGGGTAACCGCTGAGTATGGTATGTTGCCAAGGTCAACGCATACCCGAACAGGGCGCGAGGCGGCGCGCGGCAAGCAAAGCGGAAGAACACAGGAGATCCAAAGACTAATTGGACGGTCGCTTAGGGCGGTGACTGACCTGTCCCGTATGGGAGAGCGTCAAATCAGGCTAGACTGTGATGTAATTCAAGCGGATGGGGGCACCCGAACCGCCTCTATTACTGGGGCCTGGGTCGCTCTGCATATTGCTTTTTCTAAACTAGTGACGGATGGACATTTAAAACAAATTCCAATGAGCGACTCTGTAGGCGCGGTGTCGTGTGGTATTTACGGGGGAGTGGGCGTTCTCGACCTAGACTACCCTGAAGATTCAAATGCTCAGGCTGATGCTAATTTTGTGCTCACTGGTAGTGGTGGTATTGTCGAGATCCAAGGGACCGCAGAAAAGGATCCGTTTAGCCGCGAGTTATTTAATCAATTACTTGACCTCGCCTTTAAAGGGGTTAGGGAGTTAACGGCTCTGCAGCAAAAAGCTATCAAATAATCATGATTTAAAGATGCCAAATTTTTATCGTCAATTTTCTGAATCAAAACTTATTATCGCCAGCCATAATCAAGGCAAAGTAAGGGAGATAGGAGATTTGCTTCGGCCTTATAATGTCGAAACCCTCTCCGCTGCGTCCTTAGGACTTGAAGAACCAGAAGAAACCGGCAAAACCTTCAAGGCAAACGCTGAGCTAAAGGCCCGCTTGGCTTCAACAGTTGCCAAACTACCTGCCTTGGCAGACGATTCGGGCCTAGTTGTTCCAGCTCTGCAGGGCGATCCAGGGATTTACTCAGCGCGGTGGGCGGGGCCCGAAAAAGATTTTGATAAAGCAATGCAGTTAGTCGAATCCCGCCTCAAAAATAGCAAAAACAGAGACGCATACTTTGTTGCCGCGCTAGCTTTGTGCTGGCCAGACGGCCATAGTGAAATTTTTACGGGCCGTGTATACGGCTCCCTTGTTTGGCCGAAACGTGGTAGCCTCGGGTTTGGATACGACCCTATTTTCTTACCCACTGGCAGCCAACAGACTTTTGGTGAGATGGAGCCCGCCCTTAAACACTCAAAAAGCCATCGCTCGAAAGCATTTACAAAACTGACAAAGGCCTGTTTTGGCACCTAGCTTGCAGATACAAAAAAAACCAACGAACGCATTGGCGCTGTATATCCACTGGCCGTTTTGTAATTCTCGGTGTCCATATTGTGATTTCAACGCTCACGTTAGAGAGTTTGTTGACCAGGATCGTTGGCGCAAAGCCTTCGAAGAAGAGATTTCTCATTGGGCAACTATGACACCAGGGCGAAACCTCACAAGTATCTTTTTTGGGGGGGGTACACCCTCCCTGATGCAACCAACAACCACTGCGGCCCTAATCAGAGCGGCCGCAAAGAAGTGGTCATTTGCTAGCGATATCGAAATTACGCTCGAAGCAAACCCGACCTCTATCGAGGCTAAAAATTTTGGAGAGTTGCGCGCTGCTGGGGTTAATCGGCTCTCGCTTGGCGTTCAGGCGTTAGAAAATGAAGCTTTAAATTTCCTTGGCAGACATCACGACCGAGACCTCGCAATTAAGGCAATTAAGCTTGCAGCAAAAACCTTCCCGCGGTTTTCATTTGATTTAATCTACGCGCGCCCTAAACAATCTGTAAACGCTTGGGCGAAGGAATTAAGAGAAGCGATTGATCTCGCAGAAGATCATCTATCACTTTATCAACTCACGATAGAAAAGGGGACACCGTTCTATATTGAGCAACGAGCAGGAACACTCATACCACCTGATGATGAAAAAGCAGCCGCCCTATTCGAAGTAACACAAGAGATATGCGAAAATCACTGCCTTCCAGCATATGAAGTCTCCAACCACTCCCGCCCAGGTTCAGAATGCCGACATAACTTAACTTATTGGACGGGAGGAGAATACATAGGTGTAGGCCCCGGCGCACACGGGCGGATAGTAATGAATGGCAGATGTTACGCAACTGAGCAGGTACCTGGGCCAGAGAATTGGTTGAACGCGACAGAAGCCAAAGGGCACGCTACGCGGCACCAAAACATAATCAATTCAAATAACAGGGTAGAAGAAATTGTGATGATGGGGTTACGCCTAACCAGCGGTATTTCGCGGACTAGTTTTTTCCTGAGAACCGGCCTGGAGTTAGAAGACGCGTTGGAGCCCCGCAGATTACGGCCACTATTAGCGGCAAAGTATCTTGTATTGGATAACGGTGGCCTGCGCGTCACAAAAGGCGGCCGGCTTAAACTGAACGCGATCTTAGAAGCTTTACTAAGCTAACGTTTGTCGGCCATATCAAGCTTTTTGCGGTCGCAATATTTTATTCTTTAATGGTCACGAAGGAATCCGGCGCAGGGCTTATAACCTTTGTGCCGTCCGGTTGCACCTCGATCACAGAAAAGCGGTGCTCAACACCCCCCCCCGGATGGAGCCGGAAAAGCCCTCCTGTTCCGACAAATCCATTTCCAAGCACAAGTTCTTTAGAGGAGAACCCACCGCCACCTTTGCCACCTTTTACAGCAGCCAGCGCAGTAGCATCATATGCCAACCCTGCCAGGGCATGCGGGGGCGACTTAAAAGCCGCCTTAAAGCGTTTAGTAAAATCATAAAGCCCATCGGGCGATAGACCGGCATACCACGCCCCCGCTAGAGACGGCTCACGTCTTATAGAACGAGAGGACCAATCATTAATCCCCAGTATGCGGATTTTTCTGGTATCAATCCCATAATAGGGCAAGAGGGGAGCAGTTGTCTTAACTCCCTCACCCGCCTCTAACAAAAAAACTGCGTCGAAAGGTGTTTCACCGAGCAATTCTTTTTTATCAAGCCGCTTTAAAGTGCGCCGGCTTATTTCATCAGTTTTTTCTTTTAGCTTTTGTCGTTTCTCCAACAGGGCCTTTTTACGGGAGTTATAGTTCCCTAACCTCTTCACGGCCGAAGTCAATGAAGCATGATTTCGATTATACCGCACAGATTTAACCAAAAACCCGCCCGCATCAAAGACCGCCCTCGAATAATCAGCAACAACTTTGTCGCCAAACGGGCCTTCTGGTATTAGGGCTGCAAACCGCCTTATTCCCCTTAGAAAGGCATACGAGACAATTCTCTTGATGCGATCCTCCGGTAACAGCCCAAACACAAAAACGGAATTAGACGCCGCTTTGCGATCATTGGTAAAGGAGATCATGTTGATAGAAGCGCTCGAAGCGAGCGGCGCAACTGCTTGAGCGGATCTTCCAAAAACGGGTCCCAGCAAAATTTGCGCACCCGCTTGGATAATGTCTTGTGCAGCTAACACAGCACCCTCGCGAGTTCCTTTGGTGTCACGAGGCAACAAAACAAAATTTTCGTCAGATAATTCAAACATTGCTAATAACGATGCTTGTAACATTGCCTTTCCAAGGCTTGAATGTTGCCCTGAAATGGGTAGCAATAGCCCGACCTTAACTTTGCCAGAGCCTCTTTCGGGCGGAGTCAACGTTGTTTCTGGAAGAAGGGATAAATTATCAAAAGGTTGCTTTAAGGTTGTCATATATTGCGAACCTGCTGCAGTGTTCTTAGAGAGCGGCACCACGGATGGTTGCGGCTCTTTCACCAACTGGGCTTGCGTGCTTATTGGTGGGCTTTTAACTTTATTAGGCTCGCAAGCCGCGAGCCCGATAAAGAGAGCACCCAAGAATGCGGCAGAGAAATTCCAGCGCAGACGACTATCACGGGTCTGTGCGTTTTTGTGTAGAAAAAGAAACTGGTTTGCGTAATCCATCCAGCGATCTTCCAAACGAACCGAATCATAGCGACCCGGCCAAACCCAAACCTATCGCTGAGATACTAGCAAGTAAACTCTCTGCAACAAATATAGAAACCGGACTGCATGTTGTTGCCACCCCAATCGGGAATTTAAGCGATATAACTCTCCGGGCCTTAGCTGTTTTGCGCTTTGCAGATGCAATTGCATGCGAAGACACGAGGGTGACTGGCAAACTTAAATTTGAATTCGACCTCACCGCTGAATTAATCCCATATCATGATCATAACGCAGATCGCGTAACTCCAGGAATTATTAACCGCCTAAAATCAGGAGAAACAGTAGCTCTTGTTGCAGATGCCGGGACGCCTTTAGTATCAGATCCCGGATACCGTCTAGTAAAAGCGGCTCTAAACAACGATATTTCCATTATTCCTGTTCCTGGTGCTTCGGCCCTTTTGGCTGCGTTAAGTGTCTCCGGCTTGCCAACAGACCGATTTATTTTTGAGGGGTTTTTGCCAACGAAGCCCACCGCCAGACGCAAAATATTAAACCGAGCCGCCGCTATTGACGCGACCATAATTTTTTATGAATCCCCTAAACGCCTCGCAAAGTCTTTAGCTGACATGGTTTCAATATTTGGAAACCGCTACGCCGTCATAGCCCGTGAGCTTACTAAGCGCTTCGAACAGATTAGCAGAGGCACCCTAGAGGATTTAGCTGCTCAAATTCAGTCTATTCCAAAACTAAAAGGTGAAATCACGATTGTTATCGGCCCCCCGAAGGGGGATGAACCGCCATCTGATGAAAAAATTAATTTTTTGTTAACAAAGGCGCTTACCAAGGAGAGCGTTAGAGACGCCGCAAACTTAGTCGCCGAATCAACTGGACTCCCGCGACGGCTTGTTTATCAACGCGCAATTAATTTGAGTTCAAAAAATTCAAAAAGGTAATAAAAGAATACCAACCTCTCTTTATTTATAAACAGCATTATTAACTTAAGGGGCAGCGTTTTTGTTTATTAATCTCTAGGTTTAAATGTTTTGGCTCTCTGACAATGGGCGCTTGGACCAATTCACGCAGCCGTGTAAAAATGGTAAAGAAAAATTACAAACTTTTAATAAGGGTGGGTTCATTTAGTTAAATGCCGATGATAATTGTGATACTGCTTGTTATCACCCCATTACTCGGGGGTTGCTTTAGCGCCGCAATTGGAACAGGCGCATGGATAGCAACGGCAGCGTCTGAGGAACGTAGCCTAAAAAGTGCCGCCAATGATCTAGCGATCCGCACGCGCATAAACGGTTTGTGGTTCGATCATGACGAGGCGCTTTTAACTGCGGTAGATATATCTATTTCTGAAGGTCGCGTTTTACTAACAGGCAGAGTCCCAACTCAGGAGCAGCGTTTAAATGCTGTCCGTCTTGCATGGAAGGCCTCAGGGGTAAAGGCGGTTATCAATGAAATTAGGGTTTCAGAAACAGAAGGCGCCGCCGGTTTTGCCCGGGACAGCTGGATTTCAGCACAACTAAAAACCAACCTAGCATTAGATGAAAAAGTAAATTCGATTAACTACTCAATCGATACCGTGGGCGGCACCGTATATCTTATGGGTATCGCCGGAAGCTCGGAGGAATTGAGGCGCGTCCACAATCATGCAAGACAAATTAAATATGTACGGCGTGTTGTAAATTATGTGATCCTAAAAACCGACACAAGGCGAAAGGCGAACAGCACAAAATAAAAATGACCGCGCAAGAAACGAAAGGACATCATGGGGCATGGGCCGCTCTTCGAAAAATCGGGGAAAAGGGTGACGATGAATTCGAGATTGGGAAGGCAGCACTTTTGTTAGCAGCATTAGATCGGCCTCAGGTAGAAATCAATCCCTACCTTGAACATTTATACGCATTAGCTAATAAAATTAGAGGCCTAGTTGGTGATGATGCAGACCATAGTCTTTCCATAAGAACAGGCGCTTTAGCCAAGATCATCGCCACCGAAGAAGGCTATACAGGGGATATCAATACATACGAAAACCCGCAAAATGCCAACCTAATGGACGTCATTGATCGTCGCAAAGGTCTGCCAGTTGGGCTAGCAATTATTTATCTCGACGCAGCACACAAACTAAATTGGGGGGCTACAGGTATAAATTTTCCAGGACAATTTTTAATCCGCCTGGAACAGGGAACAAGCCGCCAGATTGTTGATCCTTTTAATAATGGCGCCGTGCACGATGTTGCGGCTTTGCGCGCTCTTCTTAAACAAATCGTTGGGCTGGCAGCCGAGTTACACCCGGACTATTACTCACCCGTCAGCCGACGACATACACTAATCAGACTACTTAATAACATAAAACAACGCGCCATATCTGCAAAGGATTTTGAACGGGGCGCAGAGATTCTTGAGCGGATGCTCCTAATCGCACCACGACAAATGGTAATATTGCAGGAAGCTAGCGTTTTTTATTCCAAAATTGGGCACTTTCGTCGTGCAGAGAGGGTTCTGAAAACCTTCCTATCACGCTCCACGGATGAGGCTGAGCGAGACCAGGCCGAAATATTGTTGCATACGGTCCGATCGCGCCTTAACTAAGGGCAACACACCCATAATTTTCGGGGGACAAAATGAGTTTAGCTGTCGCAATCCAGATGGATCCAATCCAAGCGATAGATATTTATACGGATAGTACCTTTATGTTGGCTATGGAGGCGCAGAGCCGGGGTCACGCACTTTATTATTATCTCCCGAAGGAACTTGTTTTTCGAGATGGAAAGCTTTTCGCTAAAATCCGACCAATTGAAATTCGGAGAGAAATGGGAAATCACTTTTCTGCAGGCGAAAAGGTGATGACCGATTTATCTACAGTCGACGTCGTACTAATGCGGCAAGACCCTCCGTTTGATATGGCGTATATAACTGCTACCCATTTACTTGAGCACGTCCATCCAAAAACTTTAGTCGTAAACGACCCCTTGGAGGTGCGCAACGCTCCAGAAAAACTATTGGTAACGCATTTCGAAAACTTATTGCCGCCAACCTTAATTACATCAGACCAGGAAGAAATCTATGCCTTCCGCGACGAACACAAGGACGTGATCATAAAACCATTATTTGGCAATGGTGGCGCGGATGTTTTTCATATCACTCAAGGAGACGAGAATATGAGTGCGTTGATAGAAATGTTCGCTGAAAAATATCGTGAACCTATTATTGTTCAGCGTTATTTGCCTGAAGTTCGACAAGGCGACAAACGGATAATTCTCGTGGACGGTATTCCGGTTGGCGGGGTTTTGCGTATCCCTGCAGATGGAGACGCTCGCGCTAACTTTCATGCCGGCGGGTCTGCACTCAAAACATCACTCACATCGCGCGAACAAGAAATTTGTGAGGCCATTGGCCCCACCCTTAAAGAAAGAGGGCTTCTTTTTGTTGGGATTGACGTAATTGGGAATTATTTAACGGAAATTAACGTTACCTCACCAACAGGAATCCAGGAGATCAATAAGCTGGACGGCATCAAAATTGAAAAATTAATATGGGATACAATTGAGGCCCGCCTCGCTGGTTCGAGTCATATCAACATCATATAAATTTAGCGTTCTTCTAAAATTTCTCGAGCCCTAATTGCGCCACTATCTCCTAAATTTGTAAATTGAAGGATGTCTGCATCAGTGAGATACGCGACGATGGCCGACTGAAATGATGGGCGCTGGCGAATTTGCTCAAACCAATTAAAGACCCTCGGTGCCACGTCTTTCCATACAGTCAATAGATTTAGGGCTTCCAAACGGTTTATGTATGGCGTAACCGCCACATCTGCCAAAGAATAGTCTGGCCCAGCGATAAAATCATGGGTCTGGAGATCAGATTCCATCTCCCGGATAAACTTGTCAAAATTTCGAATCGCGGTGACGACAATTTCAGCACTCAAACCATCCCGGTAAACTGCCTCTTGGCGTGCACGCCGCGCTTTATCGGGTATGTTTGCCAAGTAGGCCTCTTGTTCTTGGGGGGTTTTTTCAAGAAACCTTGGCCGAAATGCTGTTGCATGCGTGAGGATGCCTGCAGAAGGATGGATTAGGTCATCAACGCGCTTAAGCCAAAACCGCATTTTAGCCCGATTAAGGGCGGTTTTAGGGGACAACGGGTTTTCAGCCGCCAAATCTTCAAGATACTGAATGATAATAGAAGACTCTAAGATGACCTCATCCTTGTCGACAAGAGTCGGGACGACCGCATTTGGATTAAGTCTGAGGTAATCCGCTGTAAACTGCTCCCCTTTCCTAAGGTCTATATTCCTGCTTTTAAATTCAAGACCTTTTTCCGCCAGGGCAAGCCTAACCTTTATAGCGCAAACCGACGTCGTCCCATCGTAAAGGATAAGCACAATGTTTTTACTCCTTTAATAGAAAAGTAAAGATTCGTTAGATTAATCTTTGAATACCTTCATACTATGACTTTGGCAGAACAAGAAAGCCTTTGAATTACGCTGATCGCTGCCAGCTTCCGTCAGGGGGAACATCGCCACCCTCTAACAT
>MDSW01059620.1_pt1 | contig 35474 bp, 30 predicted proteins | sample 811171 | NCBI WGS metagenome assembly MDSW01 (sample SAMN05326641, study PRJNA326480) | marine metagenome | isolation source: seawater | place: Atlantic Ocean: North West | collected 2012 | reverse complement strand
GTCTTGATCGTGGCACGCCACGATGCGGCGACTCGCGCCTTGCTAAACACGATTTGCGGTCTCCAACGCGGCGCTCGTATGAAACCTCAACAGGCCCTAAGGCGTTCGCTCCCGGTATCATACGAGCAAACACGATCATCCCCGATTCTGGGTGGCCCTTACATCAAGCCGGGCACTCGCCGGCGAAGTGGTCAGCGATCGCCCCGGAGGTGGTCAGCCAGACCTCATCGCGATGGGCAGCGATATGCTCGAGTGCACCGCGCAGCGCGCGCAGACGAAACGGCTGGCCGGTGATATAGGGATGCAGCGCGATGCCCATCACCAGCGACTGGCGCCGCGACTGGGCCCGCATTTCATCAAACTGGTCGATGATGCGCGCCGCAAACTCTCGATGGTCGATCCGATGCGGGACGATCGCCGGAATGTCGTTGATTTCCTGCGGATAAGGCACCGACAGGATCGACCCGTTGCCACGCGTCGTCATCCAGACCGGTTGATCGTCATGGGCCCAGTCCATGTGATACGCAAAGCCGGCCTCGGCCAGCAGATCAGGCGTACGCGCGCTTTGGGCGATCCATGGGCCCAACCATCCCACCGGGCATTCACCGAACACCTCGTTTAGATGATCACGGGACTCGGCGATGAGCGCGGCCTCGCCGTCCTCATCGAACTCGTTCTGCGATTCGCTGTTGGTGCGCCCGTGGGCAATCAGCTCGCTGGACAGGCGCGCGCGATAGGCTTCGATCAACTCAGGGCAATAATCCGCAATCGTGGAGTTCACGATCAGCCCCACCGGAAAGCCAAGAGACTCGAACATCTCCAGCATGCGCCAGGCGCCCACGCGATTGCCGTAGTCGCGCCAGGCATAGTTGAGCACATCGGGCTCGTTGCGCCCGGGTACCAGCGCCGGCCCGTAGCCATGGCCGAAGTGGAAGTGCTCGAAGTTCAGACCGATATGCACGGCCAGGCGCTTGCCGTCCGGCCATTCAAAGCTCGGCCGGTCGGTGATGGCGCGATAGTCGTAACGGTGATGATGATCCACGTTTAGCGTCATGACGTTTCTGGGTCAGTGTTTGACGGCCAGTTTATTCGATAGGATCGACCTTCGAGATCATCGATTGGGGGATCGATCATGCAGCAGGTCTATCGCTTTACGCGCATTCTGATGGGCTGCGTGCTCATCGGGCTGGGCATAGCCGCGGCAGAGGCCGCTCCGGCGCCGCCAAGCCTGGCCCTGGCCGAGGGCTATGACGCGAGCGTGCCGGTGACGAAATATCGCGTGTCGGAAAAATTCGACGGCGTACGCGGCTACTGGACCGGCACGGTCATGCAGACGCGTTCGGGCAACATCATTGACCTGCCCGACTGGTTCACAGCCGGTTGGCCGGACCAAGCCCTGGACGGCGAGCTTTGGGCCGGCCGTGGTCATTTCTCACAGGCCTCGAGCATCGTTCGCAGCGCTGCGCCGGACGACAACGCCTGGCGCCGGATCAGCTATCAGGTCTTTGACCTGCCGGCGCATGCCGGCGACTTCACGGCGCGCCAACGAGCGCTGGCCCATATCGTTCGACAGATCGACCAGCCGTGGGTACGCCACGTCGAGCAACATCGCATCGATAGCCGGGCCCAGCTGATGGCTCGCCTTTCGCGCGTGGTCGCGCGCGGCGGCGAAGGGCTGATACTGCGACGCATCGACCGCGATTACGTGCCCGGGCGCGATTCCGGCTTTGTCAAACTCAAGCCGTTTGACGACGCCGAGGCCCAGGTCATCGCGATCAACCCCGGCGCCGGGCGGCTCGAGGGCATGATGGGATCAGTAGACGTGCGCACACCGGGCGGGCGCGAGTTCGCCATCGGCACCGGTTTCAGCGACGCCGAACGCCGTGATCCGCCCGACGTGGGCGACTGGATCACCTACGGCTATACCGGCCGTACAGCCACCGGGCTGCCACGGTTCGCGCGTTTTCTGCACGAGCGCCCGGGCGGGCCGCCGCCGGAGGCGCCCCAGCCGGGCGGACCGGACTAAATCTGAACCTCAAAGCCCTCGAACTGGGGCGGGCCCAGATACATCTCACGCGAGCCACCGGCGCCGGCGTGGGCCTTGCGAAACGCTTCCGACTGCGTCCAGGCCGTAAACGCGGCCTTGGATTCCCACGTCGTGTGCGATATGAACAGTGTGTGCTCGTCGGTGGTCTCGCCCTGGAGCATACGAAACGTCTGGAAGCCCGGCACGTCTTCGAGGTGCGAATCTCGATTGCGCCAGACGTCGAGAAACGTGTCCTCATAGCCCGGGCGAATACGGAAGCGGTTCATAGCGATATACATATCGCGATCCTTTGCATTGATAGCTTCGGCCAGTGTAACCAAGCCCCGCAGAAAACGGTTCCACCGTACAATGCGGCGCCTGGTCCCGGCCGACGACTTGTGTGCTGCTGCTTCGTATTCTAGAGATCATCGTGCCGATCTTCGGCGTCATCGGTACCGGGTTTGCCTATGGACGGCTACGCGTGCCGGATGTTCGCGAAGTCAACGCGCTCAACATCACGATCTTCACCCCGGCGCTGATCTTTCATGCCCTGACCGAAGAAGCCGGCGGGCAGCTGCCGCTGGGCCTGGCCGCCATCGCCGCGACGGTGGTGGTCTTCGGCGCTGGCGCTCTCGGCCTGATCTGGGTCCGCCTGACTGGGCGCCGCGCTGCCGTATATGTGCCGCCGCTGATGTTTCCCAACTGCGGCAACCTGGGCCTGCCGCTGGCACACCTGGCTTTCGGCGCCGACGGCCTGGCGCTGATGATCGTGCTGATGGTGGTTGAGAACACGCTGCAGTTCACACTGGGACTGTGGATCCTCGGCGAGCGCATGTCGCCCAAGCGCCTGGCTGCCAATCCGATGATTCTGGCCACCGTCGCCGGCCTGATCGGGCTCATGGCCGGCTGGCACGCGCCGGCGATGATCCAACCGGCGATCAAGATGCTGGCCGATGTATCGATCCCGTTGATGCTGATCGCCTTGGGCGTGCGCCTATCCGTGGGCGCAAAGGGTCAATGGCGGGCCGGATTGATCGGCGGGCTGGCCGCGCCGCTGACCGGGCTGGCTATCGCCCTGCCCTTTGTGTGGCTGGTCCAGCCGGGCGCCACGCTGGCGGCCTTGATCGTTCTGTTCGGCGTCATGCCGCCCGCGGTACTGAACTACATGCTGGCCGAACAGTACGACGTCGACCCGCCGCAGGTCGCGGCTATCGTAGCCGTCGGCCACGTCATCGCGCTGGCCACGATCCCGTTGACGCTGGGCTTCGTGTTGTAGGCGATGGCTAGGGCGTGTTGCGGGCGTGGATCAGCGTCCAGTAGCCGAACGCGTTGACGCTCTGGGTCTCGATGACTTCCAGATCGGCCATGGCCAGAAAATCGTCGAGCGGGAACGACGGCCGAAAGCCCACCAGCTTGGACAGGGGCGAGGCCAGGCGCTCAAGCTTGGCCATCGGCCCCTTCTGACTGAAGTGGTTAACGATGAACAGCTCACCGCCCGGCTTGCAGACGCGTTTCATCTCTTCTACGACTTTTTCCGGGTCCGGCGCGACCGAAACGACGTACATAGCCACGACCTTGTCGAAGCTGTTGTCGGGGTATTCCACAGCCTGGGCGTCCATCTCGGCCAGCGTGATGCGGCTGCGCTGCTCTTCGCTCAGCCGCCCGCGGGCATGTTCGAGCATGTCCGGGGACACGTCGATGCCCACCACTTCGACCTCGGGGCCGTAGTGGTCCAGCGACAGGCCGGTGCCCACGCCGACTTCCAGCACCCGATCGCCGGGCTGGCAGTCCATTTTCTGAATCGCTGCCTGGCGACCCTGCTCGAACACAGGACCGAAGAAACGATCATAAGTGCCGGACAGGCGACGATAGGCGGTTACGACAGAACGTTCATCCATGAGATGACCCTGAGGCAGGCTAGAGCGGTCAGTGCAGCGCGGCAGAATACGCCGATGCGATGCATCTGACAAAACACCGCACCGATGCGCACGCCGCCGGCTGCGTCAAACACCGGTACGGGCTAGCCCCGGGCGCGATCAGGCCTTGTCGCGCATCCAATTGATCAGCCCGCCAGCCCGCAGAATCTCGATCTGACGCGACGACAGAGCGTGCTCGCATTGAATCGTCGCCCCGTCCTCGAGTTCTATCTCGACGCTCGTGCCCGACTCGAGCGCGTTGTGCAAGCCGCTGACGCGCAGCTTGCTGCCCTGCTTGAGCCCGTCGAGATCGTTTCCGTCGGCGAAGGTCAGCGGCAGGATTCCGAAGTTGACCAGGTTCTGCCAGTGAATCCGGGCATAGTCCTTGGCCACGACTACGCGCAGACCCAGATAACGCGGCGCAATGGCCGCGTGCTCGCGCGAGCTGCCCTGCCCGTAGTTGGCGCCGCCGACGATGACGTGATCGCCGGTCTGCTTCGCGCGCTCTGGATATTCTGCATCCACGCCGTCGTAGACGAAGTTGGCGATTTCGGGAATGTTGGAGCGATACGGCAGCACCTCCGCGCCGGCCCGCATGATCTCGTCGGTCGAGATGTCATCGCCCACCTTGAGCAGGATCGGCAGGTCGAAACTGTCCGGCAGCCCGTCGAAGTCCGGCAACGAGGCGATATTCGGGCCCTTGACCAGTTCCACCTTGCGCGCTTCTTCCAGCGGCAGCGGGGTCTCGAGCATGTCGGCATTGACCACCGGGTCGTCGGGGTTTTTCACCTGCGGATAATCGAAATCCAGCGTTCGTGGGTCGGTGATCTTGCCCATGAGCGCACTGGCCACGGCCGTTTCCGGCGAGCACAGAAACACCGAGTCTTCCTTGGTGCCCGAACGCCCGGGAAAGTTGCGCGGCGTGGTGCGCAGGCTGTTGCGCCCGTGCGCCGGCGCCTGACCCATGCCGATACAGCCGTTGCAACCCGCCTGATGGATTCGCGCGCCCGAGCCGATCAGCACACCCAGGCGATCATCGCGGGCCAGTGTCTGCAGCATGGCTCGCGACGACGGGTTGACGTCGAAAGAGACATGCTTGGAGGCGGTACGGCCGCGCATCATTTCAGCCGCGACCGCGAAATCGCGATAGCCCGGGTTGGCCGAGGAACCGATATACGCCTGATACAACTCGTCACCGGCGATCTCTTCGACCGGCACCACGTTGCCCGGCGACGTGGGCTTGGCGATCAGCGGGACGAGTGTGGACAGATCGATCTCGTCGTGGATGTCGTACTCACACCCCTCGTCGGCCAGCAGCTCCTCGTATTCGTCGCCGCGATTCTGTGAGTTCAGAAAGCGCTTGATCTCGTCGTCGGCCGGAAAGACCGTGCTGGTTGCGCCCAGCTCAGCGCCCATGTTGGCAATAACGTGTCGATCCATGGCCTCGAGTTCGGCCAGTCCGGGGCCGTAGTACTCGATGACCGTGCCGACGCCGCCGGACACCCCGTGACGGCGCAGCATCTCCAGCACCACATCCTTGGCCGATACCCAATCGGGCAGCTTGCCAGTCAGCTTGACGCCGAACACTTTGGGCATCTTGGTATAGAGCGGCTCTCCGGCCATGGCCAGCGCGACTTCCAGGCCACCGGCGCCAATGGCCAGCATGCCCATGGAGCCGGCAGCCGGCGTATGGCTGTCCGAGCCCAGCAGTGTTTTGCCCGGGCGGCCGAAGCGTTCCATATGGACCGCGTGCGAAATTCCGTTGCCCGGGCGCGAGAAATACACGCCGAAACGTTCGCAGGCCGACTGCAAGAACAAATGATCGTCAGGGTTCTTGTTGTCTTCCTGAATCAGGTTGTGGTCGACGTACTGCGCCGAGATCTCGGTCTTCACGCGGTCGAGCTTCATAGCTTCGAGCTCGAGCATCACCAGCGTGCCGGTAGCGTCCTGGGTCAGGGTCTGATCGATCCGGAGCGCGATTTCGCGGCCTGGGGTCATCTCGCCGTCAACGAGGTGCGATTCGATGAGCTTCTGTGCAACGTTCTGGGCCATGGCCGACTCCTGTTGAGCGATACGCTCACTCTAGCCTGTCGCTCGGGCGCTTAGAAAGCAGCGTGAACCGCCAAAAGCGCTGATTGCGAATCACTCGCATTGCCGCGGCGCCAATAGCGCGCTCCCGCAACCGGCACTCGCCAGCTACCCCCTGTTTGAGCTATTTTTGCTCGGCTTGTTACGAGCGCTCGGCGCCCATCAATAAACTGGGTGGCTCGTCGCCGACCGCCATCATCGCGAGGCACGTTCTGCATCTAGAGCCCGTGCGTCGCGTAGGATAGAGAGAGTTATGGAACCCGCTGCACAACACGCCGTCGTGATCTGGCCGCTGATCCTGTTTCTGGTGGCCGCCCTGGGCCTGGTGGGGCTCATGCTCGGGCTGTCACATGTGCTGGGCGGGCGCCACGACAATCGTCTGGGTAACCAGCCCTATGAGTCGGGCATCAAGCCCACGGGGTCGGCACGCACCAAGTTTTCGGCCAAGTTCTATCTGGTCGCGATCATCTTCGTGCTGTTCGACCTGGAAATCGTGTTCATCTTCTCCTGGGCCATTTCGGCGCGGGATCTCGGCTGGGTTGGCTATGAAGCGTTTCTGACGTTCTTGTTCGATCTGGCGCTGGGCCTGGCCTATGCCTGGAAGATCGGCGCGCTCGACTGGTCGCCCCGCGCGCCCCGCCAGCTGCGCCTGCACGCCATCGAATCCAATCAGGCGCGCAATCTGCCCAGCGAGCAGACCTCGTAACCCCATTTGCATCAAACGGTAGCAAGCCATGGCTTGGTCTCTTACCAGCGCTGACAAGAATCCCACGCCCGGCTCGGGCACACCCGGCGACACGGGTGGCACCATCGAGGACGCGATGGCGCGCAACGTCGTCACGGCCAAGCTGGACGACATGATCGCGTGGGGCCGCAAGAATTCGCTGTGGCCGTTCAACTTCGGCCTGTCATGTTGCTATGTCGAGATGGCCACGGCCCTCACCGCGCCGCACGATATGGCCCGTTTCGGTTCCGAGGTCATCCGGGCCACCCCGCGCCAGTCGGATGTGATGATCGTGGCCGGCACCTGTTTCTTGAAGATGGCGCCCGTCATACAGCGTCTGTATGAACAGATGATGGAGCCGCGCTGGGTCATTTCGATGGGCTCCTGCGCCAACTCCGGCGGCATGTACGACATCTATTCGGTAGTACAGGGCGTGGACAAGTTCATCCCGGTCGATGTGTATGTATCGGGCTGCCCGCCGCGCCCGGAGGCCTTCCTGGAAGGTCTTTTGCTGTTACAGGAATCGATTTCATCGGAGAAACGTCCGCTGTCGTGGATGATCGGCCCGCAGGGCGTGACCCAGGCGCCGAAGCTGTCCCAGCGTGATACCAAGCGCAGCGAGCGGCTCTCGGCCACGACGCTTCGCAGCCCCGACGAGGTCTGATTCGATGCTGGACACCACGCATATTCAGGAGCAGCTGTTCGAGCGGTTCGGCGCCGATCGCTTCACGGTTCAGATCACCGCCGACGGCACGCCCACGCTGTGGGTCGGCCGCGATCAGATCGTCGAGGTGCTGGGCTATCTCAAGACCGAGGCCACCCCGGCCTATCGCATGCTCTACGACCTGACGGCCATCGACGAGCGCGCGCGCCAGCATCGCCCCGGCCAGCCCGACAGCGATTTCACGGTGGTCTATCATCTGCTGTCGCTGAAGCCGGTGGCCGAGGTGCGCCTGAAGGTAGCCCTGGCCGAAAGCGATCTGCATGCGCCGACCGCCACCACCGTCTGGCCCAACGCCAACTGGTACGAGCGTGAAGTCTGGGACATGTTCGGGATCACCTTCGACGGGCATCCGAACCTGCGCCGGCTGATCATGCCGCCCACCTGGCAAGGGCACCCGCTGCGCAAGGATCACGCCGCGCGTGCGACCGAATTCGAGCCGCTGCACTTGGATCCCAAGCGTCAGGACATCGAAGAAGACGCGCTGCAGTTCAAGCCCGAAGACTGGGGCATGGAGCGCGCCTCCGAGGACAACGAGTTCATGTTCCTCAACATGGGCCCCAACCACCCCTCGGTGCACGGCGTGTTTCGTATCGTGCTGCAGCTGGACGGCGAAGAGATCGTGGGTGCGGTGCCGGATATCGGCTACCACCATCGCGGTGCCGAGAAGATGGCCGAGCGCCAGTCCTGGCACACCTATATCCCGTATACGGACCGGGTGGACTACCTGGGCGGCGTGATGAACGAGCTGCCCTATGTGATGAACATCGAAAACGTCATGGGCATCCAAGTGCCCGAACGTGCCAAATGCGTGCGCGTGATGCTGTCCGAGTTCTTCCGAATTACGAGCCACCTGATGTTCTTTGGCACCTATGTGCAGGACATCGGGGCCATGAGCCCGATCTTCTGGATGTTCTCGGACCGCCAGAAAGCCTATGACGTGATCGAGGCCATTACCGGCTTTCGCATGCATCCGGCGTTTTTCCGTATCGGCGGCCTGGCCATGGACCTGCCCCGCGGCTGGGACCGGCTGGTGCGCGAGTTCCTGGACTGGTTCCCGGACCGCCTGACCGAATACAAGCGTGCCATGGCGCGCAACGCGGTTCTGGTCGAGCGCTCCAAGCATATCGGCGCCTATTCCCAGGACGAGGCGCTGGACTGGGGTATTACCGGGCCCGGCCTGCGTGCCACCGGCTATGACTTCGACCTGCGTCGCGATCGGCCCTATTCCGGCTACGAGAACTACGACTTCGACGTGCCGCTGGGCAAAAACGGCGACTGTCAGGATCGCCTGGACGTGCGCATCGAGGAAATGTTCCAGAGCTGCCGGATTATCCGTCAGTGTCTGGAGAACATGCCGGACGGTAACTACAAGTCCGATCACCACATGACCACGCCCCCGGTCAAAGAACGCACGATGCACGACATCGAGACCTTGATCGCCCACTTCCTGACGGTGAGCTGGGGCCCGGTCATTCCGGCCATGGAGTCGTGCACGATGGTTGAGGCCACCAAGGGCCTGAACAGCTACTACTCCATCTCGGACAAAAACACGATGAGCTATCGCACGCGTATTCGTACGCCCAGCTTTGCTCACCTGCAACAGATTCCGTTGATCTCCCAGGGCGGCCTGGTGGCCGATCTGGTGGCGATCATCGGGTCGATCGATTTTGTTATGGCGGATGTGGATCGATGATGGAACTCAGCCAAGTTGAAATCGAGCACATCCAGCACGAGATGACGCTCTACGAAGACCCTGGTGCAGCCACCATCGAGGCACTGAAGATCGTGCAGGAGCATCGCGGCTGGGTGTCGGACGAAGCCATGGAAGCCGCCGCCAAGGTCGTGGGGGTGACCCCGACCCAGATGGAAGCCGTGGCCACCTTCTACAACCTGATCTTCCGCCAGCCCGTGGGCCGGCACGTGATCATGCTGTGTGACTCGATCTCCTGTTATCTCGTGGGCTACGAGCAGGTCCGCGACCACTTGAAGTCCACCCTGGGCATCGACTTCGGCGAGACCACCGCCGACGGGCGCTTCACCCTGCTGCCGATCTGCTGCCTGGGCGACTGCGACCGCGGCCCGGCCATGCGCGTGGGCGAGGTCTATCACGACCAGCTGACCCCGGAACGCGTCGACGCCATCCTGGCGGAGTACGAATAATGGAACAGACGAAGGTACTGACCCAGCGCATCCGCGACGACCGCGCGCCGGTCTGGATCGACGACTACATCAACGAAGGCGGCTACGACGCGCTCAAGAAAGCGCTGTCGGATTACGGACCCACCGAAGTCGGCCCGCTGATCAAGGAAGCCGGCCTGCGCGGGCGTGGGGGCGCGGGCTTTCCCACCGGTGTGAAATGGTCGTTTATGCCGCGCTTCGAGGACCGGCCCGACGAGCGCCCGGCGCACGTTTATCTCGTGGTCAACGCCGACGAGATGGAGCCCGGCACCTTCAAGGACCGCATGATCATGGAAGGCGATCCGCACCAGCTGATCGAAGGCATGATCATTGCCGCCTATGCGATCGGCGCGGACATGGCCTATGTCTTCATCCGCGGCGAATACGTGGAATGCCAGAAGAACCTGCAGCGGGCCATCGACGAAGCCCATGCCAAGGGTTATCTGGGCGACGATATCCTGGGCTCGGGCTTCAACCTGAAGATCTATCTCCACATGAGCGCCGGGCGCTATATCTGTGGCGAAGAATCCGCCCTGCTGTCCGCACTTGAAGGCCGGCGCGCGGTGCCCCGTCACAAGCCGCCCTTCCCGGCGGCTTCTGGCCTGTTTGGCCAGCCTACTACTGTCAATAACGTCGAGACCATCTGCAACGTCCCGCATATCGTCAAGAACGGGGCGGAGTGGTACAAATCGCTCGGCCTGAACAAGGACGGCGGCACCAAGATCTTTGGCGCCTCGGGCCATGTCGCCAAGCCCGGCCTGGCCGAGTTCCCGCTGGGTGTAAAGCTCGGCGACGTGCTCGAGCACTTCGGTGGCATCCGGAACGGTCGCAAGCTCAAGGGCTTGCTGCCGGGCGGCGGCTCCACGCCGTTCTTGACCCCCGAGCATCTCGATACGCCCATGGACTACGACGGCGTGGGTGCGGCCGGTTCGCGTCTGGGCACGGCCACCATGATCGTCTTCGACGACCAGACGCCCATCGTGGGTGTCTTGAAAAACCTCGAGCATTTCTATGCCCAGGAGTCCTGCGGCTGGTGTACGCCGTGTCGTGACGGCCTGCCCTGGGTCGAGAAGATGCTGGTCAATCTGGAAGCCGGCCGTGGCCAGCCGGGCGATATCGAGCTGCTGGATCTGCACGTCAAGCTGCTGGGCCCGGGCAAGACCTTCTGTGCCCACGCCCCCGGTGCGATGGGCCCGCTGGAAGCCGGTCTCAAGTATTACCGCGACGAGCTTGCCGCGTTGATTCCCGACGATGCCCAGACGCTGACGCTGACCCAGGCGGCCAACGCCAACCCTCTTTAATAAGACAACGGTTTAGCCATGGCACACATCACCATCGACGGCCGCGAATACGACGTCGACGATACGGAAAACCTGCTGGCTGTAGCCCTGTCCAAGGGTTTCGACCTGCCCTATTTCTGCTGGCACCCCGAGCTGCACAGCGTGGGCGCCTGTCGTCAGTGTGCGGTCAAGTCGTATCGCAACGAGGAAGACGACAAGGGCATGATCGTCATGGCCTGCATGACGCCCTGCTCCGACGGCGGCCGTTTCGAGATCAACGACGAAGAATCCTCGGAGATGCGCGCCCAGGTCATCGAGTGGCTGATGACCAACCACCCGCACGACTGCCCGGTGTGTGAAGAAGGCGGCGAGTGTCATCTCCAGGACATGACGCTGATGACCGGCCATACCCAGCGCCGGTATCGCGGACCCAAACGCACCCATACCAACCAGGACCTGGGTCCGTTCATCAACCACGAGATGAACCGTTGCATCGCCTGTTATCGCTGTGTGCGCTACTACCGCGACTATGCCGACGGCGACGACCTGCGCGCGCTGGGCTCGCACAACAACGTCTACTTCGGGCGTGAGCGCGACGGCGCTTTCGACAACGAATTCTCCGGCAACCTGGTCGAGGTCTGCCCCACCGGGGTGTTCACCGACAAGACGCTCGGTGCCCACTACAACCGCAAGTGGGACATGCAGAACGCCCCCGGCATCTGCACCCACTGCTCGCTGGGCTGCAACACCAGCCCCGGCTCGCGTCAGGGCGTATTGAAGCGGATTCAGAACCGTTTCCACGGCGAGATCAACCACTACTTCCTGTGTGATCGCGGTCGCTTCGGTGCCGGCTTCGTCAACCGCGACGATCGCCCGCGCCAGCCACTGGTACGCAATGCCTCCGGCGTGCTCGAGCCGCGCGACATGGACGCCATGCGCGACACCATGGAAGAAGTCCTGGCGGCCACCACGGGCATGGTGGGTGTGGGCTCGCCCCGCGCCTCGCTGGAAGACAACTATGCGCTGCGCAACCTCGTGGGCGCGGATTTCTTCACCACCGGCATGGCCGCCCACGACCAGGCAGCCACCCTGGCCGGCAAGACTGCCCTGGAGGCCAACGCCGAGCGCCTGGCCACCCTGCGCGAGATCGAATCCTGTGACGCCGTGCTGGTCCTGGGCGAGGACGTCACCCAGACCGCCCCGCGGGTCGCACTCGCGCTGCGTCAGGCCCGTCGCAACAAGCATCTGGAGCTTGCCGCCAAGAACAAGATTCCGAAGTGGCATGCCCGTGCCGTGCGTGATATCGGCCAATACAACAACAGCCCGATCTTCTCGGCCACCACCCAGGCCACGCGCCTGGACGATATCGTCGTCGAGCCGCAGCGCCTGCGCCCCGACGGTATCGCCGAGCTGGGCTTTGCTATCGCCCATGCGCTGGACGCGCGAGCGCCGGCCGTCAAGCAGCTGGACGCCGATACCCAAGCGCTGGTGGATGCCATCGCCGCCACGCTCAAGGGCGCCAAGAAACCGCTGATCGTGGCCGGCACCAGCCTGGGTGACCCGGCGATCGTCGAAGCCGCCAACAACGCCATGAAGGCATTGGCCGCGGTCAACGACGCGGCCCGCCTGTTCATCACCTTCGCCGAGGCCAACAGCCTGGGCCTGGCCATGATGGATGCCCCGGATATCGAGACCGCCTTTGCGGCCATCGAGTCCGGCAGCGCCGATACGCTCGTGGTCATGCAGAACTGTCTGTACGAGCGCGCGCCCAAGGCCCGCGTGGATGCCATCGTCAAGAAGGCCAAGAACGTGATCGTCATGGATCACTCGCTGAATCGCACGGTCGGCGAGGCCGCGACCCATGTACTGCCGGCCGGCAGCTTTGCCGAGGCCGACGGCACGCTGGTCAACAACGAAGGCCGCGCCCAGCGCTTCTTCCAGGTCTTCATTCCCGATGCGCCGATGCAGGAAGGCTGGCGCTGGGCGGCCGACCTGGCTGATGTGGCCGGGCGTGACCCGGAATGGGCCGGCATGGATGACATCATTGATGCCATCATCGCCGACTACCCGGCGCTTGCCGGCATCAAGGACGCGGCCCCCAGCCAGAGCTTTCGCAAGTTCGGCATGCGTTTTCCGCGCAGCCCGCATCGCTATGCCGCGCGCACTGCGCTCTATGCCAATGTGGACGTACGCGAGCGCCGGCCGGAGAAGGACCCGGACAGCCCGCTGGCCTACTCCATGGAAGGGTATTACGGCGAGCAGCAGCCGCCGTCGACCTTAGCCTTTGCCTGGAGCCCGGGTTGGGATTCCAACCAGGCCGCCATCACCCGTTTCCAGGACGAAGTCGGCGGCCACCTGAAAGGCGGCGATCCGGGCATTCGACTGATCAAGCCCAGCGCGGCCCAGGATTTCGCCGCGGCTGAGGTCAGCCGGGTTGAGGGCTGGCAGGCCGTGCCGATGTATCACATCTTTGGCAGCGAATCGCAGTCGGCCCGGGCCGAGGCTATTGCCGAGCGCATGCCGGCGCCGGTCTATCGGGTCAACGCCGAGGGCGCCAAGGCGCTCGGCGTGAGCCCGGGTGACGATCTGTCGCTGACCATCGACGGCGAGACCCACAGCTTCCCGCTGGACGTCGATCCGTCCCTGCCCGACCAGACCATTGCCGTGCCGGTAGGCATGCACGGCGTCTGTGGTGTTCGCCTGCCCGCCGGAGTCACGCCCCAATGATGGAATTCACGCAAGCTGACGTCTTGAGCGTGCTGGGCACGGGCATCAAGACCCTGGTGATTCTGGTGGGTGCGGTGCTGATGGCCGCGCTCATGATCCCCATCGAGCGGCGCCTGCTGGGGCTCTGGCAGGATCGCTACGGCCCCAACCGGGTCGGCCCGTTCGGCTCGCTGCAGGTCGTGGCCGACATGATCAAGATCTTCTTCAAGGAAGACTGGATCCCGCCGTTTGCCGACAAGGCTGTGTTCGTGGTGGCTCCGGCCATCATCATGCTGACCTCGCTGCTGGCCTTCGCCGTGATTCCCTTCACGCCGACCTGGACGGTGGCCAATCTCAACGTCGGCGTGCTGTTTCTGCTGGCCATGAGCTCGCTGGGTGTCTACTCGGTGATCTTTGCCGGCTGGGCCTCGGACAACAAATACGCCCTGATCGGTGCCATGCGAACCGCCGCCCAGATGATCTCCTACGAGGTCTTCATGGGGCTGTCCCTGCTCGGCGTGGTGCTCTTGGCCGGCAGCTTCAACCTGGGCGATATCGTCGAATCCCAGCGCGGGCTATGGAACGTGATTCCGCAGTTCCCGGCGTTTGTGATCTTCTTCATCGCCGGCTGCGCCGAGATTCACCGCGCGCCGTTCGACCTGCCCGAAGCCGAGCAGGAGCTGACCGCCGGCTATCACACCGAATACTCGGGCATGAAGTTCGGCATGTTCTTCGTAGGCGAGTATCTGGGCATCGTGCTGATCTCGTGCCTGGTCACCGTGTTGTTCTTCGGCGGATGGCTGGGTCCGGTCCTGCCCGGCTTTGTATGGTTCTTCCTCAAGGCCTTCTTCTTCATGTGCTTTTTCATCCTGCTGCGGGCCTCGACGGTACGCCCGCGCTATGACCAGCTCATGGCCTTTGGCTGGAAGATCCTGTTGCCGATCGCGATTGTGAACGTCGCCATCACCGGCGCTATCGTGGTGGCCACCAGCTAGATCGCGCCCTGTGGCCGGGCTGGCCCTGTGAGCCCGGCCAACGTGTCTTTGTCGTCTTGCACCTGAGTCGTTTCATGAAAAACGCCGCACAGACCGCCTTTTCTGCCACGTCGAGCGTGCTTCGCACGATCGGCATGACCTTCATGCGCTCCTTCCGCAAGCGCGAAACCGTGCTGTATCCGGAAGAAAAGCCGTATCTGCCGCCGCGCTATCGCGGCCGTATCGTGCTCACGCGCGACCCCGACGGGGCCGAGCGCTGCGTGGCCTGTAATCTGTGCTCGGTCTCATGCCCGGTAGACTGCATTTCGGTGGTCAAGGGCGAGGACGAAACCGGGCGCTGGTATCCCGAGTCGTTCCGAATCAACTTCTCGCGCTGTATCTATTGCGGCTTCTGCGAGGACGCCTGTCCGACCTATGCCATCCAGCTCACGCCGGATTTCGAGATGGGCGAGTTCAACCGTCAGAACATGGTCTACGAGAAGTCCGACCTGACCATTTCCGGCGTGGGCAAGCGCCCGGGCTATAACTTCTACCGCGTGGCCGGCATGGCCGTAGGCGGCAAGGATAAGGGCGAGGCCGAGAACGAGGCCAAGCCGGTCAATATCAAGACACTGCTGCCGTAAGGGGGCCGAAGTGGAATTCACGTTCTTTCTGGCGGGGCTCATCGCGCTGGTCACCACCGCGCGCGTGATCACCTGTGCCAATCCGGTCCATGCGCTGCTGTATCTGATCACCTCCATGTTGGCGCTGGCCATCGACTTCTATGCCCTGGGTGCTGCCTTTGCGGCGGTGCTGGAGGTCGTGGTCTATGCGGGTGCCATCATGGTGCTGTTCGTGTTCGTGGTCATGATGCTCAACCTCAACGCCGAAACCGTGGCCCGCGAGAAGAGCTGGCTGCGGCCGAAGCTCTGGGCCGGGCCGTCGGCGGCCGCCGGGGTATTGCTGCTGGCCATGCTCTGGGCGCTGATTTCCGGCGGCGCCGAGATGGGCGGCATCACCGGAGCCGAGCTCTCGGCGCGCGAGGTCGGCATGAACCTGTTCGGCCCCTATGTGCTCGTCGTCGAGCTGGCCGCGTTCCTGCTGCTGGCGACGCTGGTCGTGGCGGCCCATATCGGGCGCGACGAGCCCAACGGCGTCAGCGACGCCGCCGCCCGCGGCGAGCGGGTGACGAGCAACGTCCAAGTCGGAGAGTCGCGATGAACGAGTTATCCATGGTCTATGGCATGGGGCTGGCCGCCCTGCTGTTCCTCTTGGGCTTTGTCGGCGTGGTCATCCGGCGCAACACGTTGTTCGTGCTGATGTGCCTGGAAATCATGATGAACTCGGCCGGCCTGGCCTTCATCGTGGCCGGCGCCCGCTGGGCCGGGCCTGACGGCAACACGATGTTCATTCTGATCATCGCGGTGGCCGCCGCCGAGGCTGCTATCGGCCTGGGGCTGCTGCTGCAGTTGCAGAAACGTTTCCGCACGATCGACATCGACGCAGCCAGCGAGATGCACGGATGAGCCTCCTAGTCTTCACACTGATCTTCCCGCTGCTCGGCGCGATCACGCTGAGTCTGTTCCCGCGCATGAGCTACGGCGCGGCACGCACGATCGGCACGGCCTCGGTCGGGCTCTCGGCGGCTACGTTCGCGCTGGTGGCGGTGTTCTGGTCCTGGTCGGGCGGCTTTCCCTTCATCCAGACGCTCTGGCAGTGGATCGACGCCGGCGATTTCCAGGTCAACTTCGGCCTGTATCTCGACGGTCTGTCGCTGACCATGCTGGGCGTGATCACCGGGGTGGGCTTTCTGATCCACCTGTTCGCGGCCTGGTACATGGTGCATGACCTGGACGGCAAACCCGGCATGGCCCGGTTCTTTGCCTACATGAACCTGTTCATCGTGGCCATGCTGCTGCTGGTGCTCGGCGATAACCTGCTGCTGCTGTATCTGGGCTGGGAAGGCGTGGGCCTGTGCAGCTACCTGCTCATCGGCTACTACTACGAGACCCCGGCCAACGCCTGGGCCGCCTTCAAGGCCTTCATCATCACCCGTATCGGCGATGTGTTCCTGGCCATTGGCCTGTTCCTGCTGTACGTGGTCTTTGGCACCCTGAATATCCAGGCCATCCTGCATGCCGCGCCGAGCGTGATGACCCAGGGCAGCGCTCTGGCCAATATCGCGGCGCTGATGGTGCTGCTGGGCGCCTGCGGCAAGTCGGCCCAGCTGCCGCTGCAGACCTGGCTGGCTGACGCCATGGCCGGGCCCACGCCGGTCTCGGCGCTGATTCACGCGGCCACCATGGTTACCGCCGGCGTCTATCTCATCGCCCGCACCTACGGGCTGTTTCTGCTGGCGCCGACCGTGCACGAGCTGGTGGCGGTCATCGGTGCGGTCACGCTGGTCATCGCCGGCTTTGCCGCCCTGGCCCAGACCGATATCAAGCGCGCGATCGCCTATTCCACCATGAGCCAGATCGGCTATATGTTCCTGGCTCTGGGCGTGGGCGCCTGGCAGGCAGCGATCTTCCACCTGATGATCCACGCCTTCTTCAAGTCGCTGCTGTTCCTGACGGCCGGCTCGGTCATCATCGCCTGCCACCACGAGCAGAACATCTTCAAGATGGGCGGGCTGCGTCGCAAGCTGCCGTTCGACTATGCAATGTTCATCATCGGCGGCGCGGCACTCTCAGCCCTGCCGCTGGTCACCGCCGGCTTCTACTCCAAGGACGCCATCATCTGGGAGACGCTGGCTAGCGGCCACGGCCTGCTGTGGGCCGCGGCTCTGTTTGGGGCGCTTGTCACCTCGATCTATACCTTCCGCCTGATCTTCGTGGTCTTCCACGGCGAGGAGAAGACAAAGGCCCATGCCGGCCAGGGGCTGGCGCATCATCTGCCGCTGATCGTGCTGGCGGTGCTGTCGACGTTCATCGGTGCGATGATCGCGCTGCCGCTGGACGGCGTGTTGCCGCACGAGATGGCCGAGGCGGGCCACTGGGTCGAGCTGTTCTTCGAGGTGCTGGCGGCTATCGTGGCGCTGGTTGGCGTAGCGATTGCGGCCCTGCTGTATCTCGGCAGCCGCAAAACCATCGACACGTTGCTGGCCAGCGAGCGCGGTCAGCGCACCTGGCAGCTGTTCCACGGCGGCCTGGGCTTCGACGGCCTGTATGACCGGGTGTTCGTGCGCCCGTTCCTGGCCACTGCCAAGGCGCACGAGAAACGCGACTGGATCGAGACCGTCGTGAACATCGTGCCGGCCCTGTCGCGCGGGGCCAATACGGGCCTGGCCGCTGCCCAGTCGGGCCGTCTACGTGCCTATGCGATGATCATGTTCGCCGGTGCGGCGGTGATTCTCGCCCTGTTGATGTTCGGATAAGAAGGACGATCCATGCTGCTCTGCTGGCTATTACTCATTCCGTTCATCGGCGGCCTGGCGTGCTGGGCCGTAAGCCGCGGTCGTGATAACCAAGGCCTGGCGCGACTGATTGCCTTTGCCTCGATGGCGGCCGTATTCCTGCCGGCCGTTGGGGTCTGGTTCACGGGCGACTTCTCGATTGCCGGCGACCCGTCGGTAGCGCCGAACTGGCAGTACGAGCTGGCCGTGGACTGGATCAGCCGTTTCGGCATCGAGTTCCACCTGGCGCTCGACGGCTTGTCGCTGGTGATGATCATGCTGGCCAGCGTGCTGGGCATGCTGGCGGTGGTGGCCTCGGCCTCGACCGTGAAATCGCGCGTCGGCATCTTCCACGCCAATCTGCTGTGGACGCTCGGCGGCGTGATCGGCATCTTCCTGGCGATTGATCTGTTCCTGTATTTCTTCTTCTGGGAACTGATGCTAATTCCGATGTATTTCCTCATCGCTCTGTGGGGGCATGAAGAAAACGATCGGTCGACCAACGTCGCCGCGGCGGTCAAGTTCTTCATCTATACCCAGACCTCGGGCCTGGCCATGCTGGCCGCGATTCTGGGGCTGGTGTTCCTGCACTACGGCCAGACCGGCGTGCTCACCTTCGATTACAACCAGCTGCTGGCCACCGACACCTCGGGGGCTTTCGGCATGGTGCTGATGCTGGGCTTCTTCCTGGCCTTTGCCGTCAAGCTGCCGGCCGTGCCTTTCCACGGCTGGCTGGCCGATACCCAAGCCAATGCGCCTACCTCCGGCGCGGTGGATCTGTCGGGTATTCTGGTCAAGACGGCGGCCTATGGTCTGCTGCGCTTTGCCCTGCCGCTGTTTCCCGAGGCCTCGGCCAGTTTCGCGCCGGTGGCCATGGCGCTGGGCCTGATCTCGATCTACTACGGCGCGGTCATGGCCTTCGCCCAGAACGACATCAAGCGCTTGATCTCCTACTCCAGCATCTCGCACATGGGCTTTGTGCTGGTGGGCCTGTACGCCGGCACCCTGCTGGCCCTGCAGGGTGTCGTACTTCAGGTACTGGCCTCGGCGGTCTCCACCGCGGCCCTGTTTATCCTGGCCGGCCAGCTCTATGAGCGCATGGGCACGCGCGACATGCGCGCCCTGGGCGGGCTGTTCGGCCGGCTGGGGGCCCTACCGGGCTTTGCCCTGGTGTTCGTCGTGGCCTCGCTGGGCATGCCGGCTACCGGTAACTTTTTGGGCGAGTTCCTGATTCTGTTCGGCGCCTTCGGCCCGCATCCGTGGTTCGTGGTCATTGCGGCCGGCGGCATGGTGCTGGCCGCAGTCTATGCGCTCTATTTGATGCATCGCGTCTACTGGGGCGAGCCCAAAGCCACCAGCACCATCGCCTCGATGCGCGCGCGTGAATACGTGATGATGCTGTGCCTGGTGTTGATCACCCTCATTCTGGGGCTGTTCCCGAACACCGTGCTGCACGTCACCGAAGGTGTAGCGCACGACATCTCCTCCTGGTTCGCTGCCGGCATCATCGCCGCCGCCCAAGCCAGCTAAAGTCCAGATAAGCGATAAGCCGACATGAACGATACCTGGTTCCAAATCCTGGCCGCCCTGCCGCCGCTTCTCGTTGCGCTGACGATCATCGGCCTGTTCGTGACGCTGTGTATCGCACGCCACGAACGGCTGGTCTATGCCATGACTGTGGGCGGGCTGAACCTGGCACTCGTGGCCACTATCGCTCTCATTCCGCTCGGCGCAGTGGGTGTTACGCCGCTCTACGTGGTCGATTTCTACACGCTGTTCTTTTGGGGCGTAATCCTGGTGGCCACGCTGGCCGGTGCAGCCTTTGCCGCGCCTTATCTGTCGGGCCTGGATGATCGACGGGAAGAGTTCTATATCCTGCTGGCCACCTCGGCGCTGGGGGCCATGTCGCTGGTGGCCGCACGCCATTTCGGCTCGCTGTTCGTGGGCCTAGAGGCGTTGTCGATTCCGTTGTACGGTATGGTGGCCTACACTTTCCGCACCCGTGCCTCGCTGGAAGCCGGCTTCAAGTACATGATCCTGTCGGGCGTGGCCTCGTCGTTCCTGCTGTTCGGGATGGCGCTGCTATACGGGGCCACCGGATCGCTGGCCTTTGCTGACATGATGCCGGCCGGCGGTATCGACGCGCCCGCCAGCAGCTGGATGCTCATGGGCATCGGCATGATGCTGATCGCACTGACCTTCAAGCTCTCGCTCGTGCCGTTCCACGTCTGGACGCCGGACGTCTACGAAGGCGCCCCGGCACCGGTGGGCACTTTCCTGGCCACGGTCAGCAAAACCGCGGTCTTTGCCGTGCTGCTGCGCCTGTTCTTCACCGCACCGGTGGCCGCCAACGCCTGGTTGCTTACGCTGATCGGCGTACTGGCGTTTGTATCCATGCTGGCGGGTAACCTGTTGGCCCTGCGTCAGGACAACCTGAAGCGGCTGCTGGGTTATTCCTCGATCGCGCATCTGGGCTATCTGCTGACCACGCTGGTCGCGGGCACGGGCCTGTCGGCCGAAGCGGTGGCCGTGTATCTGGCCACTTACGTCGGGACCAGTCTGGGCGCCTTTGGCGTCGTATCGCTGGTCTCCAGCCCGTTCGCCGGCAAGGACGCCGCGCACATCGACCATTTTCGCGGGCTGTTCCACCACCGGCCGGTACTGGCGGTTTCCATGGCACTCATGATGCTGTCATTGGCCGGTATTCCGCTGACCATGGGCTTTATCGGCAAGTTCTATATCCTGTCGGTGACCATGAACGCCGGGCTGTGGTGGCTGTCGGCCGGTGTAATCATCGGCAGCGGCATCGCCCTGTTCTATTACCTGCGCGTAATGGCGGTGCTGTTCATGGAGCGGCCTGCTCATGCCCGTAACCTCGACCAGGCCGCGCCGGGCAGCAACTGGGCCACCACGGTCATCTGGCTGTTGGCCGCGGCCACAATCCTCATGGGTGTATATCCCAACCCGCTGATTGAGCTCTCCGCTCTGGCCGGTTTGAGCCTCGGCTTCTAGCCGGGCTGCGGCATCCAACGAAAAACGCCCGCTTCAAGCGGGCGTTTTTTTGCGCGCTATGGGCGCACCAGCACGCCGGGGTTCATCCGATTGTTGGGGTCGAAGGCCTGCTTGATGGCCCGCAGCATGTCGATTTCCACGGCCGGCTTCAGCCGCACGATCTCGTCGGTCTTCAACCGGCCGACACCGTGCTCGGCGGCGATCGAGCCGCGCATGGCCGCCACGCGATCATGGACCACGCGATGCAACTCTGCCTCGCGAGCCCGAAACGCTTCGGCCGAGGCATCCAACGGGCAACTCAGATTGAAGTGCAGATTGCCATCGCCCACGTGACCGAATGCACACGGGCGAATGCCCGGCACCACCTCGGCCACGTCCCGGGTCGCTGCCTCCAGAAACTCGGGCAGTTTGGACACCGGCAGCGAGATATCGTGCTTGATCGAGGCCCCCTCGGCCGATTGAGCGCCGGGGATCGATTCTCGCAGCCGCCAGAGCGCGGCCTGATCGGCCTCGGTTTCGGCTACGGCCAGATCCTTTATGTCGCCGCGCTTCTGAGCGCCGTCGAGCGCCACATTGACGATACCCGCCAGCCAGTCGCCGCGGGCCGCCGTGGCGGCTTCGATCAATAGATACCAGTCCTGGCGCGGCTCGAACGGCCAGTCGCAGTCGGGCGTATGGGCCACGGCCAGCGACAGCGCCTGGGCCGACATCAGCTCACAGCCGGTGATCTGATCGCCGGTATCCGCACGCAGAGCGCGCTGGACGCGCACCGCCGCGGCCACGTCGGCCACGCTACAAAACGCGACCTCGCGCTGACGGGCCGGTGCTTCCAGTGCCAATACACAGGCCGTGATGATGCCCAGCGTGCCCTCCGAGCCCACGAACAGATCGTTGAGGTCGTAGCCGCTATTGTCTTTTCGAAGTCCCGTGAGGTTATCCCACACGCGCGCTTCGGCGGTCACCACTTCCAGCCCCAGCACCCGATCGCGGGTATTGCCGTAGCGAATGACGTTCAGCCCACCGGCGTTGCTGGCGAGATTGCCGCCGATACGACACTGCGCCCGCGAGGCCAGAGCGATCGGCAGATAGAAGCCGGCAGCCTCCGCAGCGTCCTGCGCGGCGGCCAGGGTGGCCCCGGCCTCGACGGTCATCGTGGCGTTGTCGACATCGATCTCGCGCACGCCGTCCAGCCGCGACAGGTTCACCAGGATTTGTCGCTTGGCGTCATCGGCGGCCGAGCCGCCTACGGTGCCGGTATTACCGCCCTGGGCCACGATCGCGGCGTCGTGGCGAATCGCCACGCCGACCACATCGGCCACCTCGCGAGTCGAGCCGGGCCGTACCACCGCCCGGGCCACGGGCGAAAACGCACCCCGCCACTCCTTGAGATACGGGGCTGCCGCGTCGTCGTCCGGCTCGATGACGTGCGCAAGGCCGACCACGGCCGCGAGATCGTCGATCAGATTGGGCTTATCGCTCATCGCTTTGCGCCCACGAGATCGTCCAGCGCGGCCTCTAGGTCGGTGAAGACGAATTGATATCCACCAGATTGCAGTTTGCGGGGCACCGCGCGCTGGCCGGTCAGCAGCAGATGCGACATCTCACCGACCGCGATTTTCAACGCGGGCCCCGGCACCCAGGCAAACGACGGCCGGTGCAGCACCCGGGCCAGCGTATCGGTAAACGTTTTGTTGGTAACCGGCTCGGGGGCGGTCAGGTTATACGCGCCGCGCGCATCCGTGCTGTCCAAAACGAAACGAATCGCCCCGGTTTCATCGCGGATATGAATCCACGGCATGAACTGCTCGCCCGAGCCGAAGTGCCCGCCCAGGCCGAACTTGAACGGTGTGATCATCTGCGCCAGCGCCCCGTCGTTGGCGCCCAGCACGATGCCGGTACGCACGACACACACGCGTACACCATGGGTCTCGGCACGCTCGGCCTCGGCCTCCCAGTCGTGACACAGATCCGCCTGGAATTCGTCGCCCGGCGCCGAGTCCTCGTCCAGCACCTCGCTACCTCGGGCGCCGTAATAGCCCACCGCCGAGCCGCTGACCAACACATCGGGCTTGGTCTTACACTGCGCGATGAACGCCACAAGATCCCGCGTGATCGACAGACGGGATTCACGCATCTCTTTCTTGCGCGCGTCGGTCCAACGCCCTTCGGCCAGATTTTCCCCTGCCAGGTTCACGATGGCCTGCGGCTCGCCGGCCTCGGCCAGCGCCTCGATACACGACACCCGAGAGTCCAAGGTCTTTTCGGCGCGCGCCTTGTCGCGAGTCAGGACCTCGACCTGCCAGCCGTCACTCAAGAGCTCGGGGATGAGATGAGAGCCGACGAAGCCGGTGCCGCCGGTGATGAGGATTGTTTTCATGGCTGTGCGTTGGTTCCAGAGCTCATGATCCTAGAATACGCGTTCGCTGGCTGCCATGGTTCAAGCGGGCGCCCCGGCTGCCTGCCAGGCGGCCCAGCCGCCGAAATCGGTGATATCGACCACATCCGGCCTATCGAGCGGGGTGCCGGCGCTGCAGATGAAGCCGGTATAACACTGCCCGTCGTCCAGCTCGACCTGCCCCAGCCCGAGCGGCGCGGGGATAGCCGCTAGAAAGCTGCCAACATAGGCCGCGGGCAGACGCCAGCGCTCGACGGCGATGGCGGCGCCGTCGGCGTCGCTACGGATCAGCGCCGGTCGCGGCGGCTCGTCGGCGGTCATGGCCAGCAGGCGATACGCCGCCGCGGTATGGCCGGCCTCGACACAAACGCCGTCTCGCTCGACCAGTTGATGGTTGAGCGCCAGGCCATCGAGGTGAGCCCCGCAGACGACGATATCCAGTGTCGCGTTCCGGGCCGGTGCCAGGGCGGCAGCGGGCTCGCGCGGCTGGCCGGTCGCGCCCAGCGGCAGGTCACAGGCTGCTTCGATCAGGCGTGCAGCGCTTTGTAACCACAGATCCTCAAACGCCGAGGCGAACAGGGTGACCCCGGCCGGCCGACCGCTGGCGGCCAGCACGACCGGCACCGCCAGAGCGCTATAGTCCAGCAGGTTCATGAAATTGGTCCATGTGCCCAGCCGAGTATTCACGGCCACCGGCTCGGCGGCCACTTCGGCTTTGGTCGGATGACAGACCGTGGTCGGGGCGAGCATGAAATCGACCGCGGCCAGCGCCCGATCGGCCTGTCGCTTGCACTCGGCCAGGCGATACATGGCATCGAAAGTATCGACCGCGCTCGGCCGGGCACCACCTTGAATGATGTCGCGGGTGACCGGATGAAAAGCCGCAGGGCGCTCCGACAGCAGAGCGCCCATGGCATGATATCGCTCGGCCAGCCAGGGCCCGCCATAGAGCAGCTTGGCCGCCTCCAGCATGGGCTGACAGTCGACCTCGACCGGTTGCCCGCCGGCGGCCGCGAGCACCGATATGGCCTGATCCATGGCCGCGGTATACGCGGTATCGGTCTGCCACTGGACACGCGGTGGCACGCCGAACGAAAACCCTGGGGCCATCTGGCCGTAACGCTGACCGGCCGCCCGAAAATCATGAGCCCGGGCCTGCGCACAGCTCTCGTCGTAGCCGGCTGCTACCTTAAACACGGCGTTGGCGTCGTCGGCAGTGAGCGCGAACAGGCTGATCGTGTCCAGGCTCTTGCAGGCCGGCACCACGCCGGACGTGCTCAGAAGGCCCAGGCTGGGCTTGACCCCGAACAGATTATTGAACGCCGCCGGGACCCGGCCCGAGCCGGCCGTATCGGTACCCAGCGCGAAACAGACCTGGCCGGCAGCGGTGACCACCGCCGAGCCGCTGCTCGAGCCACCGGGGATATAGTCGGCGTCGAAGGCGTTATCGGGGGTGCCATAGACCGCCAGGGCCCGCTCGCCTACCAGGCCGGTCGCGAACTGATCCAGGTTGGTCTTGCCCAGCGGAATCGCCCCGGCAGCAATCAACGCTGCCACCACGAAGGCATGACGCTCGGGCGTGTAGGCATAATCCGGACAGCCGGCGGTGGTCGGCACCCCGGCCAGATCGATGTTGTCCTTGATCGCGAAAGGCAAGCCATACAAGGGTAGATCGTCCGGCGAGTATCCGGCCAGTGCCGCCAAGTACGGGGCAAGCTCGTCGCGCGAGAGCCGATAGATCCAGGCCGAGTCATCGGGCGCTCGCTCGGCGGCGCCGACCAGCGCCTCGATGACGTCGTCGGGGGTGGTCGTGCCGTTACGATAAGCCGCGTGAAGCGCGCGGCGGGTCAAATTATGTGTCATGGTCGTCTATCCGATCGATGAAAAACAGGGTCGCACAACCCGCCTCAGTCATGGCTTGTGACCAGCACCGCGACCGGCTGGCCGGCGGTCACTGCCCCACCTTCGGCGATCGGCAGCCGGCTGATGCGACCGCCGTAACGCGCCACGACTTCGACCTCCATCTTCATCGACTCGACGAGGGCTACCCGCTGCCCGGCCTCGATCATCTCGTCTTCGGCGACTTCCAGTTTCCATAGGCTGCCGGATACCGGGCTATCAATACCGGTTTCGTCCGCACCGAGCTCGGCGGTTTCGCTGGCCTCCGGGGTGTGGTCTTCGAAGGTGAACTGACCGTTGGCGCGCCAGCGCGCCATTTCTTCGGCAAAGGCCGCGTCGCGGCGGGCGGTAAACGCTTCGATATCGTCGCGCCGCGTGGCCAGGAACGCTTCGTGCTCGGCCAGCGAGAACTGCGTGGTTTCGATATCCAGCTTGAAGCGACCGTGTGGGAAATCGCGACGAATCTGCATCAGCTCGTCGTGGCTGACCTCGTAAAAACACAGCTGGTCGAAAAACCGCAGCAGCCAGGGATGATCGAAGTAGCGGGTCTGTTGATAGCGATTCCACATCTGCAGCGTGCGGCCGACGAACTGATAGCCGCCCGGCCCTTCCATGCCGTAGACACAGAGATAGGCCCCGCCGATGCCGACCGAGTTTTCTGCGGTCCAGGTTCGTGCCGGGTTGTACTTGGTGGTGACCAGACGCTGGGTCGGGTCCAGCGGCGTGGCCACCGGCGCGCCGAGATATACATCGCCCAGGCCCATGACCAGATACCGGGCATTGAACACCACGTCGCGGATATCCTGATGGTCGTCCAGGCCGTTGATGCGCTTGATGAAATCCAGATTGCTCGGACACCACGGCGCATCCGGGCGCACGCTGCGCTGGTAGTGATCGATGGCCTGCTGACAGGCCGGGTCGTCCCAGGACAGCGGCAGATTCACGACCCGCGACTCCACGACCAGGTCGTCGACGTTGCGCAGCTCGTTCTCCGCCCGGGCCAGATGGGCCATGAGATCGGCCTGTGACAGCCGAGCCGGGTCGTAGTGGATCTGCAGCGAGCGAATACCGGGAGTGAGTTCGGCCATGCCCGCAAGCGGATGTTCCTGGAGCCAGAGCATCCAGGCATGCGCCCGAAACCGCAGGCCGATAGCCAGCTGCATGGGCCCGAACTCGATCAGCAGAAAATCGTCGCCGGCTTGACGATAGGCGATGTGATCGTCGATATCCGCGGCTTCGCGCGTGGCGATCAGCGGCTCGCCGCGGGCCTCGGTCAGCGCGGGGGCGGTGACCGGCTCGAGCTGGTCGAGGATAGCCGTCTGTGCCTGTTCCAGCTCGCGGGCTCGCTCGAGCGCGATCGGCACGAAGCGCACGCGATCACCGGCGGCCAGCTGGCCGAGCTTCCAGCGCTCGGCTCGTACCGTGGTGGCCGGGCAGACAAAGCCGCCCAGCGACGGGCCGTCGGGCCCGAGGATAACGGGCATGTCACCGGTGAAGTCGATGGTGCCGAAGGCATAAGCATTGTCGTGGATGTTTGACGGATGCAGCCCGGCCTCGCCGCCGTCTTCACGGGCCCATTCCGGGCGCGGGCCGATCAGGCGTATGCCGGTCCGGCTGGAATTGAAATGGACTTCCCAATCGGTGGCGAAGACCTGATCGATATCGTCCTCGGTGAAGAAATCCGGCGCCCCGTGTGGCCCGTAGAGCACCCCGATTTCCCAGCGCCGCCCGTCGTCGTGTTTGTATCCGAAGGCCGGGATCAGCGTTTCGGGCAGTGTCCGCGACGACGTAGGGACGTGCTCGGGCAACGACAAGACATCGCCTGCGCGCAGTGCCCGACCGGCATGTCCGCCGAACTGGCCCAGGGTGAACGTCGAGCGCGAGCCGAGATAACGCGGACAGTCGATGCCGCCGGCGATCAACAGATAGGCGCGGCTGCCGCCACCGGCCACGCCGGCACAGTCCAGCACGCTACCGGCCGCCACATCGATGACCTGCCAGCCGGCGACCGCCTGGCCGTCGAGGGTGGCAGCCAGCGCCGCGCCGGTCAGCACGATCTGGGTAGCGCGGTTGAAGCACAGCTGGGGCCCGGTCAGGGTGATTTCCAGGCCGGCCGCGTCGCTGTCGTTGCCCAGCAGCCGGTTGCCCAGTCGAAACGACCAGTCGTCGAAGGGCCCGGAGGGCGGCACGCCGATATCCCAGACGCCGGTACGCCCCGGCACATCCTGAATGGTGGTCAGGGTGCCGGCATCCAGGACATCGATGGTCGGCGGCGCCCAGTCCAGATCGGCCAGCCAGCGGGTATGAAAATCGGCTGCCACGAATCGCGGGTCGGCCAGCACGTGCGACAGCCAGCTGCGATTGGTTTCGATACCGTAGAGCCGGGTGGCCGATAGCGTCTCTGCCAGCCGCTGGGTGGCCGTCACGCGATCGCTATCGTGGACGATGATCTTGGCCAGCATCGGATCGAACAGCGGCGAGACGTCCAGCCCGGCCTCGATAGCGTGATCGATCCGCAGCCCGTCTGCGCTGGGAAACTGTACCTCGGTCAGCAGGCCGGCACTGGGACGATAATCCTTGTGTGGGTCCTCGGCATAGAGACGGGCCTGGATGGCATGCCCCGAGGGCGACAGCCGGCCTGCGCGTGCTGCCAGATCGTCGATCTCACCGGCGCCCAGGGCCAGCATCCAGGCGACGATATCTACGCCCCAGACCGCCTCGGTCACGCCGTGCTCGACCTGAAGCCGGGTATTGACCTCCAGAAAATAGAACCGCTCGCGTGCCGCGTCGTATATGAACTCCACGGTGCCGGCACTGCGATAGGACACGGCCTCACCGAGAGCCACGGCCGTCTGCAACAGGTCCGCGCGGATAGTGTCGGGTAGCGCCGGGGCCGGACATTCCTCGATCACCTTCTGGTTGCGGCGCTGGGTCGAGCAGTCGCGCTCGCCCAGAGCGACCACCTCGCCCCGTCCGTCGCCAAACAGCTGAACTTCCAGATGTCGGGCCTTTTCGATATAGGCCTCGACGAATACCCCGTCGTCGCCGAAGTTGCGCTGGCCCAGACCGCGCACCGAGTCGAAGGCATCGATCAAGGCATCGCGTGTACGACAGACCTGCATGCCGATACCGCCGCCGCCGGCCGTGGATTTCAGCATGACCGGATAACCGATCGACTCGGCGGCCTCGGCCGCGGCCTCGGCGCTGTCCAGCAGCCCTGAGCCCGGCACCAGCGGCACGCCCGCCCGGTCGGCGATCCGGCGCGCTTCGTGCTTGAGCCCGAAGCTTCGTACCTGCTCGGCAGTCGGCCCCAGAAAGACCAGACCGGCGGCCTCGACCGCCGCAATGAAGGCCTCGTTCTCGGACAAGAAGCCATAGCCGGGATGAATAGCCTCGGCCCCGGCATCACGGGCTGCGGCCAGGATTTTATCGCTGTCAAGGTAAGTTTCCGCGGCGTTGCCGTCGCCCAGCGAATAAGCTGAATCGGCCTGTTGTACGAACGGAGCGTCGCGATCGGCCTCGGCATAGACGGCCACCGCGGCGATGCCCAGCTCGCCCAGGGTGCGCTGGATACGGGTGGCGATCGCGCCGCGGTTGGCGATCAGAACTGTCTTGAACATGGCACTGTTCCATGTCGGTGCGGGTCGTCCCGCGATAAACACAGCGCAACGGGTCGTCCCGTGCGTCGAGCCGTGGCCGGTCGAGGCTAGTCCCAGATCAGGATATCCAGCGGCGTCGGGTTGAAGCCGCTGCAGGGGTTGTTGATCTGCGGGCAGTTCGAGATCAGCACCACGACATCCATCTCGGCCTGCATCTCGACGTATTTACCCGGCCCCGACAGGCCATCGTCGAAGTACAGATCGCCGTTGGCGGTGACCGGCACGTTCATGAAGAAATTGATGTTGTGCGCGATATCGCGCTTGTCGATGCCGTATTCGGGGTGGTTGGCAATCGCCAACATCCAGTTGTCGCGACAGCTGTGCATATGCCGTTTTTCCAGGTCGTAGCGCACCGTGTTGGACTCGCTGGCACAGGCCCCGCCCAGCGTGTCGTGGCGACCGACGGTATCGGCGGTGATCGTGAGCATGGGATTGTTGAGGTTCGAGCGCAGCGTCGAGCCGGTCGTCAGATAAACCTGGCGCTGCTCGCGCACGGTATCCATGCAGCTATAGCGCTCGGCCGGATCGTGCAGGTTGTAGAACAGCGTATCGGCGGCCTCATTGCCCTCGACGTCGACCAGGCGAATGGTCTGTCCGGCCCGCACCGGGCCGATGTAGTGATCGCCCGCGGGGATACGGTGCGACAAGACCGCGTTCTCGGCGGGTTTGGTACTGCGGATCGTCATGTCGTTGCTCCTGTTTGGGGCTGTGCCTTAAGCGGCACCCAGGTGATACAGACGGTTGTTTTCAAAGCCGCGTGTGTTTTCTTCGCAGTGGCGATAGCAGGCATCGTCATCGGCGACCGGCGCGGCCGCGCCCAGTCCGATATGTACCCCGCGCTTGGGATAATCGACGGCCGGGTCCATGGGGTGTGGGCAGGTATGTAGGGCGATCAGGGTGTCCATCTCGAAACGCAGGGTCACCGAAGCGCCCGGCTGACAATGCCCCGGCACGTATGACAGATGCCCGGCGTCGTCGGCGGCGATCTTGGTAAACAGATTCAGGTTGGCCGCCAGATCACGCGGGCCCAGCCCGTACTTGGCCAGCTCGATCAGAAAACTGTCGTGGCCGGTCTGGGTTCGATCGTTGAGTGCGTCCTGGAAACTGACCGGCTGCCAGCCCTTGTCTACCATGTGCTCGGCGTGCAGGTTGCCGCCGACGCTGTCGTGCCAGCCCAGATCGTCGTGGACGATCGAGGCGAAAACACGCCCCATGTCGGAAAACAGACAGTGGCCGGCCGTCAGGTGAAACGTATGCTGGGCTTTGAGCGTGTCCGGCAGGTTCAAGCGCTCCAGCAGGTTTTCCGGGTTGTAGAACAACATGCCGACGTTGGTATCGGCGGCCTCGGCGGTCAGGGTCAGGGTGGTACCTCGCCGCAGTCGCAGCGACCAGTGCTGACCGCCGGGTAGAAACGTCTGGTAGTCGAATTCGGCCATGGATTAATCCTCCGGGGTAGCGGTTCGTGGATGCGTGCCGTCGCGATCCAGGCGCGAAGCGGCCGCGCTTTTCATGTCGTGATGGCGATCTGCGTCCAGGTCGTAGGTGATCGTGGCGCCGTAGGCCTCGGGGGCTTGGGCGTCGTGACGGATCTTGTCGAATACCCAGACCCGAGTGCCCAGCGCAAAGGCTTCTTCCAGATCGTGGGTGATCATGAACACGGTCAGCCCCAGCTCTCGCCAGAGCCGACCGATCAGGGCGTGCATATCGCGCCGGATGCCGGGATCGAGCGCGCCAAAGGGCTCGTCGAGCAGAAGAATGCGCGGTCGCATCATCAAGGCCTGGGCGATCGCCAAGCGTTGCTGCATGCCGCCGGACAGCTCGTGGGGATACTTGTCCAGCGCATCGGCCAGGCCCACTTCGGTCAGTCTTTCGACGGCCGCCTCGCGGGCCCGGCGTCGGCGCTTGCCGAACAGCTTGCCCAGCCACGGCGAGCGCGCCAGCTCTTCGGCCATGATCACGTTGCCCAGCACGCTTAGATGCGGAAAGACCGAATACTTCTGAAACACCACGCCGCGATCCGGGCCGGGCTCGTTCGGGATAGGGGTCTCGTCGAGCGCTAGCGCCCCGCTCGAGTAGGTTTCGGTCCCCAGCAGCATCTTCAAGAACGTGGTCTTGCCACAGCCCGAAGCACCGACGATGGTCACGAACTCGCCGGCGGCGACGCTGAAATTCAAACGCTCGAGCACGACGTCGTTGCCGTAGCGTTTTTCTAGGTTGGTTGCGCGTACCAGACTCATGATGAAGCCTGCTCGTCGACGTGATACCACCGGAACCAGGTCTTGGAGACGAGATACAGCACTCGATCGATGACGAACGCCAGCAGCGTGATCCACGCCACGTACGGCAGGATCACATCCATCGACAGATAGCGTCGGACCAGAAAGATGCGATACCCCAGCCCGGACTGGGCTGCGATGGCCTCGGCGGCGATCAAGAACAGCCAGGCACTGCCAAGCGCCAGTCGCGTGGTCGAGAGCAGACGCGGGGTCAACTGCGGCAGCAAGACCCGTGTCAGTACCTGCCAAGAGTTTGCCCCCAGCGTCTGGGCCTTGATCTTTTGTTCCTCGGGCAGCCGCTGGGCCTCTTCCGTCAGATCCCGAATCAGAAACGGCGTGATGCCAATTACGATCAGCGCGATCTTGGCCAGCTCGCCGGTGCCGAAGACGATGAATAGAATCGGCAGAATCGCCATGGGCGGGATCAGCGACAGCACCGTAATCAGCGGCGAAAACGGCGCCCGAAACAACGGAATACCACCGGCCAGCAGCCCGAACACCAGCGCCGTGACCGCACTGATCGCGACCCCGACGCCAAGTCGTTTCAGGCTGGCCTGGGTATCGGCCCAGAGCGCGATCTCGCCGCTGCGCATGTCGGGTTCCGTAGCCATGCGAGCCATGGTCTGGCTGACCTTGTCCACGGTCGGAAACAGCCGCTGGTTGGGGTTGGCCTCGGTCTTGTGGTTGGCAACGGCGATATAGACGACGGCCAGAACGATGAACGGCATCAAGGCCAGGGCCACGCGCAGGCCACGGCTGCCGCGATAGTTGATCAGCCGCTTCATCGCCCGCCCCCGCTGGTTGCACACGACCTGGCGAGACGGATCATTTGGCCGGCTCGACGTTACGGGTAAAGCGCGGGTCGAAGCGCAGCTTGATATGGGCATTGTTGCCATAGACGCCGGCTGGCGAACGGATACCGATCACCTCCGGGCTCGGCGCCGAAGGCCCCAGCAGCCCCTGCTTGAAGCTGAAGCGCGCCACCTTCTGCATGGTCTCCAGCAGCTCGGGATCGGCCATCAACTCGGCCGCTTCGGCCGGGTCGGTATACAGATGCGTGGCCGCCAGCTGTTGGCGATAGCCGGCCAGATCGGTGCCGGCCGCCTCGGCCATGATCGACAGCGCCTGCGGATCATCCGCTGCCATCTTGGCCATCACCTCGTACCAGGCCCCGACCAGTGCCTTGCCCAAGTCGGGATTGGCGTTCAGCGTGTCGGTATTGACGATGGTCAGATCCAGAATCTCGCGCGGAATCTGCTTGGAGCTGAACACCCGCGTTGCATCCGGCATATTCGAGATCACCGATAGCTGCGGGTTCCAGGTCACTGCCGCAGTGACGTCCGGGTTGGCAAAGGCCCCCACGATGTCAGCATCGGCCGTATTCACCGGCGAAATATCGCGCTGGGTCATCCCGACGCTGTCCAGGGCCCGCGACAACAGATAGTCGGAGACGCTGTACTGCACCAGATTGACCTGTCGCCCCGCGATATCCTCGAGCGAGGTGGCGCCCTTGAGTACTACGCCGTCGTTGCCGTTCGAGTAATCGCCCAGAATGATCGCCGTGGTATCGACACCGCTGGCCGCGGGCAGCGTCAACGCGTCCATGTTGGTGGCCGTGACCCCGTCGACGTTGCCGGCGGTGTACTGGTTGATGGACTCGACGTAATCGTTGACCTGAATCAGGTCGATATCGATGTCGTATTTATCAGCCCATTTGTCGACGATGCCCTGGCTGTCGGCATAGGCCCAGGGCATCCAGCCGACATAGATCGACCAGGCGATTCGAAAGTTATCCCGCTCGTGCTGGGCCGGAGACGCCGAAGAAAAAGCGAACAGAACAGCCGCGAGAACGAAAATAGACAGCTTGCGCACGGTCATTGATGGCCTCCAGGGGCATCGTTCGAATAAAAGCTGGAGGCATCGAACACAGCACGCCGTGTCTGACCTCCCGGGCTTTTATCCCGCCGTGTAACCGTCGCCGTTTATGCGTTCGGTCGATCGCTCTCGGTCCAGGCCCAACAGCCGTTGGCGGAACCCTAGCCATCCATTTCTTCGTTCGGGCGACAGGCAGACTGTCGACACCTTACAGCTGCCCTCTCTTAGGCACTATCCGTGCCAGAAAACACAAACCATTGATTCAGAAAACAATATGCGGAATAAGCGATCGAGTCCGGGTCGACGCCCCGCTTCGCCATGCACCGCCGATGGGCACCCGGCGCGCGACCGCACCAAAGAGCGGCACTGCCTCGGTGCCCGACACCGCTTGCTCTGAATCCCAGATTGCCGCAGTATTTCGTCTGTCGAGCGGCGGTAGCTCAGTTGGTAGAGCGCGACCCTCCCACGGTCGAGGTCGCGAGTTCGAATCTCGTCCGCCGCTCCATTTCCTTAATTTCGGCTCAGCGCGGGGCCAGCCATCCGGCGTCCGCGAGCGCGCCCGTTGTTGCCTCGGCCACGGCCTTGGCGCGCGCCTTTAGCGTATGCGCCTGTTTTGAATCGCCGATCACCAGCTGTGCGGCGAGCGCCTGCGAGTCGATATCGATCACGCTGACGCGATAGGCCGGCCGGCCGTCGGCCAATAGCCGGCGCGAGGTGGTCTCCGGATCTAGCAGTTCGACAATGAGCGCCGCCTGGGCGCCCGAGGCCTGCATCGCGCGTTGCCGGCTGGCGCTGTCCTGGGGCGACGTGGGTGTGGCGACTGCCAGCATGGGCGTACAGGCGTGGCCGGCCTGCATCAGCCGCGCGCAGAGCGCTTTTTCAAAGCGGCCCTCCACCGACAGATCCTTGAACGCGCCGTAGGCCAGAAACCCGTCGTAGGCGGGCACGTCGGTGTGGGCAGCCGGGTAGCGATCGACAGACGGCGAGCTGGCGCAGCCAGCCACGCCCATCGCCAACACAAGACTACCGACCAGCGGTTTGAAAACAGACATCACAGCACTCGTACAGCAAGGCCTCTACGCCTAATGACGTAGAAGACAAAAAACAAAACCGTGTTTCATGGAGGATAGAGTACGGGATCACCTCGCCACGGATGACGACGCGATGAAAGCCCTGCTCTGCAAACAATTCGGCCCCCCGGAAACACTGGTGGTCGAGGATATCGAAGGCCCACCGCTGGCGGCCGATCAGATCCGTATCGACGTACATGCCGCGGCCGTGAATTTCCCCGATTCGCTGATCATCGAGAACAAGTATCAGACCAAGCCGGAGCTGCCCTTCTCGCCGGGCGGCGAGCTCTCCGGCGTAATCGCCGAAGTGGGTCGTGACGTCACACACCTGAAAGTCGGCGATGAGGTCATCGCTTTTACGGCCTACGGGGCATTCGCCGAGCAGGTGGTGGCCGGCGCGGATCGCGTGATTCCCAAACCCGGCGGCGTGGATCACGTCACCGCATCGGCCTTCGTGATGACCTATGGCACCAGCTATCACGCCCTGATGGATCGGGCGGGCCTTCAGACCGGCGAGACCGTGCTGGTGCTCGGCGCATCCGGCGGCGTCGGGCTCGCCGCCATCGAGATCGCCAAGGCCTGCGGCGCGCACGTGATCGCTGCGGCCTCCAGCGCCGAGAAGCTGGCGGTCTGCACCGAGCACGGCGCGGATGACACCATCAACTACGCCGAAGCCGACCTGCGCGACGAAATCAAACGCCTGACCGACGGGCGCGGCGTGGATGTGGTCTATGACCCAGTGGGCGGCGCGCTGACCGAAGCGGGCCTGCGCAGCTGTGCCTGGCGCGGCCGGCATCTGGTGATTGGCTTTGCCGCCGGCGATATCCCCGCGCCGCCGCTGAATCTGGCGCTGCTCAAGGGCTGCTCGATCATCGGCGTGTTCTGGGGCCGGTTCGTGGCCACCGAGCCGCGGCAGAATGCAGCCGATCTGAAAGCGCTGTTTGGGCTGCTGGCCGACGGCAAACTCAAACCCCATATCGCCGGCACATATCCGCTGGCCCGCGGCGGCGAAGCGATTGCCGCACTGGCCAACCGAGCCGTTTCGGGCAAGCTGGTGATCACACCGCGCTCGGAGTCGTAGCTTTTGAAAACCATCTGCAGATTACACAGATGACGCAAATTGAATCGAGATCAGCCGAGGTCGCGTCGTAAAGACTCCCCTTGCCGCCGCGCGCTAAAGGAAGCTCTGCACAACCTGTCGCGGTCGCGCCGGGTGCTTTGCGCGCGATTGACAAGGAAGTGAGAGCGTGGCGTGCTCGTTGCACGGTAGCGAACACT
>MDSW01000875.1_pt1 | contig 35496 bp, 34 predicted proteins | sample 811171 | NCBI WGS metagenome assembly MDSW01 (sample SAMN05326641, study PRJNA326480) | marine metagenome | isolation source: seawater | place: Atlantic Ocean: North West | collected 2012 | reverse complement strand
GCCCACCAGTGGGGGTGTAGCTCAGTTTGGTTAGAGCGCCTGCCTGTCACGCAGGAGGTCGCGGGTTCGAGTCCCGTCACTCCCGCCACTTTTGATAATGACTTTCATTTAAACCCCAGGTATTGTGAATATCTGTCACCTGTACTCTTTCAAAAAAATTGATATATATCTATTAAGTTTAAAATATAAGAATCCTTGAGCTAAATGTATCAAGGTAGATATTGAAAAAACTATGTTATTTGAATTTTTATCAAGTTATTTATCTATAATAATATTTCTTTTTATTTCGCTTGCTATAAGCCTAGGCTTTATAGTCATTAATTTTGCTTTATCACCCAACAATCCGGATCCAGAAAAATTGTCTGCATACGAATGTGGCTTTGAAGCATTTAGTGATTCAAGGATAAAATTTGACGTTAGATTTTATTTGGTTGCTATTTTGTTTATAATATTTGACTTAGAAATAGCTTTTCTTTTTCCATGGGCAATATCTTTGGGTAGTATTGGATTATTGGGTTTTTACTCGATGATGATTTTTTTATTCATCTTAACAATTGGGTTTATTTATGAATGGAAGAAAGGTGCGTTAGAATGGGAATAAATTTCTTAAATAATAGAAAAAATAATAAAGAAATTCCAGAAGAATTTAAAAAAATTGCTAAAGATTTTAGTGAAAAAGGTTTTATTACTACTTCCTCTGACAACTTAATAAATTGGGCAAGAACTGGATCATTGCACTGGATGACTTTCGGTTTGGCATGCTGTGCAGTTGAGATGATGCAAACTTCGATGCCAAGATACGATCTTGAAAGATTTGGAGCTGCGCCTAGGGCATCCCCTAGACAGTCAGATGTAATGATAGTTGCTGGAACGTTGACTAATAAAATGGCAGCACCTTTAAGAAAAGTTTATGATCAGATGCCCGAGCCTAGATATGTCATATCTATGGGGAGCTGTGCTAATGGGGGTGGTTATTATCATTTTTCTTACTCTGTAGTACGAGGTTGTGACAAAGTAGTTCCCGTTGATATTTATGTTCCGGGATGTCCACCATCCGCCGAAGCATTATTATATGGAATTCTTCAACTTCAAAAGAAAATTAGAAGAGAAGGAACTCAAAAAAGATAATTTTAAAATGAAGTTAGTAGATTTAAATAAATTATTAAATTCAGAATTAACAACCAAAATAAAAGATTCATCTATTTTAAATAATGAACTTTTGATTAAAGTTGATATTGAAAATTTATATTCGACTATTTTATTTTTAAAAACAGATACTAAATGTAAATTTAAACAATTAATTGATATAGTTGCTGTTGATTATCCAAATGATGAAAAAAGATTTAAAATATATTACTTGCTTTTAAGTCATGAAAATAATTTAAGGATCAAAATTTCAACAATATTTTCTTCTGATGAAAAAATTCCTTCAATAATTAAAATATATCCCTCTGCAAATTGGATGGAACGTGAAGTTTTCGATATGTATGGAATAAAATTTAAAAATCATCCTGACCTTAGAAGAATTTTGACTGATTACGGTTTTAAAGGCCATCCATTAAGAAAAGATTTTCCCCTGACTGGTTTTAATGAAGTTAGATATAGCGAAACTAGCAAAAAAGTAATTTATGAGCCAGTTAAGTTAGAACAAAATTACAGAGATTTTGACTTTAGTAGCCCTTGGGAAGGAACGAAATATATGAGAGAAATTAAAGAGAAGGTTAAGGATGAGTAGGCAAAAAAAAACAATGAGCTTAAATTTTGGCCCGCAACACCCAGCTGCGCATGGGGTACTTAGATTAATACTTGAGCTAGATGGTGAAATCGTAGAAAAAGTCGACCCACACATTGGTTTGCTTCACAGAGGTACCGAAAAATTAATTGAACACAAGACCTATACTCAGGCTTTACCTTATTTTGATAGATTAGATTATGTTGCACCTATGAACCAGGAACATGCTTTTGCATTAGCAACAGAAAAATTATTAAAAATTGATGTTCCAATAAGAGCACAATATCTGAGAGTAATTTTTTGTGAAATAGGAAGAATATTAAGTCATTTATTAAATATTACAACACAAGCTTTAGACGTCGGTGCATTAACACCTTCGCTTTGGGGATTTGAGGAAAGAGAAACATTAATGACATTTTACGAAAGAGCATCTGGATCAAGACTTCATGCGAATTACTTTAGGACAGGAGGCGTACATCAAGATGTACCAAATAATCTTCTTGTAGATATAGGTAAATTTACTGATAAATTTCCCAAAATTATTGACGATTTAGAAAATCTTTTAACTGACAATAGAATCTTTAAACAAAGAAATGTTCATATCGGAGTTGTAACAAAAGATGAGGCTGTAGCTCATAGTTTTTCTGGTGTTATGCTTCGAGGTTCTGGAGTTCCATGGGATTTAAGAAAATCCCAACCCTACGAATGTTATAAAAATTTAGATTTTAAAATTCCAGTTGGAAAAAATGGGGATTGTTATGACAGATATCTCTGTAGAATTGAGGAAATGAGAGAAAGTGTAAAAATTATAAAACAATGTTTAAAAAAAATACCAACTGGCCCGATTAAAACAATAGATAATAAAATATCACCTCCAAAAAAAGAGGAAATCAAACAGTCAATGGAAGCATTGATACATCACTTTAAACTTTTTACAGAGGGTTACAGAGTGACCGAAGGAGAAGTATATAGTGCAGTAGAGGCGCCAAAAGGAGAGTTCGGAGTCTATTTGATATCTGATGGAAGCAATAAACCTTACAGGTGTAAAATCAGAGCTCCTGGATTTTCACATCTTCAAGCTATGGATTATATAATAAAAGGCCACATGTTAGCCGATGTTCCTGCTGTACTAGGTTCTCTCGATATAGTTTTTGGGGAGGTTGACAGATGAGTTCAAAAAAGGTCCATGATAAACAACCTGAAAACTTTGAGTTTACTAAAGAAAATTTAGATTTAGCCAATAATATTTTAAAAAAATATCCTCATGACAAAAAGAAAAGTGCTGTTATGCCTTTGCTTTATATAGCCCAAAGTCAAAATGATAATTGGATACCATTAGCAGCTTTGAAATATATAGGAAAATTTTTATCAATGCCATATATCAACGTTTATGAAATAGCTACTTTTTATACGATGTATAATTTAGCGCCTGTAGGAAAATATTTTGTTCAAGTGTGTACTACAAGCCCCTGTATGTTGAGAGGAGCTGGTGAAATCGTTAAAGTATGTAAAAATAAAATATCTGAAAAAGAAAATGTAGTGACAAAAAATGGATTATGTTCCTGGACTGAAGTCGAATGTTTGGGTGCATGTGTAAATTCACCCATGATACAAATAAACAAGGATTATTATGAAGACCTTAATAAAGAGAATATGGATAAAATAATCGATTCATTAATGCAAGATAAGCCTCTGAAGCCCGGATCATATAGAAATAGAAAAAGTAGCGCACCTGAAAAATTTGAAAATCAAAATAATGGATTACACAATGCTTAAGCAAGAGGATAAAATTTTTAAAAATTTATATAATAATCTTGGCTCTGATATAAACGATTCTGTCAAAAGAGGAGATTGGACTAAAACTAAAGAAATAATTTCAAAAGGGAGAGAGTGGATAATAAATGAGATTAAAGTATCTGAATTAAGGGGCAGAGGTGGAGCGGGTTTTCCTACAGGAGTAAAATGGTCATTTGCTCCCAAGAAAATAGGTTCGCGTCCTCATTACTTGATAATTAATGCAGATGAGTCAGAACCAGGTACTTGTAAAGATAGAGACATTATGAGATTTGAACCGCAAAAATTAATTGAGGGTTGTTTAATAACCTCTTTTGCTGTCAACGCACACACTTGTTATATCTATATTCGAGGAGAATATTTCAATGAGGGTAAAAGATTACAAAAAGCTATTGACGAAGCTTATGAAAAAAAATTTTTAGGAAAAAATGCATGTGAAACAGGTTGGGACTTAGATATTTATATTCACTATGGAGCAGGAGCATATATTTGTGGTGAAGAAACTGCTTTACTAGAAAGTCTAGAGGGCAACAAAGGCCTACCTAGACTTAAGCCGCCATTCCCAGCATTAGTAGGCCTATATGGATGTCCGACCATAGTAAATAATGTTGAAACTATTGCGGTCGTTCCCACAATTTTGAGAAGAGGTGGTAAATGGTTTGGTTCATTGGGACGACCAAAAAATACTGGAACAAAAATATTTTGTATATCTGGAAATGTAAATTCTCCATGTAATGTTGAAGAGGAAATGGGTATTTCTTTGAAAGAACTTATCGAAAAACATGCTGGAGGAGTTATTGGAGGTTGGAAAAATTTACAAGCTGTAATTCCTGGAGGGTCATCAATGCCGCTTTTACCAAAAGAAACATGCGATAATATTAAGATGGATTTCGACTCCCTAATAGAGGCAAAGAGTGGTTTAGGTACAGCAGGTGTTGTTGTTATTAACAAAGACCAGGATATCGTAAAATGTATGGCAAGAATTGCAAAATTTTATAAACATGAAAGTTGTGGTCAATGCACACCATGTAGAGAGGGAGTAGGATGGATGTGGAGAATATTAGAAAGGACTGCAAAAGGTGAAGCAACAAATAAAGATATAGATTTATTAGAAGATGTAACAAAACAAATAGAAGGCCATACAATATGTGCCTTTGGTGAAGGTTCTGCCTGGCCTGTACAAGGATTACTGAGACATTTTAGAAAAGAGATTGATAAAAGATGTTTTTCAGAACCTGTAATTAAAAAAAAGAGAGAAGTTCCTTATTTAGTAGATCAACATTTATTAGAAAAATAAAATGCCAAAAATTACTATAAATAATAAAGAAATTGAATTTGAAAATGGAATGACAGTTTTGCAAGCTTGTGAGCTTGCCGGAGCTGAAATACCAAGATTTTGTTATCACGAAAGATTGTCAATTGCTGGTAATTGTAGGATGTGTTTAGTTGAAATGGAAAAGTCATCTAAGCCAATAGCTTCATGCGCAATGCCAGCTACAGAGGGTATGAAAATAAAAACAAATACTAGAATGGTTGAAAAAGCAAGAAAAGGAGTGATGGAATTTTTGCTTACAAATCATCCACTGGATTGTCCTGTGTGTGATCAAGGGGGTGAATGCGATCTTCAAGATCAATCACTTTATTATGGATTCGATAAATCAAGATTTAAAGAGAATAAGAGGCAAGTAAAAGATAAATATATGGGACCTTTAATTAAAACTATAATGAACAGATGTATTCATTGCACTAGGTGTATAAGATTTGCAACCGAAGTTGGTGGGGTCACTGAAATTGGCGCTACAGGTAGGGGTGAGAATATGGAGATAACAACTTATTTAGAAAAAACAATGGAGTCGGAATTATCAGCTAATGTTATTGATTTATGTCCAGTAGGAGCTTTAACATCAAAACCTTATGCTTTTGAAGCTAGACCATGGGAGCTTAAAAAAACAGAGACCATCGATGTTATGGATGCCGTTGGATCAAACATAAGAGTTGATACATATGGATGGGAAGTAAAAAGAATTTTACCAAGACTAAACAATGATATTAATGAAGAATGGATTTCAGACAAAACAAGGTATGCCTGCGACGGGTTATTAAAACAAAGGCTTGATAAACCATACAAAAAAGAAAATGGAAAATTACTAGAAACAGACTGGGATGATGTAATAAACATTGTAAGTTCAAAAATTAATCAAACAGATGATGATAAAATAGGAGCTCATGTAGGTGATTTACAGAGTATTGAAACAATTACTGCTTTTAAATCTTTTTTAGATTCAAACGGAATTAAAAATTATGATTTTAGAGAAAAGCCATTTTATATAAATCCTAAAAATAAAATTAATTATATTTTTAATTCGTCCATAAAAGGTATTGAAGAGACGGATTGCATAGTTTTAATAGGTACAAATCCGAGACATGAAGCCACCATGGTAAATGCAAGGATCAGAAAATCATTTATGTCTAAAAAAATGCCAATATACTCTTTTGGCAATCCTGGTGATTTGACTTACGATTATAAAGTAATTGGCGACAGAACTGAAGATATTAAAAAATTTATCAACAATGAAACGCAGGAAAGTAAGATATTCTTAAAAGCGAAAAAACCAATTATTATTATTGGAGAGTCTGCTTTAGAAAATGAATCTGGACAGTATATTTTTGAAAGTATTAAAAAGTTCTTAAGTGATAATAATTTTATAAATGATGAATGGAATGCCTTAAATATTTTATTACAGAACGCCTCAACTGTTGGTGCAATAGATGTTGAATTTTTTGATAAAAATCTAAATAATTTTAATTTTTTTGAAAAGCTTAAAAATCATGAATTTGATTTATTATATCTTTTAGGTTCAGATAATTTAGATTTCACAAAAACAAATGAGTTTATAATTTATCAAGGAAGTCATGGTGATCGTTTAGCTCAAATTGCAGACATAATTCTTCCAAATGCTGCATTTACAGAACAAAATGGATCTTTTATTAATTTAGAAGGCAGACTTCAAAAATCTGTAAAAGCCTCGTACCCACCTGGTGAGTCTAAAGAGGATTGGAAAATTCTAAATTTAATATTTAATAAAATTAAAAATAAAGATTTATTTGCAAATTTTACAGAACTTAGAAAAACTAGCTTAAATAAAATAAAAAATAATTCTTCTTTTGACACTATACCAAAATTAAAAACAAATAATTTGGAACTTTTAAATTGCGATTTTGTTAGTGAAAAAATTATAATTAAGGAAATCGATTATTATTTTAGCAATGTAATTGCTAGATCCTCAAAAACTATGAGTGATTGTCGTATCGCAAGGTCTAAGAGTCTTAAAAATGGAACTGGAAATTAATTATGGAAAATTTTTATATATTATATAATGAAACTTATAAAATTCTTCTTTTATTAATTCCTATATTAGTTTCGGTCGCATTAATTGTTTGGTTTGATAGAAGGGTTTGGGCTTATGTACAAAAGAGAAGAGGCCCAAATGTGGTAGGACCTTTTGGTCTTTTTCAGACTTTAGCAGATGCTTTAAAATATATATTTAAAGAAATAATAATACCGGCTAGCGCAAACAAAGTTGTTTTCATAATTGCACCAATTGTTACCATGACTTTAGCTTTATCAGCTTGGGCTGTAATTCCACTAAGTGAAAAAATTATTATTGCGGATATTAACGTTGGCATACTTTATATTTTTGCAATTTCCTCTCTTAGTGTTTATGGGATAATAATGGGTGGATGGGCATCTAATTCCAAATATCCTTTTTTAGGCGCTATCAGATCAGCTGCTCAGATGGTATCATACGAAGTTTCTATCGGTATAATAATTATTAATGTTTTGCTTTGTGTAGGTTCATTAAACTTAACAGATATTGTATTAGCTCAAAAAGAATTATGGTTCGTTGTTCCATTATTTCCTATGTTTGTAATTTATTTTATCTCAGCTTTAGCAGAAACTAATAGACCACCATTTGATTTACCTGAAGCAGAAGCCGAATTAGTTGCGGGATATCAAACAGAATATTCCGGAATGATGTATGCAATGTTCTGGTTAGGTGAGTATGCAAATATTTTATTATTATGTGCTTTAGGTTCAATTTTATTTTTAGGTGGATGGCTACCCCCAATTGATGTTTATCCATTGAATATAGTGCCTGGTGTATTTTGGATGTTATTTAAAATATTATTGTTATTTTTTATGTTTGCAATTATTAAAGCAATAGTTCCAAGATATAGATATGATCAGTTAATGAGGCTAGGATGGAAAATATTTCTACCCTTTTCATTGTTATACGTGGTTCTTACGGCAAGCTTTTTAGTTTACTTTGATTTGTTACCAAAATGAGAAAGTTTTAAATGAAATTAAATAGAATATTTAAAATAATATTTTTATCTGAATTTATTAAGGCAATATTTATTGCATTGAAAGAAATTTTTAAAAAGAAAAAAACTATTAACTACCCTTTTGAAAAAGGTGAAATCAGCCCAAGGTTTAGAGGTGAACATGCATTAAGAAGATATCCAAACGGTGAAGAAAGATGCATAGCCTGTAAGTTATGTGAAGCCGTTTGTCCCGCACAAGCAATAACAATTGAAAATGAAGAAAGGGAAGATGGCAGTAGAAAAACAACTAGATACGATATTGATATGTTGAAATGTATTTACTGTGGTTTATGCGAGGAGTCTTGCCCTGTAGACGCCATAGTACAGGGTCCGAACTTTGAATTTGCAACAGAAACAAGGGAAGAACTTTATTATAATAAAGAAAAATTATTAGAAAATGGTGACAGGTGGGAGTCCGTTTTGGCTGAAAACATTAAATTAGATAAGCCCTATAGGTGAAAAAAAAATGATAGCTCATGCACTATTTTTTTATTTCTTTTCAATAATAGCAATAGTGTCTGCAATTTTTGTTATTGTATCAAGAAATACTGTTCATGCAGTTTTTTTTCTAATATTAGATTTTATTTCTATATCTTGCTTATTCATAATGATTGGGGCTGAGTTCTTAGGAATGATGATGTTAATTGTATATGTTGGCGCTGTTGCTGTTCTCTTTTTATTCGTTGTAATGTTGATGAATGTAACTGAGCAGAAATTATCTTGGTTCAGAGGAACTAAAAAATCTGGACATATTCCAGTTGGTTTAGTGATTGGAGCAGTAATCCTATTAGAGCTTATTGTTATAGTCGGAGGTTGGAAATATAAAAGTACTTTTTCTGAAACAAAATTTTTATCATTTGATAATGATCTTACAAATACTCACATGATAGGAAATGTTTTGTATACTGAATATATTCATTTATTTCAAGTTAGTGGAATTATTTTATTATTAGCAATGATTGGTGCCATTGTTCTAACTTTCAGAAAACGAGATGGAGTTAAAACACAAAGTTATATTAAACAAATATCTAGAGAAAGAGAAGATTCAGTAGAGATGGTTGATGTTGAATTTAATAAAGGAGTTAAAATAGATGATTGAAATTGGGTTGGGCCACTATCTCACACTTAGTGCAATAATTTTCTCATTAGGCACATTGGGAATTTTTTTAAATAGAAAAAATGTTATTGTAATTTTAATGTCTGTTGAATTAATTCTTTTGGCTGTAAATATTAATCTTGTTGCTTTTTCTATCTATCTTCAAGATATAACTGGACAAATATTCACTATGTTAATTTTAACTGTTGCTGCCGCGGAAGCAGCAATCGGTTTGGCAATTATTGTCGCTTATTATAGAAACAAAGGATCAATAAGAGTTGAAGAAATTGACCAAATGAAAGGTTAAATGGAATACGCAATTTTATTTTTACCTTTAATAGGTTCATTGTTCGGGTATTTATCAAAATATATCGGAGATTTAACTTCACAACTAACCACATCCTTTTTTGTTTGTATATCTGCAATTTTATCAATTATTTTATTTTATAATGGAATTATTCATGGAGAGTACGGAAACTTTTTAATCTACGAATGGATTTCTTCAGGTAACTTTATTGTTAATTGGTCGATAAAAATAGATCCATTAAGTTCAATTATGTTGGTTATAGTAACATCAGTATCTGCTTTAGTTCATATTTATTCAATCGGATATATGCAACACGATCCAGATAAACCAAGATTTATGTCATACCTTTCATTATTTACATTCGCTATGCTAACGTTAGTCGTTTCGGATAACTTTTTGCAGTTATATTTTGGTTGGGAAGGAGTTGGTCTTTGTTCTTACTTGCTTATTGGATTCTGGCACAGAAAAGAGTCTGCAAATAAAGCTGCTATAAAAGCTTTCATTGTAAATAGAGTAGGTGATTTTGGATTTGCTATAGGAATATTTTTAATTTTTATGTATTTCGGAACTATGAACTATAATGAGGTTTTTAATTTAGTTCCTGAATTTTCTCAAAAGGAGATTAATTTTTTAGGTTTTAATTCAAATTTAATTACAGTGATTTGTTTATTTTTATTTATAGGAGCCATGGGCAAGTCGGCCCAGTTCTTTTTACATACTTGGTTGCCTGATGCAATGGAGGGACCAACGCCTGTATCGGCTCTTATTCATGCTGCTACAATGGTTACAGCAGGTGTATTTTTAGTTGTTAGGTGCTCACCTATATTTGAATACTCTCAGTTTGCTTTAAGTTTTGTTGCAATTATAGGAATGTTAACAGCTTTTTTTGCTGCAACTGTTGCTTTAGTTCAAAATGATATAAAAAAAATAATTGCTTATTCAACCTGCAGCCAATTAGGCTATATGTTTTTTGCAGCTGGAGTGGGTGCATATCACGTTGCAATATTTCATTTGTTTACTCATGCATTTTTTAAAGCTTTGTTATTTTTAGGCTCAGGATCTGTAATTCATTCTCTAAAAGATGAACAAGACATCAGACAAATGGGTGGGTTATGGAAAAAGATACCTTTTACCTGGATTGCAATGGTTATTGGTACATTGGCACTTACTGGTTTTCCCTTTTTATCAGGTTATTATTCAAAAGATGCAATTATAGAATTTGCTTATTTAAACGGAACAAATATCGGCTATATGGCTGCTGCAATCGGTATATTAACAGCTGTTTTGACAGCAATTTATTCATGGAGATTAATTTTTATAATATTTCATGGAAAATTTAATAACGACAAATTATCTATCAATGAAATTCACGACTCTGGAGTAATTATAATTATACCTTTGGCTATTTTAGTTTTAGGTTCTATTTTTACTGGATATCTTTTTAAAGATTTTTTAATTGGATATAATTATTTAGATTTTTGGAAAAATTCAATATTAGTTTTAAAAAGCTTTGATCATTCAAACGTACCGATTTGGATTTTGTATTCCACACCTATTCTAGTGACTTTGTCGATACCTATTTCTTATTATTTGTATATTAAAAACAGGGAATTTGTTGAGAACATTAAATCAAAATATAAATTTATTTATAATTTTTTACTTAACAAATGGTATTTTGATGAACTTTATGACTTAATATTTGTTAAGCCTTCACAATTAATCGGATCTTTTTTTTGGAAATCTGGTGATATCAAGACAATAGATCGTTTTGGGCCAGACGGTATATCAAAAATAATTAAGATTATTTCGAATAAAACTACAAAGTTTCAAAGTGGTTATATTTATGACTATGCATTTGTAATGCTAATTGGCTTATCTCTATTATTAACATTTTTTATTTTTTATAAATGAATTTTCCAATATTATCTTCTATAACTTTTTTGCCTTTAATAGGTGCATTTTTTGTTTTCCTAAGCAAAAGTGAAAAAGGCGAAAAAAATAATGGCGCTATATATACTTCAATTTTTACAAGTTTTGTAAATTTTTTCATTTGTATATTTTTATGGTTTTCATTTGATAATCAAATTTCCGATTTTCAATTTGTTGAAGAGTTTAATTGGATTAGTGGGTTTATTAAATTTAAATTTGGTATCGACGGGATATCTATTTTATTTATACTGTTAACTGCTTTTATAACACCAATTTGTATTATTTCATGTATTAACAGTGTTAAAAATAGACTCAAAGAATTTCTAATAGCACTTCTTGTTTTAGAAACGTTTATGATAGGTGTCTTTTGTTCTTTAGATTTGGTTATTTTTTATCTTTTTTTTGAGGCAGGTTTGATACCAATGTTTTTAATTATTGGTATTTGGGGTGGCCCAAAAAAAGTATATTCAGCATTTAAATTCTTTTTATTTACTCTTCTTGGATCAGTCTTAATGTTGGTAGCAATCATAGCTATTTATTGGATTTCAGGTACGACCGATATAACGCAAATATATGAAACTAAAATTCCAGAACAGTTCCAATATTTATTATGGCTAGCTTTTTTTAGTTCATTTGCAGTTAAATTACCGATGTGGCCTGTGCACACATGGTTGCCTGATGCTCACGTAGAAGCGCCAACTCCTGGATCAGTAATTCTAGCTGCAATTTTACTTAAAATGGGTGGCTACGGTTTTTTAAGATTTTCTGTTGGAATGTTTCCATTTGCATCTGATTATTTTACTCCATTTATTTTTGCCCTAAGTATTATAGCAATTATATACACATCTCTCGTTGCATTAGTTCAAGACGATATGAAAAAATTAATTGCTTATTCATCTGTTGCTCACATGGGTTTTGTTACAATGGGTATCTTCACTTTCAATAAACAGGGTATAGAAGGAAGTATTGTTCAAATGTTTAGTCACGGCTTAATTTCAGCAGCACTTTTTCTTTGCGTTGGAGTTTTATATGACAGAACACATTCAAGATTAATTAAATCATATGGCGGTATAGCCAACATACTGCCAAAATATTCTTTGCTATTAATGGTTTTTGTCTTAGCTACTTTAGGTTTGCCAGGAACAAGTGGATTTGTTGGTGAATTTTTAGTTTTGGTTGGAGCCTTCAAAGTTAGTTTCATTGTTGCTGTGATAGGAAGTATTGGTATCATTTTAGCAGCTGCATATATCCTATGGTTATACAAAAGAGTTATTTTTGGGAAATTAGTTAATCCTAAACTCAAAAATCTTAAGGATGTAAATTTATCAGAAGGTTTTGTGCTTATTATTTTGTGTTTTGCTGTAATATTTTTTGGATTTTATCCTGAACCACTTTTTGACACAATTAATGTATCAGTTGATAACCTAATAAACAATTATAATACGGAAATAAGCAGAAAGATTTCGCTGAAATAAAATGATAGAATTTAATTTTTTTATACCTGAGATTGTTCTAACTATATCTATACTGTTTTTAATTATTTTGGGTGTCTTTATTAAAAATAGTTTTGAGATTATTTATAGATCTTCTATTTTTTTGATAATTTTACTAATATTATTAATTTTAACTGGTAATAATGAAACTACAAAAATTTTTAACGATAGTTTTATAATTGATAAATTTTCAACTTATTCTAAGGTCTTAATTCTTATTTCTTCACTTTTCGTAATGCTGATAACAAAAAGATATATTATTGATATCAAAAATAATAAATTTGAATACCCAATTATAATTCTACTTTCAATTCTAGGGATGTTTATAATGGTCAGCTCTAATGATTTAATTTTATTTTATTTAGGGTTAGAATTGCAGTCTCTTTCATTATATATTTTAGCTTCAATTGATAGAGATAATATAAAATCTTCAGAAGCAGGAATAAAATATTTTGTTTTAAGCGCTCTATCATCTGGTTTACTCTTATACGGTTGTTCTTTATTATATGGTTTTGCTAGTTCAACTAATTTTGAGGAAATTGCTGCTGCTACCCAGGATTATAGTATTGGCATTATATTTGGTATGGTTTTTATCTTAGTTGGATTAGCTTTTAAAGTTTCAGTTGTTCCTTTTCATATGTGGACACCCGATGTTTATCAAGGTTCACCAACATCCGTAACAAGTTTCTTTTCTGTTATTCCTAAAATAGCTGGAATATCGATATTTATAAAATTTATGTATCTGCCATTTCGAGATATACTTGAACAATGGCAGTATATTTTAGTTTTTATGTCCATCGCATCAATGATTTTAGGCGCAGTAGCAGCAATAGGGCAAAACAATATAAAAAGATTAATGGCATACAGCTCTATTGGACATATGGGTTATGCCTTAGCTGGAATAGCTGCTGGAAGCGAGAATGGCTTTAAAAGTACGCTTGTTTATATAACAATTTATACCGTAATGAATATTGGAGTTTTTGGATGTATACTTTTAATGAAAAGAGGAGAAAAATATATAGAGGAAATAAATGAACTGTCAGGCTTTTCAAAAAATCACCCATTAGTTTCTCTAGCATTATTAATAATTTTATTCTCATTAGCAGGTATACCACCATTAGCTGGTTTTTTTGCTAAGTTTTACATTTTTTTAGCTGTAGTAGAGAGCGGCATGTATACCTTAGCTATAATAGGTTTGGTGACAACAGTAATCTCTGCATTTTATTATATTAGAATAATAAAAGTAATGTATTTTGACGATGCAAAGAAACCATTTGAAAAATTTGTGGATTATAGAATTCACGGATCTATAGCATTAAGCTGTATTATATTGATTTCATTTTTTCTCTATCCATCAATATTAAACAAATTGGTAGAAAATATTAGTATTTTTTAATGTTATTAAAATTGATTAAATTTAATTGCGTAAAAAGCACGAATGATGTTGCAATCAAATTAATTAAAAGTAAAAAAAATTCTAAAGGGATAGTTATAAGTAATTTTCAAACAAACGGAAGAGGTACGATGGGTAAAAAATGGATTTCATATAAAGGTAATTTTTTTGCCAGTATATTTTTTGAACTTAAAAAAACTATGCCTAATTTTAAAGAATTCTCCATTATAAATCCCATAATAATAAAAAAAATTTTAAAAGAATATTCGTATAATCAGGTAAAAATAAAGTGGCCGAACGATTTAATTATAAATAACAGGAAAGTATGTGGTATTTTACAAGAACTAATAACATTCGAAAAAAAACTTTTTCTAATAATTGGTGTAGGTATCAATACAGTGTCATCGCCAAAATCTTCTAAATTTAAAGGAGTTTCTTTATTAGAGGACTCAAATAAACCTATAGACAATTCTGAAATTTTAAGAAAAATTAAAAAAAATTACGAAACAATTTTTTATAATTATAGATTTAATAGAAATTTGCTAAAAAAATGAATTATATTATTGGAGACATCGGGAATACCAATATAAAAATCTGTAAAATAAATAAAAATTTTAAAATAGTAAAAACCTATTTATTTGACACTAAAAGTAAAAATTTTGATAAAATATTAAATAAAAACTTAAATAACATAATTCAAAAAGACACAAATAAAAATGCTCTTTTTTCGAGCGTCGTTCCAAATGTATATAATAAAATTAAAAAAATTCTAATTAAAAATAAAATGAAAGTTTTTGAAGTAAAAAAATTTAATTTAAAAAAATTAATTAATTTTAAAATTAAAAAATATTCCCAGTTAGGTTCAGACAGAATAGCTAACTCTATTGGAGCCTTTTATAAATTTAAATCAAATTGTGTCATAATTGATTTTGGTACGGCTACGACTTTTGATGTAATTAAAAAAAATGGTGTTTATGATGGAGGTGTTATTGCACCAGGCATAAGACTTTCTATAGAAAATTTGTTTTCTTCAACCGCTCTTTTGCCAATGTTTAAATTAAATAAATACCCTAATAAATATGGCAAAAATACAAAAGAGGCTTTGTCGTCAGGTTTTTTTTGGGGCTATGAGGGATTAATAAACAATATCACTAATAAAATAATTAAAAAAAATGGTAAAAATTTTAAAATAGTATTAACTGGGGGTTATTCATATCTTTTTAAAAATCGATTGGTTAAGAAAGTTAAAATTGAAAATGATATTACAATGCAAGGAATAATTAAAATTTATAGAGAATTTTTAATATGAGCAAAGAGGAATTAATTTTTTGTCCATTAGGAGGTTCTGGTGAAATAGGCGGCAACATGAATCTTTATGCGTATGGAAATGAGAAAAATCAAAAATGGATTATTGTAGATACCGGGGTGAGTTTTGCAGATGATTCAGTTCCAGGGATAGATTTAATTTATCCAGACCCTGGTTTTATAATAGATAAAAAAAATGATCTACTTGGTATTATTTTGACTCACGCTCATGAGGATCATATAGGTGCTATCTCACATATATGGCCAGATTTAAAATGTAAAATTTATGCTACTCCTTTTACTTCTGTTTTAATTAAAGAAAAATTTAAAGAGAAAAAAATTGATATTACGTCATATCTTAAAATTGTAAATTTAAATGGCAATATTAAGCTGGGTTCTTTCGAAATAGAGTTTGTTAGTCTTACACACTCAATTTTAGAACCAAATGGGTTATGCATAAAAACACCTGCTGGGACAGTTTTACATACTGGAGATTGGAAAGTTGATCCTAACCCACTCATTGGAGATAAAATAAATGAAAAAAAATTAAGAGAGCTAGGTAAAAGTAAAGTTCTAGCGATGATTTGTGACTCAACAAATATTTTCAATCCTGGACGAGCAGGTTCTGAAGCAGACGTTAGAGATAGTTTGTTAAAAATTATGTCACTAAAATCAAAACGAATTATAGTCACCTCTTTTGCTTCAAATGTAGCAAGAATGGAAAGTGTTTTCTACTGTGCAGAAAAAATAAACAGAGAAGTTTCTTTAGTTGGACGTTCAATGAATAGAATTTTTAAGGCCGCAAGACAGTGTGGATATTTGATGAATGTTAAAGATCCAATTGACTCTAGAGATGCAAAAAAATTTCCTAGAGAAAAAATTGTATATTTATGCACTGGTAGTCAAGGAGAGCCTATGGGCGCAATGAAAAGAATAATTAAAGATATACATCCAGATGTGTATATAGAAAAAGGTGATACGGTTATTTTTTCATCAAAAATAATACCAGGAAATGAAAAAAAACTTTATTCGTTACATAATGATATTGTAAAAAAAGAAGTTGAACTTATCACTGAAGAAACAGACTTTGTACATGTATCAGGTCATCCTAATAGAGACGATCTTAAAGATATGTATAATTGGGTCAAGCCCGACTGCATAATACCTGTACATGGTGAACATAGACACATGAATGAACATATAAAGTTTGCAAAAGAAATGCAGATTCCTCACGCTCTAAGAATTGAAGACGGAGACATCGTTAGAATTTATCCATCAGAAAATCCAGAAATTGTTGACAAGGCACCATCAGGCAGAATGTACTTAGATGGAAATGTTCCTGTAGGAGAAAATTCTCAGTCTATAAAGGAAAGAAAAAATTTGTCAATGAACGGTTATCTTGAGATAACACTTATCTTAAACAATAGCGGGAAGTTAAGTAAACCTATAATATCTTACAGAGGTATCCCGGAAAACAGTTTCGATGAAAAAATTATTTTTGAAATGGAAGATCAAATTTTTCATACTTGCAGATCATTTTCAATGAAAAATAAAAATCAAGAAAAAAATCTAATTGAGACTGTAAAACAAAATTGTAGGAAAATTATTAAAGATAAAACTGGGAAGAAACCATTTACTAATATAAATATAGCAAGACTATAATGTTATTATCAAAACTATTTATTCCAATAACCAAAGATTTGCCAGCAGAAGCAAAGATCAAATCCCATCAACTGATGTTAAGAACTGGAATGATTAGACAGTCCTCAACTGGAATATACTCTTGGTTACCATTAGGTTTTAAGGTTATGAAAAAAATTGAAAAGATTGTTAGAGAGGAGCAAAATAATATTGGAGCTCAAGAAATGCTAATGCCAACAATCCAACCAGCTGATATTTGGAAAGAAAGTGGTAGATACGAAGATTATGGTGAAGAAATGCTAAGAATATCTGATCGTCAAGAAAGAGAAATGCTTTACGGACCCACCAACGAAGAGCAAATTACTGATATTTTTAGGTCATCTCTAAAATCATATAAATTACTTCCTCAAATTTTCTACCACATACAGTGGAAGTTTAGAGATGAACTAAGACCAAGATTTGGTGTAATGCGTTGTAGAGAATTTTATATGAAAGACGCATATTCATTTGATATTGATGAAAAAGAAGCTTCATTATCCTATAATAAAATGTTTTTGGCATACCTGAAAACGTTTAAACGTTTGGGTTTACAATCTATTCCAATGAAAGCGGAAACAGGACCAATCGGAGGTGATCTTTCGCATGAGTTTATTATATTAGCAGATACAGGTGAAAGTAAAATTTATACTGATAAGAAGATTTTTGATATTTCAACTGATAATTATAAAAATGATGAAATTTCACTAAAAAAAATGAGAGAAGATTTTGCAAGATTTTATGCTGTAACAGATGAAAAATACAACGAAAAAGATTTTGATAAAAATGTTAAAAAATCTAATCAATTAAAAACAAAAGGGATTGAGGTCGGTCATATTTTTTATTTTGGCGACAAATATTCTAAACCTATGAATTGCGCTGTTGATTCAAGAGAAGGAAAAAAAACATTTGTGAAAATGGGTTCGTATGGAATAGGTGTTTCAAGATTAGTAGCTGCTATAATAGAAGCAAAATATGTTAATGATAAAATGAAGTGGCCAGTATCAGTGGCTCCATATGATGTGGTGATAATTCCATCTATAAACAAAAAAGATAAAACAAATTTTGAAAAATCGTTTAAACTTTATGAGGACTTAAAGAAAAAAAATATTGATGTTTTATTGGACGATGTTGATGAGGGCATGGCAAATAAATTTAAAAAGCATGATTTATTAGGAATACCATATCAAATAATTATTGGATCTAAAACCACAGGAGATAATTTCGAATTTAAAGAAGTAGATAAAGACTCGAAAGTAATGAATTTAGGTCAGATTTTACAAACACTAAGAAATTAAATTGTTAAACAATATAGAAAAAATTATAACAATAAGAAATTTAAAGCCTAAAAAAAAGGAAGGCTTTCTAAAAGTAATTTCAGCATTTTCATTTATAGGTATAATGTTAGGTGTAGCTATTCTTATCATTGTGATGTCGGTGATGAATGGTTTTAGATCTGAATTGACAGAAAAAATTTTAGGTTTTAATCCCCACGTAACAATAAAACCTTATAGCAAAAAGGTGGATGATAAATTTTTAGAACAATTAAAAAAAGATATTGATAATAGTGGAAAAATTATTAAGTCCTATGATGGTGAAGCCGTGGTAATAACAAATGGTACGGCAAAAGGCATTCTTATTAAAGGTATTGAAGAAAACGAATTACAAAATTTAAATTTTTTTAAAGATAATATTATAGATGGTAATATTGAAAGTCTCTCAAAAGAAAAAATAATAATTGGGAAACAACTCGCAATTGAATTAGGAGTTGTCGTAGGAGATAAAATAAATATCATGTCTTCATCTTTAGTCTCAACACCTGCGGGCTTTATACCCAAGCAATCCTCCTACGAAATAGTTTCTGTATTTAGTAGTGGCCTATATGAATTTGATAGAGGTGCAACTTTCTTAAATCTTCAAGAAACAATTTCCTTTTTTGAAAAAGATATTGATGACATAAATCTTGATTTATATCTAACCAATCCTTTCGAGGCAAATGAATTTAAAAATAATATTCAAGATAAGAATCCTGGATTTTACGTTTTTTCATGGTCTGATATTAACAAATCTTTTTTCTCTGCTTTAAAAGTTGAAAGAAATGTTATGTTTTTGATTTTAACCTTGATAATAATTGTTGCTACTTTTAATATTATTTCTGGCTTAACTATCCTTATTAAAAACAAAACCAAAGAAATTGCTATCCTTAGATCACTTGGTCTTTCACAACAATCAATTATGAAATCTTTTTTCCTAACAGGTTTTTTAATTGGTTTTTTTGCAACAATCTTTGGTGTGATTTTAGGCATAGTGTTTTCAATTTATATTGAGGAAATTAGACAATTTTTATCAATAATATTTAATTTAGAAATTTTTCCAAAAGATATTTATTTTTTAAATGAAATGCCTAGTCAATTAACACTAAGTTCAGTTTGTTTAATATCAATATTTTCAATCACAATATCAACTTTGGCATCATTATTTCCATCGTTAAAAGTATCAAAAATTGAACCTATCAAAGCACTAAAATATGAGTAAAAATTTAATAGAAATAACAAATCTAAAAAAAGAATATTTGAATGGCGATGTTAGAATTAGCGTTCTTGAAAAAGTAAACCTAAATATAATGTCAGGAAAGCTTATCGCATTAGTCGGTCCATCTGGCTCTGGTAAATCAACATTGCTACATTTACTGGCTTTGTTAGATAAACCTACTTCGGGCTCAATTAAATCATTTGGAGTTGATGTACAAAAACTAACAAATGCAGGTAAAAATAAAATGATTAGAGAAAATATTTCAATTATATTTCAAAACAATAATCTTCTGTCTGATTTCACTGCACTAGAGAATGTTGCAATTCCACTCATTATTAGAAATGAAAATTATAAATCTAGTATTGAGAAAGCTTCAGAAATCTTAAATAAAGTAAATTTGAAACATAGGTTTGAACATTTTCCTTCGGATTTATCTGGAGGAGAACAACAAAGAGTTGCAATAGCAAGAGCTATAGCTTCAAACACAAAAATTATTTTAGCAGATGAGCCAACAGGAAATTTAGACAACAAAACATCGAAAGAAGTTTTTTCTTATTTCCTTAAATTAAAAGAAAAAAATAAAACTATAATTATTGCAACCCATAATAGAGAACTTGCCAAAAAAGCTGATTATACTTTAAGCATAAGCGATGGTGTTATAAAAAGATTGAATGATTAAAGAAGAAAAAAAGTTCACAAATTTTAAAATACATACTCAATACTCAATATGCGAAGGAGCAATTAAAATTAACGAATTAGCTGATTTTTGCAAAAAAAATAAAATCCATGCAATTGGAATAAGTGATAGTTATAATCTCTGTGGAGCACTTGAATTCTCAGAGAATATAAGCAAAGCTGGAAGTCAACCAATAGTTGGAACACAAATTAATTTTAAATATTCTGATACTATAGGTAAAATACCTATTTTTGCCAAAACTGAATTTGGGTATAATAACTTAGTAAAATTATCCTCAAAAAGTTTCCTAGAGCAAAATAACAACGAACCTCCTCATTGTTCAATTGAAGATTTATTTAAATTCAAAAAAGATATAATCGTTTTGAGCGGTGGAATAGACTCGTTATTCTCGAACCTGTTAAATAAAAATAAGATACAAGCAATTAACGATTTATCAATAAAATTAAAAGAATTTTTTTCTGATAAATTCTATTTTGAAATCCAGAGACATAATGATGTAGGTGAAAAAAAACTTGAAAATATTTATTTAGATTTGTCAAACAAATACAAAATTCCAATTATCGCTTCACAAGAAATTTTTTATATAAACAAAGATATGTATGAAGCCCACGATGCTCTTCTTTGCATAGGAGAAAAAACTTATGTTGATGAAAAAAATAGAAAGAAGTATTCAAATGAACATTATATAAAATCTTTTGAAGAATTAGAGAAAATATTTTCTGATATACCAGAAGCATTAGAAAATAATTATAATTTTCCTTATCGTTTTAGCTATAAATTAAAAAAATCACAGCCTATTTTACCATCTCTTCCAATTTCAAATAATAGAACTGAGAGTGAAGAACTTTCCTATCAATCAGAAAAAGGTCTGAATTATCGTCTAGAAAAGTTTGTTTACAAAAAAAATTCTAATAACAAAACCGATATTAAAAATAAATATAAAAAGAGATTACTCCATGAACTTAAAATTATTAATAAAATGAACTATTCTGGCTATTTTTTAATAGTTTCAGATTATATTAAATGGGCAAAGAAAAATAATATTCCGGTAGGACCTGGGAGAGGGTCTGGCGCAGGTTCTTTGGTAGCATATTGTTTAGACATAACAGATATTGACCCAATCGAATTTGGTCTAATTTTTGAAAGGTTTTTAAATCCTGATAGAATCTCGATGCCAGATTTTGATATCGATTTTTGCGAAGAAAAGCGAGATTTGGTATTTGATTACCTAAAATCGAAATATAAAAATGGTGTTGCACACATAATTACTTTTGGAAAGTTAAAAGCCAGAATGGCTTTAAGAGACATTGGTAGAGTATTAGGCCTCCCTTATGGTCATGTCGACAGAATCTGCAAAATGATACCTTTCGATCCCTCAAGGCCGTTGAGCTTAAAGGAGTCTATTGCAAGAGAACCCAGATTTAAAGAAGAAGAAAAAAGTAACCCAAAAGTAAAAAAATTAATAGAACTTTCATTAAAATTAGAGGGCTTAAATAGAAATTTAGCTACTCACGCTGCCGGAGTTGTTATAGCTGGTGAAAAACTGTCCGAAGAAATTCCATTATACAAAGACAATAGTTCAGAATTACTTTTACCTTCCACTCAATTTGATATGCATTCTTCCGAAAATGTTGGACTAGTTAAATTTGATATTCTTGGTTTAAACACATTAACTTTGATACAAAAAACTTTACAAATACTAAATAAGAAAAATATAAAATTAAATATAAGTGAGATACCATTAAATGATAATAAAATATTTGAAATGTTATCTACTGGTGAAACAACAGGTTTATTCCAGCTTGAGAGTTCAGGCGTAAGATCAGCTTTAAAGCAAATGAAACCAAATAAATTTGAGGATATAATTGCTTTGGTAGCATTATATAGACCAGGTCCAATGAATAATATTCCTATTTATAATGATTGCAAAAATGGTCTAAAAAAACCTGATTACATTCACGAGAGTCTAGAGCAGATCTTAAAACCAACTTATGGAATTATTATATATCAAGAACAAGTAATGCAAATAGCTCAAACCTTAGCAGGCTTTTCTCCTGGCGAAGCTGATATTTTAAGAAAAGCTATGGGAAAAAAGAAAAGAGCTGAGCTAGAAAAGCAGGAGGAAAAATTTATAAAAGGCGCAACTCAAAAAGGAATAAGCAAAGATATAGCCGCTTTTATATTTCAAAAAATAAAACCTTTTGCTGAATACGGGTTCAATAAAAGTCACGCAACCGCATATGCTCTTATAGCATATCAAACAGCCTATCTTAAAAAATATTATCCAGAGGATTTTATAGCAGCAACTATGTCTACTGAATTATCAAATACTGACAAACTAAGAGAGTTTGTTGAGGAGCTAAAGAGATTAAAGATTGAAATTATAAGACCTAATATTAATTTATGTTTTGCAGATTTTAAGTCGGAAAAAAATAAAATTTTTTATGCTCTTTCAGGAATTAAAAGTGTAGGCAAAGAAGCAGTTTCAAATATTATAGCTGAGAGGGAAAAAAATGGTTTATATAAATCTATCAAAGATTTTATTCAAAGAGTTAGTCCAAAAGATTTAAATAAACTGCAATTAGAAGGATTAGTAAAAGCTGGTGCTTTCGATTCATTGGAAAAAAATCGTAGCTCACTTTTTCATTCAATACCAAGATTAATACAATTGAATAAAAAAAATTGGGAAGAAAAAGCCAGTAATCAAAATACTCTTTTTTCTAATGAATCAAGTGATGAAAATATCTTTTTTGAAATAGATAAATCAGCACCCTGGTCATCAAATGAAACTTTAATCAATGAGTTTCAATCAATAGGTTTTTACATGTCCGATCATCCATTGAAAGTTTATGAAGATTATTTAAAAAGAGCAAAAGTATCATCTTTTACTGATTTTATGAATACTTCTGAAAACTCTGCATTGGTTGCTGGTACAATTATGTCAATTCAAGAGAAGAAAAGTTCTAAAGGTACTCCGTTTGCTATCATAAAATTTAGTGATTTAAAAAGTGAATTTGAACTATTTTTATTTTCAGATTTACTTGTTGCCAACAGAGCTATCCTTAAAAATGCAAGTTCTTTCATACTTACTTTACAAAAAGAAAATTTAACCAATGGATCTACGACACGCAGGATAAATATTAAAAATTTGATCAATCTTTCAGATTTTGTAAAAAGGAAACATGAAAAAGTAGTTATAGAAATAAATGGTAAATCAGATTTAAATGATTTAAAACAGTCTATTGACCAAAAGGGGGATACTAAAATAGATATAAAAATTCATAGGACAGGTAAAACTTATATTTTCTCACTTAAAAAGCCAAGAAAGTTCGATTTTCATACATTCATGGTTATCAAATCTAAAGAATACGTCAAAAAAATTAATTTTTAATATCTTGATTTCTTTATTTATTAAATTATAAGTACAATTAATTACGCACACAGCATAGAGCTTAACCGCTCACCGGTCCGAAAGGAAAAGCTGTGGAGGATTAACCGGAAAAAATATGAATATACCTACTATAACAATAAAACAATTATTAGAAGCCGGAGTTCATTTAGGACATAAAACTTTACGTTGGAATCCAAAGATGAAGAAATTTATTTTTGGAGAAAAAGATTCAATACATATTATAGACTTAACCAAAACCCTTCCATTAATAAAAAATGCAATGAAAGTAGTTCATCAATGTATTTCGTCAGGAGGAAAAGTTCTAATTGTTTCTACAAAAAAACAGGCAGCAGAAAATGTATTAAAATTAGCAAATGATACAAACCAATTTTACGTAAATTATAGGTGGTTAGGTGGAATGTTAACAAATTGGAAAACTATACAAAACTCAATCAAAAGATTAAAAAAATTAGACCAAGATCTTTCCAAAGAGGATATTGGCTTTACAAAAAAAGAAGTTCTCAAACTTGGAAAAGAGAGAGACAAACTAAAAAGATCTTTGGGTGGAATATCAGATATGAATAAAGTTCCAGATATGCTTTTTATCATAGATACAAATATTGAGTCACTTGCTGTAAAAGAAGCAGTTAAACTGAAAATACCAATTGTTGCAGTTTTAGATACAAACTCTGATCCAACTGATATAACATTTCCAATACCAGGGAACGATGACGCAAGAAGATCAATAAATTTATATTGTGAGGTTTTAAAAGAAACTATTTTAGATGCAAAAAAATATATTTCAAAAAAACCTGTGATAAATTCAGAAAATCAACAAGAGAAAAAAGAAAAAATTAAAACTGACAAAAAAGAACCTCATAAAAATTAAAAAATTTAAAAAATAAGGCCATGAGCAATAAAGATAATTTAGCAAATATTAAAAAACTCAGAGAATTAACTGGTGTTGGTTTCAAAGATTGTAAATTAGCTATAGATGAAAATAATGGTGATATTGAAAAATCAATAGAATTCTTAAGAAAAAAAGGAATTGCAAAAGCATCAAAAAAAATGGGCAGAGTTGCAGCTGATGGTCTTGTTGTAATTTCTGAAAAAAATAATGCTGTATCTGTAATAGAGATTAATAGTGAAACAGATTTTGTAGCCAGAAACAAAGACTTCATTTCATTCTGTAAAGAAGTATCTGATATTAACTTACAAACTCAGTCAAATATTGAACAAATTAAATTATCTAAAATGAATAATGGCAAAAGTGTTGATGAAAATCTAATAACATTAATTTCTAAAATTGGAGAAAAAATTACTATAAGAAGAACTAAGTATTTTGATAATGATGGTCTAAATTATACATATGTTCATAATTCATTAGAAAAAAACGTTGGTAAAGTAGTGGCTGTAGTTAAATTAGATAAAAATGATAAAATCGAAATGAAGGATATTGGAGTTAAGCTGGCAATGCAAGTTGCTGCTTCAGCGCCTCTTGCTATAGATGAGAGTGGCATAAAAAAAGAAACTATAGTTAAAGAACTTGAAATTATTAAAGAAGAGTTAAAAAATACGGGAAAAAAAGAGGATATGATTGAAAAAATTGCCAAAGGTAAACTAAAAAAATTTATATCAGATAATACACTTCTTAATCAGGTGTGGATAATGGATCCTAAAAAAAAAGTTTCTGATTTTTTAAAAAGCAGTTCGGACCAAAAAGAAATTAAAATAAAAGATTTTATAAGATTTAAAGTTGGCGAAGGAGTGTAAACACTATGGCTTCTTCTTTTGATAAAAATCTAGTTTCACAAAAAATGGACAAAACCCTTTCTGCCTTGAAAAAAGATCTTGGTACATTAAGAACAGGTAGGGCAAATCCAGCAATGTTTGATCTTATCAGAATTGATGTTTATGGACAGAAAATGCCTATAAACCAATTGGCGACTATAACAGTACCTGAACCAAGAACAATTTCTATACAAGTATGGGACAAGGCAAACGTTAATTTAATTGATAGTGAGATTAAAAAATCAAATCTAGGAGTTAATCCAAATATAGACGGCCAAATTTTAAGAATAAATATTCCTCAATTAACAGAAGAACGGAGAATTGAAATTACTAAACACATAAAAACTATTGGTGAAAAAAATAAAGTTTCTATTAGAAGCATAAGAAGGGAAGCAAACGATAATATAAAAAGACTTTTAAAAGATAAATCAATTAGTGAAGACGAGTCCTTAAATTTTGAAAAAGATATACAAAAAAATACCGATGAGAACATTGCAAAAATTGATAAGATCTTAGTTGATAAGGAAAAAGAAATTCTTAAGGTATGAATAAAATTAACCATATCGCCATTATTATGGATGGTAATGGCAGGTGGGGTAAAAAAAAGGGAAAATCACGAAAATATGGCCACGTAAATGGAGTTAAAGTAATAGAAAAAATTGTTAAAGCATCCATAAAATTCAATATACCGGTACTAACATTTTACACCTTTTCAACAGAAAATTGGAAAAGACCCAAAACAGAAATAAATTTCTTATTTAAGCTAATTGAACAATATTTTATTCGAGAGATAGATAACGTAGTAAAAAATAATATTAAAATTAATATCATTGGAAATATTAAAGCTCTTCCCAAAAATATAAAGAATCTGTTAATTTATTCAATGAAACGAACAAAAAAATGTAAGAAAATTTTAGTTAACCTTGCAATTAATTACGGCTCAAAATATGAGATAATTGAAGCAGCGAATAAACTGAAAACACAAAAAAAAATTTTCTCAATTAAACAAATACAAGAAAAACTGTATACAGGAAATACACCAGATCCAGATATTTTAATAAGAACAGGTGGTAAAAAAAGACTAAGTAATTTTTTATTGTGGCAATTAGCATATTCTGAATTATACTTTCTTGATAAATTATGGCCTGATTTTACTGTTACAGATTTTAAAAAAGTTATAGAAAATTATAAAAAGGTGAAAAGGAATTTTGGAAATATATGAATAACATTCAAAAAAGAATTATTACTTCGGTTATAGTATTACCTTTCTCATTCTTTTTTATATTTAAAGGTGGGGATTATATAGTATCTTTTCTTTATGCTATTTTAATCTTAGGAAATTATGAGCTTTTTTCTACATTCAAAAAAAAAATCACAATAATTTTTCTAGATAGCGTTTTAGTAATAGCTTTACTTTCTGCATTACATTTAAGAAATGATACCGTTTCATCATATATTTTGTTAATTTGGATAATTATATTAACAATATTTTCTGATATCGGGGGATATGTATTTGGTAAAACTTTTAAATGGAAAAGAATTACCAAAATAAGTCCTAACAAAACTTTATCTGGTGTAATAGGTTCAGTTATTTTTTCTTTAAGTACTGTTTTACTTTTAGCAATTTTTGTAAATATATATGGTCAAGTTAATATTGAAATTTTAAAACAACCAAAATATTATTTTTTAGCTATAATTTTTTCATTAATAGCTCAGCTTGGAGATTTATGTGTATCCTACTTTAAAAGATTAGAGAAAATAAAAGATACTGGAAAATTACTTCCTGGGCATGGCGGAATTTTCGATAGAATAGATAGCTTAATGTTTGTAGTTATTTTTGCTTACATTTTATATTCTTTAAAGATATTTCCATGAAAAAAAAAATCGCTATTTTAGGATCAACAGGGAGCATAGGCAAAACAACTATCGAAATTTTAAAATATAAAAAAAATGATTTTAATATAATTTTATTATCAGCAAACTCTAATTATAAAACAATTAAAAAACAATTAAATAATTTAAAGCCAAAATATTTTATTATTAATAACTTAAATGTTTACAAAAAAATTTTAAAAAAAAAAAAATATAAAACTATTATTTTAAATAAATTCTCTCAAGTACCTAGTCAAATAAAATTAGATATCACAGTATCAGCAATTGTTGGTATTGCAGGACTAGAACCTACTATTCAATTTACAAAAATTAGTAAAAAAGTTTTAATTGCTAACAAAGAAAGTATCATTTGCGGATGGCATATTTTAAAAAGTATTTCACATAGAAATAAAACTTTAATGGTTCCAATAGACTCTGAACATTTTTCTATTAGACAATTAACAAAAAATTTTACAGATGATGATATTAAAAAAATATATATTACTGCTTCAGGAGGCCCCTTTCTAAGAAGATCATTGAAATCGTTTAAAACTATAAATGCGAGAGATGCATCAAAACATCCAAAATGGAAAATGGGTAAAAAGATTTCAATTGATTCTTCGAACTTGATGAACAAAATCCTAGAATTAATTGAGGCTTACAGACTTTTCCCCTTTAACCCGAAAAAATATGACATCGTAATTCATCCTCAATCATTAATACATGCAATCGTATTTTTTAAAAATGGACAAAGTAAATTTTTATATCATGAAACTAATATGAAAATACCAATTGTAAATGCAATTTATGATAACAAAGTTGATATTAATAATTTTATAAAAAGTGAAAAAAATCATTTATTGAATTTAAAACATCTTAAATTTGAAAAAGTTGATAAAAAAAGGTTTCCAATTGTTACTCTCTTAACTAATAAAATTTATCAAAATTCAGGGCCAATTATTCTTAATGCTAGTAATGAAATTCTAGTTGAAAGATTTATTAAAAATGAAATACCTTATAGCGGCATCTATCGATCACTTAAATTGATTTTTAAAGATAGAGATTTCAGGAAATATGCTGTAAAAAAGAACCCAAATATTAAAGAAATTTATAAAATTGATAGTTGGGCGCGGAAAAAAACTTTTGATATAATTAACAAATATGCATAAAAAAATTCATTACATATTCTTTTTATTATTTTTATTTTTATCTACCAATCAGGTTTCAGCAGATATAATAAAAGAAATTGAAGTTAAGGGAAACACTAGAATATCACCCGAAACTATAAAAGTTTATGGTGAAATAGAACTAAATAAAGATTATTCAGTCGACGAAATTAATTTAATTATAAAAAAACTTTATGATACTAAATTTTTTTCAAATATATCAACAAATTTGTCTAATGGAATTTTAAAAATAGAAGTAGTGGAAAACCCAGTTATTAATAATATTGAAATTCAAGGCGAGGTAGCTGAAAAATTTAAAAAAGCTATATTGAAAGTTTTATCTCTTAAGGAAAAAGGATCCTATATTGAAAGTGATGTCGCTTTAGATGTGGAACTAATAAAGAATTATTATAAATCTATTGGTTTCTATGCAGCAGAAGTTGAAGCTAAAATTAGATCATCAGAAGGTGATGATAAAAGAGTAGATTTAATTTTTTCAGTTGATAAAGGTCCAAGAAGTAAAATAAAAAAAATATACTTTACAGGAGATAAAAAAGTAAAAGACAAAAGATTAAGAGATGTAATCACCTCAGATGAAGCAAAATTTTGGAAATTTTTAACTCAAAATATTTATTTAAATGAAGAAAGAATTGAATTAGATAAAAGACTCTTAAAAAATTATTATTTAGCATTAGGATATTATAATGTACAAATTTTATCTAGTAGGGCAGAACTTAAAAATCAGGAAGATATTGAATTATCATTTAGCATTGATGCAGGAAAAAGATATAGAATTAGAAAAATTTCTACAGATATAGATCCAGTTTTTGATAAAAATATATTTGAAGATATAAGCTCTCAATTTATTAAATTTGCTGGTGAATATTATTCACCTTTTAAAATTCAGAAAATCTTACAAAGAATAGATCAAATTATAGACACAAATGAACTTCAATTTGTTCAACATTCCGTTTCTGAAACTATTGGTGATGATGCAATTGATTTAGTTTTTAAAGTCTTTGAAGGTCCAAAAGTTCAAGTAGAGAGAGTTAATATAAAGGGTAACAATGTAACAAATGACTCAGTCATTAGAAGTGAACTTTTAGTTGATGAAGGCGATCCATACAGTGATGTCAAAGTTGAAAAATCTATATCTAATTTAAAATCAAGAAATATATTCGGAAAGGTATCACACAAAGTTCTCCCTGGATCTGCTAAAGATTTAAAAATTATTGAAGTTGAAGTTGAAGAAAAACCGACTGGAGAAATTGCTGCGGGTGCCGGAGTTGGTACAACGGGTACATCTTTTATGTTTAATATAAAAGAAAATAATTATCTTGGAAAAGGTGTCACTGTAGATGGATCAGTAAATGTAAGTGAGACAGCTTTAAGAGGAGGAATAAATATAAACAACCCTAATTATAATTATAGCGGAAATAGCTTGTATGGAGGTCTAAACAGTACAAGAAACGATAATAGTGACTTAGGATATGAGAATACTTTTACAAAGCTTCATATTGGTACGAGGTTTGAGCAATATGATGATATTTATTTATCTCCTAATTTGTCATTCGCTGTAGATGATTTAAGAGTAGACAGTACGGCATCATCAAATTTAAAAAAACAAGCTGGAGATTTTTCTGAACTTTATTTTGGGTATGGCGTTGAGCAAGATAGAAGAGACCGTTCATTCATGCCAACAGATGGATATTTAATTCAATTTAGACAAAACTTACCTCTGTATGCGGACCAAGCATCTCTTAGAAATTCTATAAACTATAGCAAGTATCATACATTCACCGAAGATATTGTTGGTACATTTAAATTTTATGGAGCAGCAATAAATGGATTAAGCGGCGAGGATGTAAGATTAAGTAAAAGATTATATATTCCAAGTAGAAGGCTAAGAGGATTTGAAGCAAATAAAATTGGACCTAGAGATGGTGATGATTATGTGGGTGGAAACTATGCAGTAGCAACTAACTTTGAAGCAGCGCTTCCAAATATTTTACCTGAAAATACAAACACAGATATTTCCGTGTTTTTTGATGCTGCAAATTTATGGCATGCTGATTACGATTCTGCAGTTGGTCAATCAAGCGTTATTAGATCATCAGTAGGAGTGGCAACAAATGTCTTCACGCCTATTGGGCCATTAAATTTTGTTTTAGCCCAAAGTATTAGTGAAGCGCCTAGTGATACAACTGAGACTTTCAGATTTCAAATTGGTACATCTTTTTAATATGAATTACCTAAAAATATTTTTTATTACTTTATTTTTCTTAAGCATTAGCAATTTTTCAAATGCAAAAGATATAGTTTTTTTAAGTATGCAAAAAATTCTTAATGAAAGCAAAGCTGGAAAGAAAGCACAAGATTCATTAAAAAAACAAATATCGGATCAAAATACAAAACTTGAAAATCAAGCCAAAAAACTTAAAAAAGACGAACAAGATCTTATCGCAAAAAAGAAATCGATAACACCGGAAGAATATAGAAAAAGCCTTGATGAGCTTAGAAAAAAAAATGCTAATTACCAGAAGGAAAAAAGAAGAGTAAACAACGAACTTCTTAGAAAAAAAAATCAAGCTAGAAGTCAATTACTTAAGGCATTAAATCCAATTTTACAAAAATATATGACAGATAATAATATTAAAATCATTTTTGATAAACAGTATGTAGTTATGGCCAGTAAAGAGACCGATATGACCAATGAAATCTTAAAATTATTAGATAATCAACTTAAATCAATTGATTTAAAATAAAGTGAATGTCAGAGAAAAGTTTTTTTGTAGCAAAAGGACCGTTTTATCTAAATAAACTTTCAGATGAAACATCAAATTTAAAAACAAAAATAAAAATTTTTGATATAAAAACTATCGACAAAGCAAATCAAAATGACATAACTTTTTTTAATTCTATTAATTATAAAAAAGAAGCTCAAAAAACAAATGCTGCTGCATGTATTACGACAATTAATTTACAAAATTATTTACCAAAAAAATGTTTACCTATTGTGGTCAAAAATGTATTATTTAGTACAGCTAAAATATCAAAAAAATTCTACCCATTAGCTGATCTTGATTATCCTGATAAATCTATTGTAGAGATTAAAAAAATCCGGTCAAAATACACATCGGTCACATTTGGTAAGAATATTTTTATTGGAAAAAAAGTAAATATTGGTACTAAGACTCTAATCGGATCTAATACAGTAATTGAACATAATGTTCAAATCGGTAAGAATTGCATTATAGGTATGAATGTTACTATAAAGAATTCAATTATAGGAGATAACGTTGTGATACAGGATGGATGTAAGTTGGGGATAAAGGGATTTGGTTTTATACCTATTAAAGGTAAAAATTTTAGATTCCCTCACATCGGTAGAGTTATTTTAGAAGATAATGTTGAACTTGGTGCTAATTGCACTATAGACAGGGGATCAATAGGCGATACAACTATTGGATCAAACACTTTTCTAGATAATCAGGTTCACATGGCTCACAATGTTAAAATTGGTAAAAATTGTATGGTTGCTGGACAAGTTGGTTTTGCAGGTAGCTCAACAATTGGAGACAATGTCTCTATTGGTGGACAAGCCGGTGTATCAGGTCATTTAAAAATAGGAAACAATGTGAAAATTGGTGGTGGCAGTGGAGTTGTTAAAGATATTCCAGATAATATGGTTGTTATGGGTTATCCAGCAGTCACACTTAAAGAATTTTTAAAAAAAAACTAAATGAGCAATAGCATAGACAAAGAAACAATAAAAAAATTACTTCCTCACAGAGAGCCAATGCTATTAATTGATAAGTTAATAAATATAGTCCCGTTAAAATCTGCAACAGCTATTGTAAATGTTAAAAAAGGAGCTTTTTATTTTGATGGACATTTCCCAGGCCAACCTGTAATGCCAGGTGTTCTTATCGTAGAAGCTTTTGGGCAGGCTGCTGCAGCTCTGACTGCGCATGGAATTGATCCTAAAGAATATAAAGACAAACTAGTATATTTAATGAGCGTTGATAAAGCACGTTTCCGAAGTCCGGTAATGCCAGAATGTGAGTTACATTTAGACATAGAGGCAATAAGATCTCACGGGAGAGTTTGGAAATACAAAGGTGTAGCTAAAATTAATGAAAAAAAAGTTGCTGACGCTGAGTGGGCAGCAACTATAGTTGATAGAAACAAATGATACATAAATCAAGCATCGTAGATCAAAAAGCCAAAGTTGAAAAAAATGTAAAAATTGGTCCATTCTGCAATATTGGACCAAATGTTCAGCTAAAAGAAGGAGTCGAATTAATTTCAAATATTCATATTGAAGGGAACACAACCATAGGAAAGGGTACTAAAATTTATCCTTTTGCAAGCATTGGCACAACTCCTCAAGATCTTAAATATAAAGGCGAAAAAAACAGCTTGGATATTGGTCAAAATAATATCATTAGAGAATATGTAACTATAAATCCTGGAACAGCTGGGGGTGGGGCCAAAACAATTGTTGGAAACAATTGTTTGTTTATGATCTCTTCTCATATAGCGCATGATTGCAAAATAGGTAACAACGTTGTTATCGCAAATAATGTCCCTCTTGGTGGACATGTTATAATTGAAGACTCTGTTATAATCGGTGGTAATTCTGCGGTCCAACAATTCACAAGAATTGGAAGATTAGCTATGATAGGTGGAATGACCGGTGTATTAAAAGACGTCATACCTTTTGGATTGTCTTTCGGAAATAGAAATTATTTAAAAGGCATTAATTTAATTGGTTTAAGAAGAAAAAAGTATGATAATAAAAAGATTATTGAGCTGGATAAAGCATATAAAAAGATTTTCTCTACAAACAATCTTCATGAAAATTTAAGTAAAATTAATGGCGAATATAAAGAAAATGAATTAGTTCAAGAGGTCACTAAATTTATAGAAAAAGACAAAAAAAGACCCATTTGTTCTCCATTATCTGAATAATGATTGGCTTAATATTTGGCGAAACACCATTTCCCAAAGAAATTTTAAATAAAATAAAAAAAAAGAGAATAAATTATTTAATAATAGATCTCACAAAAAATAAGGTATTTAAAAAAAATAAAAATTCTTTTTCTGTTTCAATCGGTGAATTTGGAAAGATAATCAATATTCTGAAGAAAAATAATTGTAAAAAAGTCATTTTTGCAGGGAGCGTCAAAAAACCAAATTTTTCAAAGCTCAGATTAGATTTAAAAGGGATGTTATATATGCCCAGAATTATTAAAAGCTCAAAACTAGGGGATGCAGCAATATTAAAAGAAATAATTAAAATACTTGATAAAGAAAAAATTAAGACAATAAGTTCACTTACATTTAATCCAGAACTTTCATTAAAAAAAGGTAATTTCACTAAAATAAAACCAAATAAAGAAGACATAATTGATATTAACAAAGCTATTAAAACTTTAAGTAAATTAAGTCAGTATAACTACAGTCAAGGAACTGTTGTCAGAAACAATAAAGTTGTTGCAATTGAAAGTAGGGGCGGCACAAAAGCAATGTTAAGAAAATGTAAAAGCTTTAAGAATAAAAATAAAGGCGTTTTAGTTAAGTTTCCCAAAAAAAAACAGGACTTGAGAATAGATTTGCCAACAGTTGGATATAAAACCTTTGTTCAATGTAAATCTGTTGGTTTAAAAGGAATTGTCCTTAAAAACAAATGTAATATTTTACTTGAGAAAAAAAAATGTATTTATTTTGCAAATAAAAACAAAATGTTTCTAGTAGTTAAATGAAAAAAATAATCCTAATCATATATCTCTTAAGTATTTCAAATTTATTTTGTTTTGATGTTAAATTAGAAAAGATTGTTGAAGGTATGAATAAACCTTGGAGTTTATCATTTATAAACCAAAATAGTATTATTTTTACGGAAAAAAAAGGAAAACTATTTCATTTAGATCTTAAAAATAAAACTATATCTGAAATTAAACATAATTTATCTGTGCTTGAGGTTGGTCAAGGAGGTTTACTTGATGTTCTGTATGATAATGAAAACGTATATGTATCTTACTCTGAAAAAAGAGAAGGTTGGAAAACAAGTACTTCTGTTGCAAGAGGTCAATTTGATAAGAATAACATTCAATTTAAAAATCTTTTTAGAGCTGAACCACCTATAGATTCTGGATACCACTTTGGTTCAAGGATAGTAAAAAAAAATAATCATTTATATATTTCTGCTGGTGAAAGAGGGAAAGGCATGATCGCACAAGACACTTCAAAACACCCTGGTAGTATTATTAGAATTAACTTAGATGGATCTATACCTAAGGATAATCCAAAGTTTAAAGATAAAGAAAAATGGTTACCTGAGATTTATCAAATTGGAGTTAGAAATCCACAAGGGATGGCACTATCACCTTTTGATAATAAAATTTATATGACAAATCACGGCGCAAAAGGTGGAGATTGGTTTGGTACAGCTAACTACGGTGAAAATTATGGCTGGAAAATATTGGGTTGGGGTGGAACAAACTATTCTGGAACAAAAATTGGACCAAAATGGAAACCAGGTTTTACTAAAGCAATTAAATATTGGGTTCCTTCAATAGCTGTAAGTGCAATGACCATATATAAAGGCGATGCGTTTAATGAATGGAATGGAGATGCTTTAATTACCTCGCTTAAAGACCAGTCATTAAGAAAAATACAATTCAAAGATAATAAATTCATCAGTGAACAAATAATTTTTCAAGGAAATATTGGAAGAATTAGAGATATCAAAATCCAAAAGGAAACCGGTGAAATATACATGTTATCAGATAATGGAGAGCTCTGGAGAATGTATAAATGAAAAAAATAATCTTAACATTATTATTAATAATTTTATCAACAAATTTATATGCTTCAAATATTCAAAAGGTTTATTTTGCTGGAGGGTGCTTTTGGTGTATGGAAGAGTC
>MDSW01191074.1_pt1 | contig 35497 bp, 38 predicted proteins | sample 811171 | NCBI WGS metagenome assembly MDSW01 (sample SAMN05326641, study PRJNA326480) | marine metagenome | isolation source: seawater | place: Atlantic Ocean: North West | collected 2012 | reverse complement strand
CCCACGAGGTTTTTTCCTTATAATCAATAGTGTTATCAGATAATTGAAGAATGCAGACAAGATTTGTAACCGCTTCTAGGGGGCTCATGTTGATGGGTTTTTGAACCTTTGATCTTTTTTTTTTCAAAATCCAAAACAAAGCTTAATTATTGTTCCATTCTTTAACAGTTTTAGTTTTCATACTTAATGCATGAATTTCATGACTCATCAGATCGCCCATTGCGTTGTACACTATCTTATGCCTATCGATTAATGAGAGTCCTTCAAAAGTATCTGAAACAATTACAGCCTCGAGGTGAAAACCCCCTTCATGAAGTTTATGGTTCATGTGTCTGCCGGTGAAGTCTTTAATTTCAAAGTGATGAACGTTTAAGTTTTTATCCAGCCTTTTTTTTATTTCTTGCTCAATAGCCATTGTATTTCCACTTGTTTTAATTGAATTTTAACTTATGAATGACCCAAATTTATTTAAACTGACTGAAAACGATAAGATACAATATAGAAATATAATAAAAAAAATCGACATTAACCTTGAAGGTGAAATTCTGAAATTTATAAGACCTAAAGTAGAGATAATGATTTCAAATGGAAAATTAAACTCAATTGAATCGGAACTAATAAAAAAAATAGAAGAATTATTACTAATTCTTGATGAATATCCCGACTTAAAGGAAGAAGAACTAAAAAAAATCCTTTTTGCTATATCATATTTTTGTGACCAAAACGACGAGATACCGGACGCAATCCCTGATTATGGGTATCTTGATGACCTAGCAGTTGTTCATTGGATTGTCCAAGAGGTGAAAATATCTATTTCTAACTTTAAGAGCAGGTGATAACAAAAATAATTCTAATCAAGAGGACAAATCTTCTTCTGAGTACTGCCACTGACATGGGACGCACCACCATGGTTTTCCATAGTAGTTATCCTTATTCTCTAATAATTGCATTAACTCTTTGCATTTGGGGCATTTTCTTTTTGTCCCGGCTTTAGGCCATTTATAATCTGGCTTATATTTTAAACCACCATCAAAGTTTTCGTTCATATTCATATAGTTAATATATACCTGATATTTTAAAATTAGGAGCTCAATTCAATAACTAATGAATAGAAGAAATATCAGCAATCCAAAAAGAGAAAATCCCATTAGAGATTGCACTTTGTATTCATTTTCCAGATTTTTAACTTGCGAAAGATAATGGTCATAAAATAGAAAAACTTCTAAGGTGTCTCCCGGGGCGACGTAAACTCTTTTTAGCCCATCAGACAAATCCTCTCTCACCTTCTTGTTTTGAATTTCGGGTGGTATGTAGCCGACTTCATGAAAACCAGATATAACTGGAATTGGTTCCTTCAGTGGATGAGTTCCTACAAAAATCCCATCGATAAAAAATGCTACATCCATACTGTCAGTTTTGATATCAATAAAGCCATAAGAGTCCAAGTCAGGGTTGTTTTGGCCATTGAGTAAACTAGAGATAAAGACAGTTATTACATAAATAGAAAATGGATATTTCATGGTTCCAAATTATTTTTATATCTCTATGAAATCAAATAAGTAAATTTGATTGTTATGAAATTAGTTAAATATTGTATTTATTTTACATTTTCAGTAAATGTTGTCATTCTCTGTTCATGCGCATACTTTAATACTCTTTATAATGCTCAGCAATATTTTGCTGACGCGGAAAAAATAAGGTTAGAAAAGGAGGGTGATATAGTTCCAATAGCGGCAATTGATAAATATACCAAGACAATCCAAAAATGTAAAAAGTCTTTAGAGGACTACCCTGATTCAAAGTGGAAATTAGAAACTTATCTTTTAATGGGTAAAGCTACTTTTTATAAAAATGATTTTGATACAGCGTTAGATTACTTGAAAATAGTACTTAATCAAGGTAATGCAAATCAAATTATTGAAGGGCAATATTGGCAAGCACTCTGCAAATGGAAAAAAGGAAACTCAAAAACAGCAACGGATGAACTCAATAGACTCATCCTCATAGGAGCAAAAGATAGGATAAAAGCAAAATGTCATTTGGCTTTATCTGATATCGCCCTAGAGGAATCTAAGACCGAGCTTGCTTTAGCTCATCTGGAGGATGGCGCTAAAATAACAAAAGACAGAATCCAAAGAGGGGTTATTTATGCTAGGTTGGCAGAGCTTGCTTATCAGAAAGAAAACTATGATGTAGCCTCCTCAGCCTATAGCCAAGTTATCTCCAACTCTCTTGCTAAAGAAAAAATTGAGCATGCCCATCTACAAATTTTAAAGATTCATCGAATTAATCAAAAATATCGATCTGCATCAAGAAAAATTAAATCAATGTTATCAGATGATAAATTTAAAAATATTTCAGGGAACCTTGAGCTTGAACTTTCTAGGTTGTACATTCAGCAGGGCGATATAAATGAAGCAATAACAAGGCTTGAAACAATTACTAACGATAGAAGAAAAAGCCCTATCTCTGCAGAGGCTTTTTATATATTGGGAGATTTGCATGTAACAAATAGATGGGAACCAAAAAAAGCGTTAGAATATTTTTCTCAGGTTCAAAAGGAGTTTTCAAAATCACCATTTAAAGCTAGGTCTAATGCCAAAACAAATTCAATTTCCGATTACCTTAAAACAAAAGATTTGTTAACCAACATAACCGAGGGCACATCGTCTGATTCATCAATTTCATCTGATTTAATTGGAATTGATTCGCTAAATGCTATCAATAATGATTCTCTTCAGCAGTTCGATAGAGCAGAAATTATTTATAGATTGGCTGACTTGGAGGTTTTTACATTTAATAGATTCGATCAAGGAGTCAAACTTTTCAATCAGGTGATAAATGGGTACAAAAATTCACCTTATAGACCTAAATCTTTATTCACATTGTCATTAATATACAGAAATCTAAATGACACTCTGATGACCAAAACTCTTGAAAATAAGCTCATTGAAGAATACCCAAAATCAGACTTTGCTTTCTATCTAAATTCTGATCTCAATGAATTAAAGGGCCCTGAGTTTTACATATTTAAGGATGCGGAACAGAATTGGGACGTTGATCCAAATTCCTCAATGGATAGCCTAAGAAAAATTATAAAAAAATATCCTCAGAGTGAACTTTCTAAATCCGCAGCATATTTCCTGGGTTTTAATTATGACGAAGGTGCGGAAATTGATAGTGCAATAAAATATTACAGTTGGATTCAATTAAATCACCCAGAGTCAGAGCAAGCAAGAGAAACATATAATCGTCTTATTTCTTTGCGAGAAATTTTGACATTTATATCTGAAAATTCTGATTCTTCCAAAACGGCCGACATAATCAATTGAAAAATAGAATCTTTTCTTTCTTCTACAGATTAATCCGTTTTACTTCTGTTCACTTCCTTTTCATTTATCAATGGATACTTGGTAAACCAAAAGATTTAGAATCAATAATTGATTTTGGTGACAGGAACTTAGCATTCATATATAAAAAAGTACCTTTTATTTATAATTTTAAAATTCCTTCGGGTATTCAAGTTGATTTATTCAATCTCACGTTTCCATCGCCCTTAACTGCAGCATCATTTAAGCTAGAACCAGAAATTTTAGATATTTGGCTAAAAATGGGCTTAGGAAGCGTTACGTTAAAAACTGTAACAGAAAATAAAAGAACTGGCAATAAGCGGCCAAGACTTCAACAGATTAAATATAAAGGGCATAGCACTTTGATTAATTCTATCGGACTTCCAGGGCCAGGTATTGAGTTTTTAGCTAAAAATTTGTCTGATTTCCAGCTCTGGAACTACAAAAGGCCAGTGGGTATAAGTATTGGCGGAGATTCGAAAAAGGAGTATGTAGAGAATAGTAAAAAAATTATAAAAGCTCTAAAAGAAAAAAAGAATTATTTTTTAGAACTAAATATTAGCTGTCCCAATACAACTAGCGGAAAAACATTAGCTGATAATTTGTTTGATCTTGAGCGTACAATAGACGAAGTTAGAAAATTTTCTGACCAAGTGATATCCATTAAAATTTCGCCTGATATGACCACGAAAAACCTTCAGTGTATTGGTGAGATTGCTAAAAGCGCTTCAAGGTGTTTCATAAATGCTGGGAATACGCAATTTAAAACAATTAAGGAGTTGGGAATATCAAAGGACTTATTTGCAATGAGAGGAGGTGGAATTTCAGGTAGTTTCATTTTTCCTAGAATGTTGAAGATTGTTGAATTATATTCTGGAATGGGTTTAAAGGTTATGGCCACTGGAGGCATCTCCGAGCTATCACATGTGAAATCTGCTTTCGAAAAAGGCGCAAGCCTGGTAGGTATGGCTAGCGCTCTAATCATGGACCCGTTCTGCATACCAAAGATAAATTCCAAATTATAATGCCCACTATCGTTCTTTATGAACCGCAAATCCCACCAAATACAGGCAATATAGGAAGATTATGTGCTGCTACCGGTTGCAAATTACATTTAGTTGGGAATATTGGTTTTAAATTAGATAATAAAAAATTGAAACGCGCTGGTTTAGATTATTGGAATGAGATTAGAATTGATTACTATCCAAACTTGCAGAAATATCATAATAATTTAACCAAAAACCGTAGATTTCACTTGCTTACAACAAAGTCGCCTTTTCCATACACATCGAAAAAATTTAAAAAAGATGATTATTTTGTTTTCGGCAGTGAAACAAAAGGAATTTCTGAAGAAATACTTAAAAACCATTGGGAGAGGACCTGCGTAATACCTTTAAAAAACAAAAAAATAAGAAGCTTGAATCTAGCAAATTCCGTTGGCATTGTACTTTTCGAAGCAATTAGGCAAATAAATGCTTAACAATATATTTATAAAGCTCCTAATTATTTTAACTATTTCGTCTTGTTCAAATGCGCCTAGATATTTGAAAAATAAACCCGGGCAAGTTGGTCCTCTGAAAAAAAACCTAAGATCAAAGAAATCTAAAAACATAAAGCACAGAAAAGTCATGTCTGGTGTAAGCTCATTTTATGCAGAGGATTTTCATGGAAAATTAACTGCTAATGGTGAGGTGTATGATATGTATGGGCTTACTGCAGCGCATAAAACATTACCTTTGAATACAATTTGCAGGGTGACAAATATGAAGAACAACAAATCACTAATCCTTAGAATTAACGACCGTGGACCCTACATAAAAGGCAGAATACTTGATTGTTCTTATGGAGCTGCAAAGAAATTAGGTTTTGTCAATGATGGCACTACAGAGGTAAAGATTGAAGTGATGGAATGGGGTGACAATCTATACATGCAGCACAGGAGCAAATAAATTGAAAAACATTTGCTTTATATTAAACCCAAATGGTGGAGATAAGACATCTGGAAAAATTTTTGATCAAGTAAAAAATACCTTTAAAAAAGAAAATTTCTATCTAGAACATTTTGAAACGGAATGGCGCGGTCATGCCTATGATTACGGGAAAAATTTAAGTTTTAATAAATATGATTGCGTATGTATTATTGGCGGGGATGGTACAATGCATGAATTTTTAAATGGCATGCTTGACAGGGGTGATAAAAGAAAGATTCCACTGGGATTAATTCCAGGAGGAACTGGAAATTCATTCATGCGCGATTTAAACTGCCTCATTCCTGAGGATGCCGCAAAACGAATTGTTTCAGGGAAAATTAGATATATTGATATTTTAAAAATTCAAAATGAGGAAAATGTTTATTTTTGTTTTAATGTGGTTGGGTGGGGAATACCCACAGCTGTAGTGGAGAAAGCAGAAATATTAAGATGGTTTGGAAAACAACGCTATAATATTGCAGCTATATGGGAGATCTTAAAAAATGAAAAAAGGTATGCTAAGATACTAATTAATGGAAATAAAATTGAAGGAAATTTCGGTTTTATTATGGGGTCTAACACTATGCATGCTGGAAATGGAATGAAGGTGGCTCCTGAAGCTAAAATCGATGATGGTTTAATTGATTTAATTATTGTAAAAAATAGTAGCCGAATCAGATACCTTTCGTTATTTCCAAGAATATTTAATGGAACTCATGTTAAGGATGATATCGTACAGTATTTGAAGGTTGAGCGATTTTCAATTATTCCAGAAAACAATAGTAAACTAACTATCGATGGAGAGGTTTACGGGTCTACGCCAATAAATGTTGAAGTAATACCTAAGGCCATTGAGGTTATAGTTTGAAACGGGTATTTTGAAAATGAAAATGATGAAGGGAAGAAATCTAATCGTCCTTTTAGGAATTCCTACTTGGCTGTACTTAATACAGCTTGGTGGTTACTACTATACATTTTTTATCCTTTCAATTATGATTATAGGCTTACAAGAATTTTATGAACTTGCAGAAAAGAAGAATCTAACTCCATTAAGATTTATAGGATTTGCATCGGCTGTTTTTTTAGCTGATTATTTTCATGTGCAACCAGCACTAAGTGGATTTCAGCTAATTCAGTTGATCATCTTTTTTGTCGTCGCTATATTATTGTGGGAACTGTTTAGAGAATCAGAACACCCAACGCTAAATATTAGTTCCACTTTATTAGGTATTTTATATGTCCCACTACTCCTTGGCACTTCGATAGGCATTAGGCAGTTTGATCATAACTTGAATACCAACATAACATTTGCTTTTGTTATCTCAATTTGGGCCTGCGACTCAGCTGCTTTCATATCAGGAACCCTTTGGGGCAGAAAGAAAATTTTTCCTAGAGTTAGTCCAAACAAATCATGGTTAGGGAGTATTTTCGGCCTTCTTTTTAGTATTTTAGTATTTGTTATGTTTTATACTTTCAATATTTTAGGTAATATATTCTCGCTTAGTAATGCAATTTTAATGGGCTTATTTATTGGGGTATTTGGGCAGGTTGGAGATTTTATTGAATCATCATTAAAAAGAGATGCCGGGGTTAAGGATTCAGGCAAGATATTGCTTGGACATGGTGGAATCCTTGACCGTTTTGATTCAATTATTTTTTCATCCCCAATTATATACATATATATCCATACTCTTTTCTAAAGAAATATTTTATAATTATGAGAGATTCAATAAAAAATGCCTTTGATTTAGGAAACGATAAAAGTTTTTGTCCAAATGATCGGGAGGGTAAATTAATTGATAAAATTTCAACTATTATTGTAAACAAAAACCTTTCAATACCTGCAATAGTAGTATTGGAGACTCTGACGCCTTTAAATTATGTTGGGTCACAGGCGATGCGTTTTTTCGAACCAATTGTTTCAACCTTTATCTCAAAATCTAGCTATATTGATTTTGTCGGAATTATTGAAAAAAGAGGCGGCATCAGCTTCATAATAAAAAAAATCGAAGAAATTGATACAAAAAGCATTAAAAGAAATAAATAAGTATTTGGTTAAACTAATCATTCTGAAATATGAATAAGTTGAAAACACAGAATATTGAAGTAATATTAGCAACAGATTGTGGTAGCACCACCACGAAAGCAATTTTAATAGAAAAAATAAATGGAAAATATAGACAAACATTCAGAGGTGAGGCTCCAACATCAGTTGAAGAACCTTTCGCGGATGTCACCGTTGGGGTTTTAAATGCCGTTACTGAAATATCTGAATTATCAGGAAGAAAATTAATAAACGATGATAAAAAAATAATTACTCCTAGCGTAAACAACGCAGAGGGTTGCGATATATACATATCCACATCAAGCGCAGGAGGTGGTCTTCAAATGATGGTTGCTGGTGTAATTAAAGAAATGACTGCAGCTAGTGCGAAACGTGCAGCATTAGGCGCAGGGGCAATCGTGATGGATGTAATAGCCTCAAATGATAAAAGACTACCCCATGAACAAATTCAAAGAATAAGAGAGTTAAGACCTGATATGATATTGCTATCTGGCGGAACAGATGGAGGCACAAAAACTCACGTAGTCCAAATTGGCGAATTGATAGCTCCTGCAAAACCCCAGCCTAGATTTGGTTCTGAATACAAGCTTCCTATTATTTACGCAGGAAACAAAGAAGCGACAGGAAATATTCGAACCTTACTTAAAGATGATTTCGAATTGACTGAAGTTGAAAACTTGAGGCCAAAACTCGAAAAAGAAAATCTAAATCCAGCAAGGGATGCCATTCACGATTTATTTTTAGACCATGTTATGGCTCATGCGCCGGGTTACAATAAGTTGATTCAATGGGCTGACTCACCAATAATGCCAACTCCTGGTGCCGTAGGAAATATACTTCAAACAATTTCAAAGGAATACAAAATCAATGTAGTGGGCGTTGATATTGGTGGAGCGACAACAGATGTATTCAGTGTTTTCGATAAGTCTTTCAATCGAACGGTAAGCGCTAATTTAGGAATGAGTTATTCAATTTCTAATGTTTGTTCTGAAACTGGAATGGACAATATTTTGAGATGGGTCCATATAAATATGGATGAAAAACAGTTAAGAAATAGAGTAAAGAATAAAATGATTAGGCCCACTACAATACCCCAATCAACCGAAGGTTTAATTTTTGAACAGGCTGTAGCTAGAGAGGCTCTGAGACTAGCGTTTAAACAGCATAAGGAATTTGCAACAACTTTAAGTGGTATTCAACAACAAAGGACGGTAGGGGATACATTTAGCCAGGAAGTTGGTGGAAAATCAATTGTAGATAGCTTGAAGCTAGATCTAATTGTGGCCTCTGGTGGAGTTTTATCTCATGCGCCTTTAGAGCAACAAACGGCAATGATGCTAATAGATTCTTTTCAACCTGAAGGATTTACATTACTTGCCAAAGACAGTATTTTCATGATGCCTCATTTAGGTGTTCTTGCGCAGGTGCATCCCAAGGCCGCAATGGAGGTTTTTGAGAATGATTGCCTGATATATTTAGGAACGGTTATTGCCCCAGTTGGCACTGGGGATTACGGTAGTCATTGCCTCCAATATAAAATAGACTTTATTTCTGGAGAAGAGTCAGCCAAAATAAAATTTGGGGAAATAAGAATTATTCCTTTATCAGCGGAGCAGACTGTTAAAGTTACAATTGAACCTGAAAAAGAGTTTGATATGGGTTTAGGTTATGGTAAAGCTATCACCAAAAGTGTAAGAGGTGGGCAGATTGGGTTAATTATTGACTGTAGAGGACGACCTATTGCTTTTGGGAATGACTCTACCACCAATAAAGCTAGAGTTACTGAATGGGTAGAGTCAGCCAATCTTTATCCTAAAAAAATAAAACGCCCCATGAAAAAAGAAAAAAACCAATTGCCCAGCTCTGATCAGGCGCAAGTTTTTTCACCAGGTTTAAAAGTGAAAAACAATACTAAAATAGTAAAAAATAGAATATTACCTATAAATGGTAAGGTTCTTCCAAAAGTTGATGATCATGTCCTTTCAACCGACGTTGTCGCAGAAACTTTTATGCCTGGAGATATCTATCCCATTAATATCTCAACTAGACTTTCAATTCCTCCCTCTGATTTGCTAGAATGTGTAAAAGTAAAAATTGGAGATGAAATATCCGTTGGCGATATCATAGCCGAGACCAAAGGAATTTTTGGAATGTTCAAATCTGTATTAAAATCCCCTTATAAGGGCACTGTGGAAACAATTTCAGATGTTACTGGTCAGATAATTTTAAGAGGGAAACCTCATCCAGTCAGTATTTCAGCATTTACCCCCGGAAAAGTGGTGAAGATCATAAAAGATCAAGGGGTCGCAATTGAATCAAATATTTCTTTAATTCAAGGCATATTTGGTATTGGGGGTGAGGCATTCGGAAAAATAAAGTTGGCATGCAAAAACCCTGACGAGACACTTGATTCAGAAAAAATCAATCATGATATGAAAGGATCAATAATTGTTGGTGGCTCGAGAATTACATCTGAAGCTGTAAAAAAGGCTATAAAAATTGGAGCAGTAGGTTTGGTATCGGGGGGGATTGACGACCAAGATTTAAAGGAAATATTAGGATATGACTTAGGGGTTGCTATAACTGGCGCCGAAAAAATTGGTATTACCATTATCATCACTGAGGGATTTGGAAATATAGCAATGGCAAATCGAACCTTTAAGTTATTAAAACTAAATGAAAACAAATTTTCTTCCATCAACGGAAAAACTCAAATAAGAGCTGGCGTCATGAGGCCAGTTATTGTCAGTGAACCGGATATAAATAAAACTGAAGAAAGGGATTTAAATCGTGAAGTGACATCCTCAACCTTAAAAAAGGGCACCGCAGTGAGGATCATACGAGATCCATATTTTGGCTTAATTGGGGAGATCTACTTTTTACCTTCGGGCCCACAAACCCTGGAGTCTGGCACCAAAACACGAGTTCTGGATGTTCTTGTCAAAAATGGTGATATTATTACTGTTCCTAGAGCAAATATTGAAAGAATTGAAGGTTAGTGTAAATTGAAAAAAATCTTATTATACATTTATCTTGCCCCACACCTTATGTTTTCAGCTAAATCTGAACTGTTTGCACAATCGGCCGGTGCGCTAAGTCCACCTCAAAGTATTTCAGCATCAGACTTCCCGTGGGATCATGGTGATAAAATTAACTTAAAATGGAACTTATCAGAAAAAAACAAGAGGGTTTCATTTTTTATAATTGAGCAGAGTAGTTTAAATAAAGATGATGATTTCGTACAGGTTGGGAAAGTTGATTCCAATGTAAATGAGTTTACAGTTCAAGGTTTAGACAAAAATAGTTCATATTATTTTCGAATCAAGTCAGGTGACAGATTTGGAAATCTGTCTAAGCCAAAAACTCTTGACTATGCAATAATCCCAGAGCAAGAATGGTTTGATGGTCGAAGATTTCCACTTTTTTTGATCACTATCATTTTTTCTGGTTCGGTTATATTTTGGATATTTCGCGCTAGATCTGGGGTGCCTTTAAAGATCAGGAAAATAGCTGGATTAGAAGCTGTAGATGAGGCAGTCGGGAGAGCTACAGAAATGGGGCAACCAATTTTATTTGTTCCTGGAATTCAAGATATAAATGAAATTCAAACAATTGCTGGTCTAACTGTTCTTTCTCGTGTTTCAAAAGTTGCAGCGGAGTATGATGCGAAAGTAGAAGTACCAACAAGTAAGTCGCTTGTTATGACCGCAGCCAGGGAAACAATACAAGCTTCTTTTCTATCTGCAGGTAGACCAGAGTCCTATAATCAAGATCTTGTGTATTATGTCACGGATGAGCAATTCGGATATGTTGCTTATATTCAAGGGATGATGGTAAGAGAAAAGCCTGCAGCGTGCTTTTATATGGGTGCGTTTTTTGCAGAGTCGTTGATATTGGCCGAGACTGGAAATACAATAGGTGCAATACAAGTAGCCGGAACTGCAATGCCAGCTCAGTTGCCATTCTTTGTCGCAGCATGCGACTATACATTGATTGGTGAAGAATTTTTTGCTGCCTCAGCCTATCTCTCAGAAGAACCTGATCAGCTAGGCAGCTTAAAAGGTCAAGATCTTGGAAAAGTTATTGTTGGAATCGGCATCATTATTGGAGTGACTCTAATGACCCTTGGTACAATTTTAGGAGCAGAGACAATAATTGGATCAAAATTATTGTTTTTTGCTGAATATTTAAAATCAACTATTTTAACTTAATAGTATTAAAATCTATGAAAAGAAACATACCACTTTTAATAACTGCTCTCGGCGGATTCGTATTGATAGTGTCCTATTTCATTCCAGCTACTCAAGGTTGGGGAGAGATTGCGGCTATTTGGTTTGATGTTTTAGCTTCAATCGCGTTCATATTAGGAGGTGGAAACTTATTAAAAATTCATTTGAAGAATATTTCAAATAAAACACCAGGTTGGGCCTACTCTATAATAACGTTATTTGCATTTCTTATTACTTTATTTTTCGGACTAGGAAAGGTCGGAGTTAATCCTAATCCTCAATATCCAGACTATCCATTTTCCGGTCATTACAGAGAAATAGGCAGCCCATTTTGGTGGCTTTATGAGTATACATTTAAACCGCTCACTGCAACAATGTTTGCAATGCTTGCCTTTTACATATCATCAGCGGCCTTCAGAGCTTTTAGAGCTAAAAATACTGAGGCTATACTTCTTCTTGGTACCGCTTTTATAATCTTATTAGGAAGAACTTTTGCGGGGGTATATCTAACATCTTGGCTACCCGATTGGCTATCTGGTCTAAAAATTGAAAATCTAACTGTTTATATCATGAGTGTATTTAACACTGCCGGTAACCGTGCAATAATGATTGGTATTGCTTTGGGTATTGCATCCACTTCATTAAAAGTTTTATTAGGTGTTGATCGTTCATATCTTGGTTCTGGTGAAGATTAATGTTGTACGCTACTTTAAAAAAACTTGACAAAAGATGGATTTTTCTGATGATGTTTCTTTCTGTATCTCTTCCAATCTATATTATTGCTAAAACTGGGAAGTCTTTCCCAGAGGTACCAACTACCTTATCAAAACAAGTATTCAAATCAATTGAGAATCTTAATGAGGGTGATCCAGTCCTGTTATCCTTTGACTTCGATCCGGCAAGCGAGGGTGAGCTTGGACCTATGGCTACTGCTTTTGTTAGGCATTGTGCTGAGAAAAGGCTCAAAATGTATTTTATGGCGCTTTGGCCAGTTGGACCTCAAATGATTGATGATGCAATTTCAAAAGTTATACATTCCGATTTTTCAACTTTAGTTTACGGCAAAGATTATGTAAACCTGGGATTCAAACCAGGAAATGAGGGTGTCATAAAAGTGATTGTGACTGACTTAAGAGAATTATTCACAACTGATGACATGGGAAAAAGTATTGATGAAATTCCTATGATGGATGAAATTAAAAGTGTTCAAGATTTTGAGTTAGTTATAAATGTTAGCGCAGGTTACGCAGGTACCAAAGAGTGGGTTCAATACGCATCTACACCATATCCAGATAAAATAAAAGTTGTCGCTGGTTGTACTGGCGTTCAGGCTCCACTTCTATATCCATATATTCCGAATCAGCTTCCTGGATTATTAGGTGCAATTAAAGGAGCCGCAGAATACGAGAAGTTGGTTATTGATAAGTATGGAGGAGATCAGCCTGATCCAAAATACTTAGAGGCAAAAAGGAGAATGGGTCCACAATTAGTAGCTCATTTATTCATAATAATCCTGATAGTATTAGCAAACTATATTTATTTCGTTGACAGAAAGATGGAGGCGAGGAATGAATAGGGAAAAACAGGCAACAATTTTCATTCTATTTTTAAGCTTTATTTACTTATCAAGTAGAGCCTTCTTAAGTGATAATGGAATGGGAAAGGCATATGTAAAAGTTGTTGATGTCAAGCCAAAATCAGGCGAATCTGATATAACCTGGAAAGTCTATGAGAATGCGAGTCAAAAGGACTTCCACAATGCCGTAAATAGTGATCCAAATCAAACAAAATACAAGCTAAGTATTTCGAGGACAATTGGGATTTGGGTTGCGGCCTTTTTTACACTTTTTATTTTATCATTTTTATATAAGGACAATCCATTTTACAAAATCGCAGAGTCTGTAGTAATAGGGGTATCCGCTGGCTATTCTATGGTTGTGGGCTTTTGGGCCACAATAGTACCAAATTTATTGGGCAAACTTTCGCCAAATTGGATAAAAGGTTGGGCTATGCCAGGCCTTAACGCCCAATCAGAACTTTCTTACTTAATTCCACTGATCATGGGAATTATGCTTTTGTGGCGCTTGTCTCCTAAAGGGTCTTGGATAAGTAGGTGGCCATTAGCTTTTATAATTGGTACAACTGCTGGAATTAGGTTAATAGGGTTTCTGCATGCCGATTTTTTAAGTCAAATAAGAAATTCGATCATAAGTATCATTATCCTTTCACCAGATAGTGGAATCGATTTTTGGGAATCTTTGGAAAATTTAACAATTATCGTTGGTGTTTTGTCTACAATCGTTTATTTTTTCTTTTCAATAGAACACAAGGGTTACATAGGCAAGACTGCAAAGGTGGGTATCTGGTTCTTAATGATTACTTTTGGCGCTGCTTTTGGATACACAGTTATGGGTAGGATCGCCCTTTTAGCTATTAGGATTGAGTTTTTATTAAATGATTGGCTGTGGCTAATCGATCCTAGTAATACAAGAGCATTGATGTAAACATGAAAATTTCAGTATGATGCAAGTTTTAAAAAAATTGAACCTTAATCAAGAAAACTTCGGAGCTTGTTCTGGCCCTAATAGATGGCACCGAAGTAAAAACGCTGGAAATATTATTTCAATAAATCCCTCAAATGGCGAACCTATTGCAAAAATATTTAAAGGATCCATGAGCGATTATAAAAAAATAATCAATGATTTAGAAGTAGCTTTTCTTGAATGGAGAAAGGTACCAGCTCCAAAAAGAGGACAAGTAATAAAAACCTTAGGAATGGCTTTGGCCGATAATAAAAAAGCATTGGGTGAGTTAGTTTCAATTGAAATGGGCAAAATTCTAGAAGAAGGATTTGGCGAAGTTCAGGAAATGATCGATATTGCTGATTTTTCCCTTGGACAATCTAGGATGTTATATGGAAAAACTATGCATTCCGAAAGGTTAAATCACCGAATGTATGAACAATGGCATCCTCTTGGAATTGTTGGGGTTATCAGCGCCTTTAATTTCCCTGTTGCTGTTTGGGCATGGAATGCATGTATCGCTGCAATATGCGGCAATACAACTATTTGGAAGCCTTCGTCTTCGACTCCATTGACAGCTGTTGCGGTCCAAAAAATATGTAACGATGTTATCATGAAGGAGGATGTTCCTCCCATCTTCGGAATGATTGTTGGAGATGGATCAAAAATTGGTGAAACAATAATCAATGATTCTAGGGTAAAGCTTGTTTCTTTTACAGGATCAACCTCAAAGGGACGTTATGTCAATCAGGCGGTCTCAAAAAGATTTGGAAAAACAATATTAGAACTTGGCGGGAATAACTGTATTATTGTAGACAAAAGCGCTGACATGGATATTGTGATACCCTCAATCTTGTTTGGTGCTGTTGGTACAGCAGGGCAAAGATGTACAAGTACCAGGAGAATTTTAATTCACGAATCAAGATATTCAGAGTTGATTGATCTTTTAATAAATGCTTACAAACAAGTTAAGATAGGTGACCCGCTTGATAAAAAGACACTTATGGGGCCTTTAATAAGTTATGAGGCAGTAAAAGAATATCAAAATGCAATCGAAGAAATTAAAAAATGTGGAGGGAAGATTTTATTTGGATCTAAGGTACTAGATAAAAAAGGTTTCTTTGTAGAACCTACAATAATAAAAGCTGAAAACGAATGGCCTATAGTTAAGATTGAAACTTTTGCTCCTATCCTATATATTATTGAATTTAAAACTTTTGATGAAGCATTAAAAAAACATAATGATGTCCCCCAAGGATTATCTTCGTCTCTATTCACTTTAAAGCTTCGTAATGCAGAGAAATTCCTCTCGTCCATTGGTAGCGATTGCGGTATTGCGAATATAAATATCGGGACATCTGGAGCAGAAATAGGAGGAGCCTTTGGGGGAGAAAAGGATACAGGGGGTGGTAGGGAATCCGGATCAGATTCTTGGAGACAATACATGCGCAGGCAAACAAATACAATCAACTGGAGCTCTGAACTTCCTTTGGCGCAAGGTATAAAATTCAAATTATAAAATTGGAAAGGATACTTATGGGAAATATCAATTTCAATAATACAAAAAGCATAATAGGAAGAAGAATCCTTGCAGATGGGATGGACATTATCATTGATATTAACAAAAGCCATGGATCATGGTTGGTAGATGGTAGAGATGGGCGTGAATATTTGGATCTTTTTTCCATGTTTGCTTCTATGCCAATCGGCTATAATCATCCTCACTTATTAAAAAATAAAGATAAACTATTGCAGGCCGCCATAAATAAGCCAACTAACTCAGATATTTACTCGTTGGATATGGCTGAATTTGTTGAAACACTGGGTAGAGTTGCTCAACCTGAATACCTACCTTATTCGTTTTTTATTGAAGGTGGTGGTTTAGCAGTAGAAAATGCGCTTAAAACCGCATTTGATTGGAAAGCTCGAAAAAATTTAAAAAAAGGAATTAAAAACAAAGGAAGTCAGGTTATCCATTTTAAGGATTGTTTCCATGGAAGAACAGGATATACCCTTTCACTGACTGATTCTCCAGATAAAAGAAAAACAATGTATTTTCCAAAATTCGATTGGCCACGAATAGTAAATCCAAAAATCTCTTTTTCAGAAGACGAGATAAATATTGAAAAAGTCATTGCACTAGAAAAAGAAAGCGTTCTTCAGATTAAAGAAGCAATATCTAAGAATCCTGATGATATTGCAGCTATTTTAATAGAACCTATCCAAGGTGAGGGCGGAGACAATCATTTCAGGTGCGAATTCTTTCAGGCTTTGCGTGAAATTGCAGATGAAAATGAAATTTTGTTGATATACGATGAAGTTCAGACTGGAGTTGGCATTACTGGGAAAATGTGGGCCCATCAGCATTTTATTAAAAATTCATGTGGTTGTGACTGCTCAGATAAATTATCTACAATTCCTGATATTATTGCATTTGGTAAAAAGACTCAATGTTGTGGCATTTTTGCGAGTAAAAGGATTGATGAGATTGAGGAAAATGTATTTAATATTTCTAGTAGATTAAATTCGACCTGGGGCGGAAGTCTTGTTGATATGGTTCGTTTTACTATGTATCTTGAGATAATTGAAAAAGAAGCGCTGGTAGAAAATGCTCAAACAGTTGGAAAGGTTCTTAAAAGCGAACTACTTAAGTTAGAAAATGAATACCCTGAAGTTGTTTCAAACACTAGAGGACGAGGTTTATTCTGCGCATTTGATTTACCCTCTTCAGAGCATCGGGATAGACTCGCATCTCATATAATGGAGGAAGGTGCTATAGTAATAGGGTCTGGAGTCAAATCCATAAGATTCAGACCTCATCTGAATGTAACGGAATCAGAAATAACCCAAGGAATTTCAATTATAAAAAAATCATTGAATCGATTATAAAGTGGATAAAAATCCAGGCTCCTTATTCATTGTTTCTACACCAATCGGAAATTTAGACGACATTACGCACCGAGCGATAAAAATTTTGAAGACTGTTCCACTGGTCGCTGCTGAAGACACAAGGCATTCTAAGAAGCTTTTGAAACATCATAAAATCAATACTCCTATGATAAGTTATTTTGAACATAACAGTTTAAAAAGGATTCCAGTACTCATTGATCACCTAGGTAGCGGGAAAGATCTAGCCTTGATTTCAGATGCAGGAACTCCTGGAATTTCAGATCCAGCATACAAAATTATTCGTCGAGCTATTGAAAACAAAATATCCATCATACCGATCCCCGGTGCTTCATCTCTTCTCGCTGCACTTTCATCTTCTGGATTACCCACTGATCGTTTTATTTTTGAAGGGTTTCTTCCGCCAAAAAAAGGTCGACTGAAACGGTTGCTTGAGTGCAAGGATCAAAAAGCCACCCTTGTATTTTTCGAAAGCGTACAACGCATTGATCGGACATTAAATGATATGCTTAATATACTTGGAGATCGACCAGCTGTTGCATGTAGAGAAATAACTAAAATTCACGAGGAGGTTTTTCGTGGAAAAATCTCAGATCTGATAAGGTTCTTCGCGGACAATAAAATAAAAGGTGAGCTAGTAATTTTAATTGGCAAGAATAAAAAAAATGTCTTCTTTCAAAAGTAGCTTCTTTATTTCTTTTGAAGGGATAGACGGGTGTGGAAAGTCTACTCAAGTTAAACTCCTTAACAAAAAGATGAAATCAATGTCCATCGATAGTATAGTGGTAAGAGAACCTGGGGGAAATACAATATCTGAGGATATTCGTGGAATTTTATTAAATAACGATTTTTTCAATATGTCAAGTAGAACAGAAGCATTATTAATGGCTGCTAGTAGATCTCAGTTGACTAGAGATATTATAATACCGTCCTTGAGTAAAGGATCTTTAATAATTGCTGATCGGTATTCTGATTCTACCCTTGCATATCAAGGCGGAGGAAGAGGCATTGATGTTGAATGGCTAATAAGTCTAAACAAGTTTGCAACCTACAATACTAAACCTGATCTCACGATCTATCTTGATGTAGAGGTAGAAGAGGGTTTAAGGCGGCGGAAAATAAAAAATTTAGATCGGCTAGAAAGTCTTGGCTTTGAATTTCAAGAAAAGGTTCGTAATCAATATATAAAACTAGTAAAATTATTCCCGGAAAGAATTGTGTCGATTAATGGTATGCAATCTAATGAGAAAATTTGTGAAGAAATTTGGGAAATCATTAAGAATAGGATTGATTTAAATGCGCGTTAAAAGATGGATGATATTTTTTGTTATTTACGCTATCTTAGGTAGCGCTCCTACTTATTCAAGCCAAGACAAGTATAGGAAAATAAAGAAAAATCAGGCCCTGATTAATGATGTATATAGGTATATAGTTGCCAATTATGTTGATGAAATTGATCTGGATGCTTTCACCAAAATGAGCATAGATAATATGCTGATGGACTTGGATCCCTATACCGTTTTTCTAGAGCGCGAAGAAAAAAGCGGTATAGAAATGTTGACAAAAGGTAAATATGGCGGTGTTGGAATTCAAATTGGAAAGAGAGATAACAGACTTACTGTCCTCTCTCCAATGGAAAATTCTCCTGCAAAGCGCGCTGGGATAATTTCAGGTGATAGGATAATTGAAATTGACGGTAAAGAAACCTATGATATGAATATGGAGGATGCAGCAAAACTAATTAGAGGCCCCAAAGGCACCGTAATCACACTTACAATACAGAGATCTGGGATTTCTGACTTACAGGATTACAGTTTGATTAGAGAAGATATAAAACTTAATGATGTTTTTTATACTGGTATGCTTGATGAGAGCACAGGCTACATTCGATTGACAAGGTTTTCAAAAAACTCGTCAAAAGAAATAGAAAAATCCATATCTGAACTAATTAGGAAAAATATGACTGGTATGATTTTAGATCTTAGAGATAACCCTGGTGGGCTTTTGAGCGCCGCTATAGATATTCTTGATCTTTTTATTGATAAAAATCAGGTTTTGGTTTGGACTGACGGAAAGACTAAGAGAGCCAACCGTATTTACAAGAGCAAATCTGATCCTATAGTTCCAAAAGATATAAATTTGGTAGTTTTAATCAATCAAGGAAGTGCATCTGCAAGTGAAATTGTTTCCGGGGTGCTTCAAGACCTGGATAGGGCCGTTGTCATTGGAAGACCTTCATACGGTAAAGGTCTTGTTCAAACTGTATACAAAATTGATAATGATAGAAGTCTAAAAATGACTACTGCTAAATATTACATTCCGAGCGGCAGATTGATTCAAAAAGACGGATATTTGCCGAGCAAAATTCTAGCGGATAAATCTAATATCGATACTAGTTTTGTCACATCTGGCGGTAGATCTGTTATTGGAGGAGGGGGAATTGTTCCAGATTACCACATTAAGCTTGAGAAGCCTGGACCCATTCTTTCTGCTTGCTATCGCGAGGGATTGTTCTTTACTTTTGTTCAGAATAATAAAAATTATTGGGACGGTATGCCAACTTTAGATGATAAGCTGATAATCATCGATAAATTTGAAAAATTCCTAAAGGAGACTGATATTGATATTAAAATGGAGGGAGAGTCAAACTATCAAGATATGAAAGATTATTTTAATCAGCTGGATTCAGCAAACCTGTCCATTAATGGAGCTTTTGAACTTATGGACCAATATTTTGAACAAATCGCTGCTACCCAATTTGAACGGGAAGCTGATTTATTGCACCATAGAATTTTAGTTGAATTCGCTGAACATTACTCTGGGTTAGAAGGGCGTATGAAATATTCCAGTATGAAAGATAAAGATATTTTAAGAGCCCTGTCAATTTTAAATGATCCCCTAGCCTATAAGGATGTATTTTTACCTAATTAATTAAGAAATTTGCGTTTATTAAAATAAAAACAATTTTTTGAATATTTGGGCGATTAGCTCAGCTGGTTAGAGCGCTGCGTTGACATCGCAGAGGTCAGTGGTTCGACTCCGCTATCGCCCACGGAAATCTAAAATGAAAAAAATTAAAGTAACTTTGCCCGATTCTTCTGTTTTAGAAATGGAAAACGGTTCAACGCCTCAAGATGTAGCCGACAAAATAGGACCTGGTTTAGGACGCTCTGTTGTTGTTGCCAAAGTTGATGAAGTTTTGATGGATCTAAATACCCCATTGTCTGAAAACTGCAGTGTCGTCCTTTTTAACGGAGAAACCGATCAGGGTCATGATACTTTACTTCATTCAACAGCTCACCTAATGGCGCAAGCTGTCAAGGAATTATACCCCGATGCTAAAATTACAATTGGACCAACAATAGAAAACGGTTTTTATTATGATTTTGATGTTGATGATAATTTTACAAATGAAGACCTTAATTTAATCGAAAAAAGGATGAAAGATTTAGCAAAAGGCAATCAAGAGATTAAACGCCATGAACTAAGCCAAAAAGCAGCGATCGAGCATTTTAAAAAAATTGATGAACCTTATAAGGTAGAGATAATTAAAGATATTAATACAAATGATCCAATTACGATGTATGAACAGTCCAATTTTACCGATCTTTGCAGGGGTCCGCACGTTTCAAATACAAGCAAAATACGATACTTTAAATTATTGTCTACATCAGGAGCATATTGGAGAGGTGATGAGAAAAATAAAATGCTACAACGAATTTATGGTACCGTTTTTCCTACTAAACAAAAATTAAAAGAATATTTATATAATCTTGAAGAGGCAAAGAAAAGAGATCATAGAAAGTTAGGTAAAGAACTAAAACTATTCGCTTTTGATGAACAAATTGGTCCTGGCCTACCTCTTTGGCTACCCAGGGGAACGGTTATCATAGAAGAATTAGAGCTTTTAGCAAAAGAAACGGAAAAAAAGGCAGGGTATGAACAAGTGCGAACTCCCCACTTGACAAAAGGAACCCTCTACGAAAAAAGTGGGCATTTAGAGCATTATCGCGATTCGATGTTCCCTGCGATGGAGATTGATGGGATTGAGTATTTTGTAAAACCAATGAATTGCCCTCATCACCATAAAATATTTTCAGCGCATCCAAGGAGCTACCGAGACATGCCAATGCGTTTATCGGAATACGGCACATGTTACCGTTATGAAAAATCAGGTCAATTATTTGGACTCATGCGCGTCAGGAGTTTGCAAATGAATGATGCACATATTTATTGTTCAAAGGAGCAATTCAAAGTCGAATTCCTTAATGTTTGCCAAATGTATTTAAAATACTTCAAAATTTTTGGAATAAATAAATACAAAATGCGTCTAAGTCTCCATAAAAAAAAGGACTTAGGGAAGAAATATGTTAATGAACCTGAATTATGGATCGAAACAGAAAGGTGGATTAGAGAAGCTATGATGGAAGGAAAGATAGAATTTACTGAAGTCGAAGGAGAGGCTGCATTTTACGGACCAAAAATTGATGTTCAAGTTTGGAGCGCGATTGGAAAAGAGTTTACTTTGGCTACAAACCAAGTTGATTTTGCCGTGCCTGAAAAATTTAACTTAACTTATAAAGATATTGATGGAGAATTCAAAACTCCTCTTTGTATCCATAGAGCGCCACTGGGAACCCATGAAAGATTTATTGGGTTTTTAATTGAGCATTTTGGAGGTAATTTCCCCCTCTGGCTGGCTCCATTACAGGTCAGTGTTCTTCCTGTATCTGATAAAGTTTTAGATTATGCGAAAAAAGTCACTAATAATATAAAAGATAAAGGAATTAGAGTTAAATTAAACGTTAAATCTGACAAAATCGGAGCGAAAATAAGAGAATCTGAACTTGAAAAAGTTAACGTAATGGTTATAATTGGTGAAAATGAGAAAGTTAATGGAACTGTTTCTGTGAGAAAGCGTTTTCAAGGAAGTGTAGGAGAAATGTCACTAGAAGAACTTATTGGCAGTTTGTCCGATGAAATAAAGACAAGGAGGATTTCAAATAGCGAAGAAGCCAAAACAGCGAGTTAATGAAGAAATAACCGCTGATAAAATCAGACTTATTTCCGAAAAAGGAGAACAACTAGGTATTGTTGCTCTCGAAACTGCATTATTACAGACTAGAGACTCTGGTTTAGATCTTATTGAAATAGCCCCTGAAGGCAGACCTCCGGTCTGTAAAATGGTAGACTATGGAAAATTAAAATACGAAAAAAAGAAAAAACAGCAGCAGAGTAAAAAGAAGCAGCATGTTATTAAAATTAAAGAAATTCGCTTAAGACCAAGGATTGAGGAGCATGATCTAATGACCAAACTAAGTCAAGGAAGAAAGTTCTTAAGTAATGGGGCCAAATTAAAGGTCACACTCATGTTTAGAGGTCGAGAGCTATCACGGATCGATTTAGGTAGGCAAGTTATGGAGAGAGTTTTAAAAGAGCTTGCAGATGTAGCTGAAGTGGAGAAGGATATTCCTCTTGAGGGCAGGAGAATGTCGATTATTCTTAATTCTTTATAGGAGAAATAAATTATGCCAAAAATGAAAACCAGGCGTGGCGCTGCAAAAAGATTTAAAGTTACAGGCTCTGGGCGCATAAAGCGCAATAAGGCTAATCATAGGCACATGCTTGTTAGGAGGACCAACAAGGTGAAACGAAAAATGAGACAGTCTGAGCTGGTTAGTGGAGCAGATAAAAAACTTGTAAAAGCAATGTTGGGTATATAATTAATGGAGTTAAATAAAAATGCCAAGAGCTAATAGTTCTGTACCGCGACACCGTCGCCACAGGAAGATAATAAAGCAGGCCAAAGGATATTTTGGTTCAAGGAGTAAGAATTTTAAGACAGCAAAAGATGCGGTTATTAAGGCTGGGTTGTATGCATATAGAGACAGGAGGCAAAGAAAGAGGCAATTTCGAAGACTGTGGATTACGAGGATAAATGCCGGCTGCAGAAAGAATGGAATAACATACTCAGCTTTCATAAATGGCTTGAAATCTAAAGATATTGTTCTAAATAGAAAAATTCTCTCTGAACTTGCGATTAATGATGAAAAGGCATTTTCCGATTTAGTAAATTCAGTCCAGTAAACTAATGCCTCTGAAAGAAGAGATTAATGCAGTTAAGGAAAGCTTTTTAACTGATACAAAAGATTTGGTCTTTGATGACGGTTCCATTGAATCTTTAAAAAATAAGTATTTTGGAAGAAAAGGAAAATTAGCAAAACTTTTTCTTGAAATCAGCAGGTTGGATGTTGCCGAAAGACCCGCCTTCGGAAAAATATTGAATGATTTAAAGTCAGAACTCTTAGACAAGTTTGAAGCCCTAGTTTCATCAAGCGTTAAAAGCGACAAATTAAGAAATTATAAAGACCTCGACCTTACTTTACCTGGCATAAAACCACGGGTTGGCTCGCAGCATATTTTAGAGAAAACATTATCAGAAATCAAAAGCATTTTTAAATCTATAGGTTTTCACGTTAGATATGGTCCAGAGGTTGACGATGATTACCATAACTTCTCAGCTCTTAACATTCCTGAGCATCATCCAGCGCGAGATATGCAAGATACCTTTTTTATTGCTGATGATATTGTCCTGCGGACACACACCTCAAATGTACAGATACATTTGATGGAATCAGAAAACCCACCGCTAAAATATATAATTCCCGGAAGAGTTTATAGAAATGAAGCGGTTAGTTATAAAAGCTATTGTTTATTCCATCAAGTTGAGGGTATTTACATAAATAGAAAAGTTTCTTTCTCTGAATTGAAAGGCTGTATTGAATATTTCATAAAGCAGATGTTTGGCCTCGAAAAAAGAATGAGGTTTAGACCAAGCTATTTTCCATTTACAGAACCTAGCGCCGAAGTAGATATTTGGGATGATGACAGAAACCAGTGGTTAGAAATCCTTGGGTGCGGCATGGTTGATCCTAGTGTTTTAACAAATGTTGGGTATGATAAACACTTATGGAAAGGATATGCTTTTGGAATGGGTATTGAAAGGATAGCAATGTTGAAATACAGAATTAATGACATCCGCTCATTTTACAACAGTGATATCCGATTCATGAAGCAATTTCAATGATAATTTCTATAGATTGGTTAAGAGAGTTTGTTGAAATCAAAGAAACTCAAAATGAATTAGAAGAAATGCTGTCTGGTCTAGGCCTAGAGGCAGAGAGCCATCTTGATTTTCACGGCTGCAGTGGTTTGGTTATTGCTAAAATTAATAGTATCCAAAAGCATCCGAATGCCGATAGGCTGAACATTTGTACTTTAGATAGTGGTAACTCAAAACATCAAGTTATTTGTGGTGCTCCAAATGTTAAAATTGAAAAAAATGTAGTACTTGCTCTCCCCGGTTCGACTCTGCCGGGCGATTATAAAATAAAGTCAACAAAAATTCGAGGTGTAGAGTCTCATGGAATGATATGTTCAGAAAAAGAACTTAAAATATCTGATGAGCATGATGGTATTATGATTTTACCCGATACTTTGCCAATTGGGACTGATTTTATCACAGGGTACGGATCAAAGTTTTTTTCCTTAAACCTAGATATAACACCAAATAGACCCGACGCTATGTCCCACCAAGGGGTTGCAAGAGATATTTCCTCTAAAACAGGCCGTGAATTGAAAGCTATTAAGGTAGAAAAACATGAGTCTTTTGATAAAGAATCTATCAGTATAAACATAGAAAATACTAAAGACTGCGCAAGGTATATTGGAGGTGTCATAGAGGGTTTAACTGTTGGGCCTAGTCCAGATTGGATGAAAGATAGATTGAAAGCATGCGGTCAGAGAAGTATCAATAATATTGTAGACATTTCAAATTATGTACTACTAGAGTTAGGACACCCCACACATATTTTTGATTACAAAAAATTAAATAATAAAAAAATCTGCATCAGGAGAGCAAATAAAAACGAGAAAATTAAAACTCTCGATGGAAATACCAGCAAATTGAATGATTCAAACTTAATTATTACTGATGGCATAGAACCAATAGCTCTAGCTGGAATTATTGGAGGGGAAGATACAGCTGTATCTGATAATACAGATAAGGTTTTCATCGAAAGCGCGTATTTCAACCCTATAACAATTCGTAAAAGCGCAAAGAGACTTCAAATTTCTACTGATGCTTCAAAAATTTTTGAACGGGGTGCGTGTCCTAATAACTCAGAGTTAGCATTTTGGCGTGTAGTTAATTTATTAGAAAAGTACGCTGGTGGTAAGTCTATTTCTGATATAATTGATGTATATCCAGATGCTTTTAGAATTTCCAAAGTGTTACTTAGGCAGTCTGAAATTGCTAATGTTTTGGGTGTTGAAATTCCTAATGAAACCATAAATAATATATTGAGGTCACTGAAAATAAATTATGTTTGGTTGAATAATAAAAAATCTTGGAACTGTGAGCTTCCTTCCTTTAGACCTGATATTAGTAGAGAAATAGATTTAATTGAAGAAATTGCAAGAGTTTTCGGTTATAATAATATTCCCAGTGATAAAAATATTGTAGGCGTTTATAAATTTGAAAAAATCGATACTGAAGAAATTTTTGAAAAATTAAGGGAAACTTTCAGTGGAATGGGTTTCTATCAAGTTTATTCTAATTCCCTGCAAAGCAGTGTTATTTCAGGGTTAAATAAAAAAACGGCTCCTGTGAGCATTATTAATCCATTAAGTAAAGAAATGGAATATTTAAGGACATCTTTAATCCCTGGATTATTAATTGCTTGTGATTTTAATTTGAAAAATGGAAACCCCAATCTTAGATTCTTCGAATTAGCAAGTGTTCATAAGAAGATAGGTGATAATAAAAATAGCCTAAAAAGTATACGTGAATTAAAATTTTTAACTGGTATTTTACATGGAAACTATATTTCAAATTCAATCCATCAAGATGAATCAAAAGAAACTCTATTTACTCTGAAAGGTATCCTCGCGGTCCTGTTCGAAGACATCCTAGATATATCCTTTTCACTAGAATCTTCCAACAGACATCCTGCCTTTGGATATGAAATGAGCATAGTAGTAAATAATCTTCGCTTAGGTTCAATGGGTGTTATTTCATCAGACTGGATTAAAAAACTAAATCTCGACATAAAAGAGGTATTCGCCTTTGAGATAAATTTAAGCGCACTACTAGAAGTAGTTCCAAGTAAAAAGCATTTTTCGCCTATCATTTCGGTGCCAAAAATAGTTAGAGACTTAAATCTAGTTATGAAAAAAAATCAGGATACAGGTGGTCTGGTTAAAATGATGTTGCGAGTAGGAATAAAATATTTAAAAAGTGCAATTCCAATTGACATATACAGTGATCACGAATCAATTGGGAAAGAGTTTAAAAGCGTTACTTTTGAATTGCATTTTCAAAGTGATAGAATAACACTTGAAGATAAAGATGTAAATCCAATTATTAATGACATTATCCATATTGCAAATAAAAAATTTAATGCTAAATTAAGATCGTGAAAGATATAGAATTATTGAATGAACTAGATGTTAAAATTAGGGAAATGGCTACGGCCCTCGATAGAGAAAGAAGAAAAAACCAAGTTTCGAATACCGAATTAGTAGAATCAGAAAAGTTATCTAAAATCGAGGACAAACTTAAATCAATAATATCAATTATTGATGAATCGGGAGTAGTAAAAAATGGATGATAGAGGCAATCAGGTCCAGATTTCAATTTTTGGACAGGAATATTCCGTTAAAGCCCCCGCAGATCCTGAATACATTCAGAAAATTGCCGAGTATGTAGATTCTAAAATGCGGGAAGTTCAATCTGGGTTTTCGACGACACAGTCTGCTACTAGGATAGCAATTCTTGCGGCAATGAATATTGCAGATGAGTTGTTTAACGCAAGACAAACTGGTGATGCTGATTCTTCAAATGTAGAGCAAAAGATTTCTTCAATTATCGATTTTATTGATACCAAATTAGAATAACCGTTGTCTGAATTTCATGAATGAGTTTAAAGTTCTTTCTGGGATTGAATACAGTAAAATTGTCTACAAAGAACTTAGTGTTAGGATAAAATCGCTTAAACTTAAAAATACAGTCCCATGCCTTGCAGCTATATTGGTTGGAGAAAATCCCGCCTCGGAAATTTACGTACGCTCCAAACGAAAAATGTTTGAATCTATGCGCATTAAATCGAGAACTTTTCGTTTAGATAGTGAGTGTAAAGAGAAAGATATTTTAGATTTAATCCATGAGTTAAATTTTGATTCCAACTTTCACGGAATATTAGTCCAACTTCCATTACCAGGTCGCATTGATTCTCAGCAGATTATTTCAGCCATAGATCCTTTAAAAGACGTTGATGGATTTCACCCAGAAAATGTCGGTCTATTATCCATTGGGAAGCCTCGCTTTGTACCATGTACACCTAAGGGTATTATGAGAATATTTGAGATTGAAAAAATTTCGCTTAATGGTAAGCATATTGTGGTGATCGGAAGGAGCAACATAGTTGGACGCCCTATATCAATTTTAACTAGTTTAAAAGGAAGAGGAATGAATGCCACTACCACAATATGCCATTCAGCTACCAAAGATATTAAAAAACATACCAAATCTGCAGACATTCTGATTTCCGCTATTGGTATACCTAATTTTATAGATGGATCAATGTTAAAAAATAACTCTATTGTCATAGATGTTGGGATTAATAGAATTATTAATAAGTTAACAAATAAAACTCAACTTGTCGGTGATGCAAACTGGAAAAAAATAACTAATATTGCATCTGCAGCAACACCTGTACCCGGTGGGGTAGGGCCAATGACTATCGCTATGCTTTTAGAAAATACTATTGTTGCCGCAGAAAGGAAAATATCGTCCCAATAAGTAATTTAAATATAAATCTAAAGTTGCTCATAAAAGAAAATCTGAATATTTTATTAGATGCGCCCGTAGCTCAGATGGATAGAGCGCTTGCCTCCGGAGCAAGAAGTCACAGGTTCGAATCCTGTCGGGCGTACATTATGAAAAAATGAATCGAATTTTATTTTTAAATATTTTTTTTCATACTTTATTATTTCCCATTAATAATAAAGAAAAATCTATTATCAACTTTATAGATGCAAGATATTCTGGAGATACAACATTTGTAGGTAAAATGTTATCTGAGGGGTTTACTTATGAACACATACCATTTATTGGCTTGAACTTATTAACAGAATATGACGGTGGTAATTTAATAGTTACTGGTTTTTTAAATGAAGATACCACACAAAATCAAATATCTATTGGAGATACGATTCATGAAATAGATAATTCATTAATAGATAGTTTAAATATGCCACTTTACGGACCAGCAGATAAACCAGTTAAAATCGTCTACACACGAAATGGTGATTCTACGTTTTCTTCTACGCAGTTAAAATTGAGATTACTAAAGCACTCCCAAAATAGAGTTTCATTTCTTGAAGATATTATTGATTATAATGATAATTGGTATGAATATGACTTAGAGATAATTGATATTATATCAAAAAAGTCAAAAATCTTTGTATACTATCATTGGGAAGGGTCAAAAATTGAGGCAGGGGATATATATCATCTTTTTGCAATGGAATTGATTGAACAGGAGAAAAATTCAAATCTTATAAAAAAAATTCAAACACTTTGGTCTGAAAAGCAATTCCTAGATCAATTTAAATAGCTTTTTATTTCTTTTAAAATTGTTTTATGAATTTGTGGGTTACTCACAATAATATCTCCATCATAAATATTATGTTCGCCGCCTTCCGTACCTGAGATGGCGCAGCCCGATTCTTTTGCAATTAAAACGCCTGCAGCGATATCCCATGGCTTAAGGTCAAATTCCCAAAATCCATCAGCTTTCCCCGAAGCCACATGGCAAATATCAATTGCAGCGGATCCAAAACGCCTTACTCCTTGGCTTAAATCAGTAAAATGTTTAAAAAGCTTCATATTTAGCTCCCAAAGCGAATTTCGTTCGTAACCAAACCCAGTAATTAAAAGCGATTTATCTATTTTTTTTGTTTTTGAGCATTCTATTTTCTCGCCTTCACACCAAGCGCCATTATCTTTAATAGCAGAGTACAGTTTTCTATGAGGCATTTCCAAAATCGCTGAAGCAATTGCCTCATTTTTGTGGTAGGCTCCAATTGAGACTGAAAATGAAGGATAACCATGAACAAAATTTGTAGTGCCATCAAGAGGATCTATAATCCATGTGTAATCAGAGTTTGAATTTTCAACACCAGATTCTTCAGCTAAAATATTATGGTCAGGGAATTTGCTTTTTATAATTCTTTTAATAATTTTTTCAGAATTTTGATCAGTTTCCGTTACTAAATCGTATTTTCCTTTATAATTGGTTTGATGAGGTTTGTCTAGGGCTTCCATTATTACATCAGATGCCGCCAGAGCAGCTTCAACTGCAACATTTAATAAATCTTCGTATTTAGTGCTATCAAATTCCACTATTACTACTTTTAAAGTATTCATTTGACATTGTTTTTAGAATTCCCCCTAACAATACTATAGATATCAAATTGGGAAATGTCATAATTCCTAAAGCGGCATCACCAAATGCCCAAACTGCTTCGAGACTAGATATCGCGCCCAAAAAGACAAATAAAACAAATATCCATCTGTATACTATAACCGCTTTCTCACCAAACAAAAATTCAGTGGATCTATCACCATAAAAGGACCAACTAATTGCGGTTGATATTGCAAAAAGTAATACACTTATGGTTACAATTTTATCACCAAATTTAAAGATTGGATTTAAACCAATTTTAAAAGCATGAGAGGTGAGAAGGCTGCTATTGTAAAGATTTCCGCCAAAATTCGGATCAATGAAGTTCTTGTAAAATTCAGTGTGGTGCCAAGCGCCTGTGGAAATAATCACAAGTCCCGTAAGGGTGCATATTATAATTGTGTCTATGTAAGGACCTAGCATCGCAACAGTTCCTTCTCTAACCGGATATTTAGTTTTGGCTGTAGAATGAGCTATTGCAGCAGATCCTTGGCCTGCTTCATTTGAATAGAGGCCTCTTTTTATTCCCCAAAGCATCGTCAATAAAACCCCTCCACTAGTTCCTGCTAATTGAGCCGGGGGATTAAACGCCATCTCAATTATTAAAAAAAAACTATTTCCTATGTCATTTATATTTAAGAATAAGATAACCATCGATGAAGAAACATATACAAAAGCCATAAGTGGTGCGAGAAAACTGGTTACATTACCAATTCGTTTAATTCCGCCAATTATAACAAAACCAACTATAATAGAAAGAAAAACACCATTTGCGATTTGTTGTGCTGAGATTTCAAATTGATTAATAATTAGGTGCTTCTTTGTCAAAAAGTGTTCGCTACCAACGATTTGCGCTACCTCTGAGTAAATTTGATCCGAGACAGTAAACGCTTGAATTGCATTTCCAGTTGCAAAGGAACAAATAATCGCAAATGCGGCGAAAAGAACAGCCATCCAATGCCATCTTTTTCCCAATCCTCTTGAAATAGTATACATTGGTCCTCCTGCCGTATAACCAAGGGCATCTATTTCTCTGTATTTCATTGATAGTGTACATTCTGCATATTTCAGAGTAGTTCCAAAGAAGGCAGTGATCCACATCCAAAAAATGGCGCCAGGCCCTCCATAATATAGAGCTGTAGCCACTCCAGCGATATTACCTATTCCAACAGTCGCCGATAGAGCGGTAGTTAGTGCTTTAAAATGATTTAAATCGCCCTCATCGCTTGGATCGTCGTACTTACCAGCAGTAACAGCAATGCCATGTTTCAGGTAGCGCAACTGGGGAAAACCTAATTTAATGGTAGTGAAAACTCCTGTACCAACTAGTGCCAAAACCATAATTGGTACTGATCTTTTGCTAGGGAATGACCAAACCGCCTCAAATGCTTCGATCCCATAAGCATAAAGAACAAAAGAAATTCCAACAAAGGTTATGATACCTGCTTTTTTATTGTCCATTAATTATCCTAATTAACTGAAATAAATATAGTAAGTTTAGTCCGGTGCGTATGCTTAGACAATAGGTTATTATTTTCTTTGTAAATCATGAAAACGAATTTAAAAAAACGTTCAAAATTAGTAGCAGGAATAGATGAGGCTGGTAGAGGACCCCTTGCAGGACCAGTAGTTGCAGCTGCTGTTATTTTACCGGAAAAACATTTTATTGTCGGCTTGAGAGATTCAAAAAAATTATCTCAAAAAAAAAGAAAAATTCTTTACAAAAAAATAAAAAAAGAATCGATATCTGTAGGAATTGGGATAATTGGAGTTGAGACAATAGATAAATTGAACATAAAAGAAGCCACAACATACGCGATGAAAGCGGCAGTAAAAAATCTTAAGGTTAAGCCAGATGAATTACTAATTGACGGTTTCCCATTAGATACCCAAGAAATTCCTAATGAAGGTATTATTGGGGGAGACGATCTGATAGATTCAATAAAAGCAGCCTCCATAATTGCTAAGGTAACTAGGGACAGGATAATGTTGGAATATTCTAAAATTTTTCCTGAATACGCTTTTGAAAATCACTTTGGATATGGCACTAAAAAACATATGGATGTTCTAAAACAATACGGATCAACGCCGATCCACAGAAGATCTTATAAGCCTGTAAAAGAAAATATGCCTACTTTTGAGTGGTTAAGGGAAAAAAAATTGTTAGCATGGATGGGAAAAAAGCTAGCCGCGCTATTTATAAAAAATAATGGATTATACATCCGAGAAATAGATAAAAGGGTAGGTGAGATTACCATTGATATTGTTGCAGAGGATCATTTAAAACAAATTTTTATTTTTGTTGAAACCATTATAAAGAGGAATCAAATCGATTTTCAATCAAAACCTAAAAAAAAAATAGGCTCAAGTATTAAGAATATTATTGAGAAAACAGCGAGAGAATCTGATGAAAAACACGATATACGTATTGACTTAATTATAGTTAAGTTCCTAGGTGATGGTAAGCCAATAATAGATCACCATCAAAACATTAATAGTTTCTAAATAAAGAAGATTTACGCCACCTTTGAGTATGAACCTTAAAAAATTAATCGCAGAGCTTCGAGCAATTGTCATTATTGTAATAATTGTCCTAACTGTAAAAGTTACTCTTTTAGAAGCTTACATAGTGCCAACTGGCAGCATGGAGAATACAATTATGACAGGGGATTTTCTCATAGGTAGTCGGTTTGTATATGGCATGAGGACACCTGACTGGATAGGCATACCTTATACGGATATTGGTTTTACAATTCCTTACATTAAATTTCCAGAATTTAAAATTCCAAAGAAAAATGATGTTTTGATATTTAAATACCCAAGAGATAAATATGTAAAGTACGTTAAAAGATGTCTTGGTGGACCTGGGGATACTATTTTGATTCAAAATAAAAATGTTTTTTTAAATGGAGAAGAGGTCCTTTTAGATTTGAAAGGGAAATTTATTTCTCCAATAATGCCAAAATCCTACCCGCAAGAAAATATATTTTTGAGTTCAGATATTAATATAAATAAAGACAACCTTGGGCCAATCTATATTCCTAAAAAGGGTGACGAGATACAGATACATTCTGGCACAAACTGGAAATTCCTATTACCAATTATAATGATGGATGGGCATAGAGCTAGACTTGTGAGTGATGATATCATTTATGATTTCACATTACAGGATCCAAATGATATTTTTAGAAGAAAGGGTAGTAAAGATATTTTTGATAAATACTTTCCGAAAGGACAATTGATCACTCCGTGGTCGAGGGCTCTAAAAGATGAGCATTATAAATACCTAGAAATTGACGGTTTGCCTATCTCTGATTGGGAGACATATACCATAAACCAAAACTACTATTGGGCAATGGGCGACAATAGAGATGACAGCCTTGATTCAAGATATTGGGGTTTTGTTCCTGAGAATGGAATATTAGGAGAAGCTATTTTTGTATACTTTTCTTTAAACCTAGACTCATGGCTGCCAAGGTGGGGTCGCATTGGTACAATTATTGATTAGAGCAATTGAAAACTTTATCTATCATTTTTTTTTCCTCTGTTTTTTTAGTTAGGTTTTCATTCTGTCCTAAATCACCAAGAATGGTAAAGCATTACATTTACAATGAACTTCCTCGGGTAGTTTTAGATGATATAAAGAAGATGCTGGAGGAAGAGGGGTTTAGAATAGCTGAATACGCACCTGAGGATGGTTTTATGTATACTGATTATAGAATCGCTTATTGGGGGAAAAATCAGTATCAGTTTGCACTTATTATTCAGGTAAAAGATAAAATAACTTTTACTGGCATGGGAAAGCTAGACTTGCCAACTTCTGGTTTGGGCGATCCAAATAAAATAATGAAAACTCAAACAATGGAACGGTTACCTTATCGCTTGCAGAGAAAAGAATTTACAGCTATCAATCATAAAATGGATAGTTTGGGTTACCAAGAAATAAACCATTGGCCATAAAAGAAGTATATTGACGAATGCCTAATGATTTATGAAATTCTAATCTGATATTTCGTAACAACAACTTATTTTGCATTAAATATGAGCTTAGATTTTAGCAGTCAAGAAGATCGATTAAGTTATCTAAATGAAAAACTGGATGATATTCTAGATGGGATCAATTCTATTTATGGTTCTGCCCTTACTGATGAATTGGTTACCAGAATGGAAAGAACAATAATTGATTTTAACGATGAAATTTTAGAGATCATGGGTGAAATAAAACTTAATGCGGATAAAAAGAATCAGCTTCTGCATGATATCATCGACGGAAATGTTACACTTTCAAAACCTTCAGATGTAGCATCGACCTCTAAAAATGATTCAGATAATTTAAGCGCTTGGGAAAAAAAGTTAGAAGGCCTTTAAAACATTAATATTCTAGGAGTTTAGAATCAATGACAGTTAAAGATAAAATCATTTTTCTCATACTAGCCTTGCTCATTGCAGGTGCTCTTTTTCTTAAGAATGAATCAGACAAAATCAATGTAAGAATGGATAGCCTGAATAAAGCAGATATAGAACATGTAAATAAAATAAATGATGAGTTTACTGATAGCCTCAGAGTTTACAATCTCAGGTTTATTGGAAGAGGTAAGCATATTAGAAAAGCCCAAAGAGACATCATATCAAACACAGAGCTGATTTATAGAAATACAGATTCTTTATCAGCGCTCATTGATGATGTTAGTTACACTCTTGATAATTTCATGAGGGATACAGAGAAAGACTTTAATGAAATCCGTGATGATATTGATGATCTGGGGATTGAACTAAGGGGCAATATTAAGCGAATTAAGAGAGATCTTTCTGATATTGAGGATCGTGTTAGCATTGTTGATAAGAGACTAAAAGAAGTTGAGGACCTGCAGTTGATCCAAGAGGCTAAAGCTGAAGAAGCTGAATCAGAAGATTAATAATTAAATTATAATTAATTAAATCAGATTATATTTTTAAAAAGTCGCCAAATCTCGAAAAAGTGATTTTTCATTATACTAGTCTGTAAAACGATTCAGTTCTATTATCATAGAAAATATTTTTTTAGAAGTAGATTTCCTGAAAAGTATTAATTCTTACTTTGTTAAAATCTTTTAAATATAGATGCAAGAATAACCGTTTTTATCTTAATAAGGTTTTTAAAACATCAAAAAGGAGTCTATCCAGCACATTAGATTAAATTCAATCCTCTGATCTGGTTTTATGTTGACAGAATATGTCTTATAACATACATTATGTATAACAGAAAACATTAAATGGAAATTGTATATGTTTTTATTTCCCCTATCCCTTTTATAACCTTTTTTTCTGCGATTAGATTTTTATAGTGGCTATCGACAAGATTTTTCGTATTTTCAGAAATTTGAATTTTTCCAACTGGGCAAGTAGTTTCTAGCCTGTTTGCAAGGTTTACAGTCGATCCCCAGATATCATACGCGTATTTCTTTTTACCAATAACTCCAGATATTGCGGGTCCGGAATGGATACCAACCCTTAGTTCAAGTTTCATTAAATCTGTTTTTTCATTTAACTTTTTAATATGTTTTATTATTTCCTTTCCAAATTCGACAGTATTTAATGCACTTTCTTTTGCGTTTAACTTTAATCCGCCTATAGCAAAGTAACTATCTCCTATTGTTTTAATTTTAACAATGTTCAATTTTTGTGCTAAAGTATCAAATTCATAGAAAATATTGTTTAAAAGCGTAACGACTTTATCGGCTTCAAGGTCCTTTACTTGGGGTGTGAAATTGATAAGATCTGCAAAGATAACCGTTACATCGTTATGTTTATCTGCAATAGTTTTTTCTCCAGCCTTTAATCGAGCAGCAACCTGATCAGGTAATATATTATAGAGTAAACGTTCCGAGTGCTCTCTTTCCCTTTTTAAATTATAGATTAATTCTTTTTCTTTATCACGCAACAGTTTT
>MDSW01134655.1_pt1 | contig 35524 bp, 39 predicted proteins | sample 811171 | NCBI WGS metagenome assembly MDSW01 (sample SAMN05326641, study PRJNA326480) | marine metagenome | isolation source: seawater | place: Atlantic Ocean: North West | collected 2012 | reverse complement strand
AAGAAGGACGCGATGCTTTTAAAGAAAAAAGAAAGCCAAATTTTAAAAAATTCCCAAAACTTCCTTAAAAAGCAATGAATATTTTGCCATGGATTCAAGCTGCTCGTATCAATACACTGGTGGCATCGGTAGTTCCTGTTGTTAGTTCTATTGTTATTTTACCACAATCTATTTCCGTTAATATTTGGTTATTATTATTAACTTTGATTGCTGCAATCACTATTCAAATTGTTACAAATTATATTAATGATTTATATGATTTTTTAAAAGGTGCAGATACTAATCGCGTAGGGCCAGTTCGCATGCTACAATCAGGCAAAATTTCTGAAGCACAGATGAAAAGAGCAATTTTTATATTGTTTATATTGGGAATTCTTTTTGGTATTCCGTTGGCAATCAAGGGAGGCTGGATTATTGTTATTATTGGGCTGTCTTCTTTTTTGTTTGCCTATTTATATACTGCGGGACCCTTTGCCCTTGCTTATAATGGCCTTGGTGATGCTTTCGTTTTTATTTATTTTGGCTTAGTTGCTGTTTCTGGATCTTATTATTTGCAAACAGAACAAGTTAGCGTGAGCTGTATTTATTTAGGAATTTCAATAGGATGTAAAAATGTTTTATTGTTGCTTATTAACAATATCAGGGATTATAAGTCAGATTTAAATTGTTCTAAAAACACTCTAATTGTAAAGCATGGACTGTTTTTTGGAAAAGCATATGCCATAACAGTGCTTGTAATATCATATATTTCTATGTTTTTTTTATCAAGTAGTATTTCTAATAATGCTATTTTTTATATTACCCTGGTCTCGGTTCCCCTGTCTGTTAACATTATAATTAATGTTTTGTATAGAGAGCCTAAACATTTAAACCCAGTACTTGGTAAGGTTGTGTGTTTGTTGATTTTAGACTGTATATTGCTATACGTTGGTCGGTTGTTATGAAGATTGTTCAAATATATTATGAGCAATATAAAATTCCTCTGATTGAGAATTTCAAAAACTCTCAAAACCAATATAATAGTCAAAAAGGTTTGGTTTTTCATATTAAAACAACAAAAAACACAGGGCTGGGGGAGGCTGTATTGTTAGAGGGGTTTACTAATAATACGTTTCAAGAAATGATATGGGCTGCAGAATCTTTTATTAGGGCAGTTGATTACAATGAAGAATATACATTTAATGAGTTACTTGTAATGGCAGAGATTCATTGCAGCGCAGTGCCCTCTGTTCATTTTGCCATTGATACAGCACTATATGATATTCAGGCACAACACGACAATATTTCTTTATCAAAGCTTTGCAATAAAGAAGCACTATCTAGAGTAGAATTTAGTCAAGCTCTTATAAGCAGGAAGAGCACTATCAATAACGATGTTGTTAAATTAAAAATTGGTGTTCATCGCATTGATGATGATATTAGTTTTTTAAATCAAATATCACGAAAACATCCCTCCCTTAAAATTAGGCTTGATGCGAACCAACAATTTTCTGTTAAAGAATTTGAGAGTTTATATAATAATATTTCTCATTTAAAAATCGACTTTTTTGAAGAACCAATAAAAAATCCGAATATAAAAACAATAGAATATATTAAAAACAAATATCCCGGCTTGAGATATGCTGTTGACGAAAGTCTTTATCAAAAAACCAACTATGATGATTGGATTCAAAGGGGTTTAATTGATACGGTGGTTGTAAGGCCAAGTGTTCTAGGGGGTTTTTGTAAGTTTTTAAAAATGATTAAACTTTATAATGAAAAAGTACAGTTTTTAATTTCTTCTTCACTTGAAAACAGCGTTGGAAACATGGCGGTCATTCACTTGGCATCCACAATAGAAAAACAAGAAAAACACGGTATTAATATATATAATTTTTTTAATGAATTTATTAAACCGCCGCTATACACAAAAAATCACATTGACTTACAAAGCTTAACAGGGCTGGGCTTCAAAAATGATTAAAGATATATTAGGCCAGCGTATTATCCATGATTCAGACAAGCCCTTTATAACACACGAGGATCAAAAAATTTCATATCTAAGGTTTCATCATATGGTTAATGGCCTATATCACACTTTAAATACAAAGGCAAATCAATATGTTGGCTTGCAAATTAATAATAAGCTAAAACTGTTAATAGCAATTATTGCTTTAAATCGAAAAAAATCAATTCCCGTGGTTTATCCTGACTACCCCAATATTGATGAACATATCAAGGCAATTAAAATTCCCGTCTTAATTAAAGACTTTGCAATAACAGAAGATTGCAATGATATAAACACAGAATATAGTTATTGTGAAGATGATACGCAGATGGTTATGTTTACATCTGGTAGTTCTGGGTTGCCAAAACCATGTGAATTAACATATCAAAACTTTTATGAAAGCTCAAAAATGTGGAATCAAATTATTGAGTTTAAAAATAGCGATGTGTATTTAAATCATATGCCACTAGTTCATGTCAGCGGAATGTGCATTATATTTAGGGCTCTTTATTATAATTTTGAAGTAATTTTAGATGATTTTAGTGTTGACAATTATACGAAATATCATCATAAAGTAAACATAGTGTCCATGGTTCCCGCAATGTTAAATAAAATTTTGGATCAATCAAGAAATATCAGTTTTATGAGCAAGAAAGCAATTATTGTTGGGGGCAATAATATTGATAGGGGTTTATTAAAAACAGTAAAGGCTAAAAAAATACCAGCATATATTTCTTACGGCTTAACAGAATCATGCTCTGGTATCGCAGGGGCGTGGATTGATGAATACTGTGAAGACAGATTGTACAATGCGCATCCTCAAGTAAAATTCAATTTACTAGATGGAATGTTAAATATATCATCTCCTACAATAATAAAAAAATATTTAAATTCAATTAAATTGTTTCGCAATCAATTTACCACCTCTGATCAGGTGAAAATTTTTAATAAAAATAAATTTCTATTTATCGGCAGGTCTGATAATGTTATTATATCTGGAGGAGAGAATATAGCAATAAAATATGTAGAAAAAATTTTCATGCAATTTAAGAAAATTAGTTTTTGTTCGGTGGAAATTGTAGAGGACAAACACTGGGGCCAGGTAATGCATGCCACCATAGAGTCAAACAACGCTTTGGATTTGGCCAAGTTTAAGGAAGAGCTTAAAGACTACTTGCCAAATCACATGATTCCTAAAAAAATTAGTTTAAAATGATTTTATTGTTAGATAACTACGATTCGTTTACTTTTAATTTAAAACAGTATGTTGGGAAATTTAACAGAGATATTCGGGTCATTAAAAATGATGAGCTAACACTAGAGGAAATAAAAAAACTTAGCTTGTCTCATGTTATTGTTTCGCCTGGGCCTGGAAATCAATTTAATACTGGAGTAACCATTGAGTTAATAAATGAATTTCAGGGGAAAACACCGATACTGGGTATTTGTTTGGGGCATCAAACAATAGGACATTGTTTCGGTGCAAAAATAGTAAAAAGCAAAACAATTATGCATGGAAAAACTTCTTCTATAATCCATAATAAAAAATCAATTATTTTTAAAAACATACCAGAAAAATTTAGAGCAACAAGATATCATTCTTTGGTAATTGATAGTAACTATAAAAACACAGACATGACCATTACTTCGTGGAGCGATGATGGAGAAATTATGAGCATAGAACACAAAAAGTTGCCAATATATGGCATACAGTATCATCCTGAAGCAATTTTAACCGAATACGGAGAACAATTAATAGAAAACTTCTTAAAGATAGTTGTATAATACAATGATTTTAAAGGGAACAATTACAATAGATGGAGATAAGTCGATTTCACATAGAATATTGATTTTTGCTGCGCTGGCTAATTCAAAATCAACAATATATAATTTGTCTTTATGCGATGATGTTAAAAGGACTATAGGCATTTTAAGAAATTGTAATATTAAAATTAAAATAGGCCGGTCCAGCACAAATGTTTACCCTTCGATTATAAAGCAGAGGGTTAAAAAGTTTTATTGCGGTAATTCAGGTACAACTGCAAGGTTTATGCTTGGTTTTTTACCGAGCGTGGGTGTTGGGGGAACTGTTTATGGAGACAAGTCTTTATCAAAAAGACCAATGAAAAGGTTAATTGATCCATTGTTAAGCATGAACATTAAGTTTAAAAACATAAAAAACAATCTTCCAATTCAATTTGAAAAATCTAATGTTCAATCTATAAAATTTGTTTTAAATCATCCAAGTGCACAAATTAAGTCTGCATTAATTTTTGCTGCGCTTTCATCAGAGAACCAGTCTACTATTAGGGATCCTTTTAAAACAAGAAATCACACAGAAAATATCATTAAGTATTTGGGTGGAGAGTCTGAAAAATATAAAAAGTTTATTATTGATGGATTTAACTATACTGTTCCAGGAGACATTTCAAGTGCTTCCTTTATTGTGGCTGCCGCTTTATTAATCCCAGGATCGAATATAAATATAAAGAATGTATTGTTTAATCAAAGAAGAGTAGGGCTTATAAGCATTCTAGGTAAAATGGGTGCTAAAATTAAAATTTCTAATATTAGAATGATTCAGTTTGAAAAGGTAGCAGATATTAATGTAAAATATTCAAAGCTATTGCGTAGTGTTATTTTAAGCAAGCAAGATGTAATTAATATGATTGATGAAATACCAGTTTTTGCATTAATTGCTTGTTATGCTAGTGGTTCAACATTATTGAATCACGCGCTAGAGCTAAGATATAAAGAAAGTGATAGAATTAAGGCAATTGTCTATAATTTAAAAAAATGTGGAGCTAAAATAAGCGAATTGCCAGATGGTTTTGTTGTTAAAAAATCAAAACTCTTGTATAGTACAAGAATAAAAAACTTCAACGATCATCGTATCGCTATGATGTGTGAGGTTTTATGTTTTATAAGTACTGGGCGCTTTAATAATGTTGAAAATAAAATTATTAATACTTCATTCCCTGATTTTTATAAACAAATAAGTAAATTATATGAAGAAATTTAAAGTTATAGGAAAACCAATATCACAGAGTAAAAGCCCAAAAATTTTTAATTTTATTTTTAAATATTTAAAGATAAAAGCTATATATAAATCGAAAGAAATCTCTAATATTAATGATTTCAAAAATTTTATAGGTAGATGCAAGCATGATGGTGTTGCTGGATGTAACATCACCATGCCCTACAAGCAGAAATTACATTCAATTATTGATGGCCAAGATAAAATTGCCAAATTAACAAAATCAATTAATTGTATTAAAATAGATAAAAAGAACATTATTGGATATAACAATGATTACTATGGATTTAAGCAATTAATTTCTATTAACAAGGTTGATATTAAAAAAACAAACAACATTGTTTTAGGTTCTGGTGGAAGTGCGCGTACTGTTATTTTATATCTAATTCAAAACAATGCAAAAAACATTATAATATTATCTAGAAATAAAGACACCGCTCTTGAGATTATCAAAGATTTTAAATCATTAGGAAAAAAAACAACTATTAGTCTATTTTGTGAGCACATAGGATATGAAAATTATAATTTGATTAATTGCACGCCAATTGGCTTAAAAAAAGATACAGAAAAAAACATTTTATCTCAAATAACACGCATTCATTTTAATGTTATTATTGATATAAATTACATATATGAAAGTGATTTTTCAGATTTGTCATATAAAAAAATTATTACAGGTGAAGATATGTTTATTTTTCAAGCACTTAAATCACTAGATATATGGTTTGAATCAAAAATTTCAGATAAATTAGACTATAAAAAAATAAAAGAATTAATATGTTAAGCAAAATAAATTTTTTAACAGCAGGAGAATCTCACGGAAAAGGCTTAATGGGTATAATTGATGGTATTCCCTCAGGATTAAGCCTTGAAACGAAATATATAAATTTTCATTTAATGCGTAGGCAAAAAGGTTTCGGAAGAGGCGGAAGAATGAAAATTGAAAAGGATCAAGTGGAAATTTATACAGGGATACGATATGGTGAAACTCTTGGTTCACCAATAGGATTTCTTATTAAAAATATTGATTATAAAAATTGGACCGAAATTATGTCTGTAGAAAAAAAGGCTATTCAGGCTGATAAAATAACATTGCCTCGTCCTGGTCATGCAGACCTTGCTGGTGTTATGAAGTATCAATTTAATGATATACGCAATGTGATTGAGAGATCCTCTGCCCGTGAAACTACAATGAGAGTGGCCCTAGGTTCAATATGCAGAAAGTTATTAGAAGAATTAAATATTCATATCGCAAGCTATGTAACTAAAATTCATAATATTGAAGATGATAAAAATTATAATATTCCAATTAATGAAATGAATAAGGTTGCAGATTTGTCACCGCTAAGAACGCTTAATAAGAACATTGAAAAAAAAATGGTTAATATAATCAAAAAAGCACAGGAAACTGGTGATACAGTTGGGGGAAAATTTATGATTGTTGTTTCAGGTGTTCCTTATGGACTCGGTAGCTATACATCATGGAATAAAAAATTAAATGCAAAATTATCTGAATCAATTTCTTCAATTAATGCCATTAAAAGCGTTGCGTTTGGAATAAATAATTCGAGCGCCTTATTTGGAAGTCAGTTACATGATGAAATAGAATATTATGATAATCATTTTCAAAGAACAAACAACAATTCTGGGGGAATAGAGGGTGGGATGAGCAATGGTCAAAATATTTTAATTAGTGCCGAGATGAAACCATTATCAACACTAACTAAGCCTTTGAAATCAATTGATATTCAAACAAAAGAAAAAAAATTAGCTCATAAAGAGCGAACAGACTCGTGCGCAGTGCCAGCCGCATCTATTGTTGCGGAAAGCATGACATGTATTACGATTTTAGATACGATTTTAGATAAGTTTGGAGGAGATAGCGTTAAGGATTTAAAAACACACTATAAGTCAGCTCAATTTTAAAATAAATGAATAGTCATATTTTTATTATAGGAATGATGGGGGCTGGAAAATCAACCATAGCCCCATTATTATCGAATAAATTAAAAACTCCATATATTGATATAGATAAAGATTTAGTGGAAATTTTAAATTGTGATATAGTAGATTTTTTGAAACAGTATCCAGAAAAAAAATTTCGAATTTTAGAATCTAGATATTTTTTAGAACATATTAAAAACTCCCCAGCTATTTATTCGACAGGTGGAGGAATTGTATTAGATAAAGAAAATAGAAACGCATTAAAAAAAACAGGAATTACTATTTTTTTAAAAGCTTCTATACAAACGCTATATGATAGGATTAAGAGAGATATTAATAATCGTCCATTATTTAAAAATAAAACGATGTTAGAACATCTATTAAATCAAAGGAATTCGTATTATGTAGATTGCGCAGATTTGGTTATTGATACAGATAATCAAACACCACAAAAAATTGTTAGTCAAATAATCAATCATTTAAATCATGATAATTAATCAAATTAATAACCAGATAAGATTCATAGATTATATTGAAACCTATAAGAAAAAATATGATAAAATTTTTTTATTAACACAAAAATCAATTATTCAGCATTATCCATTCATGGAAAGGCTCGATATTAATATTTTAATTTGTCGTGAAAAAGAAGCATGTAAATCAATAGAGGAATATGAAACGATTATTAAAAAATTAGCAACTAAGCATTGTAATAAAAAATCTTTAATAATGGGCATGGGCGGTGGTGCTATTACTGATTTATCTGGCTTTGTAGCTTCTTCATATATGAGAGGTATTAAACATGTATTAATACCCACAACATTACTAGGAATGGTTGATGCAAGCATTGGTGGAAAAACTGCGTTAAATGTTAATAATGTTCGGAATTTAATAGGCTGCTTTTATAACCCAACTGAAGTTCTGCTTTATTTTGATTTTTTACAAACCCTGAATCAAAAAGAAATGTGTAATGGATACGCAGAAATTATTAAATACGCATTAATTCTTGATTATAAACTATTTGAGTTATTAGAAACAAACATTGCACTATTAATAAAATCTGTCAATATTGAAACATTAAAACCAATTATTCAAATATGCATACAACATAAATTAAACGTAGTTAAGGACGATCAATTTGATGATAACTATCGGATGATTTTAAATTTTGGCCATACAGTAGGGCATGCTCTTGAGAGTTATTATAATTACAAGCTATCTCATGGCCAAGCTATAATCTATGGCATGGAAATTTCATCATATTTATCATTTAAAGAAGGTTTATTAAATAATAATCAATATAATCGAATTGAATCTCTAATAAGACAATTTAATTTGCCTAAATTAAAAAATATTAATATCAAAAAAATTAAAGATTTGATCAATAATGATAAAAAAAACATCCATAATAAATTAAATTATATTATGTTAACTAACATAGGAGAAGCAAAGATTGCTAAGAATTATTCTAAAGAAAAAATTCTAGATGCTTTACAAATATTATGAATATTTTAGTAATTAATGGACCTAATTTAAACTTACTTGGCATGAGAGAGATTCATATATATGGAAAGGAATCTTTAGATGAAATCATGGCATGGCTTGAAAGTTCTGTGGATGGACTTAATCACCATTTTAAGTTTTATCAATCCAACTCTGAGGGTGAGCTAATTAATATTATGCAAGATGAAAGACAATGGGCTAGTGGAATTTTACTGAATGCTGGAGCTCTATCACACTATTCTTATGCTATTGCCGACACTATTAAAGCAATTCAAATACCAACGATTGAGATTCATATGTCGGATATAAATAAAAGGGAAAGTTTTAGAAAAAAATCGGTAATCAAAAATGTTTGTAAAAAATCAATTATTGGATATGGTAAACATAGCTATTTAAAAGGATTGCAATATTTGAATCAAATAATTTAATTAATAATAGACAATTTATTTTTCAATATTTCAATTTTAACAGGCGTACCACCTTTTGCATCACCATCTACATTTAAAACTTCGTTATGATTCGGTATTAGACTAATAGTTTGCGCATTAATATAATCAACAAACGGAGACTGGATATGTTTTCCTGAAAAAATTTGTGCAAACAATTTGATTAATTGAAAAAAAGAGATTTGAGATTTTACGCTGACTATATCTATCAGTCCATCATTAAATTTTGCTTTTGGTGCCGCCTTCATACCTTTCCCTGTATGAATAGTATTACAAATTAAAATAAAAAGATAGTTATCATTATAGATTTTATTATCATTAACAATAAACTTAATGTTTTTCCCTCGTGCTGTTAAAATATAAAATAAACTAGCAACATTATAACGCACACTTTTTAAAAACCTCATTTTTTCTGCTAATATTAAAATATCGGTTACAAGACCCCAGCCTACAATATTAAATGAATAAAGAATTTTATTATTATAAGTTAATTTCATTATATCTAACGTATCTGAATTGTTTTTAATGATTTTATCTATTGCGTAGTTTTCATCCACCGCATTTAAATCATGCATAAATGAATTTCCCGTACCACCAGGTAAAAATCCTATTCGTGGTATAAATTTTTCTTGATTTTTTAATACCCCGTTAATGACTTCATTAAAAGTACCATCTCCACCGCAAATAATAAGGTCTTTATATTCCGCTAAGGATTTGTTTTGACAAAATTGTTTTGCGTGATTTTTATATTCTGTTTTCAATAAAAAATAATCTACATTATTTAATTTATAATAATTCAATAATTTAGATATCATTGATTTTTTTGATTTAGTACCACTGATTGGATTATATATAATTAAAACTTTTTTATTCATCTAGCAAAAGTTCCATAACACCATTCTTTGTATTTAATTCAATTCGAGTTAACACTTGTTGGCTATTGATATTTTTGACAATGAGTAACATTTGTTTTTTATTTTCTTTTTGAGTTTTTACTGAAATGACAAAGTATGAACCAAGAGACTCACTATCATACTCTTCTTGAATATTAACAATCACGGGTTTAATTTTTTCACGATCATAAATATTTATTAAATATTGATCATTTGATTTTAAGGTTTTATTTTTAAGAAAATAAATTAGACTTAGGATTGAATATATTTTTTGCCCATCAAATTTAATTACTTCTTTATTATATGAAATGATTTTATCATGATAATTAATAGCAGAATATGATTTTTCCGTTTTATTGCCCTCTTTCATATCTCTTGTTAAATCATATATAAAATATTCCTTAGAATCTACTATCATTGCTACCTTGGTTCTTAATTTATAAAAAATATCAACAATTTTATTCGATTTTACTGATAATGAAACTTCTTTAAAATCAGTAGAGTCATTGCTTAATATTGATTCCTTAAACACTGCGCGTCCAGCAATAATATTATTGTATTTTAGCTTATAATTAAGCGTTTCATTGCATAGAACCATATTAGCCAATACTATGAATAAAAAATATTTCATAAATTTAATTCCTTGACAATTTTATTACTAGCCCCCGATTGTGATTTGATAAATGGGGGGATTTTTTTTATAATATTTTGGTATTTTTTTCCATTATCTAATAATTGTATGAATTTTATTAAACTAGATTGATTATTAATATTAATTGATAATTTGTTTTGACTCATATAGTTTGCTTCATCTAACATTTCATAATTCGGCCCAAAACTAACTAAACAATTATATACGGCTGGCTCAATAACAGAATGAACCCCCCTAGTAAAACCACCCCCAACATATGCTAGGCTATTCACTTTATATAGGTCTGCTAAAATACCCACAACATCAACAAGAACCACGTTAAATTTTGGATTGATATTAGAATATAAACTAACATTAAAATTCATTTTTTGTAATTTTATTCTCAAGCTTTTAATGTACCTATTATCAATTTCATGAGGGACTAAAAAAATTGATATTGATTTTTGTATTAAATCTTCATCGCCACGGGGGAATGATTTAGAAAGAGCTGATAAAATTATTTTCTGATCTATTTGGTCATAACTACCAAATATAATGTTTTTTGTTTTGTGATATTTAGCAGGCAATAAGGGTTTGATATTTTGTTCTTTTCTTTCAAGAATTCGATCAAACCTAGAATCTCCAGTGATTATAATATTAGGATTAAGCATTATGATATTTTGTTGAATTCTTTCAGAGGGTACAAAAAGATAGTCGATATAAGGGAAAATAAATTTTGACAATGATTTTATAATAGGTTTTAGCCAAATTGAGTTTTTATGAATATTTGCATTAATATAATAAATAGGAATTTTTAATAGTTTACAAACGAGAATATGATTGGGCCAGATATCATGTCTTGTAATAATATATTTATAGGGTTTTAATTCTTTAAAAAAATAATATGATTTCCAAATAAAATCATATGGATGATAGCAGCTCTCATCAAACAATTCATTTTGTTTTTGTTTTTCGTAAATTGTTGGTGAAGTAAATGTTTGTAAAACATAATATTGATTACGATTTATTTTTTTTAAAATTGGCTTTAGCTGTTCAAACTCGCCTGCAGATGCAGCATGAAAAATTAATAGTTTTTTTTTGCGGTCAATCTTGTGTATTAAATTTTGAAATATATATTTTTCATTTTTTAAATGTTTAAATAATTTTTTATTAAAAAATTTATAAATATGTATGCATACAAATAACAGTGGTGAAATTATTAGATATAAAAAATAAATTACCACTATATCATGTTTTGGGCTTTTAAAATTATATCAGCCAATTCTCGAAAGGCTCCTTCACCGCCCCCTGTTTTAGTAACTATATCAGGAGTAAATGAATTTAATATTGGTGATTGAGATGGCATTGCAGATAAACCAACTTCTTTGAGAACTGCTAAATCATTTAAATCATCACCAATGTATGCAATATTTTCTATTTGAAGATTATATTTTGCTAATAAATATTTTATTCTCGATAATTTATCTTTTTCATTATAATATACTTCGTTAATTTTTAATTTTGCTGCTCGCGATTTCAAAATTTCAATATTTTCCCATTCACTAGTAATCATAACCACAATAAAATTGTTTTTTAATAATATAGATGTTGCCATTCCATCATAAGTGGAAAATGCTTTCATGAAAACCCCATCCGCATTATAATACATTTTTGCATCTGTCCAAACCCCATCAATATCCGTTGCAACTAGTTTAATTTTTTTTGCTTTATCTTGAATTTTTTTATTCATTAAATAGTCCTTCAATTAAATTTAAATCATCCAGTGTATCAATTTGGAAACTTCGTAAATATGGCATAACAACAACATTTTTTTTACCACTATACCTCAATTTTGAATTTAATAAATCAGCTTTTTTCGTAATATAAAATGCACCATTTTCTATATATTCTTCATTGACCTCTTGCCTCATGGGTCTATTATTTACATCCCAACTAATAGGCTTCATGTCTAATGACCATCTTGGCAACCAATGTTGTTTATAAACACTAAAAACAGAATTGCAGTCGTTATCATTTAACAATAATTCAATTCCTTTGTTGATATCTTCTGCTTTTAATAGTGGTGATGTCGGTTGAATAAACACCAATATATCAAAATCAATTTGCTTTGCAAAATGCAATAAAGCTTCTTCGCTTTTAGAAAAATCTCCAGAAATTACCTTGGGTCGATCTATAACATTAGCATTCAGTTTTTCTGATATGTTTTTTATTTTTTGGCAGTCTGTTGAGACCCATGTTGAATGAACATTGGATTTTTGTGATGCCTGAATTGTATATGATATTAAGGGTTTCCCATTTAAATCTATAATATTTTTACTTGGAATGCCCTTACTTCCACCCCTAGCTAAAATCAAGGAAACAATTTTCATTTTCTTAGTTTTTTTCTTATTTCAATCTCATTTTCAGTTACTTTTTTCTTTCCATCACCTAAGGCTAAATTTAATTCCTTAATACCCCTTACCAATTTAATTAATCCTTGAGGTTCTACTGAGCACATTTGATCTGTACCCCACATAGTGCGATCTAACGTAATATGTCTTTCTATAATGGAAGCACCCATGCAAATCGAAGCAATAGTTGTTGTGAGTCCAAACTCATGTCCGCTATAACCAACTTTGCATTGATAGCGCTCTTGCAATGTATTAATACACTTTAAATTTAAATCTTCTATTGGTGCGGGATACGATGAATTACAATGTAATATGGAATATTGACAATTACTATTTGCATCTTTAATTGTTTGTACCGCTTGATCAACTTCTTCTAATGTACTCATGCCGGTTGATATGATTAATTTCTTATTACTTTTAGCAGACTCTTTGATTAATTCTAAATCTGTAAGAAGAGCAGAGGGAATTTTAATAAATGGAATATCATATTCATTTAAGAAATTTAAACTATCAATATCCCATGGTGAGGCAGACCAATCAATTCCTTTTGATTTGCAATATAAATTAATTTCATCATAGTCTGACTTATCAAATTCAACTTTATATTTATAATCTAAGTAAGACATACGGCCCCATGGTGTATCTCTCATAATTTGTTTCTGGTGTTCAGGTACACAAACATCAGGGTTTCTTTTTTGAAATTTGACCACATCACAACCAGCAACTTTAGCAATGTCAATTAATTGTTTTGCTATTTCTAAAGAACCATTATGATTAATACCAATTTCAGCGATAATGTAAATTTCATTATTTAAACTCATATTTCCCTCATTTATTGTATGCAATATTGATGATTAAGTTCCTACATATTGTATAATGTTATAAAATAAATCTATATTTAGTTATAATTTAAGTGATATGAAGCTAGATAAAAAATAATATGCGTATATTAAATAATATAAATATAATTTATTCTGATATTAAAAATACATACCAAAACCAATATCATCAATGTATTAAAATATTAAATGGATTTCTTATTATCCTAAGCATACGATTTCTAATTATTGGTCTTAATAATCTATTTGTAAACAGCCAAACATCATTACAATATATAATATTTTATTTAGCAACTTCATTATTAATGATCGGGCTTGAGGTTGGAATGATTAAACTGCTTTTTAATTTGATTGATCAAAAAATTAAATCAGCGTCTGAAATATTTAATTATTTTTATATGTTGAAAAAATATTTTTTAGGTCTAATGCTTTTTTATTGTATTATAGGTATTGCATTATTACCAGGATTAGTTTATATAATTATAAAAAGTGATTATGAGATTTTCCAAATCATACAAAACAGCATAGATGATATATATTTTCAACAATTAATATCATCTTACTTTAATCAATATGATTTTTTCATTATAGCTTTATTGTTATTTATTCCCACAATCTATGTCTTAATACGGCTTTGCTTTTGGAATTATTGTCTAATCGACTCTAATATATCAGGTTGGTATGCTATTTTGAAAAGCTTTCAAATTACTAAAAATAAAGAATTAGAAATCATTGTCTATTTTTTTATTTTTTTAATATTGAATTTAATTGGCATTTTAACAATTTTTGGAATGCTTTTTACAATTCCTACGACATATTTATTTTTTGCGAAATATTATAGATTGTTAAATCACGATTTTAAATAATCATTAAATATTTGATACGTTTCTTTTAATAATTCATCGACATTTTTTTTATTTGAAGAGATAGGCTTGCCAATGGTGATATCAATTTCACCTGGTTTAATATACCATCTATTTTTAGGTTTAATATTAAAGAGACCTCGAGTAATCACGGGAATAATTCGAGCTTTCGTGTTAATAGCAAGATGAAACCCACCTTTTTTAAATGAATTTAATTCGCCTGTTAGTGTTCGTGTGCCCTCTGGCAAGATAACAATATGATACCCAGATTTTAATACTTTCTCTGCTTGCTGTATTCCCTTAATAGAATTTTCTAAATTTGATCGATCAATACTGACAACTTTAAGTTTTTTTAAAAAGGTTCTATAGATTGGAATAGTAAAATTTTTTGCAGCCGCTACCGCACTAAATTTTCCTTTTAAAGCAATGGGAATAGCAAAAACATCTAAGAAGCTTTGATGGTTAGCCATAATAACAAAGCTTTCTCCATCAGGAATTTCTCCTTTAACATTAACTTTGCAACCAAATACCCAAATCATGACCTTGCACCATGGTATGACTATCAAATAAATGAACTTGGTATATATAATAGATATTAATAATAAAATTGGTCCGATAATAAAAAATGTTAGCAGAGCCCTTAAATAGATAAATATACTTTGTATTTTAATCATTCTTGATAATATCAAATAATTTTAAAGTTGCTTTTGGAAACGCATACTTTTTAATTTCATTGAAATTTATCCATTTAATACTATCTGATGCTAGTGGTTTTGGTGTGCCTGATTTTATTTTACATTGAAAACCGCGCATATTAATTTTAAAATGCGAGTATTGATGTTTAATGGTACCAATGGTTTTAATGATTTTGATTTTTATGGCTAACTCTTCTTCAATTTCTCTGTTTAAGCAGTCTATAAAATTTTCATTTTTCATTAGCTTGCCACCAGGTAATTCCCAGAGGCCGCCTAGTAATCCATTTTTTTTTCTTTTACTAATTAAAATATGATTGTTTTTTATAATGAGACCAACTGATACATCAAAGGCCGGTATTTTTTTTGTTTTAGTTTTAATAGAGAATTTATCGATTAGCTGATTATTAAAAGCAATACAAAACTTCTTAACAGGACAATCAGTGCACTTTGGTTTTTTTGGTTTACATATTTCACGCCCAAGATCCATCAATGATTGGTTAATAATTGAGGGGCTTTGATTGGTCATTAAATCCGCAACATGTTCTTTAGATTTTTTGATAATATTTTTTAAATCATTAACCCCATATAATCGTGCAATAACACGCTTTAAATTTCCATCAATTGCTGGATAGGGCTTGTTATATGCTATAGACATAATTGCTGATGCGGTATAATCACCAATACCTTTTAATTCAATTAATTCTTCGTATTGTTTTGGGAAAAAACCATTATGCTGATTCATGATTGATTGTGCACCAGCTAATATATTGTGGGCTCGTTGATAATATCCTAATCCCTCCCAAGATTTTAACAAATCATCAATGTCTGCAATAGCCACACTGTTTACCGTTGGAAATTTTTTCATCCATGCTAGAAAGTATGGAGTTGCGGTTAATACTTGAGTTTGTTGGAGCATAATTTCAGATATCCAAATACTATAAGGGGTATTATTTTTTCTCCAAGGAAAATTATAGTTTTGTGTTTTATACCACCTAGCAAGATCAATGCCAATTTTATCCATTATATTCTAAGTCAAATTGCCAGTTAATTTTCTTTAAAACATTAATTATGCTATGAATTTCTTTTAAATCTAAATGAGAATAAATTTTTTTAAAATTATTATTAATATCGCTGTTTAATTGTTTATATAAACTTTCCCCTTTTGGAGTAAGCTGTACAATGAAAATTCTGACATCTTCTTGTGATTTGTTTTTTAATATTAAACCATTTTTTAATAAATGATTTAGGTTTCTTGATAAGGTGCTCATATCTAGAGCTAGTTTTTTTGATAAATTGGTTTGACTGATACCATCAAATGGAATGGTTAATAAACATAATGCCTGTGATTGAGTGAGGTTGTAAGCAGATAGAGAGCTTTTAAAGCATCTTAAATAATTTTTAAAAAATTCATTTGATTGCTCCACCAAATTCATAGTTGTATAATACAACTAATATTTATAAAAAACACTTATTTTTTATGGAGCAGTTTAAATGGAAGATATAGTATTAATATATATAAAAAATAAACAAACTCTAATATAATTAAATATATCGGCCAATCACCAATCAGAAGTGGGTTGTTGACGTTTGGCGGTGAGCAAACAAACATATAATTTGCGCTTAAGAAGTAATTAATGATTCCAACAGGAATAATAGCAAGGTTCATAAATATAAAAGCATTCAATACGCCGCGTAAATTGAAACGCTTATTATAAGCAAAAATTAGCCATAAAACGTTTAATATTATTATTGAATGTTGCCAATTTAATGCAAACGAGCCGATCATATTATTGATTCCTGTTAAATCAACAGTGATCATAGCTTGTAATGCACCACCAAAACCTAAAACATATGCACAATCAAAAATAAATTGTTCAAATTTAATATTATATTTTTTTTCTGATACAGACATAATGATTCCAATGATTGAAAAGTAATACCCTATACTACAAAATTGTAGTGGAAGGTCTGTAGATAACGAAATCACATATAGCTCATCTAAAAAGATTCTATTCGTATAATCCATAATTTCTTGAAGAATTGAAAAGCCAATTAATCCATATGAAATTTTTGTAATTGTTTTTTGATTTTTTAATTTATAGCCAATAAAAGAAAAAACAATCCACACGCCGATCATAATAAATGTTAGTAAATTATGGAAATAGTATAATAATTCAGTTGATAATGGTTTCATGAAATACGTTTAAAGTTTAAATTTCTAGCGTAATTATAAAATTAACATTTCTTTAGTTGATTGATTCATTGGCAAACATTTGTCTTGCTTAATTAAGCAATCATCTTCGATACGCACTCCACCCCAGTTTTCTAAATATATTCCGGGTTCAATGGTAACAACATAGTTTTCTAATAATGGATTTTTATTTAAGTGACTTAGACGAGGATAAGTGTGCACCTCTAACCCAATACCATGACCGGTGGAATGAATAAACTTATCTCCATAACCAGCTTTTTCAATGATATCTCTGCAGGCTTTATCTACAGCCTCTCCAGTAACACCTGCTTTTGCTGTTTTAATTCCTGATAATTGCGACTCAAGTACAATATCATAAATTTCTTTATGTTTTGATGATGCCTTGCCTATTACAACGGTTCTTGTCATATCTGCATGATACCCATTATACAGTGCACCAAAATCCATTACCACGAAATCACCTGTTTCAAACTTTTTGTCTGTGGGTCGGGCATGAGGAAGAGCACCAAGAAAACCGCTGCCAATAATTGATTCATAGCTATCTCCTTCAGCGCCATTCATTTTAAATAAATAAGATATTTTTGCTGCTATTTCTTTTTCGATAGCACCTTCTTTAAGATCAGGAATTATTTGCAAGAACACTTCATCGGTAATATCAATAGCAGTTTGCAAGGATTCAATTTCTAGGCTATCTTTAACAGCTGCAATTTTTTCTATAATACCACTAAATGGTTGCCAATTTATATAATGTAGTGTTTTGTTTAACTGATTAAATAAACCAACAGACATATAATCTGATTCAAAACCAATTTTACTATCATTATTGATTAGTTTTTTTGAATGAATTGCTTGATAATGTGTTGAACCAGTAATATGTATATCACAATTTTTGACTTGGTTTTTACTTTGCTCAATATATCTTCCATCAGTAAAAAAATAGTGTTTATTATCTAATATTAATAGTGAGCCTGCAGATCCAGTAAAACCAGTTAGATATCTAATATTTGTAAGATTTGTAATGTATGCACCATCTAAATTGTGTTCAGAAATTTTTTGTTTGAACAAGTCTACTCTTTTATTAAAAGACATAATAATTAACTCCTTTTATTAATTTTGTTCAGTAAATCAGGTTTATTTTTTTTGATAAACTGCATATTTTTTTTATGTAAACTCATAATGTTTAACACCTCTAGAGCATGGTAATATTTTTTTTGTGTATATAATAAATTATACATGGTTTTAGTGGCTAATTTATCATCTATGTTAACAGAAGTTGATTTTTTTTCAATGTTAGCTATAGGCTTTGTTGCTTGATTATTTTTTTTAGGTAATAAATATTTTTTTTTATATTGTTTAACTTTTTTATGTTCTGGTAATAGGTTATTTAATTTTTCAACATATTGTTTAATTGTGCTCGTACTTCTATTTAATTTAATCGAAATATCAATTAATAAAAATAATCCTTCTACGTTAAGAGAATCTTTAGCAATTGCCTTTAGTTTTTTCTCTGCTTCTTTGAATTTATTTTCTTTAATTAAGACCTTACTTAAGATGAATTTTCCATGCATATTATTTACGCTATGTTTTAAACCTATTTCACATACTTTTAAAGCACGATCCAATTGATTATCTTGTAAATAATATTCTGCCAATATAGGGAAGACTGGACTACTAAAATCATTTGCAAATATTGTTTCTAATTCTTTCAGAAGCACAATTAATCTTTATTTTTATTAAACCATGAAACGATGTATTCCAATGAATCTTTAACAGGTGTCCCCGGACCAAAGAGCTGACCAACACCTATTTTTTTTAATTCATCCATATCATTTTGAGGAATAATGCCACCGCCTGTTAATAAAATATCATTAATTCCTTCTTTATTTAACAATTCTAATATTTTAGGAAAGATTGTCATGTGTGCACCACTCAAAACAGATATAGCAATAACATCAACATCTTCTTGTATGGCAGCACTGACAATCATAGAAGGGGTTTGTCTTAATCCTAAATAAATAACCTCCATTCCTGCATCACGATAAGCACGAGCTAAAATTTTAATACCCCGATCATGACCATCTAAGCCAGGTTTTGCCATTAAAATGCGAATAGGCCTATTCATTAGAATCAATCCATAGCGTTACCGGGCCATTATTAGTTAAATTAATTGTCATATTTGCTCCAAATTTACCTGTTGCTAAATTAATATTATATTTTTTTAATTCATCAATAAATAATTGATATAATATTTTTGCTTTTTTTGGTTTTTCAGCATTAATAAAGCTAGGGCGATTACCTTTTTTACAATTACCATAAAGCGTAAATTGGCTAACCAGCATAAGAGAGTATTTTTTATCTAGTATAGACAGGTTCATCAATCCCTTATTGTCATTAAAGATTCTTAGTTGAACAATTTTACGTGTAAGATATTGAATATCTTGCAATCCATCACCGGTTTGGATACCTAAAAAAACCAATAGTCCCTTATCAATAGAGCTGAAATGATTATTATTAATAAGAACAGATGCTTGACTAACTCTTTGTAATAAAATACGCATTAACTTGATAACCAAACATTATAGGGTCCGAAAATTGTTTTTAATTCTACTAATGATTCACTTGATATAGAAAATTTTATTTTATTGATTAAAACTTTTTGATGATTACCTTTTAGAGATTTGAGGTGTACTATTAAACTATAATCACCTAAATATTTTTTTGATAATTTTTCGATTTTATTAATAATTTGCTTATTATTATTATTATAATCAATCGCAATATTAATATTTTGAGTTAACAAACTTTTTAATTCTTTATTAATAATAAATAATTTATTTACAATAATTCTAGAAATTCTTTCATTTTCATTTTGATTAAAATTTTTACCAATTATATATAATAGTTGATCTTTTTTTATTATTTCATCATACTTTAAAAAGGTTTCATTAAAAGCATAGAGCTGTAATGTCTCAGTTAAGGTGTCTAATGATATAAGCGACCATTTATTACCATTTTTATCAAAACGATAAACAATATCGGAAACGATACCAGCTGTTGATATATAGGGCTGTTTTAAAAATTTTTTATTCATTATTTCTTCTAAATCATCAGAATATTTTAAAAGAGGATTATCAGATAAATAAAATCCTAATAATTCTTTTTCATACTTTAAACATTCATCCTTACTCCAGGGGTCTTTCTGAACTAAATCAGGTGTAGTGATAGCTAAGTCAGTTGATGAAAACAGGGTAGATTGATGTATGTTTTCTGTTTTATTATATTTATTAATAAAATCTACAATGATATCTAGGGAGTTAAACATTTCTGACCGATGTTCATACAATTGATCGCATGCACCAGATAGAATTAAACTTTCTAAAACTTTTTTGTTAATTGAGGGTTTAATTTTGGCTACATCAAAAATAGATTTAAATTGACCATTTTTTATTCTAAAATCAACTAGCACATCTGAAGCTTTTTTCCCAATATTTTTTATTGCAGACAATCCATATTGGATAGTATTATCATCAATAATACTAAAATCAGTATTTGATAGATTAACATTGGGGGTATTAATATTAATATTCATTCTTTTACATTCTAAAATTAATTTCACAACTCGATCTGTATCATTAATATCAGATGAAATATTAGCTGTTAAAAATTCAATGGGATAATAGGTTTTTAACCACGCTGTGTGGTATGCAATCATTGCATATGCTGCTGAATGACTTTTTACAAAGCCATATTCTGCGAATTTTTCTAATAATTCAAAAATTTCAACAGCTTGCTTTTTATTAATATTATTTTTTTCTGCACCCTCAACAAATTTCAATTTATATGATGCCATTAAATTTTTCTTTTTCTTACCCATTGCTCGCCTAACTATATCTGCTTCACCTAAACTAAAACCACCGACCTCAGAACAAATTTGCATCACTTGTTCTTGATAAACAATAATACCGTATGTTTCTTTTAATATGTGTTTTAAACTAGAATGGATATAGGTTGTTTCAGAATTGCCATGTTTTCTTGCAATATATTCAGGAATATTGGACATGGGCCCTGGACGATAGAGAGCATTCATTACAATTAAATCTTCAAAACACGTTGGCTTTAAATTTAATAAATTTTCTCTCATCCCATCAGATTCAAATTGAAAAATTCCAATGGTAACGCCTGGTTGAAAAATTGTTTCATATACAATGGGGTCATTGCAATCAATGGAGTTAATATCAATTGCTTTATTATGTCTAGTTTTAATTAAATCTGTAGTTTTTTTTATAACTGTTAAATTTCTTAGCCCTAAAAAATCCATTTTGAGTAAACCTAATTCTTCTAGAGCATTCATATCTGCTTGTGTTGTGATTTCTTGATTTGAAGGATTTTGAAATAAAGAGACATAATCTTGCAATGGACCTGGAGCTATGACAACACCAGCAGCATGTGTTGAAGCATGACGATGGCATCCCTCTAATATTTTTGAATATTCAATTAATTCTTCATAGACTTTGCTTTTCGAAGATACTTCTTTCAGTTCAGCATTTTGTTTTAATGCCTTTTCTAATGTTATTTTAGGTTCATTGGGAATTAATTTTGCAATTTTATCAACTTCAGCATAACTAATACCTAAAACTCTCCCTACATCTCTGACAACTGATTTTGCTTTCATTGTTCCAAAAGTAATTATTTGTGCAACCGAGTCATATCCATATTTTTCTTTAATATATTTAATAACACTTTCGCGACCCTCAATACAAAAATCAATATCAATATCAGGCATTGTTACTCTTTCTGGATTTAAAAATCTTTCAAATAGCAAATTATATTTTAAAGGGTCAATATTAGTAATGCCAGTGCAATATGCAACAATTGATCCTGCTGCAGAACCTCTGCCAGGACCAACTGGAATATTATTTTTAATCGCATAATTAACAAAGTCCTGAGTAATTAAAAAATAACCAGCATAACCCATTTTTTTAATTACAGATAATTCATATTGCAATCTTTCTTTTATAGTTTTTGATATATTTTTATATTTTTTCTTTAAACCCTCAATACATAGTTTCTCTAAATATTTATCTGGGTTTGTTTCTTCATCTGGCAGTGGATAAGCTGGTAAATGATAATTACCAAGAGGAATTTCAACATCGCATTGTTCAGCTACAGCCAAGGTGTTTTCTAAGGCTTCTGGTACATCTTTAAAAATTTCATACATTTCATCTGTTGATTTAATATAAAATTGATTGGGTTCATATTTTAATCTATTTATATCGTCTCTATCTTTGCCAGTTCCAAGGCAAAACAAAACATCATGTGCATTAGAATGTTCTTCAAGACAATAATGACAATCATTTGTTGCAATCAGAGGGATATTTAATTCTTTTGATAATTTTTTTAATATTTTATGAGATGCTTTTTCTTCTGCAAGATTATGATTTTGTAATTCTATATAAAATCTTTTATTAAAAATTTTTTGATATGATAAAGCAGCATTTTTTGCTTCTTCGTAATTTCCTGATGCTGCATATGAAGTAACTTCACCAGCTAGACAAGCCGAGGTAGCGATTAAGCCTTCATTAAATTCTTTTAATAAATCTTTGTCAATTCTTGGACGATAATAAAATCCATTTAAATAACCAATTGATGTTAAGGCTAATAAATTTTTATATCCCGTCTGGTTCATTGCTAATAAAACTAAATGATAATAATTTTTACGCTTCCCTGTATCGAGCGTTACCAATTGCCTATCGGTGTGTTTATTAACAGCCACATACATTTCACACCCAATTATAGGCTTAATGCCCGCCTTAATTGCTGACTTATAAAATGGTATCATAGAAAATAAATTACCATGCTCTGTAATCGCGATACTATCCATTTTAAGATCTGCAACACGATTACACATTGTTTCTACGGTTTGCGCAGCATCTAAGAGAGAATAATCAGAATGATTATGAAGATGTATAAAATCAGACATAAATATTTGAATCTTTAGTTAACACGATAATTAATAATCCTCCTAGACATAAATATTTTAATAAATCACTTAAATATTTATAGGTCGTTTTATTGGGAAATTTACTAAGTAAAAATACTGAATATAATAATGGAATCTCAATTATTATTATTAATAATAATAAAAAACTAATATTTACTTGAAATACAAAATAAGGTATCAAGCATATCAACATTAAACAGAAGCAATAAATAATAATAATTTTATTCATTATTGATTTGCCAAAATAAATGGGAGCAGTACAATAATTATTAGACAAATCACCTTCATAGTCATGCATATCCTTAATCATTTCACGTAAAAAATTAAATGCGGTGCATAATATAAAAGGCAAAACAAGGATATGATTAGTCTGATTCATAACTATTTCACTAAAAAAAAATATACTTCCCAGTAACATGGATGTTACAAAATTACCAATTAAGGGGATTTTTTTTAAATAAATATTATATATGATTGATAGTGGTAAAATTATGATTAATAAAAATTGCAATGCGTAGTAATTAATTTGAGTGATTAGCATGAATAGTAATGCTAATAACGCAGATATTATATAAAAAATATGTTTAGTTGATAAATCCTTTGTCACTAGTGGTCTATCTGGATGATTTATTTGATCTGATTTTATATCTAAAAAATCATTCATTATATATATTATAGCCATAACTATCATAACAATTAACATGCTATAAGCTGTTAATAGATTTATTGAATAATCTAATAGATATCCTGATATGATTACTGCCAATGATCCTAAAATTAAATTATGAATTCTTAATATTTGAAAAATACCTTTATACATCATGTTGTACTTCCAATATTCTATAGTTACCATTTAAGTCTTTATGCCAAGACAATTTAAAATTATTATTTTGAAAAATATTATTGATTGTTTCTTTTGTATTTTCTAAGCCAATTTCAATTAACAAAACACCCCCTATATTTAAAATAGTATTTAATTGTGAAAATATTGCATTATAAAATTTAAATCCATCAGAAAAATCTGTTAATGCAATCGCTGGCTCATAGTTTTTTATTTCTTTTGGGAGATTATCAAAATCAACCTTATTTATATAAGGAGGATTAGATACGATTAAATCATATTTTTTTTTAAATTTATATTTAAAAAAATCTCTTTGGTAAAAATTGATATTTTTAATTTTATGTATTGATTTGTTTGTCTTGGCTACAGATAGTGCATTTTTTGATATATCAATAGCATCCACTTCATTTGCAATATTTTTGAGTAATAACGTGATCGATAAATTGCCAGAACCAGTGCCAATATCAAGACATTGATTAAAAATACGATCTTTTTTCAGTGCGACATCTATAATTAATTCAGTTTCTGGCCTAGGTATTAATGTATTTGAATCCACATAGAAGTCATATCCATAAAAATCACATTTATTTAAAATATATTGAAAAGGCTTTCCTGAACTGCGTTCATAAATAAAATTAATAAATTGTTCTTTTTCTATTTGTGTAAGATTGATTTCAGAATTTAATTTAATATCTGATATTGCAAATTGAAATTGGTCTAATAAAAACCACTCTATCTCTTTTTTTGCATTTATAATATTGTGATTTAATAAATATTTTTGAGCTAATACAATAATATCCTTTAATTTTAATGTATTAATTTCAAATAGTTTGTTTTTCATTCACTATTTTCAGATAATTGAATTTTTTGATCTTCAATTTTTAATTTATTAATGATTTCTAATAAATTCCCATTTAATATTTCTTCAAGTTTATATAAGGTAAGATTAATTCGATGATCTGTTATTCGACCCTGTGGATAGTTGTAGGTCCTTATTTTCGCACTTCTGTCACCTGTAGAAACCATTTTTTTTCTTTCCTGTGAACGCTCTTTATTAAGCTTCTCAATTTCTAAATCAAGCAATCTTGATTTTAATACTTTTAATGCTTTGTCTTTATTTTTATGCTGTGAGGATTCATCTTGACAAGTCACAACTAAGCCAGTAGGTAGATGTGTAATTCTGATTGCAGATTCTGTTTTATTAACATGTTGTCCCCCAGACCCTGATGCACGATAGGTATCAATTTTTAAATCTTTATCAACAATATTAATATCAGCATCTTCTGCTTCAGGTAACACTGCAACAGTTGCAGCGCTTGTATGAATTCTGCCGCTAGATTCAGTATCAGGAATACGCTGAACTCTATGTACACCGGATTCATATTTTAAATCTGCATACACAGAAATTCCTTTAATAGATACAATTACCTCTTTTATACCACCACCTTCATTATCATTTAATGAAATAATTTCATGTTGCCATTTATTATTTTCACAAAATCTAAGATACATTCTAAATAAATTTTCTGCAAATAAAGCCGCTTCAGTTCCTCCGGTACCACTACGAATTTCTAAAATAATATTTTTGTCATCATTTGGATCCTTAGGTAATAAAAATATTTTCAATTCTTTTTCTAAGACTAATAATTCTTCTTTTAAAGGCCCAATTTCATCCTTGATAAGTTCTTTTAATTCTTTATTATTCCCCTTTAGAATTTCTTCATCTTCCTGAAGGTGATTAAATTTTTTAATATAATCATTGACATTAGGAATAATTGGAGAAAGTCTTTTGTGTTCTTTGGCTAAGCTTGAGTATAATTTAATATCAGAAACAATATCTGGTTCACTCATTTTTTTAGATAAATCATTAAATTGTTTTATCAAACTTTGTAGTTTATCAATCATATCATTTACCCAATAGAATCTGCTGTATATTGTTTTCCTTTAAATTGATCTATTTTATCATCAAATGCAACTTTTAATGCATATATTGCAACTTCTAATTGTAAATCATCAGGATTTTTTGTTGTAATATTTTGCAATAATAACCCGGGTTTAGATAAAGATTTAAAAATAAATATATGTTGTTTATTTGATAGAAATTTTAAAACTTCATATCCAATGCCGGCTACTAAAGGCAGACATAATAGGTGCATTATCAATCTAATTGAAAAAGTTAAATTATTAATAAATAATAAAGCTATCGAATCTAATACTGTATATGAAAAAATGGTAACAATCATAATGATAAAAATAAAACTCGTTCCACACCTCGGGTGAAGCGTTGAAAAGGTTTTAGCATTTTCAATATTCAGTTCTTTGCCTGATTCAAAATTATAGACTGTTTTATGTTCAGCACCATGATATTGAAATAATCGCTTAACATCATTTAACTGTGATATTAAGATTAAATATATTAAAAAAATTGTGATTCGAATTATTCCAGAAATAATATTAAAGTAAAAGGGACTATTTGTATTGTCAGGAATTAATAATGAAGAAAAATATAAAGGCAATCCTAAAAAAATTCCAATTGATAAAAGAATAGAAAAGATACTTAATAGTCTATCAAACACAATATTAAAAATAGATTTTTCTTTATTCTTTTTGTTGTTATTCTCTGATTCATAAATATCTGCTGACCAATCGAGCGTTTGATATCCAATTTTCATTGATTCATATAGGTGTACAAAGCCACGCAAAATAAAATATTTTTTCATTTTATTGCGCTCAATAATTGAAATAAAATCAAAACGCCGAGATATAATTTTTCCATTTTTTAATCTTAATGCTGTTGCATATGCGCCAGGGACACGCATCATAACACCCTCAATGACAGCTTGGCCCCCAACAAGAATAGAAGTTTTCATACAAACCATATAAAATGTTTTAATCAATAAATTCATGATAAATTATTTAATAATAATTAATTGAAAATTAAGCAATATAAAAATAGATTGTTACTAACTTTTTTTGTCTGATTGAAAATTATATTTTTTCATATATTTTTCAACACGTCCAGAAGTATCTACTAAATTTTGTTTCCCTGTGAAGTAAGGGTGAGATTTATTTGAAATATCTAATTTATAAAGAGGATACTCTTTACCATCTTCCCATTTAATAGTATCTTTTGTTTCTATTGTTGATCTTGTTAAAAAGGAATAATCACAAGAAACATCTTGGAATACAACATACCTATAATTTTCTGGGTGGATATCTTTTTTCATAAATATTTAAACAATGTCGGATATTTGTAAATCTTGTTTTTTTAGATATTTCATTAAACCAATTTTATCGATAGTTTTTAATGCAGCTACAGACACTTTGATTTTTACGCTTCTTCCTAATTCAGGAACATAAATACTTTTAAGCTGTAAGTTAGGTAACTGTCTTCTCTTAGTCTTGATATTAGACTTAGATACATTATTACCCACTAATGGTCTCTTACCTGATATTGCACAAAATTTTGACATTGTTTCCTTTATATTAATTTCAATTCGTCTAAAACGGTCTGTATATTACTAAATAAATTATTAAATTAAAAGTCTATTTTTTTTAATGTATGACCAATTAAAGATACAGCTTTTAATATTGTTTCATTAGATGTCGCATACGATAGACGTATATGTTCAGGAGCTCCAAAACTATCACCTGCAACTGTAACAACACCAGTTTGATCTAAAATATATAACGATAAATCTGATGATGTTTTAAGAAGTTTTCCTGAGGGAGTTTTTTTATTTAAATAATTTTTAAAATTTGGGAATACATAAAAGGCACCATTTGGCACTTCACACAATACATTAGGAATTTTTTTTAATTCTTTTAAAATCAAATCTCGTCTTGCATGAAAAATTTGTTTCATTTCTTGAACACATTTTTGATCACCAGATAATGCTTCCATTGCCGCAAATTGAGCAATAGAATTTGGGCAGGAAGTGCTTTGTCCCTGAAGTTTGGATATTGCTTTCACGAGATTAATATCCCCTGCCAAATAACCTATACGCCAACCTGTCATTGCATATGTTTTGGAGCAGCTTTGAAAGGTAATAATATTATTTAATTGTGGTGCAAATGTTGCAATACTTTTAAAAGGAATGTCATATGTTAATTGCTCATAACATTCATCAGAAAAAATCCAAATATCTGGTCTTTTTTTAACTATATCTAATAATTGCATTATTGCATCATCACTCCATACTCCACCAGTAGGATTTGATGGTGAATTAATAATAATTCCTTTAGTATTTTGATTAATTTTCTTAATTAAATCATCAAAATCTGGTTCATTTTGTTTGGAGGAATTCGTATTTACAAACACAGGTGTTGCTCCGGTAACAGTTACAAAATCAGGGAAGGAAACCCAATATGGTTTAAAGATGATGACTTCATCATTTTTTTGAAATAATGCTTGGCATGCATTAAATAAAGAATGCTTGCCTCCACAAGAAACAACTATTTGTTTTGGATCAAATATTAAATTATTATCTCTAGATAATTTGGTACTGATTGCTTCTTTAAGTTCTAATGTTCCTCCACCAGGAGTATATTTTGTATGACCATTGTTAATTGCCCAAATAGCAGCATTTTGGATGTGCTTGGGAGTTGAAAAATCAGGCTCTCCAACACTCATATTATAAACTGGCTTATTCGCTCTTTTAAGTTCAGCTGCTTTGCTTGTCATTTCAAGCGTTGCTGATGGCTTGATTCTAGAAATACGATCTGTAAACATTGAAATCAGCTACTCATAGAATCTAAAAATTCTCTATTATGCTTTGTGCGTTTTAGTTTTTCAAGTAAAAATTCCATTGCTTCAACATTTGTCATATCATTAATAATTTTTCTTAATAGCCATATTCTTGATAAATCTTTTTTGCCGAGCAATTTATCTTCTCTACGCGTGCTTGAACGATTAACATTAATTGAAGGATATATACGTTTATCGCTTAAGTCTCTATCTAACATTAACTCTTGATTCCCAGTACCTTTAAATTCTTCAAAAATCACTTCATCCATTCTACTTCCAGTATCAATTAATGCTGTAGAAATAATGGTTAAGCTTCCACCATTTTCAACATTTCTTGCTGCTCCAAAAAATCTTTTTGGTTTATGTAAAGCATTAGAATCTACACCTCCAGATAATATTTTACCACTATGTGGAATTACTGTGTTATACGCTCTTGCCAATCTGGTAATTGAATCTAGCAGAATAACTACATTTTCTCCTGTTTCCACACATCTTTTTGCTTTGGATATAACCATTTCGGCAACTTGAACGTGTCTAGTTGCTGGTTCATCAAATGTTGATGCAACAACTTCTGCTTTTACACTACGTGCCATATCAGTTACTTCTTCTGGTCTTTCGTCAATCAGAAGAATAATTAAATTTATAGATGGATCATTTGAAGATATAGCATTTGCAATTTTTTGTAATAAAATTGTTTTACCTGTCTTTGGTTGTGCAACAATGAGACCCCTTTGTCCTTTTCCTATTGGCGCTAATAAATCAATAGTTCTTGTAGAAATATTTTCAGCATCTGTCTCTAATTTAATGATTTCATCAGGATATAAAGGGGTAAGGTTTTCAAAATGAACTAAGCCTCTAGATTCATGAGGGTTAATTCCATTCACTGTTTCAACTTTTAATAATGCAAAAAACCTTTCATTATCTTTGGGTGGTCTAATTTGCCCTGAAACAAGATTACCTGTTTTTAAATGAAACTTTTTAATTTGAGAATGTGAAACATAGATATCATCTGGACCTGGCAAATAGCTGTAATCTGGAGATCGTAAAAATCCATACCCATCAGATAATACCTCTAGAACACCTTCGCCAAAAATGGTTTCTTTGTTTTTGGCTTTTGTTTGTAAGATAGATTTAATTAAATCTTGTTTTCTTAAACCTGAATAATCTTTAAATCCTAATGAATCACACATTTTATGCAATTCTTTAACTGTCAACTTTTGCAGTTCTCTTGTTCTCATTCAAACCCCTATTTATTAATTATATGAAAAAGATTGATTTTTTTTTAAGTGTGAATTAAGGAATCCCTACTAATATCACTAAGTTAATAACCTTTTATAGTCTAGTGCAAAACAATTTTTAAAAAAACTATTTACTGAAGGTCCTAAAAAATGGCTACCAATAATAACCAAAATATCATTTTTTTCTAATTTTTTAATACTCAATTCCATTGCTTTATTAATTTTGCTTTTTACAATAGTCTTATCTTGACTTGTAAAAATAGCTGCAATTTCTTTTGCTGGCATGCTATCACGAATATTAGTTTCAGAGCATATAATTTGATCAAATTTCTTTTCATATTTTTTTAATATAGTTTTAATTTTTTTATTCCTTTCAAATGCACAGAGTAAATATTTTTTATTAATATTTTTTTTATTAATGTAATTATTAAAGCTATTTATAAAACATTCTAGGCTTGATTGATTATGCGCAACATCAAAAATAATTAACGGATTATCATTCAGAATTTGGAATCGTCCATGCCATACAGTATTTTCAATTCCCATATTAATGTCTTTTATATTCATATTAATAATTTTTTCTTTATTTAAATAATTAACTACATCCTTTGTAAGTGCAGCATTTTGTATTTGATGTGTTCCATATAAGTTTTTCAATGAAACAGTTTCTGATGTTTTATTGTTGAATTTTATTATTAGGTTTTGTTTTTTTGCTTCATGTATTAAATTATTTTTTGCAATTAGAGGTTGATGTGAGGAAAATATAAAATCTGTATTTTTATTTATTGCTTTAGCTTTATCTGCAGAAATTAAAGATAGGGTGTTTCCCAATAAAAAATGGTGGTCCATTGAAATTGGTGTATAAACAATACCTTGATTTTGACATGCAGTTACACTATCAAATTTTCCTCCAAGTCCTGTTTCCAATATGCAAAAATTAACCTGCTGTTTATTAAAATACCAAACAGCAATAACTGTTAACAATTCAAAAAAAGAGGGTTCAATTTTTTTAATATCATTTTGATATTGTACAACAAATTCTTTAATCATATTATCTTGGATTAACTGATTATTAATACGAATTCTTTCATTTAGTTTGACTAAGTGAGGGGAACTAAACAAACCAACCTTATACCCTCCTTGAGCTAAGATATTAGATAATAATGCTGATACCGAACCTTTCCCATTTGTACCAGCAATTTGAATAGAGTAAAGCTTTTTATGTGGATTGTTGCATGCGCTTAATAATTGTTTTGTTCGTTTAAGCCCATATTTGATTTTTTTAGAAGATATACTTAATAAATAATTCGAAATATTCATTTATAGTTTAATAAATTCAATTTTCAATGAATCTTCTTTTAAAAATATGGATGCAAGCTTATTAAATTGAATTGATTTGTCTGTTAAAAAGTATTTTATATATTGCTGATTTTTATTAGATATACGTAGCTTATTGTTATATAAAAATTTCTTAACAAAAATAGCAACTATATTAGCCGAATCAATGATGATAATCTTTTTAGAGATATGCTTTTTGATAGTTTCAATCAATAAAGGGTAATGTGTGCACCCTAAAATGAGTACATCAATTTCTGAGAATTTTTGTTTGTTTAAATATAGTTCACATATGTTTTTGGTGATTTGATGATTAGTTAATCCCTCTTCAATAATAGGAACAAACAGAGGACATGCCTGAGTAGTTATATCTAAATCATTATTTAATCGATTTAATTTTATATCATATGCTTTAGAGTTAATTGTTGCTTGGGTACCAATAATACCAATAGATTTTTTTTTAGTCGTTTTAATCGCATGCTGGATGCAGGGGTCTATAACATTGATAATTGGTATATTAATATATTTTTCTAGCGTTTCAATCGCTAATGCTGATGCGGTATTACACGCAACAATAATTAATTTAACTTTTTTCTTAATTAAAAATTTGCAAATTTGATGAGAATATTTAATAATTGTTTCTTTACTCTTTGCTCCATATGGTAAATGCGCTGTATCTCCAAAATATATAAATGATTCATTAGGTAAAATCATTTTTAATTCTCTTAGTACAGTAAGTCCACCTAAACCGCTATCAAATATTCCTATTGGGTGATTATTGTTTTTCATATTTATTTTTAAAATCTACAACGGCCTCAAATAAACCTTTTGCAATTTCTCTTTTATATTGTGCTTTAGCCAATTGTTTTGCTTCATATTTATTGGTTATAAAGCCGACCTCAACTAGTACATTGGGCATGGTAGCCCCAACTAATACATGAAACCCAGCTTGCTTAACTCCTCTATTAATACTATCTATTCTTTTATCTAAATTGATTTGAATTCTTTCTGCAAGATATTCACTTCCTCTCATTGCTGAGTTTTGTGTCATGCTAGCAACAATTTTTTTTGCATCTGTAAAATCTATATATTGGTGGTTTTGTTCTTCAAGTTTAATTGCTTCATTTTCACGTTTTGCGACTTCGATTGCATCTTTTGTTTTTCCAATTCGCAATAAGAAAGTTTCAAATCCTCTGGCTTTATGGTTAGCTGCATTAGCATGAATACTAATAAAAATATCTCCGCCTGAATTATTAGCAATTTGAGTCCTTTTCCACAATGGAATGAAAACATCTTCATCTCTTGTGTATATTACTTTTAATCCTAGGCTGCGTTCAATCATTTTTCCAAGTTGTTTAGAAATATCTAGAGCAATATCCTTCTCTTGAATATTATTGACACCAATTGCGCCTGGATCTTTCCCTCCATGTCCTGGATCTATAACAATAGTATCAATAATCCATTTTTCTCGTAATTCCTTTATTTTTTTACTATTTTTTGATTGTTCAATTGATAATAAAAGTTCAATATAATTATCAGTTGTACTTAACGAGATATCATCAATTTTTTTATTAATTAAAAATGAAAGTTGTCCTGATTGCTTTTGTTGTATTGAGTTAATTTTTGTAATTGGATACGTTAATGAAGAATTCCTAATTCCGATAGAATCAATTGCACTATTTAAAATTGTAATGTTTAGCCAACCAGATTTATTTATAGAGGTAGCAATATGTTTTTTAGGAAATTTTTTTGTTGTCTTAATTGATAAGACAATTCCATTTGTTTTATTTTGTATGTTAAAACCTTTTACGTTATAAATGTTTGTTAAAACTTTTGCAATATTTTTTTTTGCATCTATTAATTGTACTGGCATATTAATAGATTCAAGAATATGATAAAAGGGCAATAACGGAACATGCAATGAATTATTTTTAAGGATTACATCGTATGTTAAATGATATACTTTATCATCAATTTTACAATATGATGAAAAAGGAGAAAAGTACATTTTTTTATTTTCAAAGATTATTTCTAATTTTTCTTTAGATTGATAATAAGTACTTTGCAAATCATGAGACTTAATAAATTCATTTAATGAAATATAATCGATTTTATTATATTTTATTATTTTTAATGATAATTCACTCTTTGGAATTGATTGTGTGAAAATTATGCTTGTAAAAAAAATAAAGTGAATAAAGTATTTAGAATAATTGTTCAATGGATTAATTGATAGTTTTTGAATCCATAACTTTGAAAACTTTTTCACCGGGTTTAACCATTAAAAATTTTTTTCTAGCCAATTCTTCTATATATAGAGTATCCGTTTTTAATTTATTGATTTCATTTTGAATAGAAATTTGTTGATTTAACAAGGATTGAATTTGTGTTTGGAAATTGTTTTTTTCTTTTTTTACAGCTATGAGTTTTTTAATTCCAAAATCAGTATATAGAAGATATGTTATTCCGCCTATTAGAAGGAATAGCAATATATATGCTCTATTTTTTATTTTTGTTTTATTTTTTTTATTTTTTTTCATATTTAATAAAATTATTCTCAGCATAAACTACATTATTTTTTAATATTCCTTCAATTCTTAATAGTTGATTATATTTTGCTGTCCTATCTGTTCTGCATAATGAACCAGTTTTTATTTGCCCAGCATTTGTTGCAACAGCTAAATCTGATATAAAGGTATCTTCTGTTTCTCCTGAACGATGAGAAATAATAACACCTAAATTATTCTTTTGTGCTAGCTTTATTGCATCAATTGTTTCTGAAACTGTTCCTATTTGATTTAATTTAATTAGTATCGCATTCATCGATTTTTGATTAATTGCTTTTTGTAATAATTTTGTATTAGTTACAGTCAAATCATCTCCAACTATTTGGATAGTATCACCCAAAACCAGATTTAATACATTCCAGTTTTCCCAATCATTTTGATCTAAACCATCTTCAATAGAAACAATGGGATATTTTTTACATAAATCTTTATAATATTCAATCAGTTCCAACGATGAATAATCTTGATTATTTAAATGGTAAGTTTTTTTGTTCTTATTATATAGTTCGCTAGCAGCAACATCTAATGCTAAAACAATTTCATCACCTAGTTTATATCCTGATTGGTCAATAGCTTTAGCAATTAATTGCAGAGCCTCTTCGTTGCTTTCTAGCATAGGTGCAAATCCACCTTCATCTCCAATTGTAGTGCTATAATTAATTTTTTTTAATAATTTTTTAAGTGTATGGAAAATTTCCACTCCTGCTTTTAAAGCAAGAAAATATGATTTAAAACCAACTGGCATAATCATGAACTCTTGAATATCAACATTATTATCTGCATGGCTACCACCATTTAAGATGTTCATCATAGGTGCAGGCATAATAAGTTTTGGACAATTTGATAAATCTTTTTTATAACTATAATTAAATATATACTGAAATAATGTTTGATTTTTTTGACTTGCTGCAGCCCTCATGCAAGCCATGGAAACAGCTAGCATTGCATTTGCCCCAATTTTTGATTTATTATCAGTTCCATCTAATTTAATCATAAGTTCATCAATTTTTTTAGTATCTAAGGGAGAAAGTCCTAATAGTTTTGGTTTTAGGATTGTTTTAATATTATTAATAGCATTATCAACACCTTTTCCATGCCAATTAGATGTTTGCTGATCTCTTAATTCTAGAGCTTCTTTATCTCCGGTTGAGGCACCACTAGGAACACAGGCCATTGCAGATATACCATTATCTAAAATGATTTCAACCTCTATCGTTGGGAAACCCCTAGAATCCAATATCATTCTTGGTAAAATATTTTGTATTTTTGTAGACATAATTATAACTACCTTATTAAAGTTAGATTAGTATTAATTTATACTAATTATAATATTT
>MDSW01088349.1_pt1 | contig 35529 bp, 37 predicted proteins | sample 811171 | NCBI WGS metagenome assembly MDSW01 (sample SAMN05326641, study PRJNA326480) | marine metagenome | isolation source: seawater | place: Atlantic Ocean: North West | collected 2012 | reverse complement strand
AAGTGATCTGGTTGCTTGGATGCAAACAAAAAACCACCTCAGCATGAGGTGGTTTTTTTGTGCCCTCGCTTTTGCTTTCTGCCGTTGTAGCGTCCTAGCAGTGGTGGTGTTGTCGTGCGTCGGAAGCGTTTACTGCTGCGAACCATTGTTGTGCGTCTGTGGAAGACCTATCAACGTTGGTCTCAGTCTGATTGTGTTGACCTCAGCGCAGCGTTTGCTTACTACGCCCTGCAGTCGATTTTTCCACTGCTTTTGATTGCGCTGGCCGTTGCTGCAAAAATTTATGGCAAAGGCAGTGGTGTCGATGAAGTGCTCGGATCAATCAATCCGTTGCTGCCTCCGTCTGTTGTCGATCTCGTTGAAACAACCTTGCTTGGTCTCGTCGCACAGGGTTTTGGTGCTGGTCTTCTCGGTGTTGTTGTGCTTGTTTTGACGGCAAGCAATGCATGTTTGACCTTGCAAAGAGGAGCCGATCGCTTGTGGGACGAAGTCTTGCCACCACCACCACCGCCAGACAATGTCCCAATGCAAGTTATGCAGTTTCTACGCAGTCGCTTGCAGGCTTTTTTGATTGTGTTTTCGGTCGCTGTTTTGATTGTTGTTGAGCAGATTCTTGTGAGTCTTAGTCGCCTGCCAAAGGACTTGATCGATTATTTTGATCAGATTTCCCCCGGCATGATGGGAATTATTCATGATCCTCATGTTTTTGCCGCCGGCTCTCTTTTAGTGTCCGTTCTATGGCTTTCTTTGTTGGCTCTTTTGCTGCAAAAAGTATTGCCGACTCGCCTTATTCCATGGAAGCCACTGATCCCTGGCTCTGTTCTAATTGGTGTTGCGCTGACGCTTCTGAATTTTGCCCTGAGTCTCAGTATTGTTTCGCTTGGCAGTCGTTTTAAGGCGTATGGTGTGATTGGAGGCGTTTTGATGCTGACGCTTTGGGTTTGGTTAATTGGTGTTGTTCTTTATTTTGGTCAGTGTCTAAGTGTTGAGTTGGTGCGAGTTCGATTGATCCGACGAGGCCGTGAGGAGCCAATTCTCGCTCAGCCATGATTTCATAACGAATGGCGAGATAATGGTTATTCAGAGATTTCTTTTCTGGAAGATCTGAAATAGTGTTCTTGTCAGGAATGTCAATGATGAATCGTTCCTCTCTGTTGCTTTGGTCAGCTTTGCTGGCGCTCCTGTTGCTGCCAACTGCCGCAGGGCGAGTTCTGTTGGATGTTGCCGGTGGAGTGATCCTCGTGTTGCTGGCGCTTCCTTTGGTGTTGGCTGGGCTTGGTTGGATCGGCTGGAAGGTCTTGCAGTCCAAGCTGATCACGTGTCAGGCCTGTGGGGCGGCAAGTTTCGGCGGTTCTGACCGCTGTGCTGTTTGTGGAACGCCGTTGAATCCCTCGTCGTCGTCTGGGCCTGGCCCACAGCAGGCAGCATCTTCAATGTCAGAGAGTTCTGCGCCTGCTAGCGAAGTCACGATCGATGTAACAGCTCAGGACGCGGGTTCTGACTCTTGAGACCGAAGCTGTCGCTCGCGAAGGAACAGAAAAAATGGCGCGCCGCAGGCAAACGAAACTGTGAAACACAGAAGCAGAGCAATCCACCATCCTTTGATCTTGGTGGTGACGCCTTCGCTCCAGATCCAGATGCTCACCGCTGTTGCACCGATGAGCAGATCGTTTGCCAATGATCGTGCCGCCGCAGTGGAGGTGGCATCCGAGATGAAGCCGGCTAGATCGAATCCACTGCCACCACTTTTAGCGATGAACTCCAAATTGGCCTGCCATGGAAGCACTGCCCCCAACAGGGCGAGGACTAGATAAATCCAGGGCAAAGGTTTAAGCATCATGATTGGGTTCAAGCGTGTCGGGATCGAGTTCAACCACCTTTTGCTCCAATGTATTTAGAAGGGCTTCGCAGTGGTCGAGATAAATTTCACCTCGACGGTAGTGCTGTTGTAACTCCGCCATGGGAACAGCATCGTTTTGAAGTTCTGAAAGGAGAAGATCAAGAGCGACGAGAGCCTCTTCGTAGCTCAAGTGTTCGGCATCTTGTCGCCATTGTTTGATCTGCTCAGCGAGAGATACCTTGCTCATGACGCTGATGGTGGAGAACTGTGATGCACCCGTTCAACACGGGTTTCCAGGCTGCCGTCACTCAATTGCACTTGGAGGATGTCTCCAGGGCTGACATCTTTCGTTCCGATGAGAGATGTTCCATTGGCATCACTCACCAGCGCCAACCCACGTTTGAGCCAGCGTTCAGGTGAGAGGGCTTGGAGCAGCCGCCGCTTTTGATCTAGAGCCTCGCGTCGTCGCTTCAGATTGATTCGGGGAGATTGCAGTTGAAGCAGCTGGCGTTTGTCGTTCAACTGCTGGCGTTGGCGTTTGATCCACCAGCTTCGGTGATCGCCAAGACGTTGCCTGCGTTGCATCAGCTGACGCACGGCTTCATTGCGATCAGGGAGCAGTGCCACAAGGGCTGCTGTTGGTGTGGCGGCGCGATGGTCTGCCACAAGATCCGCCACGGTTAGATCATCTTCGTGGCCAAGACCTGTCACCAGAGGGATGGGCAATTCAGCGAGTTGTCGGCACAGCTGTTCGTCATCAAACACGGAGAGATCTTCTCGGCTGCCTCCGCCTCTGGCCAGAACAATGGCATCGAGTGACCATTCCTTATGCCGTTGAGCGATTGTCGCGATCACTGAGCGAATGCGATCAGCAACAGCGCCTTGAACCGGAATCGGAATGATCCACAAACGCGTCATCGGCCAGCGTTCCCGGCTCGTCCGCAACATGTCTGCTAAAGCGGAGCTCGGCACGCTCGTCAGAATCGCCACGTTGGCAGGTCGCTGAGGAAGCACACGCCGACGATGGTCTGAAATCAGTCCCTCTGCTGTCAACAGCGTGCGGACCTGCTCGAACTGACGCAGCACTGTTGTCAGGCTGGGCCTGATGTCGAGCACCTGAACATTGAGATTGGCTCGGGCTGTCCAGAAATTGAGTTTGCCCACGACCGTCACGCCATCACCGTCACTGGGCTGAAAGCTCAATTGCTTCAACCGTGACGCCCAGACGACGGCGGAAATGCTGGCGTCACCGTCACTCAGGGTGAGCCAAAGGTGGCCTTTCTTGACCTGGGGCCTGGACACGCTGGCTTCCACCAAAAAACGTGGAGCAAAGCCCCGATCAAGAAGACTGGCAATCGCACTGTTTAATTCGCAGACCGAGTAGGTCGGAATGCGTTCAGCGCTCAAGTCGGCGGTAGGCAAAGCCCCAATAAATGCAGATAACTCCACTGACAGCAGCCAGGGCCAATGCCCAAGGCCTATGCAGTTGGGTGACGGCGATGGTGAAAATCACCAAGGCGCTGCTCAACATCCTGGAGCCATCACGACGGTTGCGAACGAACAGCGGTGCCAAGAATGAGGGTGTGGCTTAATGCCACCACTGTGCAGCATCAACAGCTGTGCAGCATCAACAGCGGGCCACCGCCATAAAAAAACCTGCGGAGGGTCCGCAGGGCGATGGATGCAGGGTGTTCGTCCGAATCAGCCGAGGCCGATCTGAGACAAAATTCCCTGACCAGTGAGCAGTTCGGTTCCAAGACCGATAAAAAAGCCCAACATGGCAAGACGCCCGTTCCAGGTCTCGGCGAAGTTGACGAATCCAAAACGTGCTTGTGCGTTTTCAGACATGGGAGGAAAACCAGGTGGTTGGTTGAAATGTAACAAAGGTTGGAGTTTTGTTGCTTGTGCTTGCGGAATCACGCATATGTGCCTTTTGTAACGGGGTGCCACGCTTAGCGCCTGTGTTTGGTTGCAGCGGTTGGCATCGACTCTTGGGGGGTTTCAGGCCAGGGATGTTTGGGATATCGCCCTCGCATTTCACGCCGTACTTCGGCATAGCTCCCATTCCAAAATCCGGCAAGATCACTGGTCCGTTGCAAAGCACGACCTGCGGGAGATAACAGTTCAAGAGTGACTGGAATCGTTCCGTTCAGCACGGATGGACCTTGGTCGCAACCGAACATCTCCTGAAGTTTCACCGCAAGAATGACCTGGTGATCCTGCTCGTAGCGCAGGGCTGCTGAGCGTCCGCTCGGGATACAGACATGTGTTGGTAGCACCTGGTCGAGTTGTTGGCGTTGATGCCAGTCGAGAGTTCCCCACAGCGCCTCCTGCAGTTGGGCGGGGTCCAGGTCACGCCAACGTAGGCAGCCCTCCAGGAAGGGTCCAAGCCATTCGGGCGCTGTTTCAAGCAATGTTTGGAGATCTCGAGCTGGCCAAGGAGGGCCAAGGTGAAGATGGGCGAGCTCCAGCCGACGACGCAGTTGTTCTGCAGGGGCTGTCCAGGGCAGAGCGTCCAGTGTCCCCCTGTCCTCAAGCACCTTCAGCAGCAGATCTCGACAACGTTCTATGGGTGGTTTGGGTTGGGCTTCATGGCGGATCTGCAGCTGACCCAAGTGCAAAATCCGTTCGGCCCGGATGCGCTGAGCGTCCTCATCCCAGACAACGTTGTTTTGCCAGTGTCCGTCCTCGGATGCGAGGCGTTCCACCACGCTGAGATCCAGGCGGACTGCCAGTTGAATTCGCGTGTCCTTTCCTCCTAGATCGACCCTCGCCACCGCCAATGCTTCGGCGTCAATCAAGGGGTCATGGGGATGTAGAACAGCACCGCGTCCTTGACGGAGCTGGAAGCGCCCGGGTTGACCGGAGCGTTTGAGTGCGAGCCATTCAGGGAAAGCCATCACAATCAGCTCAGCTGATGTCATCGACGTTTCGGTCGTGCTTTCTGGTGGTTTGATGGCGTTGAGCTGTTGTCTCAGTTGTTGGCTTAACTGCCGAAGTGAGGCGAAACGTTTGTCGTTGTGCATCGCTCGCAGGCGAGCATCCAAATCGCAGCCCACGTCCTTGATGGACCAGGGATCGCGCTCGCTGAGCAGCGCTGCTAGATCACATCCCAGGCCAACACAGCCATGGCGTTGGGCCGTGAGCATCAGTAGGCCAAGGCGCGGATGAACGCCCAAGCGGCTGAGCTGCCGACCCGTCGCACTAAGACACCCTTCCTTGGTTAACGCTTTGAGCATGATCAGCTGAGCTCGACCATCGTTGAGTGCTGAAAGTGGTGGAGGCTCCAGCCAGGGGAGATCCTTGCCAAGACCAGCTCCCCAAGCTGCGAGTTCGATAACAACGGGCTGGGGATCGGCAAGTTGCAGCTCAGCAGGGCTAAAGGCTGGCCTGCACTGTTGGTTCGCGGGAGACCAGAGACGGATGCAAGTCCCTGGCCCCTGACGACCGGCACGACCACGGCGCTGCTCAGCGCTGGCGAGGCTGCTGGTAACCGTCTCTAGTCCCTCCATGCCGGTGTTGGGGTCGTATCTGAGTTGGCGACTGAGGCCGCTATCAATCACCAGTCGGACCCCATCGAGAGTGACTGAACTTTCCGAGATGGCGCTGGACAGAATCACTTTGCCGGCATAAGACATGTCACAGCGGCGAAGGGCCGAGCTCTGTTGCTCGAGTGGGAGCTGTCCATGCAGCGGAGCGATCTGCCAATCACGAAGGGATGGCGTTTGCTCCAGAAGCCTTTGGCAGCGGTTGATGTCTGTCAAGCCTGGTAGAAACACCAGCACACCACTGCCTTGAGGCAAGGCCAGGGCAAATTGTTCGATCGCCCGTAAGACCTGTTTGGTCAGCGGCTCGTTGGGACGCGGGGGCTGGTGGAGGGTATCGACGGGGTGGGATCGGCCTGCGCTTTCCAGCACCAGTGCTTCAGGCAGACGGGCTGTGAGGTCGGATAAATCGAGCGTGGCCGACATGAGCATGAGGGGCAGCTCCGGTCTCAGCGCTGCGCGAGCGTCCCGGAGCAGGGTGAGGCCTAATTCAGCATCTCGACGTCGTTCATGGAATTCATCGAACAGCACACAGTCGACACCTTGCAGTTCAGGATCAGCTTGTAAGCGACGCAAAAAAAGCCCATCGGTGAGCACTTCGATTTGAGTGTGTGAAGAACGACGTTTCTCACCACGAACTGAGAAACCGATGCGCTCTCCAAGGGCTTCGCCCAGGGTGTCAGCCAGTCGCGTCGCAGCGGCACGAACTGCCAGCCTGCGAGGTTCAATCATCCAGATTCGGCCTTGGATCGTTGAGCGCTGTTGGCCGGGTGAGAGGGCACCAATTAGGGCAAGCGGCACTCTGGTGGTTTTCCCAGCACCCGGTGGTGCTTGCAGCAGCACCGTGGCACCAGGCTGTAGCTGTTCACAAAGTTGTGGCAGCAGCCGATCGATGGGATAGGCCGTCAAACCTTGGGGATCCTTTAGCGCACAAGATTGAGGACGCCGAGCAGCAACAAACTGCTGATGGCGCCCAATGCAGCGAGCAGGCGAACCAGGGGACCGAGAGAAAGGGACAAGTTGGCCATGAAGATGTTCTTAAAGGCCGGGCTTGTTTTGTTTTAAATCGGTCGCGCTTGGTCGTGCTGTTGTCGTTTGCACGCCTTCACATGGTTCAACGCACGTGACGGGTCCCGTCTACCGGGTGGTAATCCTCTCCCGTGAGCTCCTCGAAAACGATGGCGGGTAGACCGGTCTCGAACATCGTTTGGAGTGCCTCTTTCAAATAAGGATTCCACCCCCCGGTGCTGACTTGTCCGTGGCGCACCGTCCAGTCCCAGGTCCCCTGAAGATCTCGCGGGATCCTGCCTTCACGATCCCTTCGGGCCACAAGGTCCAGGGATTCCACAAGGCCGACTTGGATCGGATCCTTGCCATAGGCAGGCGTCAGGCTGAGTTCCAGCCGCACTGGATCTTCTTTCAGCAGCCTCAGCCGAAACCGTGGCGGCAATTTCAGCCCTTTGATCACCGCAGCAACGATGCGTGTTCTCTGATCCACTCGTGTGACTCCCTCTTCGATTCCGGAACGGTGCCTTGCTTCGGCACCGATTTCATAACTTATTCAGGGCTCGTCCGTCTCCTCTTCTGGTTCGATGACGGGTGCGCCACTGTCATGGTCGTCATCGTCATGGCTGAAACGCACGGTGAGGAGATCTTCTTCGGTGATGCGTCCATCGCGATCGAGTAATTCCGGATGAACGGTCACCAGGCCAGTGCGATCAGCTTCCACTGGCCGGCTGACTTCTGAACTGCCTTTTGCGGCCTCGAACCCTCGACTCATTACGCGGAAGGCTTGCCACAACAGGATGACGAAGGCAGCTCCGTAGAGCAAGGGAAATAGAGAGCTGAGCATGGTTGGCCGGTCCAGTTCCGACTCGACCATCATTGCCAACCGTCGCCGGAGTTGCACCTAGTCACAGGTTTGACGCGCTTTTGTTTGTTTTGATCCCAGCGCCTTACGTAACGTCCAAGCAATCGTTCTTGTATTGGCCTTGATGCGGATCTCCCAGTCTTGGCGTCGGACTGCTCTAGGTGGATGTTTTGTCGCTGGCCTCTTAGTCGTTGGTGTTACGTCCAACTCCTTTGTGAACCCGCTGCGTTCCTCTCGCAGCACTGCTTTGGCTCGGCCTGCTCCTCGATCTTTGGCTCGAGAGTCTTTTGTGGCGTCTGCTGTAGAACGCAGTGGGCCGGCAGTGGTGACGTTAGAAACGGCGCGAACGGTCAAATCGGCAAAGGTCTCGGGGCTTCCACCCGGGTTGATGAGCGACCCAATGTTCCGTTATTTCTTCGGATTGCCTGGAGGTGCAACGCCACAGCCACAGCCACAGTCGCGGGTCCAGCGTGGGCAGGGGAGTGGTGTGCTCTTCGCCTCAGAGGGGCTGTTACTCACCAATGCCCATGTCGTTGAGAATGCCGATCAGTTGACTGTGGGTCTCACAGATGGCCGGCGCGTTTCCGGTCGAGTCATCGGTAAAGACAGTCTTACCGACCTTGCTGTGGTGCGTTTGGACGGTCAAGGGCCTTGGCCGACAGCTCCTTTAGGGAATTCTGATCAACTGCAGGTTGGAGACTGGGCGATTGCTGTGGGGAATCCCTTTGGCTTGGAAAGCACAGTGACGCTTGGCATCATCAGCAATCTGAATCGCAACGTCTCCCAACTGGGAATCTCTGGCAAACGGCTGGATTTGATTCAAACCGATGCTGCAATCAATCCTGGCAACTCTGGTGGCCCGCTACTGAATGCAGATGGCGAAGTCATCGGCATCAATACCTTGGTCCGTTCTGGGCCTGGGGCTGGGCTGGGTTTCGCGATTCCCATCAATCGTGCACGCGCTATCGCCAAGCAATTGGTTGAGAGCGGGAGTGCTCGACATCCCATGGTTGGTATCGGCTTGTCGCGGGTGCCAGCACTCTCCCCAGGCTTGGCTCCCCCCGCTGGTGCTGTGATCCGTTCCGTTCAGCCTGGTGGTCCTGCGCAACGAGCAGGGTTAAACGTGGATGACGTGATCGTGGCGATTAACGGACGTTCTATGGCAGATCCAGGCGAGGTGGTCACTGCGATTGAGCAACAAGGAGTCGGTAAATCTGTGACCATGACTATCCGTCGCGGCGACACAACCCTTGATGTCAGCTTGACGCCGGTCGACATCAAAGATCTGAGTCGCCCTTAAGTGCTCTTATCCCTCAGAGTCCCTTAGCTGTTCAACACAGCGTGTGATGCAAGCCCCATCATCGAGAGAACAGGTCGTAATGCACTGGAAATAAGTCTCCACGGCATCCCAGGTCTGCTCATGCTGCCCTGACCCTGCAAATGAACCAGTTCCGGAACTTCTTTCGGGAGAACTTGACATCGCTTGCTTGTAATGGTTTTGTCAGGCTATGCACACGTAATCGATGGGTAAAGGAAAATGAGTTTTCCTTCCTAAGTGTCTGTGAAGTTTTAAGTGCTTAGAGGTTCGTTCCTCAAGCCACTTTTTTACGGCGGTTTTGCCTTTCCTTCTGTTTGGCGCGATTGGCTTTCCGTTTTGCTTCACGCTCTGCCTCCAGACGACGCTTCTCTTCCGCAGCCCTTTCTTCTTTTTTCTTGTCTAAATAATAATTGTAATCACCGCGATATAGAACTAATTCTCCATCGCGAATTTCAACGATGCGATTGGCAACTCTCGAAATGAAATAGCGGTCGTGTGAGACAAGCAGCGCAGCTCCTTCGTAATCGTGTAGAGCATCTTCCAGCATTTGTTTGGCTGGAATATCGAGATGGTTTGTCGGCTCGTCAAGCACGAGCAGGTTGCAGGGTGTGAGCAGCATCAAAGCCAGTGCCAGCCTTGCTTTCTCGCCTCCGCTCAGCTGTCCTACATCTTGAAACACGGTGTCATTGCTGAAGCAAAAATTGCCCAAGAGTGAGCGCACTTGGGTCTGAGTCCAGTCCGGTACTGCCTCGAACATCGTGTCGATCACAGTTTTGTTCAGATCCAGGGCTTCGGCTTGGTTTTGTTCGAAATAACCGGGAACCACATTGTGTTCGCCAAGCCGAGCGCTGCCGTCATCCGGTGACTCCAGCCCCATGATCAAGCGCAGCAACGTTGACTTCCCGGCGCCATTGGGCCCAACAAAGGCAATTCGGTCGCCCCGCTCGACCTCTAAATCTGCTTCTAAAAACAGAATGGTCTCGCCATAGCAGTGAGTCAGGCTCTCGATCACCGCCACTTGTGCTCCAGAACGGGGGGCCGCAGGGAAGCGGAAGCTGGGGCCGGAGACCGTTTCGATGGGCGCTTCGACCCGTTCGACTTTGTCTAAGAGTTTTTCTCGGCTTTTGGCTTGCGTACTACGGGTGGCGCTAGCGCGGAATCGGTCGATATAGGCCTGCTGGCTTGCGATTTCCTTTTGTTGGCGTTCGAAGGCGGCTTGTGTGGCCTCCTGTTCCAGTTGTTTCTGTTCGAGGTGAGCGGTGTAATTGCCGAGATAACAGCGGGAGATTCCCCGTTCTGTGCTGACGATCTGATTGCAGACCCGGTCCAGGAAGGCTCGGTCGTGGCTGATCACCACAATGGCAGCTGTCTGCTCAAGCAGATAGGTCTCCAGCCACTGGATCGTTTCAACGTCTAGATGATTGGTGGGCTCATCGAGAAGCAGCAGGTCGGGATCCTGCAGCAGAATCTTCCCCAGGGCGATTCGCATTTGCCAGCCGCCGGAGTAATTCCGCACTGGCAACTCTGCAGCTTCCGCTGTGAACCCAATCGTGGGAAGCAGTTTGTCAATTCTGGCGTCGAGTTCATAGCCATGCAGTGCTTCAAAGCGGCTTTGCAGGCGCCCCAAGTCCTGGATCAGAGCATCGAGGTGTTCAGGGTCATCGGTGGCTTGTTGTGAGGCCATGGCCTCTTCAACGTCTTTTTGGCGATTGAGAACCTTGGCGGCTTCTCCAAAGGCTTGGAACAGTTCCTGGCGAACGGTCTTATTCAGATCGACATCAAATTCCTGTTGCAAATACGCGATCCGGGGCTCGCCTTGCCGCACCACCTGTCCACTGGTCGGATCCTCGTGGCCGGCGATCAGACGCAGTTGGGTGGACTTGCCCGCTCCATTGACACCCACCAGTCCAATGCGGTCTCCCTGTTTCACCTCCCAGGTCACATCCTTTAAGACCTCACCGGTCGGGTAAATCTTGCTGACGTGCTCGAGTCGCAGCACCGGGAGGGGGGCATTGGGCACCCATCATCCCTGCTTGGCGATCGATTGTGGTGTCTTGCCGGCAGACTGGTCGTGCGCAGTGTTGTGCTCAGGCCATGCTGAAACTGGAACAGCTGGCTGCGGTTGTGGTGGCAGCGGGTCTGGCGATTGTCAGTTATTGGCTGTTCTTTAGCTGGGCTGGCGGAGGTGGTTATGAGAGACGGGGTCGATTTAGGAATCAAGCTGCGTTAGGCGCACTGTCTGTGGCTGAGCCGATCAGCGACCGCTCCGGCCGCGATCCTTCTTGTTTCCACTCTCTTGATCGTGCACGCTCTATGACGAGGCGGGGTTTGCAAGACGCTGTCTCGTTCGCAAGCGTCAGCAATCCCATCGTTTAAGGACCATTTCCAAAAGGTCCCATCAAAGCCCTCCTCGCGCTTTGACAACCCATTGATTGGTATTGGCATCATCAAGGCTTGCGAGATGGGCCTTAACTTCCTCCGCTGTGACAGGCAGCCCAAGCTCTTGGCCAAGTTGGCAAATGGCCTGCATGGCTCCATTTGGGTCCTGTAATGCTTGGCGGAACAACGCTTGGGTTTGACTCGGATCGCTCTCAATCCGGGCATAAAGAGATGCCGCGTTGCTAGATGCCATCAGTCCGCTCCATTGTTGTTCGAACGCTATTGAGAGATGGCTGTTGACGCAGCTGTTTGTTAATTCAGGCTCTTGTCCTTCGCCTTTGTTAATCCGTTTGAAGGCGTCAAAGACTGAGTGGTTCAAAAAAGGCCTTAGGCGGCTTGTTCGAGATCCTCATCATGCTGGCCGAGAGCTGAAGCATCTTCCATGCTTCTGGCATCCATGCAAAGCACTTTGCGCAACTGGGCGTAGTTGGACGCCTGCGATCGACGACCCTCCTGAACGGCACCATATTCGGCCCGCTGCAGAACATGGTGCAGATGGGTGAGCAGGTAAGTGCTGATAACGGCCGAAACCAACACGTCACTGTTCTCAGAGCTTCTACGTCTACGACGGCTGGTTGGAGTGCGACCACTGCTTTGAGTGCGACCACTGCTTTGAGTGCGACCACTGGGTTGAGCTCGACCAGTGGCAGTCGTGGTCGTTTTTGGGGCGCTGTTTTTCGCTGGGTTGGTTTTGGACGTGCTCTTGATCGCAGCTTTTTTGCTCGAAGAGCTGCTGCTCTCCGACGTTCTGCGCGTTCTCGGCGTGGCGGGTTGAGACATGGGGCACTCCGAGGGAGGACCGGTGACATCAGCATAGTCATGGATACTATCCTTGACCATCTCTGTACACTTTCGGGTAACTGAGCCCACCATGGGAGACGGGCCGTGCCTACCCGACAGACCTCATCCAGCGGGAAACCCAAATCCCCACGGATCCAAGTGGTTCTGCCTGAGGAGTTGTGTGCGCGTCTGACGGCGATGGCCGAAGAGGAATCACGCACCGTCAGCAACATGGCGCGGGTCTTGATTCAGCAAGGCGTTCAGCGCCATGAAGATGGGCGCTCCAGTGCTCAATCCCCTCCCACGCAACAGGAGCGTTTTCGTTCAGCTCTTGAGGCTCAACAGCCACGCCGTTTGCGGGGTGCTCCCCGTCGTTTGCGGTTGTACCGGCCGACTTGACGTTGAAAGACTTGTCGTGAAGAGATTGGAGTGGGGAGTTTGGATTTGGGCTTTATTCATTCATCAGCCCACCCATTGGCTTGGTTTCACGTGGACCCCAAGCACAGCCTCATGTTCAGCACCTGTGATAGCCGGTGCGTTGGCAGGATGGTTTTGATGATGCCACCAGGCCAGTAGGGCAAAAACCAGAGCCTCACGAGCCTCCGCTGGCAGGCCAAGATCATCGCTACTGCTCACTGCTACACCGTGACAACGCTGACGCAGTTGCTTCATCAAGGCAGGATTGCGTCGTCCTCCACCAGCCACAAGCAGTTCCAACGGACGGATCCCGTCCTGTTGTTGAACTTGTTCGAGGTCCTGGGCAATCAAAGCAGCAGTAAAGCCGGTGAGTGTGGCGATGACGTCACAGGGCAAACAATCACCGAGATCCTGGAGCCGTCGCTCTAAATCAGCTGTCCCAAATAGTTCTCGACCCGTTGATTTCGGCGGAATCTTTTGAAAGTAAGGATGTCGCAGCCAAGTTTCGATGCAGTCTTCACGACAGGTGCCGGCTTTCGCCATGGCGCCATCGCGATCGAAGCGATGGCGCCCATCGCTGAAGCGACAGACGGCGAGATCGATCAGGCTGTTGGCTGGCCCACAATCCCAGCCACGGATCGGGGCCTTGCGGTCTGGGCCGCAGCGGGGGGGGATCAGAGTGATGTTGGCGATGCCACCCAGGTTGAGCATTCCTCGCCAGCCTCCGATGCTGCCCAGGAGCGCTGCATCGGCGCGGGGAACGAGGGGTGCACCCTGACCGCCGAGGGCCAGATCGGCAGCACGAAAGTCATGCACCACTGGTCGGGCAAGCAGATGCGCGAGGAGAGGCGCTTGCAGCAGTTGCCAGCTTGCCCCGCGCCGTTTTTGGCTCCTGGGTCGATGCCAGATCGTTTGCCCATGGCATCCAACGAGTTGCGCGGTTCGTTCGGGGTCGCAGCTTGTCGCTGCATCCGCTTGGGCTTCGGTGATCGCTTCCGCTAGATCCAACCACGTTTCAGCCGGGAAGGACTCCGCTTGCCCAGCCGCCACGATTTGTTCTTGTAGCTGAGCGGAGTAGGGGCTGTGTCGATGGCGGATCAAGGACCATTGCGGTCGGTGTGACGAACCGTGGAACTCAGCTAAAACCGCATCGACGCCATCGGCACTGGTGCCGCTCATCAGGCCGAGACAGCGCATCGACTCAGGTTTTGGGGAGTCGTTGGAGATCCTCGATCAACCCCATGACCACCAGCAGGTGCCCCTTCTCCAACACGTGAGAGGCGGGTGGATTCACCGTCAGGCTTCGTTGCGGTCCTGCAGCGAGCACATTCACTCGAAAATTTTTTCGCAGATTGAGATCCCGGAGTGATTGGCCGACAAAGGGTTCTGGAACTTTGATCTCCTCGATGCCGTGGGTTTCATCGAGGGTTAAGCGTTCCATCAGGTTGGGGCGGACTAATTCCAACCCGAGGCGTTCACCTTGCATTCGCGACGGGAAAATCACACGGTCGGCTCCGACACGCTTCAGCATTTTTTCGTGCAGATCACTGGTGGCTCGTGCGATCACCTGTTTGACCCGGGTGCCTTCACTGTCTTTGGCAATCAGGGTGGCGGTAATGCTGGCCTCAATTGGTTCGCTGATGGCCACTACCACGGTGCCCATGTCCAAAACGCCGGCTTCACGAAGCGACTCCTCGTCGGTGCAATCCACAACGCGTGCTTCGATCGAGGGCTCCACTTGTCTGAGCTCTTCCACGGCCCGGGCTGAACGGTCGACAGCCAAGACTTCTGCGCCGTTTTGGAGCAACTCACGGCAGACAGCGATGCCGAAGCGGCCGACCCCAACGATGGCGAAGCCCAGTCGTTCACTGCCCTGAAGCGGGCTCCAGTGCCACCACTCCCTCATGGATTGTCTTGGCGACGATGACGCTTAGACATAGAGGTCTTCGCGGGGATAACCAATCCGATTCTGACGATGAATCTGACTTTGCTCCCGGGTCATGGCCTCCCAAATGGCACTCAAAAGCAGCATGATCCCCAGTCGACCCACGAACATTCCAACGAGTAAGACCGCTTGACCGAAATGTCCCAGTTCTCTGGTGACGCCGAGGTCAAGTCCGACGGTCGCGAAGGCGGAGATGCAAGTGAACAGCATCTCTAAAAAGGTGAAGTCGTCTCTGCCATTCAAGTTGCTGGCAATGCTGAGGAGTAGGGCCATCACCAGTACGAACAGCAGCGATGCCACCGTGATGCCAAGAGCACGCAGCACGACTTTGTCGGAGATCTCTCGGTTGCGGATGATCACGGCGTCTCGCCCCCGCAATGTGGATCGTGTGGCCGCCATGAGGGCAGCAACGGTCGTGGTTTTGATCCCACCACCGGTGCCACCTGGGCTTGCTCCGATGAACATCAAGGTCATCATCAGCAAGGTTCCAGATTCCGTAATTGATTCGATCGAGAGAGATACCGTGTGGAATCCGGCTGTTCGGCTGGTCACCGATTGAAACAGCGCGGTCATCCACCGCTCTGACCAGGGAAGTGTTTTGAAAATCTCCCCTTGGTTCAGCCATTCGGTCAGCACCAGACCAAAGGCGCCGATGGCGACCAGGAGCAGAGTGGTGCGCAACACCAGTCGGGTGTGGAGACTGAGTCTGCGGCGTTTCTGACGGATGAGTTGAGCGGAGAGATCACTCGTGACGCGCCATCCCAACCCACCCATCACGATCAGCAGCATCACCACGGCATTCACCACAAGATTGCTGTGGTATCTCTCCAAACTGTCTGCCCAAAGACCGAAACCAGCGTTGTTGTACGCCGAGATGCTGTGAAACAGTGCGGCCCAGATCCGCTCACTGCGATCCGGGATGTCATCGAAGCCATACCCGTAGAGGATTAAGGCTCCGAGAAGGATCACAAAAGCTGCAGTGAGAGCGATGCCACGGAAGGTGCTCCCTACGCCACCCACTCCGAATTCATCGAGGGTCTGACCGCGGTCCAGGCGTCTCCTCAAGCCGGTTCCCTTGACCACGAATCCTTGCAGAAACGTGGTGATGGCCATCAGCCCAAGTCCTCCCACAAGAATCATCAGGGCGAGCACCAGTTGGCCAGTTCCAGTCAGATCTGTTCCGATGTCGATGATCGAAAGCCCCGTGACCGTGACCGCTGATGTGGCGGTGAAGAGCGCTTCCCAGATCCCCACGCTGCTCGTGGAGCACAGCGGTGTGAGTAGCAGCAGGGTGCCGATCAAGATCACCAGCAAGCCAGTGACCACGGTGAACTGGGGAACCGTCAGCCGGCGATGCCAGCCTTGGCTTCGCTCGAGGGCCTTACGCAGGGGCACGGAGACGGTGCATGGTGTCGAACACCCGTTGCATTTTGATCTCCAGTTTTGATCAGGATGTCCCGTATCGCCACAGAATCAGCCAAGGGACCAGCAAGGTCATCAGCAGGGTCAATCCGAGTCCGTAACGCGTGACATCCAGAAACCGATAGCGACCTGGCCCAAACACCATCAAATTTGTTTGATAGCCAACAGGGGTTAGGAACGATTGGCTCGCTCCAAACAACACGGTGATCAGCATCGCCGTGGGGGGCAGTCCCAAGCTTGAGCCGAGTTGCACAGCCACAGGCGCAAGCAGTGCAACGGAGGCTGCATTGCTCATGACTTGGGTGAGCAGGGTTGTGCCGATGAATAAAACGATGAGCGCTCCATAGGTTGGCCAACCGTTGAGCCATTGCTCTAATCCGGAGGCGAGGGCATCAGCGAGTCCAGTTTTCTGGAGAGCAACGCTGAAACTGGTCAGGGATCCGAGCAGCAAAATCACATCGAGGCGAATGGCTCGTTGCAGCTCTCCCGGACGCAGGCACCCTGAAGCCACCACCGCCACCGTTGCCAGCAGCACAGCAGCGACGAGTGGAACAGGGGTCACCGTCGGCAGGATGAGCATGCTGATGGCGATCGACACCGCCAGCGGTTTGCGCCGCACGGTGGGCAGATCCTCCTCTAAGCGGTCGAGTACTAGCAGGTCATTGCTGGCTTGAAGGCCACGGATGGAGTCCAGAGGCGCCTGAAGCAGCAGAACATCACCCTCTCTCAAGATCACCTGTCCCAATCGCTCTTGCACCGTTTCTTGGCCGCGGCGTAGAGCGAGAACTGTGGCGTTGTGCCGTTGGCGAAACCGCAGTTCCCGCAAACTCGCTCCCGCCAGGGTGGATCCTGCCGGCAGCAACACCTCCACTGTTTTTTGCCCACTGCTGTCGAGGTTGACCCCGTCTTGTTGTGCTTGGGTGGTCAGCTGAATGGTGTGATCTTGCTGGAGCCGCAGCAGGTCCTGGCGCGTGACTCGCAGCAGCAAACGATCACCGGCTTGAAGCGGTCGATCAGCAAGGGGGGGCAGCAATCGTTCCCCACTGCGTTGGAGTTCCAGCACATCAACGTCAAAGCGACGTTGCAAACGGCTGTTGTGCAGGGAGCGGCCGACGAGCTCTGAATCCTCAGGGATGCTGACTTCCGTGCAGTAACCGCTGCGCTCTGGACTGAGGGCGAGATCGTCTCCATCGCTGCCCCGATCGGGTAAGAGGACGCGTGGTGCCAGAACGAGATAGAACGCACCGACGAGCCAGATCGGAATACTGATCAGCGTGAAGCTGAACAATTCCAAAGAGCCATGGCCAAGTTGTTGACTGATATCGCTGACGAGCAGGTTGACCGAACTACCGAGCAGGGTCAGCGTCCCTCCAAGCACTGTGGAAAAGGAGAGGGGCAGCAGCACCCGCGATGGAGAGAGTCCGCGTCGATGGCACCAGTTCTCCACCACCGGCAGCAGCGATGCCACGACTGGGGTATTGGGGACAACTCCCGACACCGGAGCGATGACGAAGGCCATCAATGCAATGAGGCGTCTAGGGGTTCGGATTCGTTCGGAGGCGATGAGTGCTCGTAACCGATCCAGGGCACCGCTTTTGAAGAGTGCAGCAGAGACGGGAAAGAGTCCCAGCAAGGTGATCAGCGCTGGGCTGCCGAAGCCAGCGAGGGCTTCTTGTGGGGCCAGAACGCCCGTTGCCATCAGTAGTCCGACGCTGAGTAAACCTGTTAATTCCGGGGCTAGCGCTCCTGAGATGAACAGCACCACCGCCAGGACCAGCACAGCGAGGCTGATCAGAGCTTGGGGGTCCTGAACCGTGCTGATCAGCTCGGCCATTCCGGCGCGTGCCTAATTGCAGTTGGGCCCGATTCTGCTCCTGGATCAAAAAACTGAGTTCGGAGCCATTGCTGAAGGCCTCTCAGCCCGTCGCCTCGAACGGCAGAGAGAAAGAGGCTGTCGGGTTCGCGTTGTCGGATTGCCTCGATGGCGTCGAGGGTGCAACGGTCAATTTGATTGGCAACAACCTGCCGCAAGGCCACACAACCGAGGGAATCAAGCAGGCGATGCACGGTGTGGAGCTGATCAGACCAATCTGGATCTGCCAGATCGACAATGACAAGTAAAACGTCGGCATCAAGGGTTTCCTCGAGGGTTGCACGAAAGGCTTCCACGAGCGGCTCTGGCAGATCTCGGATGAATCCAACCGTGTCCGTCAGGAGCACGGTGTGGGGCGCGGCATCGGGACGAGGCAGTTCGAGACGTCGTGTGGTGGGATCAAGAGTGGCGAACAGTTTGTTCTCTGCCACCACTTGATCTGCGGCACGACGGTTGCAGAGGGCATTGAGCAGGCTTGATTTACCGGCATTGGTGTACCCCACAAGAGCCACCCGTGGCAGCCCATAGCGTTGCTCTCGCAGGCGACTGCGGTGTTGACGCAACTGCTTGAGATCCCGCAGCAGTCGATCGATGCGTCGAGCAATGGCGCGGCGGTCCTTTTCCAGTTGGGTTTCACCTGGCCCGCGCGTGCCGATCCCACCCCCCTGGCGAGAGAGACTTCGCCCTCGTCCCAATAGTCGGGGCAGTCGGTAGCGCAGCTGGGCGAGCTCGACCTGGAGACGCCCAGCTGCACTGCCAGCGCGTTGGGCAAAGATATCGAGAATCAGTTCGCTTCTGTCCATGACTGGACTGTCAAGCCATCGCTCGAGATTGCGTGCTTGTACGGGAGTCAATTCCCGGTCAGTGATCACCAACGAGGCGCGGTTGCGGCGTATTTCCAGAGCAGCTTCTTGGAGTTTCCCTGTTCCCCAGAGGGTTTGAGGATTGAACTGGCCTGGTCGTTGATGGATGACTGCGACAGGTTTGGCCCCGGCGCTACGAACCAGCCCCTCCAATTCCGCCAGTTCCCGCTCACTGCGAGCCTTGTCACGGGCTGCAAGCGTTAGGAGAAGAACTCGTTCTGAACCATCGTCTGCGGGGCTGAGGTGCAGCGGTTGGCTGGACGTCTCGCTCTCCAGTCGCTGGGTGCAGATCAGGCGTAGGTCCCCTTGTTCGCGCTGATCCCAGCCAATGGAATGGCTGGGATCGGGATACAACAAAATCGCTGAGCGTTGACCATCCGGGTTGGGAGAATCGTTGAAGCGCAGCCAGAGACGCGGGGAAAGATCAAGGGCGACGACAGCATCGCGACGATCGGGTAACAGGCTGTGTAGTCGATAGCAGCAGCTCAGGAGTCGCCAGCCACCAGCTTGCTTGCGCTGGGGGGTTGGTAGATGCTGCAGAAGAGGTTCTGAGCCAGAAAGCGGGCCGACCCAGAGCAAGCGGCATAGTCCACGTCCGTCCAAGACAAGATGCAGGGGCTCTTCGAGATCGTGAGCGATTTGGCAGAGGCGCTCCAGCGTGATCAGGTCAGCAATGGCCGCTTCTGGATGCCGGCGATGGCTGAGTCGTTCCAGTTGACGTTGTTGTCCGGGGCGAAGCCCTCTGGTTCGGCCAGCGAGATGGGCTTGTTTCAACGACCGAGCAGCCAGGCCCCAGCAGAACGCAATCCAAGCGAAAGGCCTGGCAGTCGGGTGAGGTAAGTGGCTCTGCGGATTTGGAAGGCAAGCGGGCCTGCCAACGTCAATCCCATTCCTGTGAGTGTGGCGTCACCAAGTCCGAGACTCAGCATCTCGCCACGATCTTCGAACTGAAACGGCTGGCCTTCAGAACCTTGATGAGCCGCTTGGAGTGAGATGGCCACAGATTGGCCTTGCTGCATGGCCACTTGGGCAGTGCTCGGCCAATCTTCTTGATCACAGCGGGCAGCATCGCCAATCACAAAAACATCGGGGCGGTCGACCAGATTCAACTTGGAATCGATGGCCAGCCTGCCCTTGGAAAGAGTTGGACTTGGATGGATTGCTGGCAGTTGTGGACGGCTGCCAGCTGTCCACAGCAAACCTTGATGCTCGAGTCGACGCTCATCGTTGAACTCAACCTCAGTGGGCTGAACAGCCGTCACGGCCGTTTGCAAATGAACGGTGACACCACGTTGCTCAAGCGCCGCTTCGGCGCGTTCTCGATTGAACGCTGCACTGTTCGGCAGGATTGATTCGCCCATCTCAACGAGATGTAAGCGAGCACGTCCTTCCAGCAGATCCGTCAGTTTGCAGGCCAATTCCACGCCGGTTGGACCTGCTCCAACAATGACGAGAGCGGAATGGTCATTGCGCATCTGCTGCAGTTCACGGATGCGTTGACGTAGTCGATTGACGTCGTTGAATGTTTGAAATCCAAGGGCGTGCTCCCGTACTCCTGGTATCCCAAAATCGTGAGGTTTTGAGCCGCTGGCGATCAGCAGTTGATGCCAGTGGATGGTTTCACCAGATTCGGTTGCGACAGTTTTGGCGTTGGTATCAATTGCGGTCACACGATCCCGCAGCCAATTGATGCCGTAATGGCTCAGCAATTGATCATATTTAGGGGCGACTTCCCAGGCCTGCAGTTCATCACTGAGGAGTTCATAGAGAAGTGGCTGAAACAGGAATCGGTCTTTTGGTTCGATCAGGATCACCGGCCAGCGCGGCTGCTGACGGCTGAGATTTAGGGCTGCGGTGAGACCACCAAAACCTCCACCCACAATCACCACGGCATCCATTGATGTCGGGTGGTCTTGCATCGGTGCAATCTTTGCTTGTTCAACGATAGGCAGGCTGTTGGGGAGAGCGACAGGGGAAGATGGACACATGCGGGAGACGTCGCCGGACATGGGTCGCACAGCGGTTCCAGAACACCAGTCAAGGCAGACGTCGCCTGAGCTCGCGGACGATTTGGATGGTTTGCGTGCAGTTCTCGCGCCGATGACCCCTGCGGAACGCCTCGCTTGGGCGCTCGAGAGTTACGGATCGTCGTTCTCTTTAACCACCAGCTTTGGTATTCAGTCCGCTGTGTTGCTGCATATGCTCAGCCAGATCGATGGCGGTTGCGAGACACCGGTGATTTGGGTGGATACCGGCTATTTACCTGCAGAGACTTATCACTACGCCGAGATGTTGATCGATCGGCTCGGAATTCGTCTCGTTGTGGCTCAGAGCACCTTGTCACCAGCGCGCATGGAAGCCTTGCATGGTCGTCTTTGGGAGACAGAAGTGGTTAGTGATTTGGAGCTATATCACCGCATTCGTAAGGTCGAACCGCTGGAACAAGCTTTTTCTAGCCTGGAGATTTCCTGTTGGGCCAGTGGTGTTCGGCGAAAACAGACCGACCATCGCCGCACCATGACCTGGCTTGATCCCATTCGTGGACGTTTGTCACTTCGACCGGTGCTCGACTGGACCAATAAGGACATCTATTACTACATGCAGGAGCATGAGCTGCCGCAACATCCGTTGTTCGAACAGGGGTATTCCACCGTTGGCGATTGGCACTCCAGTGCACCAGATGGTGCTGAGGGGTCAGGTCGTGAAACGCGTTTTGGCGGTCTGAAACAGGAATGTGGGATTCACCTTCCCCAGTCCAGTGGTGAGGGGATGATGGGAGATGGCATCTGACTTGTGAGTGCAGCAGTGTGCCGTGCTCTGCTCATCGGCAATAGTCGCTGGCACTGGGCAGAGCGCGTCGGCAAGGAATGGCAAATGGATCATGGCCCTCCGGATCCAACTCGTCTTCTTGGCTCACCATTGGTTTGGTCCGCGGTGGGGCCGATTCCTTCAGATCTGCCTTTGCCGAGAGAGCAGCAACGGACGCTCGCCGATGTTCCTTTGGCTGGATGTCCTGATTGGCTTGGTGTGGATCGTGCTTTGGGTGCCACAGCCGCTTGGCAGATGAGCCAGCGGATGGGTCTGGATCTCCACTCAGGTTTGCTGCTTGCCGACGCTGGCACCGTTCTCAGCCTCACGTTGCTGGATGCGCAAGGTCAATTCGCGGGAGGTCAATTGATGCCAGGCCTCCAACTGCAATTGAACGCAATGGCGTCGGGAACGACAGCCCTTCAGCGGCCGGATCAAGGCACGTGTCCCAGCACGATGTTTCCGCGCCGCACTGATGAAGCGATGATGCGAGGTGCGATGCAAGCGATGGTTGGTGCGTTGCGTGAGGCGCAGCGAACTTGCCAATCCTGTCTTTGGATTTGCGGAGGTGACAGCGATTGGCTTGGTCCTGCATTGGCTGAGGGCCAAGCCATGGTGCATGTCGATCCAGATTTAGTGATGAAAGGACTCGTGCAATTAATTGATCCAGTTAGCCCAGGTCAAGATCGCTAAGAACGTCGTCAGCCATCGTGGCTGATTTCACTTTCAAATAGATCCGCTCGATCTTGCCCTCGGGATCAATCACAAAGGTGTGACGCATCATCCCCATGTATTCACGCCCCATGAATTTCTTCAGTCCATAACTGTCGTAGCTGCTTGCGACGGGGCAAGGTTCTTCATCCGTGAGGAGCGTGAAAGGAAGCTCGTGCTTGCTGATGAATTTGGTATGGGAGTTGGCATTGTCCTTACTAATTCCCAGCACACGAATGTCGTGGGCGCTGAAACGGTCCCATCGGTCTCGAAAATTGCAGGCCTCTTTCGTGCAACCAGGGGTGTCGTCTTTGGGATAGAAATAAATGACCACCCGCTGGCCTTTGAGCGCTGAAAGCTGGATGGGTTCGCCGTTCTGATTGGGGAGTTTGAAATCCGGTGCCGGATCGCCGATCTGGAGAGCCACGGAAACACTGCGATGCACGTGGCGGCAGCGTAACGGCCCTCTGGTTCTTGCCGATCAGGCCTTGGGGGGATGGTCCGACTGAGCTCTCGGAGGAGGAAGAACAATGGGCTGCTGCGATGACTGGGCCGCGGCGGGATCAGTTCCGAGCCTCTCGAGCTTGGTTGCGTCACTGTTTGGCCGATCGCTTGGGTGAAGCGCCATCTCGGATTCCGCTCCAGGCACCACCTGGTCAGCCTCCTCGTATGGCGTCTGGATGGGGCTATGTCAGCCTGAGCCATACCCGGGATGCCTTGCTGCTGGCATGGTCTGAACAGCCGATTGGTGTGGATTTGGAGCGAAACGATCGCCATTTTGACGCCGCATCGCTGGCCCAGCGTTTTTATTGCGACCCTGATCGCCGTGCGCTGCAGTCTTTAAGAGGTCAGGTTTTGCGCCGTGAAGTCCTGCGTCAATGGCTGGCCAAGGAAGCGGCAATTAAGTGGCAGGGCGGATCGTTGGCGTCCGATCTGTCGTGTTGGTCCTGCGCTGGAGAAGATCTGACGGCCATCCATCTCTCGCGTCGAGTGCAGGTGCCCATTCATCGCTACATCTGGCAGAACTGGTGGATGGCTGTCGCTGTTCATGGGCACAGGGCAGGACATCACCCAATCCTCTGCCTAATCTGAATCCTCTTCCTGGAATGTGATGGCCAGACGTTCCATAGCAATGCAGGTGAGTCGCCTGATTGCTGTGGTCGCTTTGGTGATGTTGGGGACGGCAGGACTGGTCAAGCCACGACGTTCCATTGGTTTGGATGGAGGCTCAACCTTGTCGATTGCGTCTGCAGCAACGTCACTGACGCGTCACTTAAAGGAGCGTGAGATCACCCTGGATCAACGGCGGGAAGCAGAGTCTCTGCTCGTCCAATTCACGCGAGCTCAGATGACTCGCCATTACTGGGGTTCTTTTGCCACTTCAGCGGTAGAGATCGGTCTGCCAACGTCGGCTCACAACACGATGACCATTCAGCGGGACGATCAATCCACAAAATTATGGATCGTGCCTAGGCGTGGGCTTGAGTCTTATGTCGCGGTCGTGAAACGGCGCAACAATCGTCTCGTGACCAAGCAATGCAAGGGAAACCGGGAACAGGCGCTCAAGCCTTTTTCAGGGGACTGTCCAAACTCATGGACTGCGATTGAGCTGATGCAGTCTGAAAGCTGACCACAACAGCAGTGTGGCCTACGACGAGAGAGGCCCTCTCGAGTTGGCGATTTTTCTTTTGGCAGCTATTTTTTTTAATGACGTCCCTTTTTGTCGTCCGTGTTCACTCGTCTCGCAGCCGGCCTTCTTGCCGGTGCCTCTCTTGCTGCTCTGGCTGCTCCTGCCGAAGCCGGTGCCAAGCGCCCTGTGCGCTGGAACACTGGTGGAGCCGTCTGGACCACGTCTTCTAAGGAGTTCAAAACCTTCTTGAAGACCGGTGAAATCACCGATCGCGCTCTTGAAGCTGGTATCAACGGTTCTGGCTGGACCGCTGATGAAATCCAGGAGGGCATGACCAAGACCTATTCGGTCGACGTGGTTGGTGTGTCCCGCTTCCTGTATTCCAAGGACGGTGTCAAGTTCCTTAAGGATCAGACCCGCTCCTACTTCCCTTACTGGCGCATGAAGAAGACCGCTGTGGTCGCTCTTCGCTCCGCCATCATTCTTGATTCAGCCGACGGCAAGTTGTCTTCCGCTGGAATCATGAATTACCTTCCTGTCGACTTCCGTCTGGCAGACACCTGCAACACCTACGACGGTGTTCAGAACGTTTGTGCTCCTGACAAGTGCGAAGGCGACGCCCAGTGCACCTCCCTGCTGTCTTGGTATGTGTTCCTGCCCGCTTGTGTGCAGGCCAATTCCCAGCTGCCTGCGGCTCCTGTGCGTCAATCAGCTCCTCCTGCACGTCCCCTCTGGTGATCAGGCCCTGAGCCCGATCAAACGTCAATCCCTGGCAGCGCCGGGGATTTTTTTATGGCTTGCTGTAGCGCCCCTTGAGCAGGTCGTGTCGCATCGGCATAGAGATACCGTCTTGGCGGTTGCTTTGTAGTAGTTGGCTTAACCGTTGCAACACGGAGTTGTCTATCCCGCGCATGTGTTGGCGATAGGCCGATCCTTCTGCCAGCCAACGTGCCTGTAGATCCTGGCCTCCGTCGAGAGTCAGCATTTCGTTCCAACTGGATTGTTCGAGGATCCAGCCGTTGTGGCAGAGATGTTCGCTTGGTAAATCCTGCTGAGCTAACCACTGCTGTTCTCGCTCCAGCAATGGCTCAAGACCATAATCTTGAATCGTGTTGTTGTTCCCCAGCATCTGCAGGAGGGCAGTGGCCGGTCCCGCTGTGGGGTGACTGATGAGCAGTCTCAATTCCGTGCCGTCGTGGCAGCGCCGTGTGATGAGGGGCCAAAGGCTTTGCCAGTGTTGTTGATGCAGGTCGGCGGCACCCAATCGCGCTCCGACCCATTCGAAGGTTTGCTCCTCTGGGAGTTGATCCAGCGCGCCGCAGTTGCCATGCAGTAGTTGGGGCCTCTGCTCCGGTTCGAGTAGCTCGATTTGGGCTGCGAGACGCAGGCGATCCTCCTCTGATCCCGCCAGCAGCGTGACGCCTCCTTCGGGAACCGCCTTAAGAGGATCAAGTGCCCAGAGCAGGGAACGCAGCCCGATCAAGAGAACACGGTCATTGCGTTTCCACGTCACATCGCGCCAAAGCCGCTCTCGCAGCTGGTGCAAGCGTTCACCCTCTTGGCCGAGCTGACGCTGAATCCAGCGTTCGAGGGTTGGACTATCCGGGCCACTGCTCAGCAGGAGGGGCTGTTCTGCCGCCAGCTCAGCGGCGGCAGCGAGTTGAGCAGCACGCCGCTCCGCCATGCGTTCTCGTCGTTTGCCTTCCCAGCCGAGCGTGCCGGGCTGCCAGAACACTTCCCCCTGGAGTGTGTTGGGCAAGTATTGCTGCTCAACCCAGTGCTCCGCATAGGCGTGTGGATAGCGGTAGCCCTGGCCATCACCAAAGGCGGCTCCATCGCGATTGGCATCGCGGAGATGGCTTGGGACGTCTTGTCGTTGTGCCGCGCGTACGGTCTTGAGCGCATCAAAGAAACCCAGCACGCTGTTGCTTTTTTCGGTGCTAGCCAGGTAAATCGCCGCTTGGGCTAGGGGGTAAAGGCCTTCCGGTAAGCCGACGCGTTCAAAGGCCGCGGCGCAGGCCTCTACCACCACGATGGCTTGAGGATCCGCTAAGCCGATGTCCTCACCGGCGGCAATCAGCATGCGGCGGAAAATGAAGCGTGGGTTTTCACCCGCTTCCACCATGCGAGCCAGCCAAAAGAGGGCGGCATCGGCATCGGAGCCTCGAAGAGACTTAATAAAAGCGCTGATCGTGTCGTAATGCGCGTCGCCGTGTTTGTCGTACAAAACCGCCCTCTGCTGAATCGACTCTTCGGCAATGGCCAGGTCGATCTGAATCACCCCTTTGGAATCGGGTTCTGAGCTCTCCACAGCCAGCTCAAGGGCATTGAGCAGGCTTCGGGCATCACCGCTGGCCACATCCACGAGATGCTCGGCCGCCTCCGGAGTGATCACGATCGATCGATCACCGAAGCCCCGTTCGCGGTCGTCTAGGGCTCGATGCAGCAGCTGACTGAGATCCTTTGGTTCCAGCGGCACAAGCCGGAACAGACGTGAGCGGCTGACGAGCGCCTTGTTGACCTCGAAATAGGGGTTCTCGGTAGTGGCGCCGATCAGGGTGACCGTGCCGTTCTCGACCCAGGGCAGCAACGCATCCTGTTGAGCGCTGTTGAACCGATGCACCTCGTCAATAAACAGGATGGTCCGCAGCCCATGACGCTCCAGTCGCTGGCGGGCGGCATCCACATCGATGCGTAGATCCTTGACGCCGGCCAGGACGGCATTGAGGCTGCTGAAGTGAGCCCTGGTATGAGAAGCGATGATTCTGGCCAGGGTGGTTTTGCCCACACCTGGTGGGCCGTGGAGAATCAGATTGCCAACTCGGTCGGCCCTGATGGCACGGCGCAACAAACGTCCCTCCGCCAAGATTCCGCTCTGCCCCTCAAACTCCTCCAGAGTTCGCGGGCGCATGCGATCGGCGAGAGGGGCAAGCCTGCGGCGCTGCTGCTCACCGTGAAAGGCGAAGAGGTCCTGGCTCAAAGGGCATGGGTCGATGTTTCAGTTTCAACGACCGGCAACGATCTGGTGTCACATCAACGGGGTGCTGATTGATTTGGTCCGGATCTGATGTTTTTGTTCCGCCTTCTCCAGCTTTCTTGGTTCGTGACGGTCGGCGCTCTCTAAAAACTGCATAATTCCGCCAAAGCCTTTTTGCCGTGCGTCATCCGCAGCGACTTCTTCTCTCCCTCGCCGCTCTGATCACGGTCAGCTCCTGCAAGGGCGCACCACCACAGCAGCCACCTCCGCCGAAGGTTCAGGCGGTTTCGACCATGATGGCCGAGTTCACCGAGGGAGTTGATACCGTCAGCACTCTTGAGGCCAGCCAGCTGGTCGAACTGGCTGCCCAGTCCGGTGGTCGCATCCTTGAACTCAAGATCAGTCAAGGGGACGAGGTGGAGGCTGGTCAGCTTCTGGTGGTTCTTGATCAGGCTCAGCAGCAGGCTCAGCTGGCAGAGGACAAAGCGAATGCGGATTCAGCTAAGGCCAACTACGAGCGTTATCAATATCTCAGCAAAACCGGTGCGGCTTCTCAAAAGGAACTGGATCGCTATCGGACGAAGTACATCGCTGCCACTGAGAAGGTCAAATCAACCGAAGCCACCCTCAGTTACAGCAACCTGCGTTCACCGTCCGCAGGTGTGGTGGCGGATGTGAAGGTCAAGGTTGGGGATGTGATCCAGCAGGGCACTCCCTTCACCAGTCTCGTTCAGAACAACGAACTGGAGGCCCGTGTTGAGGTGCCCGCCGTGTTTTCCAACCGGCTTGAGCTCGGTCAGCCGGTGCTGCTGAGTGCTCCCGGCAGCGACAGTGTGATTGCTACCGGCGAGGTGGGATCCATCGATCCCAGGATCAACAAACAGACCCAGGGCCTGCTGGTGAAAGCCGTGTTCCCGAACACGGACGGCAAGCTGCGGGATGGTCAGCGCCTGCGGACCCGCGTTCAGATCAAGGCCAAGGAGGAACTGGCTGTTCCTTTCGCCGCGGTGACGCAGACCTCCGGACAAAGTTTCGTGTTCCGGCTGGGCAGCTTCGAGGATCTCAAGGCCAATCCCGGCAAGGCTGATCTAACCAAACTCGAGAAAGGCATAGCTGCGGGCAAGATTCCTGCTGAAACCCGATTCGCGCTGCAGACCCCAGTCACGGTTGGAGAGCTCGAGAACCAGCTGTACCCAATCAGCAAGGGTCTCGAGTCGAATCAGATGGTGGTCACCACCAATTTGCTCAATCTCAAACACGGCATGCCTGTCCAGGTTCTGCCGGCCAAGACGAACTGAAGTTGAACGATGTCCGCTTCCAATAATTTCATCACCAGACCGGTTCTCAGCACGGTCTGCAGTCTTCTGATCGTGATCGTTGGTCTCATTGCGATTCCAATTCTTCCGATTGAGAACCTCCCGGATATCGCCCCACCGACCGTCAAGGTTCAGTCCACCTATGTGGGAGCGGATGCCGTTGCGGTCGAGCAGGGTGTCACCTCCGTGCTGGAACAGCAGATCAACGGCGTTGAGGAGATGGATTTCATCACCTCGAACAGCTCATCCGATGGTGTGAGTTCCATCTCCGTGTCGTTCAACAGCGGAACCGATGGAAACATCAATCAGGTGAATGTTCAGAATCGCGTCTCCCTGGCCGAACCGCAGCTGCCTGAAGAGGTGCGCAAATCCGGCGTGACGGTGAACAAGGCCTCCAACTCGATTCTGCTCGTTTACAACTTCGTCAATGAAGATCCGTCTCAAACTGAATATTCGGTGGAAACGATCAGTGGCTATCTCGATAAGAACCTCACCGACAACGTGAAGCGGGTGAAGGGAGTCGGTGATGTCACCTACTTCGGAAACCGCAAGATCGCATTCCGTCTCTGGCTTGACCCCGAGAAACTCACGGCCAACAATCTTTCGGCCACGGATGTGGTCAATCAGCTGAAGAGTCAGAATCGTCTTGTGCCCGCCGGCAAGGTCGGTGGTGCTCCGGCTCCGGAAGGTCAGGAATACACCTTCACCGTGCAGCTGCAGGGTCGACTCACCACAACAAAGGAATTCGAGAACATCGTGCTGCGCACCACCGATGCCGGTGGACTGGTTCGACTGAAGGATGTGGGCCGGGTGGAGCTCGGTGGTGAGACCTACGGCATCGATGCGATGGATCTCCAGGGAACGCCATCGGTGGGCATCGCCATCTACCAGCTCACCGGCAGCAACGCCATCGAGGTGTCTGACGGCGTCAAGGAGGTGCTCGCGGACTTCGAAAAGACCCTGCCGATCGGCCTCGGTATTCAGAAGATCTACGACACCACCGATTTCATCAATCAGTCGATCAAGGGGGTGACCAACTCTTTGCGGGATGCTGTGATCCTGGTGGTGCTGATCCTGTTCCTGTTTCTCCAGAACTGGAAAGCCACCCTGGTGCCCGCCATCGCCATCCCGGTGGCTCTGATTGGAACCTTTGCTCTTGTGCTGGCTTTCGGGTTCTCCCTGAATCAGCTCACCCTGTTTGGCCTGGTGCTGGCCACGGGTCTGGTGGTTGACGACGCCATCACCGTCGTGGAGGACACCTCCGCGAAGAAAGCGGAGGGGATGACCTCAGTGCAGGCGGCGATGGAAACGATGGATGAACTGTTCGGTGCCGTGATCGCCACCTCGCTGGTGAAGATGGCGGTGTTCCTACCGGTGCTGTTCTTCCCCGGAGCCACAGGCACGATCTACAAGCAGTTCGCCGCCACGATCCTCTTCTCGATCGGCATCTCCACCTTCAACGCCCTCACCTTCTCGCCGATGCTCTCGGCGCTGTTGCTCTCCCGGGAGACCAAGGAGCTCAGCCGCAACCAATACGCCGTCGCCGGTGTGATCCTCGGCTTCATCTACGGGTTGCTCAGTGCCGGAAATGGAGCATTCGCAGCCTTGATCCCGATGGTCATCGGTGCGGTTGTTGGTTTCGTCGCCGGCAAGATCACCGGTCTTCCTCTACGTCTTCCCTTTGCTGCCGGTGGTGCGGCCGTCGGGGTGATCAGCACCGGTGTGATCTTCACCAATCCGATTCCGGTGGTGCTGTTCACGGTCATCGGCCTGGTGGTGGGCTGGTTCATCCCCTTGATCTTCACCAACTTCAATCGCTTCTACGCCGGTTTCGAGACGCGCTATGCCTCCATCCTCGAGGCGGTGCTCAAGGCCCGCCCGATCGTGATGGCGGCCCTGGCGGCGGGCATTCTGCTCACCGGTTTCGCCTTCACCCGCATCCCCGGCGGCTTCGTGCCGATTGAGGACCAGGGCTATGCCATCGGCTTCGTGCAGGCTCCGGAAGGGGTGTCCAACGAGAAGACCCTGGCGATCAACCGTCAGGTTGCCGCGGTGATGCGCACCGAAGAGGACATTTCCTCAGCAGCTCTGTTCAGTGGTGCCAGCCTCGACGGCAATGCTCCCAACAAGGGACTGTTCTTCATCGGCATGAAGCACTGGGATGAACGGCCCGGAAAGGACCACACCGTCGGTGCCGTTGTGAAACGGCTGAAAGCCAAGTTGCGCGACCAAATTGATTCCGGCCGTGTGTTGGTGGTGGAGCCGCCTTCCATTCCCGGTTATGGAACTGGAGGTGGCTTTGAATTCCAGCTGCTGGATCAGAGCAGCGGCGTTTATTCGCTCAATCAGTTCTTTGATTCCGCCAACCAGATCATCGATAGCGGCAAAACAAATCCCGTTCTAGGCACGATCTATACCCTGTTCTCGCCTCAGGCACCGCAGTACAAGATCGATGTGGACCGGGAGCAGATGGCGTCACTGGGTGTGGACTTCGGATCAGCGATGTCGGCGTTCAGTGTCAACTTCGGTGGGGCCTATGTGAATGACACCTTCCAGGAAGGCAAGGTGCGTCGTGTCTATGTCCAGGCGGACGAGGTGAGCCGGGCAACTCCGCAGCGGCTGTCATCGATCTATGTGGCCAACAGCAAGGGCGAACAGGTGCCTCTCTCCGAGTTCTTCACGGTCCAGAAGGCCGTGGGGCCCAGCGTGATTCCCCATTTCAATCTTTACCGTTCGATCAAGATTGATGGAACGCCCAACGAAGGCAAAAGCTCCGGTCAGGCGATCGGAACGATGAGGCAGATCTTCAATGAGGGCCGTTACCAGGGCCTCGGCTTCGATTGGACGGGCATCTCACGCGAGGAGGTGAAAGCCGGATCGTTGGCAGTCGTGATCTTCGCCCTGGGGATCCTGGCAGTGTTTCTCGTTCTGTCGGCCCAGTACGAGAGCTACACCGATCCGATCATCATTCTCCTCACGGTTCCCACCGCCCTGCTTGGTGCCCTGGTGTTCCTCGGAGGAGCCGGACAGGTGCTCAACATCTATGCCCAGGTCGGTCTGGTGATGCTGATCGGTCTGGCCGGGGGGAACGCGATCTTGATCGTTGATCTGGCCAACCAGAAGATGGGTGAGGGGGCTTCGGCTCTCGAGGCAGCCACCTTCTCGGCCAAGTCCCGTTTGCGGCCGATCCTGATGACGGCCATCTCCTCGCTCACTGGCTTCCTGCCGCTGATGCTCGCCAAGGGCGCCGGCGCCCAGAGCCAGTCCTCACTCGGCCTGGTGGTGTTCGGGGGGCTGCTGGTGGCCACCTTCCTCTCCACTCTTGTGGTGCCCGTGTTCTATGTGGTGATGAAATCGCTGCTCGGCCAGGCCGAGGCGAGACCGCCTGAGTCACCTGAACACCCGGAGGCTGCCACCGATGCTCCCACTCCCCAATCAACTTGATGGACCAAAATCAGCAGCCGAGGCAGTCTGAGGTCAAGAGCAATAAGCCTTTTAGTGGCATGAAAGTGCTTGTTGCGATTGCGATTGGTTGTGCTATTGGCGGAGCAGTTGCTTATTTCCTCAAGATTTTGATTTCAAACACGCCGGCTCAGATTGATTCGTCCCGGCTGCGTTTGTTCTTCTTGATGATCATTGGTTCAGGCGGACTCGGTGGATTCGCGATTGAATCCATGCGTCAACTGCAGGAAGAAGCAGGTGATGACGTCTACCGCCATTACAACACGCGTCGTGGTAAGTGATGAATTTTTTCGATCGATCCATGGCAATCTCAGCAGGAAGTCAAGCATTGCCCAAGATTATTCTTGCTTTGTTTGATTGGAATGCTATTCGATCACTGGCTGTCATAAGGTAATGGCTTAAATTGCCTTCCACGATGTAAACGTGAGTTCTTTATTCGCTTCGGATTGGACCGGCGATGGGTGATGAATATATTCCAAAAAATCAGCACTGCTCCTGCTGTAAGGATGAGATTATCTTGGCGTTTTGGGTTAGCAGAATTGCTGTACTGCTTGTGTTGGTTGAAGTGTGACCTGACCAAGAGGGTTGCTGTCTCCATCGAACAGGTTTGCTAGTTCACCGTAATAAGAATCGGTTGGGCAAACATTGCTTAATTCTGTCACGGAATTAAGAGTGGCTCCGGGTGCATTGCTGATCACGCGCTGAGCAATTCCTCTTGTTTCAGTGTCAGGATAAAATGTAATTGTGCAGTCATTGCCTTTAATCAGGAGGCCAGTTTCGTTTTGCATTGAGGCAAGACTATTCTTGCTCCAGCCAAGCGATTTGCTCTGCCTTGCGCTATTTATATATAGTAAATCTCCATTGATGGGATTGCCTCGTCGATTAATTGTCAAGTCGAATATTTTGTGTTTTCCTTTTTTGTTGATTTCAAATAAGCCAGCTTCTTCTCCGTAGTTTGTGCCGGCAGCTCCTTCCCAGTACCCTGTGATCTTCTTGCGATTCCTTTTAACAACCGTCCAGGATCCTATGAGTTCCAAAGCAATGCTCCTGGTAATTCATTATTAAGTTGATAGTAATCTATTTTTCGGATTGTTTCGTAATTTTCCCTTTGGCGCCTCTCGATCGAGAGGCACCAAAGGGGTGCAAAGGAGAGGAGGTGATTAAGAAAAGAGCTCGAGCGACTTCAGTTAGGTGATCACCGTTGGACGATCCATCCCTGTCCGTTTTTGGATTTCAGCCAAGCCATTGATACCGCTGATCATGTCAGCCAGTGCAATCTGAGGATCCTGGTTGAGGTCACCGCTGCTGGGCACATAACTCTCTAAGTAGACGCGGATGGTCGCCCCTTGGGTGCCTGTGCCAGAGAGGCGGACCACCACACGGCTGCCGTCATTCAGCAGGATGCGTAGACCCTGCCCCTTGGTGACCGAGTGATCAATTGGGTCGGTGTAGCTGAAGTTGTCAGCGGCACCGATGCTGCGTCCGGCGAAGGGTTGTCCCACGAGACTGGGCAACATGCCTTCAAGGCGGTCGTAGAGGCCATGAGCAGCATCGCTAGCCACAGCCTCGTAATCGTGGCGAGAATAGTAGTGGCGCCCGAAATGGCTCCAATGCTTCGCCATGATTTCAGCAATGCTGCAGCGGCGTTCAGCCATGATTTGCAGCCAAAACAAGACGGCCCAGAGGCCATCTTTTTCGCGCACATGATTGCTACCTGTGCCGAAGCTTTCCTCTCCACATAGGGTGATTTGGCCAGCGTCGAGAAGATTGCCGAAGAATTTCCAGCCGGTGGGAGTCTCAAAACAGGCAATGCCCAGTTCTCTCGCCACTACATCCACAGCCGAGCTTGTTGGCATTGAGCGGGCGACGCCTGCGAGCCCATCGGCATAAGCAGGAGCAACCGTGGCGTTGGCGGTGAGAACCGCCAGGCTGTCGCTTGGATTCACGAAGCAGCGGTTGCCCAGGATCATGTTGCGGTCGCCATCGCCATCGCAGGCGGCCCCGAAGCGGTAGCCGTCGCCGTTCAGCAGCAGATCGGCCAGTTCATGGGCATAGGTGAGGTTGGGGTCTGGATGGCCCGCTCCAAAGTCTTCGAGCGGGATACCGTTTCTGACGCTGCCTTTGGGCGCTCCGAGTCGATCTACAAGGAGACGTTGTGCATAGGGACCGGTGACGGCGTGCATGGCATCGAAGGCCAGCGGAAAATCTCCACGGATCAGGTCACTGATGCGATCAAAGTCGAATAACTGCTGCATCAGTTCAACGAAATCATCAACACCGTCGATGACCTCCACTTTCATAGAGCCGATGACGTGTTCACCTGGTGTGTCTAGAGAGATCTGATCAGCATCAACAATCGAGTATTGCTCCAGCGTCTTGGTGCACTCAAAAACGGCATCTGTGAACGATGCCGGCGTGGGCCCACCGTTGGGGCCATTGACTTTGACCCCGAAATCTCCATCCGGACCGCCGGGATTGTGGCTAGCAGAGAGGATGATGCCTCCGATGGCGTCGCGCTTGCGAATCAGATTCGAGGCTGCCGGCGTGGACAGGATGCCGTTGGTGCTGACAATCACCTTGCTCAGCCCATGAGCAGCGCCCATCCGCAAAATGACATCGATGGCGCGACGATTGCCGTAACGCCCATCACCTCCAAGAACCAAGGTGCCGCCTTCCACTCCGGAGAGGGTTTGGAACACCGCTTCGATAAAGCATTCCAAGTAATGCGGCTGCTCAAATTGCTTGCTGCTCTTACGCAGGCCGGAGGTGCCCGGCTTTTGATCGGTAAAGGGGGTCTCGAGGCGCACCTGACGCTTTGTCGGTTCCGCCGGGGCCGAGGTGGTCATCACGGAGAGTGGGACTACGCGGAACGTAAACACAGGATTGCCGTGGCAGCGTGTTCGACATGACCAGTGCGGTCGCTAGTCCAACGCCCGTTTATTTCGCCTAAAACATGCCAAGGCCGCTGCTGTTGATCGTCTTCGGTGTTTGTGTGCAAGGGTTTGGCTGTCTCAACGCTCCTGCCCTCGCCTCTCAAGCTTGGAAAAGAGCCGTTCCTTATGACAAGGCTTCAGCAGGGGCGGCGACAGCAGCGCAGGCTGTGATCAACGAGGCCGGTTCAGAGGAGTGCCTGCGCGGAAAGCTCTCCAATGCCATGGTGCAGTTGTCCAATAGCTGCGACGCTGCCGACCGCTCCTCTTCCGTTTGTGAGCTGGCTTCCGAAATCGCCGGGCAGGAGAATTCGCTCAGCATGGGGGAGATGCTCTCGACATCTGAGACGTTGCTTCAAATGCTCGGTGATGAAACGAGTGCACGCTAATCCGACCCGTTACACATTCTCGAATGGACATCACTCATCCTGGTTCTCAACCGCTCAATGAAGATCAGAAAGCTTTGCTGGAACAATTTCGCAGTAAAGTAGAAGTTAAAATTACTAATCATGGTTTAACCGCTTCTGATGTTCAGTCATTTGTAGATGAGATTAAGAAGCATCCTGATGTCAGTCGAGAGCTTTTGGAAGAAGTTCGCTCTGAAGTTGGTCGCTTAATGCAAGGTCAAAGGTTTAGCTTTGATTTTGACTAATGTCTAGGAACTGGCTGGAAAGCCGGATCTTTGAGGTGATTTAGGTTTGGATTGTTTTTTGACTGGTTCTGCACAGATATTGACCAGTCGCCGTGCTGGCTTGTCAATCGCATCTCGACGTTTGTAGCCATTGGATGGCGATACGGTGGCTGTCTCGATCAATGTCCACAGCACGTCCTTGCAGATCACGGGCAAGCGTGGATGATCCATCAGGGCATCCGCTTTGCTACGGGTGATTCGACAGGGTGCGTCTTGGTTTTCACGTGAACAGCGAAAAGCATCGAGCTGAATGCTGCGGAATGTCTCTGTGCTAGGCCAGGGCACATATGCTTGACCGGCAAATGCTGGCAGGGCAAGCGCTAGAAGCAGGAATGCCCGCATGGGGATGGTCTGATTCATCACGCCATTCTGCCGCGATCTCTTGGGTCCCTTCGGCTTTGGGTCAGATTAGCTTTTGGATGCTGATGTGAAACGCTTGTTTTTTGAGCAATGATTTGAAAATTGTGAGAGATGTTGCGCTGGCTCATCAACGGTTCATGCGCACATTTTGTAGTCTTGCCTCGGCATTGTTTTTTAACTCCAATAAAATATTTGTTAGTAGGCTTAGAGTTGGCTTGGTTGACTGATCTTGATTCGCTGAACTGAATATTGAGAGGTTCGATAAAATGATTGATGTTGCATTTTTTTTGGTTTCTTTGAATGCAATTCTGAACTCTCTCAAGCGCTCTTTT
>MDSW01014744.1_pt1 | contig 35537 bp, 24 predicted proteins | sample 811171 | NCBI WGS metagenome assembly MDSW01 (sample SAMN05326641, study PRJNA326480) | marine metagenome | isolation source: seawater | place: Atlantic Ocean: North West | collected 2012 | reverse complement strand
TTAGCTCTAGCTTTTCCTTTTTTTTGTTTTTCTAATAACTTTCTTTTTCTATCCATAGCTCCTCCACCATGTATTTTTGTAAGTACATCTTTCTTAAATCCCTTAATGGTTTCTCTAGCTATAATTTTACCACCAATAGCTGCTTGAATTGGAATCATAAAATTATGCCTAGGGATTAAATCCTTAAGTTTCTCACAAACTTGCCTTCCTTGTTTTTGAGCAAAATCTTTATGAATAATCATAGCAAGAGCATCGACTGGCTCTGCGTTAACTAAAATACCTAGTTTCACAAGATTACCTTCTTTGTGTCCGATTATTTCATAATCAAAACTTGCATAGCCACTAGAAATTGATTTTAATCTGTCATAAAAATCAAAAACAACCTCGTTAAGTGGGATTTCATATGATAACACAGCACGTTTTCCCGAGTAACTTAAATTAGTTTGTATTCCTCTCTTGTCCTGGCAAATCTTAATAATCGATCCTAAATAATTATCAGGTGTAATAATAGTTGCTTTAATCCAAGGCTCTTCTATCATTTTAATTTGACTTGGATCAGGCATATTGGAAGGATTTTGTAAATTAATTACATCTCCATTAATTTTATGAACCTTATAAATTACGCCTGGAGTTGTAGTAATTAAGTTTATGTCAAATTCCCTCTCCAAACGCTGAGTAATAATTTCTAAATGTAATAGCCCTAGGAATCCACATCGGAAACCTAAACCAAGCGCGCTAGAGGATTCGGCTTCATAAGAAAAGCTAGAGTCATTAAGCTTTAGTTTTGCTAAACCATCTTTTAATTTTTGATATTCTGAACTATCAACTGGAAATAAACCACAAAATACTACTGGTTTACTTGGCTTAAATCCTGGTAAAGGTTTTTCTAATGGATCAGTTGCATCACATATGGTGTCTCCGACTTTTGTTTCTGAAAGAGTTTTTATTCCTGTAATTATAAACCCGATTTGTCCAGAATCTAATTCTTCTACATCTGTAGGTTTTGGTGTAAAAACTCCAACTTTTTCAATAACGTACTCACTATTATTTGACATAAGTTTAATCTTCATATTTTTTTTTATTTTTCCATCAATTACTCTAACTAAAATCACAACTCCAAGATAACTATCGTACCAGCTATCAACTAATAAGGATTTTAATTTTTTAGTCTCATCTCCCTTTGGTGGAGGTAAAACTTCAACTATTGCCTCTAATATATTTTCAATATTTTCTCCAGTTTTGCCTGAACAGCTAATAGCTTTGGAAGTATCTATACCAATAACATCTTCGATTTCTTTTTTTGTTTTTTCTATGTCTGAAGCAGGTAAGTCTATTTTATTTAAAACCGGAATTATTTCATGGCTAAGTTCCATCGCTTGATAAACGTTAGCTAAAGTCTGAGCTTCGACGCCTTGTGTGCTGTCTACAATTAATACTGAACCCTCACATGCCAATAAAGATCTGCTCACCTCATAGCTAAAATCTACATGTCCAGGGGTGTCTATGATGTTTAGTGTATGATTATTACCACTTTTAGATTTATAATTTAATCTAACAGTCTGAGCTTTTATTGTGATTCCTCTTTCTCGTTCAAGGTCCATTGAGTCGAGAACTTGATCTTTCATTTCTCTCTCAGTTAGACCTCCACAAATTTGAATTATTCTGTCTGCTATAGTAGATTTTCCATGATCAATATGAGCGATTATCGCAAAATTTCTTACTTTTTTGATTTCCGACATTAGGATCTTATTGTTCCACCGGTCTTTTGTTTAACAATATCTATTATTTTTTGACTTGCTTGATTTAAATCATTTTCAGATAAAGTTTTATCCATAGCTTGAATGATCACATTAATTGCTACTGATTTTTTCCCTGATGGTAGGCTTCCTCCCTGAAATATATCAAAAACTGTCACAGATTTGATTATATCTGTATCTATATTTTTAATTAACTTTTCTATTTCTGATACTTTAAAATTTTTATCAATTACAAAAGCAAAATCTCTTTCTGATTTTTGAAAATCTGAAACTTTATAGTTTTCTTTTGTCTGTCTATATTTTTTTTTTGGAGTAGGTACGTTATCTAAAAATATCTCAAATCCATAAATATTTTTTTCTTTAAAATTTAAGTTTACTAAAATGGCAGGATGAATTTCACCAAAGTAGGCCAAAATAGGACCTTCTGAAGATTTATAATGTATCGCTCCAGATCTACCTGGATGATAGTAATTTTTCTTTGCCTCACAAATAAATAAACTTTCTGCTTTTAAGCCCAGTTCTAAAAGGGTTTTTTCTGTGTCAGCTTTTAAATCAAAAACATCTACTTTTCTCTCTTTTTCAACCCAACTTTTTCTATTAACTGACCCAGACCTCAAACCTCCCGCAACTATTTTTTGTTCGCCAGGATTTTTTCCATAAAAAATTGGACCAACTTCAAATAAAGAAATGTCTTCATATCCTCTATCTTGGTTTCTTTTTAGATAAATCGATAAATTTGAAAAAATTGATTTTCTTAATACATTCAAATCTTCAGATATTGGGTTTAAAATGTTAATTTGTTTAACGTCATCATCAAAATATTTATCTACTTTTGAATCAGTAAAAGACCAAGTTATTGCTTCTAAATACCCTTTGTTTGCTAAAGCTCGCTGTGATAAATGAAATATTCTTTGTTTAAAATTTAAAGTTTCCTTTAGTCTATTTCTTTCTGGTCTGACTAAATCTATTTTGTCAAATCCCTTTATACGAATTAACTCTTCTACTAAATCTATATCCTGGACTATATCTGGTCTCCAAGAAGGAACTTGGACTTTAAAAGTTTTATTAGTAATTTTAATTTTAAAACCTAAAGATAATAAGATTTTTTTAATTTCACTAGTTGTTATTGAAAAACCTATTACTTTTTTAAATTTTTCTTTGTCAATCTCAACAAATTTATTTTTTACTCCAGATTTACCAGTAATTTTAAATTTACTAGCTTGCCCTCCACAGATTTTTAGAATTAATTCTGTAGCTATTTCTAAACCCTCTTTTACAGAATTTGGATCGATCCCTCTTTCAAACCTATATTTTGCATCAGTATCTAAACTTAGATTTGAAGAACTTTTTCTTACAGAAGATGGTAAAAAATATGCTGATTCTAATAAGATATTTTTAGTTCCAAATTCAGTTCCAGATCTAGTTCCTCCAATAATTCCTCCGAGACCCAAAACTCCACTTTTATCAGTAATAACACACATGTTATTTTGTAATTTATAACTTTTTTCGTCAAGAGCTTGAAAGCTTTCTCCATATTTAGAATTCCTTACTATAATTTCTTTATCAATTTTGTCAGCATCATATGCATGAAGCGGTCTATTTAGATCAAGCATAACATAATTAGTAATATCAACTACTGCTGAGATAGGTTTGAGTCCTAATGAGACAATTCTTTTTTTTAACCAAGTTGGGCTTTCTTTATTTTTAATGTTTTTTATGTAGCAGCTGCCAAAAGATAAGCAACCTTGATTTTTTTCTTTAGATATTGAAACTTTTATTGGTTGTGTAAAAGTTTGTTTGATTTTCTTTTTTTTAATATTTAATAATTTTCCTAATCCTGCTGCTGATAGATCTCTTGCAATGCCCCTTACGCCCAAACAATCCGGTCTATTAGGAGTAACTGCTATGTTAATTGATTTTTCACTTTTATTTTTAAAATAATTTTTTCCTATTTCGTTGTCTTTATTTTTTAATTCAATGATCCCCTCGCTATCACTAGAAAGTTTAAGCTCGCTTTCTGAACATAACATACCAAAAGATTCGACACCTCGAATTTTTGCTATTTTCAGTTTCATTTTAGATTTAGGTATAATTGCGCCTGGTGGTGCATAAATAGTTGTCAATCCATTCCTGGCATTAGGTGCTCCACAAACAACTTTTAATATTTTTCCATCGCCCAAGCTTACATCACACAGTTTTAACTTATCTGCATTAGGATGCTTTTCTGCTTTTAATATTTTTGCAATTTTAAAGTCACTTAATTCGCTTGAGTCTTCATTAATTTTTTCAACTTCCAAACCAATATTTGTAAGTTTTTCGATTACTTTGCCAATATTTGCATTCGTGCTTAAGTGATTTTTGAGCCAAGACAAAGTAATAATCATCTGCTAAGCCCTCTATAGTTGGTTGGTACATCTAAGGGATCAAAGCCAAAATGGTTAAGCCATCTATAATCGGTTTCAAAAAAAGATCTTAAATCATTTATTCCATATTTAAGCATTGCCAATCTATCTATGCCCATACCAAATGCAAAACCCTGATATTTTTTTGTATCAACTTTTGTATTTTTTAAAACGTTTGGATGAACCATTCCACATCCAAGTATCTCTAACCATTTATTTCCCTCTCCAATCACAATTTTACCATTTTCCAACCTATAACCTATGTCAACCTCTGCTGACGGTTCTGTGAAGGGAAAATGACTTGGTCTAAATCTCATCTTTATGTTCTTTACTTCAAAAAACTCTTTAATAAAATAGTCTAAGCAACCCTTTAGATGCCCCATAGTGATATCTTTATCAATATGCAATCCTTCTAGTTGATGAAACATAGGAGCATGCGTTTGATCGCTATCACATCTATAAGTTCTTCCTGGTACAATAATTTTAAAGGGTGGTTTGCCGTTTATCATTGTCCTTATTTGAACTGGAGAAGTATGAGTTCTTAATAAAATTTTTTTATTTTTTTCTAAGTAGAAAGTATCATGCATATCTTTTGCAGGATGATCTTCTGGGGTATTTAGGGCAGTAAAATTGTTATATTCAGTCTCTACATCAGGTCCTTCGGCAACTGTAAAACCAATTTCAGAAAATATTGAAGATATTTCATCAATTACTTGTGAAACAGGATGAATTTTTCCTTTTAATTGTTGCCTTGCAGGTAAAGTAATATCTATTTTTTCATCTTTTAATTTTTCGTTTATTTCAGAATTTTCTAATTCTGAAAATTTTTTTTCAATTATACTAATTAAATTTTCTTTTATTTGATTTAAGGTTGAGGCTAAATCTTTTTTTTTATCAGAACTCAAAGAATTTAAGGATTTAAACTGTAAAGTTATAAGACCATTTTTTCCAAAAAATTCTGACTTAAGATTTTGTAGATCTTCCTTTGTTTTAACGTTTTTATACTTTTTGTTAAAATCTAAATTTATTTTATCTAATTCACTCATTGAGTATTTTGATTCTTTTAATTTATATAAGATAAATCAAAAATCCCAATTAATTAAGGGAGGATTGTACTTTTTTAACAATAGATTTAAAGACTTCTGGATTATTATAAGCTAATTCAGCTAATACTTTTCTATCTAACTTGATTTTTGACTTATTTAGACCGTTTATAAATTTAGAGTAGCTTAAACCCTCAATTCTAGTTCCTGCATTAATTCGTTGTATCCATAAAGACCTAAAATCTCTTTTTTTAGCTTTTCTATCTCGATAAGCATACTGCATTGCTTTTTCCATAGCTTGACGAGCAATACGTATGGTGTTCTTTCTTCTTCCGTATTGCCCTTTTACGGATTTTAAAACTTTCTTGTGTCGTGCTTTGTTGATTACTCCTCTTTTAGTTCTTGCCATTTTAACCTCTTAAATTATAAGGCATATACGACTTTACAATTTTGCTATCTTGCTTTGACATAATCGTAGTTCCTCTTTGTTTTCTTATTTGAGAATTTGTTCTTTTTATCATTCCATGTCTTTTTCCAGCTTGAGGCATTTTAATTTTTCCAGAAGCAGTGAACCTAAATCTTTTTTTTGCTGAGCTTTTAGTTTTTAATTTTGGCATAAATATTTGGGTTTTATACAGACATTAAATAATCTTTACAAGATGATATTCTGCTGAATTAAGCTGGCTGTACAACCATAATCATCTGTTTGCCTTCAAATTTTGGTGGTGTCTCTATTTTTCCTACATCTTTTGTATCTTCAATAATCCTATTCATCAGATCTTTACCTAGTTGTATGTGCTGCATTTCCCGACCTTTAAATTTTACTGTAAACTTAACTTTATCACCTTTGGAAAGAAATTTTTTTGCATTTTTAAGTTTAAAATTATAATCGTGTATCTCTGTACCAGGTCTCAATTTGAGCTCTTTAAGAGAAACAACTTTCTGTTTCTTCTTTGCTTGATTAGCTTTTTTTTGTAAATCGTATTTATATTTTCCAATATCCATTATTTTACAAACAGGTGGATTTGCATTAGGAGAAATTTCAATTAAATCAAGACCTTCAGCTTTTGCCATATCAATAGCTTTTTTCAAAGGCAGAGTTCCAAGATTATTTCCACCGCTTCCAATCACTTGGACATCAAGTGCTCTAATTCTCTCGTTGGCTCTAGGACCAGATGGCTTATTTCTTCTTTGAAAATAATTAGATTTAGGATTTGTCACTTATTTTAATGGAAGTTTATTTGCATCGATAATATTTTTAATTAACTTGCTTCTACTGATTGTTTCTTGTTTTTCAGAACCTAATCTACGAATTGTTACTGTGTTATTGTCTGACTCTTTTTTTCCACAGATCAAAAGCATAGGAACTTTTGCTAAAGAGTATTCTCTTATTTTATAATTAATTTTTTGATTTTTTAAATCCACTTCGCATTTTATACCTTCTTTAAAAAGATCTTCAAATAATTTTTTTGCATATTTATTGTTATCTTCGCTAATTGGTAAAACTACAGCCTGCGTTGGTGATAACCAAAATGGTAATTTTCCAGCATAATGTTCAATTAAAATTCCGATAAATCTCTCTAAAGATCCAAACAAAGCCCTGTGCAACATCACTGGTATTTTCTTAGAACCATCTTTTTCAACATAAGAAGCTCCTAACCTCCCGGGAAGATTTAGATCTACTTGTAGAGTGCCACATTGCCAATCACGACCTATGGCATCTCGTAAAACAAAATCTATTTTAGGTCCATAAAAAGCACCTTCGCCTTTATTTATATCGTATTTTAATTTTGTTTTTTTTATTGCTGTTAGCAATGCCATTTCTGACTTATCCCATATTTTATCATCACCTACTCTTTTTTTTGGTCTGTCCGAAAATTGAAGTAAAACATTTTTAAAACCAAGATCTTTATAAATTTCAAGGATTAAATTTGTAATACTAAGGCATTGTTCTGTTATTTGATCTTCAGTACAAAAAATATGAGCATCGTCTTGTGTAAAAGCTCTTACTCTCATTAGTCCATGTAAAGCGCCGGAAGGTTCGTATCTATGCACCTTTCCAAATTCAGATAATTTTAATGGTAAATCTCTGTAACTTTTAAGACCTTGATTAAAAACTTGAATACCACCAGGACAATTCATTGGTTTAATAGCAAAAATTTTTTCATCTGGAGTTTCTGATGTAAACATGTTTTCTCCAAATTTTTCCCAGTGTCCAGATTTTTCCCATAAAGATTTATCTAAAATTTCTGGAGTATTAATTTCCCTATATCCTGCAAGTCTTTGTTTTAATCTCATGTATTCAATCAATCTTTGAAAAAGACTCCATCCTTTTTCATGCCAAAAAACTGCTCCCGGACTTTCTTCGCGGAAATGAAAAAGGTTCATTTCTTTTCCTAGTTTCCTGTGATCTCTTTTCTCTGCTTCTTCTAGTCTTTCTAGGTAATCATCAAGCTCTTTCTTGGTGCTCCAACAAGTGCCATAAATTCTTTGAAGCATTTCATTCTTAGAGTCTCCTCGCCAATATGCGCCTGATACTTTTGTGAGTTTAAAAGCTTTTCCTATTTTGCCAGTTGACGAAAGATGTGGACCTCTACATAAATCATGCCATTTCCCATGATGATAGATAGAAACTTCTTCTCCGATAGGAATATCTTTTATAATCTCGGCTTTGTACTTTTCCCCTATTTTATTAAAATGTTTAATTGCATCATCTCTTTTCCAAACTTCTCTTAAAGTTTTTTCGTCACGATCTACAATTTCAGCCATTCTTTTTTCTATCTTCTTTAAGTCTTCACTGGTAAAAGGTTCTTTTCTAGAAAAATCATAATAAAAACCATCATCTATTACCGGACCTATTGTTACTTGAGTACCTGGAAATAGTTCTTGAACAGCCATTGCTAAAATATGAGCAGCATCATGTCTTAATACTTCCAATCCTTCTTTATCTTTTATTGTAATTATTTTTACTTTAGAATTTTTTTTAATTTTATGATCTAAATCTTTGAGTTGACCGTCAACCTCCATGATTAAGGCATTTTTTTCCAAAGACTTGCTGATCTTTTTTGTAAGCTCAAAACCATCAATTGATTCTTTAAAGGGGATTTTTTTTCCATCTAAAAGTATTACTTCAGGCATTAAAATTATTTAACCAGTTTTTGGTATTGGGTAAAAGTAGTATGACACATTTTTTCAACATCAAATTTTTTAGACACATTTTTTCTACCCTCGTTTCCTATTGAATGCAATGCTTCTTTATCTAATTCCATAACATTGTTTAAAACTTTTGCTAAATCTCGTGGATCTTTAGCTTTAAAAAGAAAACCAGATTTGCCATCAACTACAGTTTCTTTAGAACCACCGATATCGCTTGCAACTATGGGTTTCTCCATGGCTTGAGCTTCGACTGCGACCCTTCCAAAAGCTTCTGGACGTATTGAACTAGAAACAACTATATCAGATACTGAATATGCAAGAGGCATTTGTTCTTGATGGTTTATAAATCTTATTTTTTTATTTAGTCCATATCTTTGTGACAAACTTAAAAGCTTTTTGAAATAAACATTTCTACCTTGATCTGATCCTAAGATTATAGCTTGATAATTGTATCTATTATAGTCCTCTATTAAAATATTTAAAGCTTCAATAAACATTTCTTGACCTTTCCATGGTGTAAGTCTACCAGGGAGAAGTAAAGTAAATTTTTCATTATCAATATTCCATTCTGAAATAAGTTTGTTTCTTTTATTCTCAGAAATATTTTTTTTATTAAAATACTCTAAATTAATTCCTCTAAAAACTACCATTAATTTATTTTTTTTGTTTAAATACTCCTGGTAATTTTCATTTATATGATCAAAAATAAAATTTGAACCAGCAATTGTAAGTTTTGATTTAACCATAACACTATTATAGAATTTTTTTATTCTATTTGAATAACTATAAGTTCCATGAAAGGTTGTTACAAACTTTCTTCTAGTTACAAGGCTTGCCCATAAACATGACCAAGCTGGAGCTCTGCTACGTGCATGAATAATATCTATATTCAAAATTAAAATAACAAAAGTTATTATTATAGCATTTAGTAAAATTAAAATTGGATTCTTTGAGTGAACAGGTAAACGTATAATTTTAACTTTTTCTTTTTTGACAAATTGTAAAAGTTCACCTCCGCTGGTAATTATATAGGATTTAAATCCTTTTTCCGGCAAGTAATGTGCCAAATCATAACAGCCTGTTTCTGCGCCTCCATATCCCAATTTCGGTATTACCTGAAGTATTTTTTTTGTCATTTAAGTGCTCCCAATATTAATATATTTAAATAAATAAAAAAATGACTAAAAATTTTAAATTTTTTAAAACCAGTAAAAATAGAAAAATAAGGTTTTCTTTATCTAGTAAAAATGAACCAATCATAATCGTTTTTTTTCATGGATTTATGTCTGATATGGAGGGTGACAAGCCTAAAGCCTTTTACAATTTTGCAAAAAAAAATAAATTGGCTTTTTTGAGATTTGAGTATTCTGGTCATGGAAAATCAAGTGGAAAATTTACAGATGGAAGTATTTCTAGGTGGTCAGAAGATGCAAAAGAAATAATAAAATCAAAAATTAAAAATAAGCAGAAAATAATTTTTATTGGATCAAGCATGGGAGCTTGGATAGCACTCAATATATCAAAATTTTTTAAAAAAGAATTAGTAGCTTTTTTAGGAATTGCTTCAGCTCCAGAGTTCACTGAAAAAATAATGTGGAAAAGTTTTACTAAAAAGTTAAAAAAACAAATTAAAGAAAATAAGATTGTTGAAATTAAAAATGATTATGGAAGCACTTATCCGATAACAAAAAAACTTATTTTTGATGGAAGAAAAAATAAAGTATTTTCAAAAATTAAACTTTCCATCCCGGCAATTTTATTTCATGGTAGTAAAGACAAAGTTGTACCAATTAGTTTTTCTTACAAAACATTAAGAATCTTTAAAAACAAGGGAAAAGTTATTAAAATTAAAAATGGTGATCATAGTCTTTCAAAAAAAAATAATCTGAAGTTAATAAAAAAAGAACTTAAAAATTTAATTAATAAAATCTCTTAATCCTTCCTTATAAGAAGGATATTTTAATTTTAGCTTTAAAACTTTTAATAATTTTTTATTATTTACTTTTTTGGATTCTTTATAAAAACTTTTAGCTAAATTACTTTTTAAGTCTTTTTCAGAAATAGAACGTAAGTTTTTTATATTTAAAATTCTTGATCCATATTTAACTATTTCTTCATTAGACGCTGGTTTGTTATCCGAGACATTAAAAATTTTTCCTTTAATTTGTTTTTTGGAAAAAATTTTATCAATAGCTGTAGCAATATCTTCTACCCTAATTCTTGAAAAGTATTGGTTGTTTTTTTTGATGTATGTTCTTAATCCTTTTTTTAATCTTTTTATAACATTGAATTCCTTAGAATATATTCCAGATAATCTAAAAATATTAATTGGTAAGTTTGTATTTTTTTGAAATTTCCTCCATTTTCTTTCACACAACATTCTTTCTTTTCCAAATTTTGTAGAAGGTTTTAGTGAAGACTTTTCATTTACCCACTTCCCATTATGATTTCCGTAAACACTTGTAGAAGATAAGTATAGAAGATTATTAAATTTTGAACTTTTCAATTCAAATTCAAAATTTTTTAAAACTAAATCTTGATTTTTTACTGGAGGTATTGAAACAATAATATAATCTGATTTTCTGAGATGAAATATAATTTTTTTATCATAATTTCCATCTTGAAATCTTAAGGATAAATATTTTTTATTAAAAAATTTTTTTTTTTTTGTTTTGGACCTAGAAGTTGTTACTAAATCAAATTTCTTTTTTTTCAAAATTAGGGATTTAATGAAATATTTAGCGACTTGCCCGAAACCAAAACAAAATATCTTTGAATTATTATTCATAAATTTTGATGACATTATTATGGTATTGTTTATAATTCAAAAATGTCACTATATAAAAGAAAAATTTTATCTTTTTTTCTTATTTTTATTTCCATTCTTATAGCATCAGTTCTCTGGGATCACATCAAATTTGGAGTGGATGAGGGAAAGTATAAAGATTTTTTGTTCAGTAATTATATTTCGAATAATTATAATCCAATTAATGAAACAATAAGATATTTGGTTTACATAACATTACCTTCGCTAGTTTACTTTTGTATCTTTTTTAAAAATGAGAACATTAGTATTTTTCAAATTAAATCGATATTTTTAGGTAATAATTATCAAGCTGGTAATTATGATTCTTCTTACAAAATAATTTTTTGTTTGATTATATTATTAATATTTATAAATTTTTTTTCTCTAAAATTACCAAGTCAAGAATTAGACATGCTTCACGAAGGTATGTGGCTCTCTGCAGGACAAAATTACTTTTCTACAAAACAATTTTGGGGGAGTTCATTTATAACAATTGGATGGATGTTTGAATTTGGAAACCCTTTAATAACCTTTTTGATGTTTGATAAATTGAGCATTGGAGGCTCAAGATATATAAATTTAATCTGGCAATTATTAACTCAAATTTTAATTATATTAATTTATTTTAAATTTTTGTCTAAGCAAAATATAAAGCAAAGCTCCAAAAATAACTTATTAATTATTTTCTCTATTTTTACACTTTATGCTGCTAGCTATTATGATCCGTTAATCAGTTTTAGAAATTTTCCAATTTTTCTTTTTTTAATATTTTTATTGTTTGCTTTGGAGGGCAATAAATATTCAAAAATCTTTTCGTTTTTAATTGGAATTTTGTCAGTTCTATCAATTATTTTTGGACTTGATAGAGGAGCATATTTAAATTTTATTATACTATCGTTTTTTGCATATTCTTATATCAATAAACAATGGTTCAATTGTTATGCAGTCTTGTTGGGAATAATTTTAGGATGGTTATTTTTTTATTTTAATTTTGGGAAGGATGAGTTTAATATTTTTATAGAAAATTCTCTCTACATTTATAAAAATATGGATTTAATTCATGGTATTATTCATCCAAGTCCTTTTTCTGATGAACCAGGATCTTCAAGAGCCACGAAAAACCTTATTGTGATAATTTTTTCAATTTTGATTACTATTAATTTTTGTTTTGCAAAAAAAAATAACTTTAGTAGAGAAAGTAAAATATTTTTGATTTTTTTCATTTTAATATCAATAATAAGCTATAAAACTGCTTTAAGTAGATCAGATGGTCCTCATTTAAAGGCAGGAGCTGGACTAGCAATCATGTATTTTTTTACAGTCATTTTATTTTATTTTTCAAACTTTTTAGAAAATAAAAATTACTTAAAAAAATTTGAAACTTTTTTTTCTGCTTTTTTACCAACACTTCTTTTTATTTTATTTATTTTATTTAACCTATCTTTTGATAAAATTACTCAACTTAAAAATTTTTCACAGAACCTAAATGAATTTGTTAATAAACAAGATGATTATTTTTTAAAAAAAAATGACTTAAAAAAAGTTCAACAGATTCAAAAGCTCACAGTTAACGAAAAGTGCATTCAAATTTTAGGCTTTGACGCGGCAATAACTTATTTATTATCAAAACCGTCGTGTAATAAATTTTATTTTTCATGGTCAATAGCTGGCAAAAAAAAAGAGACAGATTATATTAATCTTTTGAAAGAAAATAATGTAAATACAATCTTTGTTAATGCAGAAGATTATTATACTAATATAAATTTTTCAAAAACTCTTCCAAATTTAATTAATTTTATAGATAAAAATTATTTATCTAACTCAAAAATAGGTAATCTTAAAGTTTACAAATTAAATAAAAACTAGATTGCTTTTTTAGAATTAATATCTTTATTGATAGGATTTTCAAGTTTATCTAACATTTCAATAGGGCAAACTTGTTTAAAGTTCTTTATTTCTTTCTCAAAATTATTAAGAATTTTTTTTGCTACTTTGGAATTTGTTTCTTTAAAAAATTCATCTAATAATTGTAATAATTTGTTCCTCCAATATTCAGTCTGTATTTTTTGCCAGATAACAGATGTTGGATTGACAAAATTTTCAAAAGTATTTTCTGGATCATAAACATAAGCCATTCCGCCAGTCATGCCTGCGGCAAAATTATCAGAAATATTACCTAGAATTACAACAGACCCTCCAGTCATGTATTCGCAACCGTTTGATCCGCAACCCTCTACGACCGCTGTACCTCCTGAATTCCTTACAGCAAATCTTTCTCCAACGAGACCTGAAGCAAATAATTTGCCGGAAGTTGCTCCATATAATACCGTATTACCAATTATCACATTTTGATTAGAAATTAATTTACTTTCTGATGAAGGTTTAATAACTATTTTTCCTCCAGATAAACCTTTTCCAACATAATCATTAGAATCTCCTTCAACTACTATTTTTATTCCTTTTGTTAAGAAAGCGCCTAAAGATTGACCGGCTGAACCTTTTAATCTGATTGTCAAATTTTCATCAAAGAGTTTGTTATTACCAAATTTTTTATAAATATAATGTGACAACCTTGTTCCAACTGCTCTATCAGTATTACTTACAGAATATTCAAACTCTGTTTTTTTATCAAAAGACACCTTGTTTTTTATATCAATCCAAATTTTTTCATCTATTGTGTCCTTTACTTTATTGATCAAACCGCTCTGACAAAATCTATTGTTTACGCCTGGATCAGCTTGAACTAAAAGGGGATTCAAGTCTAGATCATCTAAATTGGAAGATCCTCTACTTACTTGAGTTAATAGATCAGTTCTTCCTATTATCTCGTTTAAGGACTTATAACCTAAACTCGCTAATATTTCTCTTACTTCCATTGCTACAAATTTAAAAAAATTAACAACTTTTTCTGGTGTACCAGTAAATTTTTTTCTCAACTCCTCATTTTGAGTACAAACTCCAACTGGACAAGTATTAGAATGACATTGACGAACCATTATACAACCCATTGCAATTAAAGATGAGGTTCCCATGCCAAATTCTTCTGCTCCCATCATTGCAGCTATAACAACATCTCTTCCAGTTTTAAGTCCACCGTCCGTTCTAAGTGTAACTTTATGTCTTAGGTTGTTTAGAGTTAAAACCTGATTAGCTTCTGTTAATCCCATTTCCCATGGAATCCCGGCATACTTAACGCTTGTTTGTGGACTAGCGCCAGTTCCCCCGCTATGTCCAGAAATTAATATTACATCAGCTTTTGCTTTAGCAACGCCGGCAGCTATTGTTCCTATTCCGGTTGATGCTACAAGTTTTACTCCTATTCTAGCTTTTGGGTTAACTTGTTTTAAATCATAAATTAATTGTGCAAGATCCTCTATAGAATAAATATCATGATGAGGCGGAGGTGAAATTAATGTTACCCCAGGTGTGGAGTGTCTAAGTTTTGCTATCTCTTTAGTAACTTTAAAGCCTGGAAGTTGACCTCCTTCACCTGGCTTAGCACCTTGAGCAATTTTGATTTCTATCTCATTGCAATTATTTAAGTAATTCATTGTCACACCAAATCTAGCAGAAGCAATTTGCTTTACTCTTGAGTTTGCAGAGTCTCCATTTTCAAGATTTTTAAAACGTTTTTCGTCTTCTCCACCTTCTCCACTACAAGATGCTCCTTTAATTCTATTCATTCCAATTGCAAGTGTTTCGTGAGCCTCTGCAGATAGAGCTCCATGTGACATACTCCCACTGCCGAATCTTTTTGTTAAATCTTCAATTGGTTCAACTTCGGAAATATCAACAGGATTTTTCTTAGTCTTAAAGTCTAGAAGGTCTCTAAGATTTATAGGTGGAAGTTTGTGAATTTCATCAGAGTATTTTTTATAAAGATCATATGAACCTTGGGTTACAGAGTTTTGTAAAATATGAATTAATTTGCCTTGAAATTGATGATCTTCACCAGATTTTCTATATTTATAAATTCCACCAATAGGCAGTATATAAACATCTTTTTTATAAGCCTTTTTGTGTAAAGATTTTATTTTTTCTTCAATACCAGTAATACCTATACCAGATATTCTTGAAATCATTCCCGGAAAGTAGTCCGATACCAGAGCTCTACTAAGCCCAACTGTCTCAAAATTGCACCCTCCTCTATAGGCACTTATTACTGAAATACCCATTTTTGACATTATTTTAAGCAATCCATTTTCAATAGATTTTTTAAACCTCTCGACACAAGTATTAAAATCAAGTTTACCAAAAAGTTTTTTTTCATATCTCTGGTAAATATTATCAATTGCTAAATAAGGATTTACAGTAGTTGCACCAACTCCAATTAGTACTGCAAAAGAATGTGTGTCCAATGTTTCTGAAGTTTCAATATTTATAGAGCAGTAGCCTCTAAGACCTAAATTAACTAAATGTGAATTTATTGCGCCTACAGCTAATATCATCGGAATATTTGCTCTTTTTTCAGAAATATTTTTGTCACTTAAAACTAATGTTGAGCAACCTTCTCTAATTGAAATTTCAGCATCTGATTTTAATCTTTCAAGATTTTCTTTCAAAGATTGTTTTACATCAAAGGTACAATCAATTATCTTTATTTTTTTTGAAAATAATTTTTTAAATTTTTTAAATTGAGAGTTTGTTAATATGGGGCTTTCTAAAACATAGATATTTTCTTCAGTTAAGTTGTCAAAATCAAGTATATTACCAAGATTTCCAAATCTTGTTTTTAAACTCATAACTTTATTTTCCCTTAAAGAGTCAATAGGAGGATTTGTGACTTGACTAAAATTTTGTCTAAAATAATTTGATAAAGGTCTAAAATGACTTGATAAAACAGCAACCGGAGTATCGTCTCCCATAGATCCTGTAGCTTCTTTTACATCTTCAATCATAGGATGGAGTATAAGTTCTAAGTCTTCGATGCTTAACCCAGATAGATACTGTCTTCTTCTTAATTCATTGCCAGTAAATGTGGGTATCTCTTTTTCGATGGAGAGTTTTTTATCAAAATCAATAATTTGTTCATTAAATTTTTTATAATCTTTAGATATATAATTTTTTAGTTGTGAGTCTTTAAATAACTTTCCTTGCTTTAACTCAACTGCAATTATTTGCCCTGGTCCTAATCTGCCTTTAGATATTATTTTAGACTCGGGTATCTTTATCATTCCAGTTTCAGATCCTGCAAAAAGTAATTCATCTGAGGTTATTGAATATCTTAGTGGTCTTAAACCATTTCTATCAGTTGCTGCTATAACCCATTTAGAATCAGTTGCACATATAGCTGCGGGACCATCCCAAGGTTCTATTGTACTATTTAAAAAATTAAATAATTGTTGTTGATTTTTTGGAACAGTTTTACTTCTTTTTGACCAGGCGTCTGGGATCATCATTAATTTTATTAAAGGGGCTAATTTCCCTGAATGTGTTAAAAGCTCAAAAACATTATCAAGAGAAGCTGAGTCTGAATTTCCAGGTATTATTACTGGTTTAAGATCATTTATATTTTTAAATAATTTATTAGACATATCTTGCTCATGAATTTTCATCCAGTTAATATTTCCTTTTATCGTGTTTATTTCTCCATTGTGAGCTAATGATCTAAAAGGTTGAGCTAAGTCCCAGCTAGGAAATGTGTTGGTTGAGTATCTTTGGTGAAAAATGGCAAATCTTGATTTGAATTTTTCATCATTTAAATCCAAATAGAAGTCAGCTAAAGCTTCAGCCAAAAACATACCTTTGTAAACTATTGATCTAGAGCTAAATGAGCAAATATAAAAGTCTTTTATTTGTGATTCTCTACCCAGTTTTTCTATTTTTTTTCGCGAAGTGTATAAATCTCTTTCTAAGTCATCTGTTTTAATACTTATATTTTTTCTAAATAAAACTTGCGCAATTTCTGGTCTGTTTGACTCTGCTGTAGACCCTAAAACTTTTGGATTTACTGGAACCTGTCTCCATCCATAAATATAATAATTCTCATTGAGTAAAACTGTTTCAATTATGGATCTGCATTTTTCTTGTTTAGAATAATCATTTCTAGGCATAAAAATCATTCCTACACATATTCTTTTATCTGAATCATGAGTATGACCAGTGGCTGTTATTTTTTCTTTAAAAAAGTCTGGTGAAATTTCTAGTTTTATACCAGCTCCATCTCCTGATTTTCCATCAGCATCTACAGCACCTCTATGCCAAACAGCTTTTAATGCTTCGATTCCATAATCAACAACTTTTCTAGATTTTTTTCCATTTGTAGATGCTACTAAACCTACTCCACAAGCTTCATGCTCGAGTGATGGATAATAGGCATGGTTGTCCTGTAAAAATTTTTTATTTTTTTTAAAATTTTTCATTAAGCAGCAAATTCCTTTTTATTATCTTTTTTATTTTTTTCTGAAAGATATTTTTCTATTTGCTTAGCTGCATCTCTTCCATCTTTAATTGCCCAAACAACCAAAGAAGCTCCTCTCACGATATCTCCTGCAGCAAATACGCCTTCAATATTAGTTTGTAAAGTTTTCAAATTAATTTTAATTGTTCCCCATCTTGATACAGATAATTCTTTGGCATTAAAAAGTTTTGGTATATTTTCAGGATCAAAGCCTAATGCTTTAATTGCCATATCAGCATCAACTTCATACTCACTATCTTTTTCAATTAAAGGTTTTCTTCTTCCAGAAGAATCAGGTTCACCTAATTTCATTTTGCTTACCTCAATTTTTTTAATTTCATTTTTTCCTATAAATTTTTTAGGACTAGTTAACCAAATGAATTCTACACCTTCTTCTTCGGCGTTTACCACTTCTCTTTGAGAACCAGGCATATTTTCTCTATCTCTTCTATAAAGACATTTTACAGATTTTGCCTTCTGTCTCACTGCTGTTCTAACACAGTCCATTGCTGTATCTCCTCCACCAATAACAACCACATTTTTTCCTTCAGCATTTAATGTTCCATTGTCAAATAATTCAACTTTATCTCCTAATCCTTTCTTATTAGAAGCTGTTAAAAAATCTATTGCTGGAAAAATATTTTTTAAATTAACCCCAGGGATTTCAATTTCTCTTGATTTATACACTCCGGTTGCTATTAAAATTGCGTCGTGTTTACTTCTTAATTCATTGAGTGACATATCTTTGCCAACTTCAAAATTTTGTATAAATTTAATTCCACCATCTTTTAATAAATTAGTTCTTCTTGTTACAACAAATTTTTCTAATTTGAAATTCGGAATACCATATATTAGTAATCCACCTGGTCTATCATAACGATCATAAATAGTGACTTGATATCCAAATTTTCTTAATTCTTCTGCACATGCCATTCCTGCTGGACCAGCTCCAATTATACCTATCGACTCTTCTAATTCATTTTTAATTTTAATTGGTTTTACCCAATTATTGTTCCAAGCTGTATCTGTTATATATTTTTCAATAGAACCGATAGTTACAGTTCCGTGACCTGATTGTTCTATTACGCAGTTACCTTCGCACAATCTATCTTGGGGACATATTCTTCCACATACTTCTGGCATATTATTTGTGCTTTGAGAAACTTGATATGCTTCTTGCAATCTTCCTTCGGCTGTTAATTTTAACCAATCAGGTATATTATTTTGAAGCGGACAATGAATTTGACAAAAAGGAACCCCACACTGTGAACATCTGCTAGATTGTTCTTTTGCTTTTTCATTTATGAACTGATCATAAATTTCACCAAAATCTTTTTTTCTTCTATCTGTAGATCGTTTAATTGGTGTTTCTTTATTTACGCTAACGAATTCGAGCATTTTTTTTGTCATAAATTGAAAAATATAAAAAAAAATCGATAAAGTGAAGAAAAAATAGGTAATTGATATTTACCTATTATCCAATAAATTCAACAAAATACTTGCTAATTTAGGCATATCAGCTATGCATTTTTTAATGCCCATAAAAAAACAATCTTCGGCTCTAATATCGAGTTAAAATGGTTGAGATATTTATACTATCTATAATTCAAGGAATAAGCGAATTTATTCCAATTAGTTCTTCATCTCACTTAATAATAATTTCTAAAGTTTTTAATTTCTCAAACGAAAGTTTATCTATAGATGTTAGTCTGCACATTGGATCTTTTATAGCAGTTATATTTTATTTTCGAAAAGAACTTTTAAATTTTTTACAAAATAAAGAATTGTTTTTGAGAATCTTAATTTCTTCTTTACCTGTAATGATAGTTGGTTATCTCTTAACTAGGTACGAACTTATTCATCAATTAAGAAGCTTAAAGATAATAGGATGGACAACTATTATTTTCGGTATATTTTTATTTCTAAGTGATAAGAATGAAAATAAAAAAAAATTGAAAGATAATTTTAATGTCAAATCAGCTTTTTTTATAGGTCTTTTGCAAATTCTTTCCTTAATTCCGGGTGTAAGTCGTTCTGGAATTGCAATAACTGCTTCTCGATTTCTAAAATTTAATAGATCCGACTCCGCAAAAATATCTTTTTTTCTTTCAATACCTATATTAGCAGCTGTAAGTGTATATGGTTTAAATAATATTTTAATATCAGATAATCCCATTTTTTCAAATCTAAATTTAATTGCAATATTCTTATCATTTATTTTTTCATATTTTACTATTAAATATTTTTTAATATATTTGAAAAAATTTAACTTGAATATCTTTGTATTATATAGAATATTACTTGGTTTGTTAGTTTTAACTTTTGCCTATTTATAAAAAAATAGTCAAAATTAAAATTATAGCTAAAGTGATTAGAAAAAAAACTATAACTGCTTTTTGTAAAGAAAGATTTTTCATAAAAAGTTCTTTTGTTTTTAACAAAATTTTATCTGCATTACAATAAATTAAATTTTAGGAAAGATTCTTTTTACCCAATAAAGACTCAATATAATTTGTATTGTTAGAAGTGATAGGCTGTATCTTGGTAAAATAAAAAAAACTGAAAAAAGACCAATATTCAATAAATAGTATAAAATAAAATAATTATATAAATTAAATTTAAATCTAAATAAAAATATTATTGAAAAAAATGTTGTAATGGCAATCAACAACTTTGGAATTATATGAAATATAGAGTAATATCCAGGGTAGGTTGACTCTAAATCAATAAATAAAAATGAAACTACTCTCTTAAAATATAAATAAATATATCGCGAAGGATCTTCTTTGATAAAAATTACAGCTTGATTCAACAAAATATCATCAAACATCAAGTCATACTTCTTATTTGGCTTTAAAGAATCGAGCTCCTCTTTAACTTCAGGGACAACATCTCTTACAAATCCCATCATTGCCTTTCCCTCAACTAAAGATTTAGGGTTATTTCCCTTTAATAAATTATACCCCCCAGACTTAGTAATAGTTACAACGTCAAAAATCTGATAGTTTCTAATTAGATAAGGTGAGATTATAATTATCGAGATTAAAAGGCTTAAGATAAATTTCTTATAATCTTTTGTTTGAAAAAGATAAAATATTAAAGAAAATATAAAGAATATAAAAAATTCTCCTCTTAAAAGCATAAGAAAGCCTGCTGAAATTGAGAATGTAATTATTCCATAAAAATTTTTATATTTAATTAAAAATATAAAACCTAAAATAAATAAATTTATAAAAAATAACTGAAGGGTTATAGAGGAAATTTGAGAAGCCCCATAAATATTTAAGGGAAAAATAGAATAAATTAAAGCACCAATTTTACTAATGTTATCAGAATAAAATTCTAAAAGAATTTTGTAGGTTAAATAAATTGAAATAGCAGATAAAAATATTTGAACAAAATAAACAAAATATAAAAAAGTACTTAATTGGCTAAAAAAAATTTTTATCACATACAAAAATAAAGGATAAAGTGGCGGCATAAAAACATTAGGCATGGGTTGTCCATCTACCTCCCTTATGCTCAAAATATTGTTTTCTTCTAAATTTTTGAGCATTACTCCCCATTCATTATCTACATGTTGATCTCCAACAAACACAACAGCAATAAATCTGGTCAGCACTCCTAAAAAAATAATGGCTGATAAAGAAAAGATTTTTTTTTGGATCATGATTTTGAATTTTTTATTAATCTAATTAAAAAATTTATTGGTATAATTTTTAAAAAAAAGGCTATTAAGCTCCACCAGATAGGAAAATATATTTTTTTAAAATTTAGATTTTTTTTCTTATATACTAATTCAGCCAACTTTTTTGGAGATCCTTTTGGAAGTTTTAAATTTTTACCAAAAGATAAATTGGTTTCCAAATAACCTAGAATATAAAACTGTATCTTAATATTATTATTACTTTGAGATGCGGCTAAGCTTTCAAAATAAGATTCTAAAGCTCTTTTTGATGCAGCATAATGTGAATTAAATTTTCTACCTAATAATCCCGATACACTTCCAAATCCAATGATTAAGCCTTTACCATTGTCATTAAATACTTTAGAAAGCTCAGAAATTACTAAAGTAATTGAAGAAAAATTTGTTTTTAAAATTTTTTCAACTTTATTGTTATCTAAATAAATTCCATCTTCATCAAACATTCCTCCAACGGGGAATATAGCACCTTCTATATCTGAAAGACCCTTATCTTTAACTTTCAATTTGTTTATAAAATCTGTAGGGGAATTTAAATCTGCTGGCAAAATTTGAACTGAAACACCATCAAATTTATTTGTAATATCAGATTTTATTGCTTCTAAATCTTTTATGTCTCTTGAAGAAATTATTATATTGTGTCCTTTGCTTGCAAAAACATAAGCGAGTTCTCTACCAAGACCAGATGAGGCACCTACAATTAAATAGCTCATAATTTTAATCGATTCGAAATTTCAGATTTATAATATCTTCTTTTATCAAATTTAGTTAGTTTATCTCTAAAAATATCAGCCTCAGGATAACATTTATCAAAAATATCCTTTTCCAATCTTGAGTCTTTAATAATAGAAGGTAAAATCTTATATTTAATACATAACTTGTCTAAGTGTTCCATGAATTCTCTATTTTTTTTTATATTAACAAAATCGAAAGTTGCACAAATATTATTATCTTCAAATCTAATTAATTTTTGTTTTCCGCTCATGTTTTTTATAGAAAAAAGTGTAATTAATGGTTTAAATTTTTCATTTAAATGCAAAAATTCACTAAAAAACTCATCAATAGTGTAATCTGGAATAATTAATTGACTTTCAATAAAGCCTTTGGAACCAAACATGTTAAAGTAAATTTCTTTACCGTAAAAGGGAAATATTACATCTAAAAATTTTTCATCTAAATTTTTTTTTAAAATTTTATGAAAATAATAAAAAAAGAAATTTGATAACTTTATAGAATATTTATTCCATAAATTTACTGATAAAAATTTTTTCTTATTTAAAACTTTAAGATTATATTTTTTATTTTGATTTTTTAATATTTTATTCTTAAATACTATCCCTTTTCCAAATTTATTTTTGTTATCAATCATATTCCATGAATAAGTAAAAGTAGAGGGTTCTGGTTTCTTTATTATATTTATAGTATCTTTGATCGAGTTTACTTCTAGCTTTGTAGTTTCAAACTTTCCATCAAAATCAACTAATTTTAAAGTTACTGAAACTATAGTGCCAGTTAATCCAAGACCTCCAATAGTTAGATCAAATATTTCTTGATTTTCTTTTTCAGATAAATTGATCCATCCATTAGTTTTGTGAAATAGGTAAATAGATTTGATGGCATTTCTAATTGTTCCATCGACTCCGCAAGATTTTCCATGTGAGTTAGCTGCAACAGCTCCACCAATAGAAATTAAAGGGTATCCGGGTATTTGAGTAATCCACAAATTATGTCGCAAGGTAAAATTTAAAAGCTCATAAATTTTAATACCAGCCTCTACGGTTATAACTTTTTCTTTCTTATCAAAATGTAGAATTCTGTTAAATTTATCCATTTTTAATGACAAAGTCTTCTCTTTAAAAGAGGCTGGGGCATAAGAAAACCCCGACCCCATGGATATTAAATCATCTGAGAGCGATGAGTCTTTTTCGATCTCTCTATATTTATCTGGATTCTTAATTTGTATCTCAGTTGAATAACTTTTGTCGTATGAAGTAAATTTAAACTTTTTTAGTCCTTGTTCATCCATATAAAATCATTAAATTTTAAAATTAATTCTAGTAAATAATATCAACATATCTTTTATGGTCAGTAAAATATTTTTTAAACTTACAGACGATCCAGTACCAAAAGTTCTTGGATAGGTGTGTATTCCAATCTCATTTACTTTAAATCCTGCTCTTTTCGCCTTTATTGCTAGTTCTGCACCAACAAATGGACTATTTGATGTCAATCTAATTTTTTTCATAATGCTTTTTTTAATTAATCTAGATCCGGTAGAGATGTCTCGATATTTAGTTTTAAATAAAAATCTTAAAATTATATTATACACCCAAGAAATTATTATCCTATTTGTGCTATATTTTTTCTTGAACCTGTAAGTTATCACAAGATCACTATGCTGTGCTGATTTAAGAAGCCTTGGTAAATCATTTACATCGTATTCACCATCTCCATCAATGGCAAATATATAATCATTTTTGCAATTTTTTATTCCAGTTTTTATAGCAGCACCATAACCCATATTCTTTTTATGAAATATAACTTTAACATTTTTGATTTTTTTAGAAAATTTGAGAGCAAGTTTTCCTGAGTTTTCTGGACAACCATCATCAACAATTATAATTTCAAATTTTTTTTTAGTCCTTCTTAAAACACTCAAGCTTCTAAAGATCATTTTTTTGACCGTTTTTTTGTCTCTATAAAGTGGAAACATTAGGCTTATAGTTTTTATTTTTTTCATTTTTCTCATTAAAATCAATAATGGTGCGCCTGCTAGGATTTGAACCCAGAACCTCCTGGTCCGTAGCCAAGCGCTCTATCCAGTTGAGCTACAGGCGCTTACTTAGGAGATATCAAATATAGTATTGTAATTAAAGGATTTAAATCTATATATTAATAATATTATGAGTGAATCAATAGTTATTACTTCAGCAACTAGAACAGCCGTCGGTTCTCTTGGACAGTCTTTGAAAAATATTCCAGGAGATGAGTTAGGTTCAGTAGTTATTTCTGAAGCTATCACTAGATCAAAATTAAAAAAAGATGATGTTGATGAAGTGATTATGGGACAGGTTCTAACTGGTGGAACTGGTCAAAATCCAGCTCGACAAGCTGCAATGAGATGTGGAATACCAAAAGAGAAACCTGCATACGTTGTCAATCAAGTTTGTGGATCTGGAATAAGATCTGTAGCATCAGCTTATCAAAGTATAAAATCTGGGGACTCAAAAATAGTTGTTGCTGGTGGTCAAGAAAACATGTCTTTGGCACCTCATGCTATACATTTAAGAAATGGGAAAAAGTTAGGTGATGTTCAAGCAGTAGACACGATGATTAAAGATGGTTTGTGGGATGCGTTTCATAATTACCACATGGGTGTTACTGCTGAAAATGTTGCAACAAAATTTCAAATAACTAGAGCAGAACAAGATAAATTCGCTTTAAATTCTCAAGAAAAAGCTTTTAAAGCTATTAAGGACAATAAATTTAAAGATGAAATAGTTAGTTTAAAAATTAAATCAAAAAAATCTGAAATTAATTTTGATAAAGATGAACATCCAAGAGATGGTGTAAATATGGAAACCTTAGGAAGACTCAAACCAGTTTTTCAAAAAGATGGGACAGTTACGGCTGGTAACTCATCAGGAATTAATGATGGTGCCGCTGCAGTAACTTTAATGAATGAAAAAGAGGCTGAAAAGAGAGGCTTAAAAAAATTAGTAAAGATAAAATCTTGGGCAAGTTGTGGTGTTGATCCTGCTTTAATGGGAACTGGTCCAATACCAGCTAGTAAAAAAGCATTAGAACTTGCTGGGTGGTCAATTAAAGATTTAGATTTATTTGAAGTTAATGAGGCATTTGCTTCTCAAAGTATTGCGGTTTTAAAAACTCTTTCTGTTCCGGAAGAAAAAATAAATGTAAATGGTGGAGCAATAGCCTTAGGTCACCCTATAGGCGCTTCAGGAACTAGAATACTTGTAACTTTAATTCATGAAATGATTAAAAGAGATGTTAATAAAGGATTAGCAACTTTGTGTATTGGTGGTGGTATGGGCATCGCTATGTGCATTGAAAGATAAATTATTTTAACTCTTTTAAATTTTCAAAAAATTTTAAACTTTCAGGATTTGCAATTGCTTCTTTGTTATTTAAATTTTTTCTGTTAATTATATTCCTAACTGCTAGCTCAACTATCTTTCCACTCTTTGTTCTTGGAATTTCTGGAGTTTTTATAATCTTTGTAGGCACATGTTTAGGAGAACAGTTTTTTCTTATTTTGTCCTTGATAAGCTTAATTTTTTTGTCATCTAATTTTATATCATTTTTAGTTGTAACAAATAAAATAATTCGAACATCGTCTTTATAATTTTGTCCTACGACTAAACCTTCTTTAATAAATTCAATATTTTCAACTTGTTGATAAATTTCTGAAGTTCCAATTCTTACTCCTCCAGGATTCAAAGTTGCATCAGACCTGCCTTTTATTACAAAACCATTGTTAGGTGTTCTTTGAATAAAGTCACCATGGTGCCAAATATTTTCAAATTTTTTGAAATATGCTTGAAAATATTTATCCCCATTCTTGTCACCCCAAAATTTAATAGGCATAGATGGGAATGGTTGTTTCACTACAAGTTCTCCGCTTTCGTTGTCCTTTATACTTTTTCCTTCTTGATTAAAAATATCTATATCTAAACCTAAGCTTTGACCTTGAATTTCACCTTTATAAACATTTGAATACAAGTTTCCTAAAACTAAACATCCAACTAAATCAGTTCCTCCTGCAATTGAGGCTAAATGAACATCTTTTTTTATATTTTTGTATACATATTTAAAACTTTCCTCTGATAAAGGAGATCCTGTTGATGTTATAATCTTAATAGAAGATAAATCTAAATCTTTACTATTAAAATTTTCATTTTTAAGATGGTCAATATATTTTGCACTTACACCAAAAAGATTAATTTTTTTATTTTGACAATATTCTAAAAGTATATCAATTTTAGGATATATAGGTGCGCCATCAAATAAAAAAATTGAGGAGCCAGTTGCTAGACCTCCTACTAACCAGTTCCACATCATCCATCCAGTAGTTGTATAATAAAATAATTTTTCGTTATCTCTAATGTCGCAATGTAAAATAAATTCTTTATTGTGCTCAATTAAGACATTTCCTGCTCCATGTGTAATACATTTAGGTTTTCCTGTGGTTCCACTAGAATATAGAATATAAATAGGATGATTAAATTCAAATCTTTCAAATGTTTCATCAAGATTTGAGTCATTTATAACTTTATTAAAATCTTTATAATTTTTAATTTTATTTTTTTCCTTAATATTATAAGGAAAAGCTATTACTGTTTTGATTGATTTAATTTGTTTTAAAATTTCTTCTACTTTTTCCAAAATATTATTTTTTTTTCCATTATAAAAATAATAATCACTTGTGATTAATGCTTTAGGTTCTATTTGTTTGAAACGATCTACAACTCCCTCGACTCCGAAATCTGGGGAGCATGATGACCAAATAATTCCATTTTTTGCACAAGCTAGGAAACTAATTATTGTTTCAATTTTATTCGGAACATAACCTGCAACACGATCACCTTTTTTTAAATTTAATTTTTTTAAGAATGACGATAATTTGCAAACTTTTGTGTATAATTCATTCCAAGATATACTTTCCTCAAATCCCTTTTCAGATAAAAAATTTATTGCAATATTCTCCGATTTTTTTTTTAATATGTTTTCTGAATAATTTATTTTTGAATCTGGAAAAAATATTGTTTTATTAAAAATTTTATTTTTTCTAATTACTTCTTTTCCTTTGTCTCCAATAATTTTTGAAAAATCCCAAATTTTTGACCAAAATACCTCTGGGTTTTCCACGCTCCATTTCCAAAAATCCGAAAAATTTTTATTTGTATTAAAATTTACAAATTTTGAAAAATCCTCTAATAAAGAATTTTCTACTTTTTCTTTTGAAGGTTTCCATAAATATTTATTCATAAAGCTAGATTAGCTTTTATAAATTTACCTGAATAGATATTTTTTTAATAAAATTTTTTGAACTACTATTCTTTCACTGCTATAAATAGTTTTCTTTTTGAAAAATATGTTAATTAACCATCGCATAAGCAATTTCATTAAATTTTAATGACTGAAAAAGGGGTAAAATGTGTCAAAAATTGACTTAAATTATTAAAATTGCTTCATTTTTTTACATTTATTATTCATATTATTTTTAATAAGTTCCATTCCAGTTTATAATAAGTTTTTATGGCTCAAAACATATCAGTTCCTGACATTGGCGATTTCAAAGATGTAGAAGTAATTGAGGTGCTTGTTAAAGCTGGTGACCAAATTAAAAAAAACGATCCAATTGTAACAATAGAGAGCGACAAGTCTAGCGTGGAAATACCATCTCCTCTTGAAGGTAAAGTCAAAGATTTAAAAGTAAAAATAGGAGACAAGGTTTCTGAAGGAAGTATTTTAGCAACCATAGAGAACGGACAGACAAATATTTCTAAAGAAAATTTAAAAAAAGAAAAAGAAAAAAAAACAAATGGTAATTTAAAATCTAAAAAAACTATTGAAACCGGTCAAATTGAAATAAAGGAACAACAGGTAAAACAAGTAAAAAAAGTCTTTGCAGAGCCAGCGTCTAGGGACGATATTGATCCTATTGAAACTAATGAATGGATAGAATCTTTAAACTCAGTTATTGAAAATGATGGTTCATCAAGAGCTAGTTATTTGTTAAATAAAGTTATCGATCAAGCTTATAAATCAGGCTTAGTCTTGCCAGATACGAGAACAACTCCGTACATTAATACTATTCCACCTGACGCAGAAACTAAATCTCCTGGAAATCAAAACATTGAAAAAAAAATTAGAGCTTATATCAGATGGAATGCAGCCGCAATGGTTGTTAAAGCTAATAAAAAAAGTTCTGAGTTAGGTGGACATATAGGTACTTTTGCATCCGCTGCAACGCTCTATGATGTTGGAATGAATCATTTTTGGAGAGGAAAAAATAATAAATTTGGTGGAGATTTAATTTACTTTCAAGGACATTCTGCACCAGGTATGTATGCTCGAGCTTTTCTTGAAGGAAGGCTTTCCGCTAAACAACTTGATGGATTTAGACAAGAGGTTAGCAAAGGAGGTCTGTCATCTTATCCTCATCCATGGCTAATGCCTAATTTTTGGCAGTTTCCAACGGTATCGATGGGTCTTGGTCCAATTATGGGAATTTATCAAGCAAGATTTTTAAAATACTTAATCAATAGAGGATTGATCAAAGATGAAGGAAGAAAAATTTGGGTTTTTCTTGGAGATGGAGAAATGGATGAACCTGAGTCATTAGGAGCAATTGGTCTAGCTGCAAGAGAAAAATTAGATAATTTAATTTTCGTTATTAATTGTAACTTGCAAAGATTAGATGGACCTGTAAGAGGAAATGGTAAAATTATTCAAGAACTAGAAGGAAGTTTTAGAGGTACAGGATGGAATGTAATTAAAGTTATATGGGGTTCATACTGGGATCAACTTTTAGCAAAAGATAAAAGCGGTCTTCTTATTAAAAGAATGAACGAATGTTTAGATGGTGAGTATCAAGCTTTTAAAGCTAAAGGTGGTTCATATGTAAGAGAGAAGTTTTTTGGAAAATATCCCGAACTTAAAGAATTAGTATCAACAATGACTGATAAAGATATTTGGCGACTAAATCGTGGAGGTCACGATCCCCATAAAGTATATGCCGCCTATAACGCAGCTATCAAACACAAAGGATCTCCTACAGTTATTATTGCAAAAACTATTAAAGGTTATGGAATGGGAAAATCAGGAGAAAGTATAAATACAACACACCAACAAAAAAAAATGGATGAAAAAGATTTGTTGTATTATAGAGATAGATTTCAAGTCCCTCTAACAGACAAACAGGTTAAAAATATTGAATATTACAGACCTGATGAAAATTCTGAAGAAATAAAATATTTAAAAAATTGTAGACTTAAATTAGGAGGATTTATACCAGAGAGAAAGTCCTACGCAAAAAGTATAAAAGTGCCCGCAAAAGATATATTTGATAATTTTATGAAGTCTACTGGAGAAAAAGAAATGTCCACTACTATGGCGTTAGTAAGAATGCTTACTAGTCTTTCAAGAGATAAAAATATTTCACCAAGACTAGTTCCTATAATCCCTGATGAGGCTAGAACTTTTGGTATGGAAGGTTTTTTTCAAAAAATGGGTATTTATGCTCACGAGGGACAAAAATATGAACCTGTGGACTCCGAGCAAGTTAGTTCTTACAGAGAAGATAAGAGTGGGCAAGTTCTTCAAGAAGGAATAACTGAGTCAGGTGCAATGTCCTCTTGGATAGCAGCAGGAACATCATACTGCAACCATGATATTGAAATGATACCAATTTATATTTTTTATTCAATGTTTGGTTTTCAAAGAGTTGGGGACCTTGCTTGGGCGGCAGCGGACTCTCAAACTAGAGGTTTTTTAATTGGTGCCACAGCTGGAAGAACAACTTTAGCAGGAGAAGGTTTACAACACCAGGATGGTCACAGTCACTTACTGGCTTCAAATATTCCAAATTGTGTGAGCTATGATCCAACTTTTGCTTATGAAATGGCTGTAATTTTAAGAGATGGAATTAAAAGAATGCACGACAAAAAAGAAAACATTTTTTATTACATTACGGCAATGAATGAAAATTACTCTCATCCTGATAAGCCAAAAAACTCAGATGAAGGAATTTTAAAAGGTATGTATTTGTTTCAAGAAAATAATAATAAAGGTAAAACAAAAGTTCAGTTATTAGGATCTGGAACAATATTAAGAGAAGTTATTGATGCAGCAAAAATTTTGTCTAAAGATTATGGAATTGACTCTGATGTTTGGAGTGTAACGAGCTTTAGTGAATTAAGAAAAGATGGAATGAATATAGAGAGGTGGAATTTACTTAATCCAGAGGAGAAAAAAAAGAAATCTTATATTGAAAAATGTTTAGAAAAAAGAGAGGGTCCAATCATAGCAGCATCAGATTATGTGAGATCCTTTACGGATCAAATAAGGCCTTATATACAAAAACCTTTTTACTCTTTTGGAACTGATGGTTTTGGAAGAAGCGATACTAGGAAAAAACTTAGGAATTTTTTTGAAGTAGATAAAGAACATATAGTCGCTTATACTTTAAGTGCATTGTCTAGTGAACAATTAATTGCATCAAAACATGCTGAAAAAGCATTTAAAAAATATAAAATAGATAAAAATAAGTTATTACCTGCTAAATTATAATTTTTATGGAAAAAAAAACAAAACTTGCAAGCCCGAAAGTTAGAAAGTTTGCAAGAGAACTAGGTGCAAATATTGTTGAAATTCCGGGTTCCCAGAGAGCAGGAAGAATCACTGAATTAGATGTAAAAAATTTTGTTAAATCTAAATCTCTAGGGAAAATTAAAAAAGTATATAAAGAGGAGTTTCCACATGAAGCTTTTGGTGAAATTGAAATTAAAGAATTGCCTAGAGTAAAAAAATTATCAGGACCACAACTTACAAGGTCTTGGACTCAGATACCTCATGTAACACAACATGATGAGATAGACATAACAGAGATGGAACAATTTAGAAATTCTCTTATTGATCACTATACAGGAGAAAAAATAAAAATAAGTCCATTGGCATTTGTTACAAGAGCTGTTGTAAAAGCCTTAAAAAAATATCCAAACTTTAATTCATCAATAAATGAAGATAATAGTAAGTTAATTTATAAGAAATATTTTCATATTGGTTTTGCTGTTGACACTCCTCATGGTCTAATGGTTCCAAAAATACGAAATGTAGATGGGATGGGATTAAAGGAAATTTTTGAAGAATTAAAAAGAGTAAGTTCACTTTGCAAAGACCTAAAAATTGATAAGAAAGATTTTTTTGGGGGATCAATGACGATTTCAAGTCTTGGAGGAATAGGTGGAAGCTTTTTTACTCCAATAATTAATCCACCTGAAGTAGCAATTCTTGGAGTTGGAAAAACATATGAAAAAATAAAAAGAGTTAATAATCAATTTGTTATAAGAAAAATATTACCAATATCTCTATCATATGATCATAGAGTTATTGACGGTGCGGAAGGAGCAAGATTCTGCGTTGATTTAGGTGAAAGCTTAGGAAAAGACTTTGCTTTTAAATTGGCTGTTTAAATGAATAAAAGATTGTTTTCTTTAATCTGTGCAATTTCATGTTCATTTATTTGGGGTACAGCCTTTATAGCTCAAGATATGGGGATGGATTATATAGGTCCTTATACTTTTTCTGCGGTTAGATTAGCTCTTGGCTTTATAACACTATTACCGTTTTTTTTTATCTTTGAATTTAAAAAGGTTAAAAAGATTAATTTAAGTTTGAAAGTTATTATTGGTTATTTATTTTTGTTAGGTTTCTTTTTAGCTGGAGGAAATATTTTTCAACAAATTTCACTTATATACACCGACGTAGCGAATTCTGCCATTTTTACAGTTCTGTATGTTGTCATAGTTCCTATATTGGCTTATTTTCTTTTCTCTAAAAAAATTCATAAATCAGTCTGGCCGTCGGTTCTTATGTGTTTAATTGGAGGATTACTTCTAAGTGAGCTTGACAATATAAGAGTAAGATATGGAGATTCTTTAGTTATTATTGGTGCATTTTTTTGGGCTTTTCACATAGTATTTATTTCAAAATTCCTAAAAATATTCAACTTTCCTATTACTATAGCTTCCTTTCAGTGTCTAACTGCTGCACTGATTTCTTTTATTCCAGCTTTTTCTTTTGAATATATCTCTTTTAAGGTTTTATCGATGGAGGCTGCTGAACTTCTTTATGCAGGAGTGCTATCGAGCGGTATAGCGTTTATGCTTCAGATTTTTGGTCAACAAAATTTATCACCTGCTCCTGTGGCAATTATTTTTTCTTTAGAGGGAGTTTTTGGCTCAATAGCCGCATGGATTATTTTAGATCAATTCTTAAATGAATATAAAATCTTAGGAATAATTATAATCTTAGCCGCTGTTATTTTTTCACAACTAGCACCAATTTATGATAAAAGAAAGTATGGACGAAACTAATTCAGGATACTCAAAACATGTTGGCGGACTTAAAATAAAAAAAATTGATGAAAAAAATTTTGAATATCATACAGAAGTAAAAAAGATACATCTTAACACAGCTGGAATGGCGCATGGTGGATTTTTAACATTTATTGCAGACACTGGTATGGGCAATGGTGCTCATAAAGCTGCTGATGGAAAAAGATGTGTAACAATTTCTCTGGAGATGAAATTTATTTCTGCAGCAAAACTAGGAGATAAACTCATCGCAAAAGTTAAAATTCAAAAAAAAACAAATACTCTTGTTTTTCTTACCTGTGAGATTTTAAGTTCTGAAGGTATAGTAGCTGTAACTTCAGGTGTTTGGAAAATTCTCAAGACTTAAAGATTTTCCTTCTATAGTTAGAGTATCCGAAGATAATAAGCATTAACAATGCAAATGGATATACTATAGCTTTATTAGGTCTATCAAGATTTTCAACTTTAAAATTACTGATAATATCTCCTATCTCAATTCCTGATTTTTTAGCCAATCCTTTCCAATTAAGTTTTTCGACAATTACCATGTTATCTTCATTGGCAAGACTTAATCCATACATTTCAAGATTAAAGTCATTTTCAAAACTTCCTTTTTCAATAACAAAAAGTTTATAACGATCACCGTATTCTGTTCTTCTAGTTACTTTTATGTGAACTTCTCTATTAGGCTCAAAAGATAATTTTTCAATCTCCTTAGTGGAAAGTTTTTGTTCATCAAATTTTGGATAGAATTTATTTAAAACAAAATCTGGAGATAAAAAAGATATTGATATAAATAAAAATACTAGTATTTCATACCATCTTAACTTATTAACAAACCATGCTTGAGTGGCGGATGTAAAAACTAATATTCCGATTAATGAAGTTACGATTACTAATAACCCATGCCAGATATTCTCTACACCAATCAAAAGTAGTTCATGATTAAATAAGAATACAATAGGAAGTATTCCAGTTCTTAAACTATACCAAAAAGCTTGAATTCCAGTTTTTAGTGGATCTCCTCCAGATATCGCTGCTGCAGCATATGACGCCAATCCTACAGGAGGTGTAACATCTGCCATAAGTCCAAAATAAAATACAAATAAATGAACAGCTATTAATGGAAATATAAATCCTGATGCATTTCCAACATCGACTAATACTGTTGCCATCAGTGAAGCAACTACAACGTAGTTTGCAGTTGTTGGTAGACCCATTCCTAGTAACAGGCATAAAATTATAGTTAAAGCTAATAAAATTATTACATTATCCTTAGCAATAGTTTCTATAACAATAATTAAATTTGTACTTAAACCTGTAGAACCTACAGCCCCAACAATTACTCCGGCAGTTGCTATTGCGATTCCTACACCAACCATATTTAATGCACCTTTTTCAAATCCAGTTATAGTTTGGTTAAACCATTTTATGAAACCTTCTTTTAAATTAGGTTGTTTAATTAACTTATTTATTAAATTTACAAGTATTAATGTAATTGTAGCATAAAATATGGAGTAAGATGCTGTAAGCCTCAAATAGACCAGCAAGTATATCAAAACAAATATTGGGATTAAAAAATGTAATCCAGCTAAAAAAGTTTTTTTTAAATTTGGTACGTCCTTTTCTTCCATTCCTTTTAATCCTAATTTTAATGCTTCAAGATGAGATATATAAAAAAGTGCTATATAAGAAATGATTGCAGGCAAGAAAGCATGTTTTACAACTTCAAAATAAGTAACACCTATAAAGCTTGCCATCACAAATGCTGCTGCTCCCATAACTGGAGGCATTATTTGCCCGTTTACTGAAGATGAAACTTCTATTGCTCCAGCTTTTTCTTTAGAGAACCCAGTTTTCTTCATAATTGGGATTGTAAAAGTTCCAGTGGTAACTGTGTTAGCTATTGAAGAACCTGAAATTAAACCTGTCATTCCAGAACCTAATATTGCAGCTTTAGCTGGACCTCCTATCATTTTACCAACCATTGCAAATGCAAGATTTAAAAAGTATTTTCCCCCACCTGCAGTTTCTAAAAGAGCACCAAATAAAACAAATAAAAAAATAAAGTCTACAGAAACTCCTATAGGGATTCCAAATATAGCTTCTTGATCAAACCATTGAAATCCAACTAGTCTTTTTAAAGAAAGTCCGCCATGGGAAATTATATCTGGAGCATATTTCCCAAAATAAGAAAATAATAAAAAAAATATAGCTATGATAACTAAGGGCAATCCAATTGCTCTTCTTGTCGCCTCTAAAAGAATCAAGATTCCACATATTCCAATAATAAGTTCTATTGGTATATTATATTGACCAAGGGAAATTTTTAAAAGAACTCCTCCTCTATCTATTATTTGATCGTAAAAAAAATAGATATAAGAACAACAGATAGCAGCTACTATGCTGATTAAAATATCAACAAATGAAATTTTTTTTGATCTTGAAATAGGAAAAATTAAAAAAGTGAGCATTAATGCAAAACCTAAATGGATAGCTCTTGCAGGAAGTCCCTTAAACATTCCTATGTTAAACCAAAATGGAAAAGGTGAGGCGTACCAAAGTTGAAATAAAGTCCAAATTATTGCTATTGAAGCAACTACTTTTAAATGAAAACCTTTAAGTTTTCTTGTTGGAGACAAGTCTTCATTAATTTTATCTTTTATCTTATTTTCAATATTTTGACTCATTTTATAAAAGATACTCTATTATAAAAAAAAGGCCCAAAAAATATTGGGCCTTTTTAATTTAATTAAGCAAGATAGATTACATTAATCCAGCTTCTTTATAATATTTAACTGCGCCTGGATGCAATGGAGCAGATAAACCATCTTTAATCATATTTTTCTTTTCCAAGAAACTAAAAGCAGGATGTTGTGCTTTGAAAGAATCAAAGTTTTCCATTACAGCTTTTGTAACTAAGTATACAAGCTCTTCAGAAACGCTTGCACTAGTTACTACAGTAGCTTTAACACCAAAAGTAGTAGCATCTTTTTTCTGTCCTGTGTAAGTGCCTTTAGGTATTACTGCTTTAGCATAATAATCAGCGCCATCGATTAAACCTTGAACAGGTCCACCTGTAAGATTTATAGGCATTGCTTTAGCTGCACAAGTTGCTGCTTGTTCCATAGCACCATTTGGAAATCCTAC
>MDSW01003817.1_pt1 | contig 35538 bp, 35 predicted proteins | sample 811171 | NCBI WGS metagenome assembly MDSW01 (sample SAMN05326641, study PRJNA326480) | marine metagenome | isolation source: seawater | place: Atlantic Ocean: North West | collected 2012 | reverse complement strand
GTTCTTTAGCAGGAATGTTTACTCCCCTTGCTCAAAATAATGAAAAACTTCTCTCAAAGAACTGTGTTAAAAGACTAAGTGAATCATGTGTAAAATCAGATATAGATAATATGCTTCTTTTTCCTACAAATTTTTCAGAGGGATTTATGTTACATATGGACAATAGCGATACTTTTGAAGGAGAAGGTGGTTCATTTATGATTGGCCCAAATGCCTTTGGTCATGTTGGGTTTGGAGGAAGTAGCGCTACTTTTGCTGATCCAGATTGTAAAATGTCTTTTGGTTATTTGGTGAACAAATTAGGTGGAGAATATTTAATTAATGAAAGAGGCCAAAGCCTTATAAATGCTTCCTACAAATGTATCAAATCATAAATGAAAAAAAATCTACAATGAAATTACTTTTATGAATAATAGTCACACATTTTTAGCTAAATTAATTCATTGGACATTTATTCCTCTTTATGCATATGGAATATTTAAACAAGTAGATAATCTCAATGAGCTTGAAGATCCGTCATTACTTAACTTTGAAATACTATTCGCTATAGTTTTTTTAATTATTGTTTTGCTTAGATATTTTTACATGAAAGATACACCGGCTTTACTTGGTGCTCATAGTGATGTACATAAAGGGCATCTTTTTATAGCAAAAATGGTTCATAGGCTGGTATATTTCAGCTTAATAATGCTCCCAACTACTGGGCTCTTAATCGCTGCTCTTTTTTCATTAGAAACTGGAGGCGTCGAGGTTGCTATTGCAATACATGAGTTTTCAGCATTTCTTAGTTATGTTGTAATCGCTATGCATGTAGGTGCTACATTTTATTCCAGATTTAAATGTGAGGGAATGTGGAATGCAATGGTACCAGTTTTGCTAGAAACTGGAAAGAAAGAGTCTAACCTTATAGAAAAACTTGAAGCTCTAGAAAACAAGGTATATGACAAAGTAGAGGATACATTTACCTAAATAAAGTAAAATCAAAACTTAAGAATGAATAAATTATTTAAAAAATATAATTTTCAATATGCAGTATTAAGTTTTTTGTTTTTACAAATTTTAATTCATTCTGTCTATGGTTTTACATTCAAATACAATATATTAGGTGATTTTGAAATAGTACAACAATTACGACAAGGATCTTTATCAACAAGTAGCTACAGTGCTGACTCTCCCTTTTATCATATCGGTGCATTTTTACTCAAAATTGATTATTTTGAAAATTATATAATATATCTAACCATTCTTACTGTTTTAATACAGTTGTTGATTGTATTAAAAATTAGCTACTTAAAAAAAGAATCTCTTTTATTTCTCTCTGCAGGATGGGTTGTAACAGTTGGTTGGTATGTGGGCAATACTGACGTTTTAGCTGTATTGCTAGCAATTTACTTATTTGATTCTGTTAATAAAGAGAATACTAACTGGGTAAAAGTTTTCATATTCTCTTCTTTATTAACTTTTAGTCATTACGGTCTAGCATTCTTTATTATTTTCTCTATTGTCATACTTTTAATAAATGAAAATAAAAAAATGCTGATACCAGTCTCTATCTTTGGGTATCTTTTTGGAAGATTAATTATACAATTTTATCTTAATAGCTTTAATTATTCAGGAAGATCTAGGTTCAGATTCCTCTTTAATGACAACATATTAAACAATACATTTAATTTAACATCAAGCTTTTTTTTAAATATTATTCTTTCAGGATTTTTAGGAATGATTATGTTGCTAATTTTAAACACATATAACAATAGCTCTCAGGAAAATTTTAGAATTTATCTTTCGTTAGCTATATCGATTATTGGTACTAGTATTGCACTAGATTCAAGCAGAGTTTTTAGTGTAATCATTGTTCCGCTAATTTATTATCTAATCATTCAATATAAAAAAAATATTAAATTAGTTAATCAGAATTTAATTAACTCAGTTCCTTACTTGATACTAATATTATCTGTTTTCATTGGTGAACAACATGTTTATGGAATTATAAATTTTGAATCTCCTAATAACCTAGAGCCGAGTATGTATAATCTCTTCACTACAAAAGTGAACTCTTTAATGAAGAATATTTGGCCTTAAAGAATTATTTTATGAGTTATTCAAAAAATATAACATCCATTATTGTTCCCTTTTATAATGAAGAAGCTTCATTAGAAGAATCTATTTTAAATCTTGTATCTCAAGAATTTAAAAAAGAAATTATTTTAATTAATGATGGCTCAACAGATGGATCTAAAGAGATTGGAGTAGAGCTTTCAGAAAAATTTAAATATATAAAGTTAATTGACAATAATAGGAACAGAGGCAAAGGTTTTGCTGTTAGATTGGGAATTGATAATGCAGATGGAGATGTAATAGCAATTTATGACGCTGACTTAGAATATTCGGCGTTAGATTTAAGTAAACTTATTGAATGTATCAGAAATAAAAATCTTGATTTTGTATGTGGGTCAAGGTTTATAGGAAATGAAATAAGAAAAAATATTTATTTTAGAACACTATATGCAAATAAATTTTTAAGTCTTTTATTTACATATGTTTATAAAAATAAAATAACAGATATTGCTGTTTGTCTTAAAGTATTTAAGAAAGAAATAATTAAAAGTATTGATTTTGAAAAAGATGACTTTGCAATAGAAGTGGAACTAATAGCTAAAGTTCTCTCTAAAACTAATAAGTATAAAGAAATTCCAATATCGTATAAAGGAAGAAGCTATAAAGAAGGTAAAAAGATAAAACTTGTGGACGGCTTCAAATATATATTGGCAATATTTAGATATAAATGAAAATAAATAAACTAAGTTATTCAAATTTAATATTTGCTGGAATTAGTTTATCAACAGGGTTCATTCTTATTTACAATATTTTCTATTTCAATCCTATTTTAGGTTATGATGCTGAAGCACATTATGATTATATAAATTATTTATCAAGGTATTTGCCTAGAGATTTTAAACTTCCTACTCATAATGAAACTAGAGAATTTTTTAACCCTCCACTTGGATACATCGTTCCCTCTATTTCCCAAGTATTTTGTAGGAACTTAATTGAATCAAGTGATTTTTTAAATGATTGCCAACCGTATTTTGGAAAAGTAACTCAAATATTTCAATCACTTCTTTATGTTGCAACAATAATTATAAATCTCTACACATTAAAATCTTTCAACAACTCTAAGAATATTTTTAATGTTGGTTATTTGATTTTAGTTTCTTTATTAGCAGTGAATTATAGAACGATATCTATGGTTCGAGGTGAGCCATATATTTTATTTTTCTTAAGTTTATTTTTATTTATTATAAATAAGCACGAAATACATAAATTTGATTTCAATTATAGATCTATATTTTTTACTGCTCTAATTATTGGCGGAATAGCTTTGAGTAGACAATGGGGATTTTTATTATTTTTACCTCTAATTATTCTATTGTTTTCTAAGCAATTAAATATAAAATATTTAAAACTCTGGTCTTTAAGTGCATTTATTGGTGCGTTATTTTCTAGCTGGTTTTATATAAATCTTTTTATTAAATATGGAACTTTTACACCTTTTAATTTGAAGTCACCAGGGTTTTCTTTTTCTAATCAAAAACTTGCTTTTTATATTCCAAATTATGAACACTTAAAATATCTATTTACAAAACCCATCAGGCCGCATCTAGATAATCAATTTTTTTCGATTCTTTATTCTGATTTGTGGGGTGACTATTGGGGATATTTTACATTTACTTCGAGATTTTTAGATATAGGTAGAGATCAATTAATCATTGGAGACTATTTTGCAAGAGTTAACATAGTTTCAATTTTCACTACCTTCATTATTATTATTTTTTGTTACCTCACATATAAAACTTATAAATCAAGATTTTTAATCCAATATATAAATTTAGCTATAATTTGTAGTTTTTTTGGCTATTTAATATTTGCAATATCATATCCAGACTGGACTGGAGATTCTATTAAAGCAACTTATATAATTCAAATGTTCCATTTAGCAGTTTTTTTATCTTCTATTTATTTTCAGAAATTAGAAGAAATAAATAAGAACTTGTATAACGGGATTCTTTCAATTCTAGTATTAATTTACATTCATAATTTTCAAACTTATTTATCACATTTTCCAATTAATTATTATCCATAAAAATAATAAAAAATTACTGTTTTAACTTTTTATTGAAAAGAACTCGTTGATCTTCTCAGCAACATAGATTTGTTGTTTTTGTTGTATTGATGGAAAAATTGGAATTGAAAGAATATTGTTAGATAAGAATTCGGCATTTGGAAAGCTATCTAGAACATTATGTGCAGGAAGAGAAGGAAGTGTCCTTGGGTAATATATAGCACACGCAATACCTTCACCTGTTAAATAATTTTGCAACTCGTCTCTCATATCATTTTTTATAATTATTGAATAATAATTAAATGTAGAGTCATTATTACTTAGTATGGTTAATTTATCATTGTCTTCAAATATTTTATTATAAAATTCTCCGGCTTCTTTTCTTAAAGATATAAGTTTGTTAACGTTTTTAATTTTGATATTTAGAAAAGATGCTTGTAGTGAATCTAGCCTGGAATTGTATCCAATAATTTCGTTATAATATTTTTTACTAGCACCATGGTTTTTTAACATTCTAGCTCGCTCTGCTATTTTTTTATTATCTGTAACAATTGCTCCACCATCTCCATAAGCTCCTAATGTTTTTGTTGGGAAAAAAGATAAACATCCAACATCTCCAATTGTTCCAAGAAAGTTTTCATTAAACTTTGTTCCAAAAGATTGGGCTGTATCCTCAACTATATTTAAATTATATTTTTCTGATAAAGATAAAATTTCGGTCATATTAGAGCTTTTTCCAAATAAATGTACAGGTAATATAGCCCCTGTATTTTTTGAAATATTTTTTTCAATTTGTGCTGTATCTATATTGCAATCTTCAATAGAAACGTCCACAAATTTAGGGACAAGCCCTGCCTGTACAATAGCTTCTGAGGTTGCAAAAAAAGAGAAGGCTGGAACGATAACTTCCTTTTTCGTGAGCTCTAAAGACTCTAGTGCAATAATTAATGCATCCGTACCATTTCCTACTGAAATTACATTTTCAGTTTGAAGATATTCTGCAAGACTGTCTTCAAACTCACTGACAGCATTGCCACCAATAAATTCGCCATTTCTTATATGGTTTAATAGTAATTCAGAGTACTCTTCTTCATTTCCTTCAAGTTCATAGTTGAAATCTATAAATGGAACTTTCATAAATCAGAATGTAATTTTTGGTTTTCTTGATAGTCAAACATAACTCCAAAAAAGAAGAAAATAAAAAATAAAATTATACTTGTTAAAAATGCCATAAAAGTTAATTCTGGTATGTACCCAGATGAGAAATAATAATTTAAGGTTCTAATTAATAGAGCTATAAATGCAAAAAACATACCAAAGCAAAAAAAGTAGCTAATTCCAGCAGGACTCATTTTTTCTTTTAAGAGTTTCTTTATTACTCTTTGTACGAATAACTTAGTCAATAAAAACATTAGCTTTGGAACAAAAGTGAAAAGTCTAATTCCTGATTTTTCAATATCGTAATGAGGAGTAACTTGTACATCTACTACTTTTGCATCAACCATGTTTAGCAGGAAAAGAAGCTGTCCAGGGTATCCGTATCTTTTAATTAAACTTTTAATATTTATTTTATCCAAAGTTTCAACATTTAAAGCAGTGTAACCCATCTGTGGATCCATAATGTGGAAATATCCAGATGCAAATTTTGTCAATATCGTTAGGAAGGTGTTCCCAATAAATCTATGGCGAGGCATAATTTCTTTAACATTTTTGTGTTTTAATCTATTACCTTTTGCGTAGTCAGCTCTACCATTTAAAATAGGTTCAACAAGTTTGTCAAAATCGATAGGTAAAGCCTGTGCATCTCCTGGCATTACAACTGCAATATCATATTCATTTTTATGACAATATTCATAACCAGCAATTAAGGCTGCACCAACACCCGAGTTTTTTTCAAAATTTATTAGTTCAATTTTTTTATTTACAATCATTAAAGAGTCAACTATTTTTTTTGTGTTGTCTTTTGAACAATCGTTAATTACTATAATTTTTTCAACTATTTGAGGTACTGAATTTATTGTTTTTTCAATTAGCAATTCTTCATTGTAAGCAGGAACTATAACAGCAATTTTTTTCATTTATTTATTTATTTTTATTTATAATCTTAGAACTCTCTTCTAAAATTTTAGTTACTTTAAGAGCATCCGTTGAATTATTAATTTCTACCTTTCGACTTTTAATACATTCCATAAAATATAAAGCTTGTTCTTTTAGCGGTTCTTTCTCAGTATAAGTTATGTTTTTCATGTTATGAGAGCTAATTAATCCATCCTTTTGTATTTTAGTTTTATAAAGTTCTAATTTGTTAGATTTTTTACTATCTGAAAATACCATAGATCCTTTATCTCCAACAATAACGAATCTCTGCTCTTTGAATGGATGTATCCAAGAGACGAAAACATGCGCTTTTTGACCATTTTTAAAATCTAATAAAGATAATGTTGTGTCCTCAATCTTATTATTTAAAATTTTAGAAGCCTGAACCGAAAGATTGGTAATTTCAGATTTAATAAATTTTAATATTAGTGATAAATCGTGAGGCGCAAATGACCATAGAACATTTTCATTTGGTCTAATTTTCCCCATATTTAATCTGTTCGAATAAATCCATTTTAATTTTCCTATTTCTCCCCTTTGTATTAATTCGTCCATTTTAATAATTGCTGGGTGGAAATGTAATTGGTGACCAACAATTATTAATTTTTTGTGTTTTTTTTCTAATTTTTGTAAAGCCAATACATCAGTGGTTTTCATCGCAATCGGTTTTTCAATTAGTACATCTGTAGTTTTGAGTGCTCTTTTAGCAATTTCAAAATGTGTGTTTGCTGGACTTGAAATTATTAAACCATCGACATTGTTAAGTAAATCATCTAAAGAATCATAGAATTTTATTTTTTTACTAGAATTTTTACTACTTGAAAACTTATCATATACCCCTCCTAATAGATTTAACTCAGAAAGAACTCTAACATGATTTTTTCCCCAATTTCCATAACCAACAACACCTATTTTTAATTGAGACATAGTAGATATTATAAAGGTATAAAATAAATTATTATGACATATATTCATGAAACAGCAATTTTAGATCCTGGTGCTGAAATTGGAGAAAATACTAAGATATGGCACTTTACACATATTATGTCAAAGGCAAAAATTGGTGAATCTGTATCAGTTGGTCAAAATTGTTTTATTGGAGATAATGTAGTTGTAGGCAACAATGTAAAAATTCAGAATAATGTTTCTTTATATGATGGAGTAATTATAGAAAATGATGTATTTGTGGGGCCAAGTGTAGTTTTTACAAATGTTAAACTGCCTAGATCTTTAGAGCCTGTAAATAAAGACTACACTAAAACTATAATCAGGAACGGGGTTACGCTTGGAGCAAACTCAACAATTATTTGTGGTGTTGAGATTGGTGAAAATTCATTTATTGGAGCCGGTTCTGTTGTAACAAAAGATATACCTCCTAACACCATGTGGTATGGGAATCCTGCAAAACAAATAAAAAAAATAAATAGAGATTAAATTTGAACATTTTAGTATTAGCAACATCTTTTCCAGCAAATGAAAAGGATATCTCTGGTAAGTTTATAAAAGATCAAATACAAAATTTAAAATTTTATCACAATGACTTTTCATTTCACATACTTGTAGGGAATAGAAGCAAGCATTCCTTTAAAAACGAATCTAAAGATTACATACTTCATAAATTTAGATACTTTATCAAAAAGTTAGAAATAATAGGTAATGAAGATATTAAAGTTCAGCTTGGTCAGAATAAAGCTATATATTTATTAATACCTTTTTATTTTCTAGGACAGCTTATTTCTACTTTTAAATTAGTTATAAAGAATAAAATAGATAAAATTCATGTCCATTGGTTTATGCCGCAAGCTTATGTTGCTTTTTTAGTAAAAAAAATTTATAAAATTCCTTATAATATAACAATTCACTCTTCAGAAGTGATTTTTTTTGTTAATAGATTTAAATTAATCGGAAAATATATTTCAAAAAAAATTTTACTTGATGCAGGAAAAATTTGGGTTACATCAAATAATACTAAAGACACACTAAAGAAAATCTTTAGTGATGAAGAAATGGAAGATTTGAATATTATTGTTTCTCCTATGGGTTTAAATACTAATTTTTTGGAGAATATAAAAGAAAATAAAATTTTAAATTCTGATTCAACAAAAAATATATTGTACGTTGGAAGATTTGTAGAAAAAAAAGGAGTTATAAATTTAATAAAAGCATTTCAAAAGATACATACTGAGATTCTAGAATATAAATTAATACTGGCAGGATACGGCCACCTAAAGTTTGAAATTGAAAATTTAGTAAAAAAATTAAAATTAAATGAAAAAGTCATAATTTTGGATAAAGTAAATGAAAATCAAAAAAAACAGTTATTCAAACTATCTGAAATCCTAGTTATACCTTCAGGTAATCAAAAAAATGATGTAGAGGGAATGCCAGTAGTTATTTTGGAAGGACTCTATTATGAAGTGTTGGTTTTAGCTACAAAGAGTACTTTTTGTGAGCAAGTTATCAATAACGAAGAAAACGGATTTATTATTAATAGCAATGAACCTAAAGAGTTAGCAAAAAAACTTAAAAAGATAATAAACATTGAAGAAAAAATAAAAATCCAAATTAAGCAAAATGCAAAAAAATCAAGTTTAGGTTACAGTTCTGAAAATAGTTCAATTAAATATAAAGAATTTCTATCTTAAAAACTTTGTAACCAATTCAAAAAATTTTCATATTTAAATTTTGGAGAAGACCGTATTTATATTTATTAATTTTTCAGTATAAAAAATTGAAGCTTCAAATTCTGTAGGGACCACAAGTTATTTAAGAGTCTGTAAAATAGTTCTATGAAAATATTTAAAAATCTTTTACACAAAATATTAAGAGTATTGAATCTAAAAATAGTAAAGCATGACTTCTTTGTTAATTTAGATAACTCAAAAAAAAACTTTGAACATAATTTTAATCGGTACGAATTTATTTTTAATAACTCACGAATAAAAGATAGTAAAAAATTATTTAGCCTAGTTAAGGATTCAAAATCTCAAATATTTCAAGACTTATTTGTAATAAATGAACTTGACTATCTAAAGGAAGGATTTTTCATTGAAATTGGAGCTGCAAACGGTATTAATTTATCAAATACTTACTTATTGGAAAAGAAATTTAATTGGAATGGTATTGTCGTAGAACCAGCGAAAATATGGAAGGAGGAAATAAGTAATAATAGAAACTGCATAATTTCTTATGATTGTATATATTCTGAGACTGGTCTTAAAGTTGAATTTTTAGAAACTGATAAGCCAGAGTTTTCAACAGTAAATATAGAGAATAAATCAAAAGACATTCATGAAAGTTATCGATTAAAAAATAATAAAAAATATGAATTAAGTACATTATCATTTACTGATTTTTCAATAAAATATAAATTACCAAAACAAATTGACTACCTTTCAATAGATACAGAAGGTACGGAACTAGATATTCTTAAATCTATAAATCTAAATAATTTTGATATTAAATTAATTACAGTAGAGCACAATTTTACTGAAAAAAGAGAAGCTATCTATTCATATTTAAATAATCAAGGTTATAAAAGAGTTTTAGAAAGCTTTTCTCTAATGGATGATTGGTACGTTAAGTCTTAGAAAAACAAAGAGTAGGTATTTTTAATATTTTTTATTTCAAATGTTAAAATTTGTTAATGTTATCAAATTTTTTGGATGAGTTCTCAAAAGAAATAAATGGAATAATTCATGTGGGTGCCCATACTGGTCAAGAAGTTAATGAATATAGCAAATACAAAAATAAAATAATTTTGTTTGAACCTCAAAAAGATATCTTTGACAAATTAATTGAAAATGTAAGTAAACATCAGAATGTTAATTGCTATAACATCGGCCTTGGGGCGAAAAATGAAAAGAAAATTATATATAGATCTGAAGGCAATGAAGGAAAGAGTTCATCCGTATTATCTCCAGAAATTCATTTACTTGTACAGCCAGATATTAATTTTGTAGATACTGAAGAAATTCAAATTAAAAGATTCGATTCATTAGACATTGATACTCTTAACTTTTTAACTTTGGATGTTCAGGGATTTGAATTAGAAGTATTAAAAGGTTTCGGTGAAAAATTAAAAAGCGTGGAATTTATTTATACAGAAATAAATACTAAATTTCTATATAAAGAAAATGCATTAGTATCTGATATTGATAAATATTTAAAAAATTATAATTTTATTAGGGTTTTTACAAATCTTGATTGTTTTAATTATTTTGGAGATGCTTTTTATATTAAAAAAACTAATAAAAAATATAAAGGCACATTATTAAAGAAAATTATAAATCTTATTAATATATCAAATTTTTATTTACACATAAAAAAAATACTATATCCAAAAAGATTAATTAAAAGCTTCTTAAGAAATATTTGAAAATTTTCTAAAGATTAATCTTATTTTGATTAGTATTAAAATTCCTTTCTAAGTTAAATCTTTAGAACTTTACTAATATCATCATCAAGTAATTTTGTTAAATTTTCTTTACTTCTTTTAAATTCTTTAGGTGAAATATAATTAAGAATTTTATATGAATGTATATTTACTCTATTCTTGTTGAGCATTTCTGGATTCAAGTGTTCTTTTAGATATAAATCAGAATGATAAAAATTTTCTAATTTTTGTGACATTAAAGCTGCCGATAAAGGAAATCCGCTTACTCCTGAGGTTGCTAAATTTTTTGCATTAAGTAAAACATTAAAATCATCAATAAAGCTAGATGATTGAAATGAGAATTTATCATTGCGTTTTAATAAATCAATAACTGGATTGTTATTCTCTTTTCCAGAAACAACTATTACTTTTTTATAATCTTTAGATATTTTTAAATAATAACTTAATGGGTTTTGAGAATAAAGACTGTGCCAATCATTATAAAAAATATCTCCTGTTCTAATGTGGATAACTAGAGTGTCTTTATCAATATCTAAATCTTTTTTAATTAGTAACTTATGATATAAATAATTTTTATTGAAATCATGAAAACTATTTATATAATCTTTTTTCTCAATTTCTTTTATAGGAAAGTCATTTTCATTATTCGTAAAGTAATCTTTTCTTTTGAAGAAATTTGTTTCAGGTCTATCAAAATAAAAAAACCGATATCTTTTTTTAAACAGAGGAAAATATGAACTTAAATTATTATTTATAATTGAGAAATCTTCAACATAAGGATGTGGTCTTGAGTAAAAATTATAATCATTAAAATTGCAGAATATAGCGCCTAACGTTAACTGCTGAACATGTGTTGCAAATGAAATCATATTTTCTTGATCACCTGTAAAGTGTGTCAAAGAATAATTTCTAGTAGGAATGTATTTGTTAAATACAAAACTTAATCTTGGCCCAAATCTACTTAAGTTTTTAAATGGATTTTTCAATGAAGAATTATTAACCATTCTAAAACTGATTAAGAAAACTAATTACTTTTTCTATTTCTTCTTTTTTCATCTTTGGAAATATTGGTAAAGAAATGATCTCATTGGAGCATGTTTCACTATTAACTAGTTCGTTTACATTTAAATCTTTATATGCTTTTTGCTTATGTACTGGTCTTGGATAGTGTATGCCAAATTCTATATTCTCTTTTTTAGCTTCCTCTATAAGCTTATTTCTATTTTTTGTTTTTATTACATACAGGTGCCAAACATGAAAATTGCCTTTTTTTACTTGTGGTAAATTATATTTTTCTGATATGTTTTCAGAATAATATTTTGCAATTTTATTTCTATTAATATTCCATTCATCAAGAAACTTTAATTTCTCATTTAATACAACTGCTTGAATCGGATCTAGTCTTGAATTATATCCAATAACATCATGGAAGTATTTTTTCTTACTTCCCCAGTTTCTTAAATAAATTAACTTCTCGGCAAGCTGTTTACTATTAGTAGTAATGCAACCACCGTCTCCCCAAGCACCAAGATTCTTACCAGGATAAAAACTATAGGTTGAAGCAATCGAATATTTACCTGGACTATTTTTATTTTGAGTTGCGCCATGTGCTTGAGCAGAATCTTCAATAAAATGTAACTTATGCTTCTTTGCTAGTTTGTACAATGAATAGTTATCTCCCATTTGTCCATATAAATTAACACTAATGATTGCTTTAGTTTTTTTTGTTATAACTTTGTTTATATCGTCTAAGTTGATTAGGTAATCTGAGTCACAATCAACAAAAACTGGGGTTGCCCCTGTTCTAGTTACAGCTAAAGCAGTTGCTATAAAAGTATTGGCCTGGACAATAACCTCATCTCCAGCTTTAATACCAAGAGATCTAAGAACTAACTCAATGGCATCTGTTCCGTTTCCACAACTAATAGAATATTTTGAATTAGTAAAATTAGAAAAGTTTTCTTCAAACTCCTCAACAAACTCACCCAAAATAAAGCTATTTTTTTTAACAATATTCTTAATTTTATTTATAACTTTGTCTTCAATAGGTTTGTGGATTCTAGATAAATCATTAAATGGAACTGAGGTATTTTGCATTATTAATAAAGTTGTTTATCAATCAGTTCTAACATTTTAATTTGACTAACTACAAGTTTTTCATTGTTTATTTTATTATGAGCTTTTTTGTTAATCCTATTATAAAAATCTTTAAAAACCATATCTAATGGTTCGGTACGCTCAATATAAGGGACTGTAAATCCAGAGTTTTTTGTATTAGTCATATTTATATATAAATCATCCGAAATACTTTGTGAAACATTTTTGTTTTTTGAATAAATTTTTAACTCTTCATTTAAGTCCATCCCATTCCAAACTACCATATTATTTTCCCCAACAATTTTTATAATTCTTGTTTTCTCAGGATGGAGCCAGCTTGAGAAAGAGGAAACAAATATATCTTTTTGAAAAAAGCTAGTTGAAACAACATCGTAAATCTTTTTATTTATAAATTTTGCACCATTTACAGTTATTTTTTTAGGTAAAATATTATTTATTGCCAACAATATTGATAAATCGTGAGCCGTTAAATCCCATAAAGCACTTACATCCTTTCTAACGGGGCCTAAGTTTGTTCTTTCAAAATTTATATGTAATATTCTTCCAAACTTTTTATTTTTAACAATTTTAATTAACTCAAGTATTGAGTTGTCATATAAAAAAGTGTTATCAGCCATCAAGATAGTTTTATATTTTTTTGATAAATTAAATAATTCATTAGCCTGAGAGCTTTTTGTCACTAAAGGTTTCTCAACCAAACAATCTATGCTATTTTCAATTAACTTTTTAGAGGTTGAATAGTGATCAATTGCAGGTGTAGAAATTACAGCACAGTCAATCTTTAAATCGCTTCCTAGTAACTCATCTATATTATTGAAGTAAAATAAATCTTCATTATTTTTTTTTGTTTTATATTTCAGATCAACAATTGCAATTAAGTTAAATATAGAGTTATTCTTTTTGATAACTCTTTCCAAATTCTTTCCCCAATAACCATGCCCAATTAAAACAATATTCTTCATCTTTATGAAATCCTTTTTGCTGGATTTCCTGCATATTTTCCAGGCTCTAATATATCTTTTGTCACAACACTTCCAGCTCCAACAATTGCCCCCTTTACAATTTTAATTGGCAAAATTGTTGCATTTGAACCAATAATTACATCATCTTCAATAATGGTTTTTTCGTAAGGCCCTGAGAAATTAACCGTGCTATCTGAAAAAGAATCATTTATAAACATTACTCCATGCCCTATAAAACAATTTTTACCAATTTTGACTTCAGAACAGATAAATGTATGGCTTTGCACCCTTGTTCCTTCATCAACAAATACATCTTTTTGTATTTCAACAAATGGCCCAACAAAAACATCTTTTTTTAATACACAACCATATAAATTTACTGGTTCAGTTACTTTAACTGAGCTATGAATTTCACAGTCTTCTTTAATCATAATTAATACCAGTACACCAATTTAAGTGGTTAAAAATGGACTACATAATTTCCACTTTCAAATTATATATTCATCAAAATTTAATTCGCTAGAATAATTACTCATGAAAAATAAAAAAATTTTTTTCCAGAATTCACTGATTCTCCTGCCTTTTATTCATTTATTTGTTATTAATGTATTTCAAATTAGAACAGCGGAGACAGTTAAATTAGCAACATTCGCTGTTTTATATTTATTATTCTTTAATTTACTAAGATATTTTTTACATAAATATTTACCTATTAAAAACTCTGACTATTTTGCAGTAATTATTTTTTATTTGTCATTTAATTATTCAAATATAACAATTTTTATTTACTTCGAGGCTTTTGAATTTATTAAGTTTGTGCCTAATTACAGTTTTTTCTCGTTTATTCTGCTTTTAATAATATTGCTTGTAGCCTCAACAAAAAATTCTTTTGATAAATTATTTGAATTTTCAACCTTTACCTATTTCGTATTAATTCTAATAATTTCTTTTAATTCAATAAATATTAATCAAGAACAAAATAATCGCGATGTTAGAACTAATGACTCATATGAAAACATTAAATTAATAGAGAGGCCAGATGTTTATTTTATTATATATGATGGCTTACCAAGCCTGCCTACAATGGAAAGATTTTATAATTACGATACAAGGAGGTTTGATGATTTATTTAGCAAAAATAAGTTAACTAAATATAACCTTGCTGCTTCATCATATGGAAGGACAAAATATACAATGTCATCATTATTTAATATGGAGTATATTTTTCAAGCTGGTGATATTCCATTCTCAGATAGAGCTAATTTATCAGAACGATATCGAAGTGGTAATTCTGTATTCGAAAATATTTTAAGAAACAACGATTATTCATTATACAAATTTGGTTTGGCCTTTAATTGTAATGAAAGTAGAAATGATAAATGCATAACAGAAAATATAGAAAACTACAGAGAGAAAAATTCAGTCTACTTTGATCTCATAATGAGAACTCCTTTTAAAATTTTAATTGAAAAAGGATATATTAAACTTAGCCCCAGTCTGTCTATTGGCTGCAAAGATGGATGTGGAGATCCTGAATTATCTGAAATTTTCAATAATATAAATAGTAACGATAAGCCAAAAGCTGTTTTTTTTCATTTTATGGATACACATGGGCCCTATCTTTTAGGTGAAAATTGTGAATTACTAGATGACCCTATATTTGATCTTCCCAAAACAAATATAAAATCCTATAAAAAATCCTTAAATTGTGCTTATTTGAAAATTGAAGCTCTAATTGAAAATCTTGATCTTGAAAATGATATAGTTTTTATACAGTCGGATCACGGCCCAAATTACGACAAAATGGAATTAACAAGCATTGAAGATCTTACTTTTGAACAGGTTCTTAATAGATATAGTACATTTTCTATTTCAAATTTAGATAATTTTTGTGATGAAGAAAATGTTGATTTAAACAGAACTGTTAACACATTTATATATTTTGTTAATTGCTTTGGAACATCTGAAATAGCTTTATTAGAAGTTAAAAACTTTTTAGCATTTGGCAAGATTAATAGCTTTGTATTTGACATAACTAAATTTGTACAAGAAACGATTTCTGCTAATTATAAATAATTAATGGCCTACATTTTTATAATGAAATCTAAATATTCATCATAAAAAGCTTTTGGTAATTTTATTTGCTTCTTTAGAAAAATTTTATAGAGCGGTTTAACTAAAAATGTATTGATGTAACTTTTTGTAAAAACTAATCTGTTTAATCTAGAAATAATGTTAATTTTTGATAAGTCTTGAAAAACTAGTTCAAATTCGTGATAACTGACACCCCTGCCTCTCCTTAAAAAACCAATTAAATCATCGTAGTTAGAATCTTGATAATTAGCACTAAATGATTCTTTAGGGCTAAATTTGGAGTACCTGTAAGCAAGGTCGTCTGGAAGCCACTGAAAAAAAGGTAGTTCAGATGTATGTGAGTCAAAATACCATAGCCTATTAGGGGCTTCGATGGTTATTAAATATCCACCATCATTTAATATTTCTTTACAATTATTTAATGTTAAAAGCCTTTCTTCAAGTGTTAAATGCTCTAAAGTTGCGTACAATATTATCGCATCAAATTTTTTTCCTAATTTATCAATATCAATAGATGAAGACTCTATAAATTTTATATTAAGACCATATACTTCAGATCTAAATTTTGCTATTTCTAATGATTCCTTATGGATGTCAATACCAAGAACATTTGCCCCCTGTTCAGCTAGAGTAATTGAAGAAGAGCCTGTGCCACAACCAATTTCAAGTATTTCTAAATTTTCCAAACTTATGTTTTTTGACAACCAAGGAACTACTCTTGCCCTATCAATAAAAACTCTGCTTTCGACATGTTCCTTTAATTCACTCAAAAGTTTCTCGTTTGAAATATTTTTTGAAATAGTTGGAATATATGTATCTTTTATTTTTTGAGTTAAAAGGTCTTTATTTTCTTTAGAAATTTCTAGAAAATTTTTCTTTATTATTTTAGGAACAAAAAATATTTGAATCTTTCTGTAAATTCTTTTAATCACTATTTCAGAACAATATCAAATAAAATAAGAATAGCAAATTTAAATATTAAAAAAGAGCTTATAATCGTTTAAAGATACCATTTTAATAATTTGGAGAAGATGGAATTGAATAAAGCTTTCAAATTAATAAAAAGTTACTTGAGCAATATATTATTTATTTTTTTTATTATTGCTTTTTCATTTTTTATTTTTAATAACAAATCAGATTTAATTGGCTTATTTGACTTTAATTTTTTCAATCTTTCTTTCTTAACAGTTTTATTTATTTTAAGTTATTTAATCAAAACAAAATTAAACCAATATTTGTACTCCACTAAAAATATAAATATGTCTTATCATGAAGCTTTGAATTTAATCATTAATTCTACAGCTGGGAATCTTTCAACTCCATTTAGTTTAGGTACAGGATATAAATTTCATTATTTAAAAAAGAAATATAACTTAACATATAGTGAGCATCTAAATATAAATATCTATTTAACAATATTTACAAATCTAATTTTTGTATTAATTCTCGTTTTCATAAGTTTTTTTAATTATTTAAATAAAGATGTAATTTTTTATAATTTATTTTTATTTTGGTTATTTATTTTGTTTGCCGGATTCTTTTTGTTTTATACTCTCTCTAAAGAATATAAAACAAAAAAGCTTAATTTCTTAAATTCTTATTCAATAAGATCTCTTAATCTTTCTTTTTCAAAGATTATAAATATATTTATTTATACAATTTTATTACTTGTAATAAATGTTTTAAGTCACATATATTTATTTAATCTATTGGGTCTAGAAATTCAGACTAGTCAAATAATATCTTATTCTTGTCTTTCTGGTCTTGCCAATATAATTAAATTTACACCCGGTAATTTTGGAATTAATGAAAGTGTTTTAATAATTTCTGACTTATATCATGGATTATTGCCTGTGCAGGTAATTGTTTCCTCATTAATTTTTAGATTTTTTTCATGGCTAAATATACTAATTTTTTATGGTATTTTGAATTTTCAAAAATCTTACAATAAAAAAAACAAATAGTACACAAAGTAAAAAAGAAACAATAAAAAATGAGGCTTCGGTTTCATCTAGTTGAATTAGTAAAATTTGAAATTTTTCATTTGAAATTGGTAAACCCAATGATTCAAGAGTTGAATTTAATCCTTCTGGAGTAAGAAAATAAACTAAAATTTTAAAAATAAACATTCCAAGAAAGCTTGTAGTAAAAATTTTTAAATAGGAATCTAATACTACGAATGATTTAAACAAACCAGTCAAATAATACCTTTGTGTATATTTTGAATAATCACCAAACGAATTTAAAGTGGCATCTAAACTCAATTGAGTAAATTCCGTTGTTTCATAAAATAAGACTGACAAGATTGAAAAACAAGATAAGAATAGTAAATAATAATCAATATATTTTAATTTATAATTTTTAAGAATGTAACAAGAAAAAACCAACCCAAGTGGAGCAAGATTCATAAGATACCTGAACCCATAGGCTGAAGCTGGAGAAGTCCAGATTAGAGCTATTGCAAATTCTTGCCAACTAAATAAGAAAAACAAGAGGGCTAAAAGAACATTTTCTTTCTTTAATATTGTATAAATTAAATAAACCAGTGAACCAAAAATAACTACGAAAGTTATTGGTTGAAAATATATTAAGCCAAATTCTTGAGTATAAAAATGAATAAATACATTTTTAATATTTGTTATATAAAATGCTACTGAAGTGAGTCCATTACTCAATACATCTGCAACAAATTCATTTTCCTCTTTATTGTTGTAGACATAACTCCAATTCACTGTATAGACTCCATAAATCAGCTTTGTCGAAATAAAATGGGTAATTAGAAATAGCAATGAAGAAAAAACAAAATAAAGATTTTTATATAATTTAATTTCGCTTTTTTTTAGATGTTTGATTAAAAGGGGTAATAAAAGAAAATAATAATGTATCCATTTAATTTCAAAACCAATAAATATAGAAAAAGGAATTAAGAAAGCAAATAAGTTTCGATTTGTTGAATAGAAAGCAGAAGAAAGAAAAATTATAAACGAAGAAGCAAAAACTTCATAAACATGTGTCATACTATATCTTTCAAAGAAATAATAAATAACGCCCGATCCAGATATATAAAGTAGGATTTTTGAGGTCGTAATATTAAATCCTAAGTAAAGAATACTTTTATAGAGGAAATAAAGAGAAGCAAGAAAATAAAAATAAGAAGAGAAAGAATAAAATAATATTTTAAAATTTACATGATTTTGGCTAATTTCACCAAATATATTATCGAAAATATTCCCAATTAATAGGAATGGGGCAGCCAACAAACCGCTACCTAAAAAACCAAAAGGTGCTATTTTAACTTTGTTGTGTCTGGCTTTTTCAACTCCCTGAAGTTGATTGGCATAATCAAAATCAAAATCTTCAGCTATTGTCTCAGCATGAATAAAATAATCAAAATCATCACTACAACATGTGATATCAGTTTTTAACCTAAAATCTATTTTTGTAAATAATAAAATAACAAAAAATAATACGAGGATTATAAAAAATTTGTTTTTATTTCTTAGCAATTTTTCTATTCTCCATCATTTAGCTAATAAGTAATTCTTTATATAATTTTTATAAGTTTCTTTAAGTTTATTTAGATTTATATTTTTGTTTTTATCAATAAGGCCAAATAAATTATGTCCGAATTGATTTTCTGGTATGTTTGATAGTCTACTGACTATATATTTTGGATGTTTATCAATATTCATTTTTAAATAATGATAAGCATATCTTTCCTCAATCATTTGAAACCATGCTTTAAATGCTTCTTCTTCTGTGGGACCTCCTCTATCTCCATAATCTCCAAAAGAACTAAACCAGGCTCTAGCAAAACGTGCTCTATCTTTTGATATAATTTTTTTTGTTTTAAACATCGAGTCATAATTCCAAATTATTATTTTTTCATAAGGGACAATGTCTGGGCTAATCAATTTGTTTTCTATTGTTGGCTGACACAAATCCCCCCCACCATTAAATTTTATATCTGGAAATTTCTTTTTATTCACAGCAATGCACATTTTTGATTTAAAATTAAAGCGCTCAGGATGAAAAAACTGAAATTTTGGAAAAGCAACTGCTGGATAATCTTCATAGTTTTTTAATATATTTCTTAGTCTTTCTTTGTCTTTTTCATGAAATAAATTATCAATATCCATATGAATAACCCAATCACCAGTTGATTGATTAAAGCCATCCTGAAAAACCTTCCCTATATAATCGAATTTAAATTCCTCGGGCCAAGTTTCACCAGCAACTACTACCTCATCAGCAAAGTCTTCGTAGCATTTAGTAGCTTCTTTCCAAGGATCATTCCGTTCATCAGGATTTGTCATGGAAGTAAAGATACTCAATTTCATAGCTTCATTTTAAGCATTCTTTAGGAATTTTATTATCTATTAATAGTAAAATGTTTAAGTGAGCTCTTACAGTAATATTTTGTACATTTTTGGGAGTGGAAGAAAAGAAAAAATCCTTGAAGACAAATTAGATTCATCAGAATTTTTTTACGGCTATTTTCATATGAAATCAAAATTTAAAGATATTGATTCTATTGAAATGCTGCCTAATGATTCTGACCTTAAAAAATATCAGAAATTCTTAGAATTTTTTGATAAAGTTTTTAGAAAGCTAACAAACCTGCCTTTTTATTTTCACTTAATTTTATCAAAGAGTAATTTATCAAAGATTAAAAATGCTGAATTGGTTATATCAACTAACGACAGGCTTGCAATATCGGCATTACCAATGATTATTTTTTCTAAAATTAGATTAACAAAGAAGAAGTTCATAGTTATTGTAATGGGTCTGTTTTCAAAGAAGAGGGATAGAAAAATAATTTACTTTCTGCAAAAAATAACTCTTAAATTTATTATCAAAAAAATAAATTATTTAATTTTTTTAGGCAAAGGTGAGTATCAACTTGCAAGTAATATGTTCCCAATGTTTAAAGATAAGTTTAAATTTATACCCTTTGGAATAAATTTAAACTTTTGGACACCGTCAAAAAACTATGATTCAAAAAAAAATGACTATATATTATTTGTTGGTAATGATGGAAATAGAGACTTTGATAAGGTAATAGAAATTGGAAACACTTTAAAAGATATAAAAATAAAAATTATCACCAGCCAAGAAATATCAAATCAAATAAATAATGAGAATGTTGAAGTAATTTATGGAAGCTGGCACAACTCAGCTTTAACCGATCAAGATTTAAAAAGGTATTATGAAAATGCAATTCTAACTTTTATACCTTTAAAAGAAACTTTCCAGCCATCTGGACAAAGTGTGGCTCTCCAATCAATGTCTTTAGGTATTCCTGTTGTTATTACTGAAACAAAAGGTTTTTGGGATAAAGAAAAATTTAATCATTTAGATAATATAGTTTTTGTTAATGATAACAGTATTGATAACTGGAATCTGCTTCTAAGCTCTCTTCCTAGGAATAAAGATTTATTAAGCAAATTAAGTAAAAATTCAAAAAAAACAGTTCAAAAATACTACGACCAAAATGATTTTTTTACAAAAATGGAAGAATTAATTTAAGATTATAAATTATTTTTATAGTCTACGTATTCTTTTACTTCGTTAACTTCTGACCCGTAAAATTTATTTATGTCGTTTTTGCATGAAAATCTTTCATCATTTGTAAAATAAACATCTCTTGCTAGAGAAATAAACCCCTCAGTAAAATCTGAGTTCTTTTCAAATATCCTAATTTCATCTTCAATATTCCAAAGTTTTGTATTTATAGATATCAATTTTTCTAAGAATTCATCATACTGCTTATTATCCTTTGATCGTATCGTTTTACCATGCGATTGCAAGAACTTAAGCTCCCTATCAATTTCATTCAATTTTTCGGAATTTTTAATTTTTTGTTTCTTAATTAAAAGGATTGATATCTTATCTAACAACTCACCAACAGAGATTTCAATCTTTATTTTCATAATATATAATCTTCCATTTCTTTTTCAATTTAATTATACCCCCCCTAACATCGTGGTAATATAATTTTGCATTAGTATCGACTCTATCAACTAAGTGAAGAAAGCTGCTATTAATACAGTGAATTTCTTTCGCATCCCTAATCAAATCTTTATACAAAAATAAATTTTTGAACAAATCTGTTTTTTCTTCAACATAAACTTTATTTAAATTTTCAATATTTAAATCATATGTTTTATTTGAACTGTCTCTATGAATAATTGCATAATTTAATGGATCTACATTATAAGATTCAATTAAATGATTTTTTAACTGACTCTGGAGTTTGGTGTCTTCAGGTAAATTAAATCCTTTGTATGAATGTTTATATGATAGCTTTACGCTCTTGTAAAATTCATGATAAAAAGGCTTGCCTGACTTAATCTGACTAACTCTTAAGATTTTTAATTTTTCACTTAAAGCAAAATCATTAACAAATTCATCAAGATTATTAACCTTCACTGGATTCTCAGAAATTATTCGAACATTTGAATTTAAACTATATAAATACTCTGCTTGGTTATGAAATTTTTTATCAACAATCAGATTAATTTTTGAAAAATAGTTACTTAATTTATTTACAAGACCATTACATATAATCATATCTCCTAACCCTAAGTGAGGATATAAAATAATTTCCTTATCTTTATAGTGTTTATAGTTTTTGATATATAAATCTGGTTGTGACATGAATATTAATTTTAGTTATGAAATAAATTTTCGTTATGAACTATTTTTTAAAAATTTTATTTAATGTTTCCTTAAGGTTTTTAACATCAACAATAAAGTTATGGTCTGAATCATTTTCACATATTACATAATAAAATTTATTTTTTAGTGAAACTGCTAAAGAGTAGTGGCAATTATTATGTGCATCGTTTTCAGCCCTTAACTCTAATACTGTATTGTTCATTTCCATATATAACATATTTGCTAAAGCAGCACCATGAACTCCACCAATAAATTCGGCCTCCCTAAATATTTTAACTTGTTCCTTGTAACTAAGTTTTTCTGGGTAAATTATTTCAATACCATAGTCTTGAAGCATTGTGGTAATATCTTCTTCATTTACCAAAAATCTTCTGCCTGAAAACTTTCTACTTAGCCATAGTCTTTTCCCAGAAACAGATTTTGAATCTTTATTCAATTTATGATGAAGTTCTGATATAATTTTTGAATTATAATTTCCAGCAGGTGCGGTATGTGTTGTTAGTGAAAGATCTCTGACTTTAACTAAATTTTCATTTGAATAGATTTTATATTCTACATCAAGCATGTCTAATGTTTTTGATGCAAAATCTAAACTATTAAAATTATCTGGTAGCAAAATTGTTCCTTTTTTATTTAATTTTTGAAAACTTAAAACCCTGGCTAAAGACTCTGTCATCCAATGAAAATAATTCTCTGATTTATTATTTATTACCCAGACTCCAGAATCTACTTTTATTTTTGATTTAGGAATTAATTTTAAAAATTTAATAATAAACTTTATAACATTTTTTAACGGAGGCCTGTTCATATATGTATGGTTCAAATAGAATTTAAATTTCTTAAAATTAATTATATTTTTTCCAGACAAATAAACATTCTGAGAGTCTATTACATATGAATCAAATATTTCTTTTTGAAACTCATGCTCAAATAAATTTATATCATTTTTATTTAGATTTTCAGGTTTATTTCTATACTCCGTACCACCTATAAATGTTCTATTTCTCATCTCAACTTATTCTTTATATAACTACTAAACAACTTTTTTTTATTAAATTGTTTATATTTATTTGAAAAAAGATGTTTGAAAAATAATATATTTTCTATAAAACCTTTTGGATTAATATGATATTCAGAAAACCCCGTTCTCAAAAATGCATTTTGGTATATATTTGTATTGGGGTCTTCGAAAAAAGAATTATCCCATGGTTTTCCCTTTCCAGCATAGTGAAGAAAAACTACCGTTTCATCTGGCATACCTTTGATTTCACTAGCTTTCATATTAAAGTCCTTCTTAAGCTCTAAATAATTACCGTCGACCAATACATTTAATACATCTTGGTCCCACCATTTTATTTTGTCTCTTAACTTCTCCATGCGTAAAATAATTTCATTTATTTCTATTTTTTTATTCCATTGTTTCAAATTAATTATCATTACTCCTGCATTAAAATACCTATCACTTTTCATATCTAATCTATTTACATTTTGATCAACTAGAGAGTCTTCGTTAACAGCTCCTATCAATAAATTACTACTATCTATTTTTTCTATTAATTCTTGTATTCTATTTTCTGGATTACTTAAACATATAATATCTGAATCAACATAAGTTATAAATTCAATATTTTTTGGAAGGTATTTTTGAAAAAATAATCTAAAGTATGTTGCCTTAGTTACATGAGCTTTATTTATTCTTGGAAACTTAATTGAATCAAAATCAAATTTGTAAATTGTTATTAGGTTTTTGTAATCTGGTAAATACCTATCAAGAATCTTTAAAAAAGTTTTGGGTGAGTCATGTATTATATAAAAATTTAAATTTACATTATTAAAGTATTTAATAATTGAATTTATAGAGTTCAGTGCTTGCAAATTAAAATTATTGTCAAAACAATATAAAAAATTCATAAAAGGATTATAAATCTAAACCACGATATATAATGATATAAATTTAAAATGTTAACTAAAATCCAAAATTTTACTGAAAAATATACAAATTCACTTCTTTTATTTGAAGTAATTGCTTTTTTTACTTTCACTCTATTGATAATGAATGACATAAGCCCTGTAAATAAGTATGACGAAAATGCATATCTAAATCATGTGAGAACAATTTTATTAAGTGATAACTATTGGTATTTAGGCGATAGAAATAGAATGCCTCTTTTTAATTATTTTTTGTCATTATTTTATAATTTAAATTTAAGTGAGCTTGACAATTACTACAATCTAAAAATTGCAAATTTAGCGCTAACGAGTGTTTTGTCTTTTTTATTTTTTTTAAAAATAAATAAAAAATTTGAAAATAAGTTTATTTTAATAAATTTAAGCTTTTTTATACTAATCATTCCTACATTTGCATTAGTGCACCAACTCCTTGTCGAGAGTATTTTTTTTCTTGGCTTCTGTCTGTTGTTAATATACTTTGAACAGTTCTACGATGATCCAACTATACAAAACTCTATAAAGCTGGGCTTGTCGGGAGCTTTAGTTTATTTCTTAAAATATACTGGATTAACTGTTTTCTTTGCAATATCTTTATTTACAATAATTTTTGGTTTTATAAATAAGAGAAAAAACTATATCAAAAAGTTTTTTACAGTTTTTTTAACATTCTTTACATTAGTTTCACCATATTTGTATGAAAATTACAAAAATTTTAATAAGCACATTTTTTATAATGTAAATTCAGAGTTTTACTTTTGGGCAGATTCATGGGAGGAAATTGTAAATGGTGTAAGAGCTAATAATGACAGGATAGGATGGCCAACTATGAAAGATAGTGAGCTTCCATCATTTAGTAAATATGTTTCCGAACATACATTGTCTGATGTTTACAATAGATTTTTATATGGGTTTAAATCCATTGGGATAGACTATTTTAGTTTAAATAAATTAGGAAGCCATATTACAATTGTTTCAATATCTGTAGTTATACTCTGTTTTTATCTTGCTAAGAAAAAAAAGGTTCTTAGCCTTCTGAAACCAAATTATTTTGACATAATAACAATATTAACTTGTGGATTTATAATTTTCGCAAGTGCTTTTAACAGCTACATTTCAACAGGATTAAGATATACACTACCAATAGCAATTCCATTATTCCTAATGGTGTTTTTGAAATTAGATAAAATAAATTTAGAAAATAATAATAAAACGTTTAGCAGTATTTTAATATACCTTATTATTCTAGATGTTTTTATATTGGCTAATTCTTATATAAATTTACTACCTTAAACTTAATTTTTCTTAGGTAGTAAGAGATCTTTTTATTGTTACTGTTTAATTTATTTTTTATTTTTAATTTAAGGTGAAAATATAAGGTTATATAATATTTAATGTATATAGTTTCCTTTTGAATATCTTGTTTTTCATTTTTATATTGAGAAACCCAATATTCAATAGTAAGTTTTTCTAAATTTAACTTATTAATTTGAAATTTTTCAAAACATTCATTTAAATCAATTTTTAAAAGATCTTCATAATCATCAACAATCAAAGCTGGTAAATTTTCAAGATACTCAAATGTACTGTGTCTTTTAATTATTGGCACAGAGCCAGAATAGAGAGCTTCCCATACTCTATGTGTGTCATAGCCATTACCCCATGGGCATAAAGTAAAGGCAAACCTCTCTAAATGCTCTTTGTATTTTGATTTAGGTAAATTTGGCTCGGAAATAAAAGACTTGTCTGATTTTTTTAATACATTGATAGCTAACTCTCGTTCAGTACTATTTGTATTCTTTTGAAAATTTACATAAATTTTTAACTCTTTTGAGTTTAAGTCAAAATTTTTTATTTTATTTTCATCAAAGTCTTTTACTTGTAAATTCTTATCTGAAAAATTTCCAGCTATTCCAATTGGAATTGAAATTACTCTTTTAGACTTGGTATTTTTGTTTATTCCAAACCAATAAATAAAGTTTTTAGGTAAATTTTTTTCTAACTTATCACTTATATCTATATCAGTTTGATGTGTAATTAATTTCAAATTTTTTGTATTAGATTTTTTAATTAAATAAAACAACTCATCTAAATAATCTGTTCTACAAAATATACTATCTCCATCAGCAATTTTTAAAATAGTTGCTTTGTAAGCAATCCCTTCTTTACTCTTATCAGTTATGTAAAGTGAGCTGTCACTCAAATTATTAAATGTTTCATGATCTACAGTTTCTGCAAAAACAAAATCAGCATTTCTTGCATAATTATTATTTGAAATAAGCATCTATTTAATAATAATTAGGTAATCGAAGTAAAAAACATAATGTTTTATATTTAATTTTTAACAAGAAATAAATCTTTTTACTGCTCTAAAGATTCAGAATCAAGTATTGACTTCACATTCTTAAAGTCTTTTACTAGAAAAGCAAAATAAATTAATAATTGTAAATACAAATATCCAAAATTGTTCAAGTATAAAAATACAATTAAGAGAGATACATATAAAGTAGGCGATAACTTATTCTTAAACGACGGAAACTGACTTCGATACAAAATAAAACTAACTATATAAACAAGAACCTCAAATATGATATAAAAAATAAATAAATCAGAATTTGTTGGTAAAGTTCCAAAAAGTATTAAAGTCAGTAAAAAAATAGACCCTAGGAATTTTAATAGTTTAGTTTCCAAATTAGAAAATTTAACATGCCAAAGTTTGGGATAATAAAGAGAGCTAATTGTACAAGCTAAGATAGAAAGTAATATAACTCTGTCAGGAGAATATCCAACTAGGGCTTTTATATCAAAGAAAAAGTTAAAAGTGTAAACAAATAAAACACTGATAACTAAAAATAATGATGCGCTAAATGAGTTTACAAATAAAAAATTGGTTATCAGGTTTGAATTCTTTACTGATTTTTCAACATTTTGTGAAATCATAGGAGACAGTAGGCTGGTTAATGAGCCCACAGCTGGTCTAAGATTATTTATAATTAAAACACCAAGAGAAGCTACAGCAATTGCCTCGCTATTAGCAAAATTAGAATAGAAAAGAAATAACACATTAAGAAAAGAAATAAGCAAAGTTTTTATACCGAAAGCGACAAACGTATACCTAATTTTTGTAAAGTTATTATCCCAAATTTGAACAGTTAAAATTTCTCTTAATAAAATATTGATAGGGGCTTTCTCGAAGTTTATTATTCTGAAGAACAAGAACGCTCTCAATAATATATTTGTAAAAAGTAAGTGATATATGCTGAATCCATTTATTAATAGCAAGATAAATATAAACAATCTAAGAAATTTAGAATAAATAAATTCATTTTTATCTAATCCTATAGTTTCCTTTTTGGTTAATAAATATTTTGAAACAATTTCTATAGATGCTTCAATTACTACAGAAACAGTAATCATTAAAAATAAATAGACAATGTTCGTAATGTTAAATTTTGCAAAATAATTCAAAAAATATAACAAAACTAAAACAAAAAACCATACTGGAAAAAATGCAATAGTAGTTTTTATAAACTTATATAAAGTTTTTCTTTTTTCATTATCATCTAAATTTGGGAAATACTTCTCAACATACTGAACATAAGTAAGTTGGCCAAGTTGTGACAAAATATATATTAAAGAATGTGTAACACCCCATACTGCAAATTCATTTGAATCTAGAAAATAATTAATTAAAAATATACTAATAGCAGTTGTCGAAACGCCTGAAAAATAAGTAGCGTATCTGATAATTGCTCTTTTTATAATCATTATTATTTATAGTTTTTAATTATTACTTTTATTCTTGAAAACAGTTTAAATAGAATTGAAATTACTGAATTAAATCTCAACATAAATAATTTGGAATAAATTTTTCTTTCACTTGTGTATTCAATGTTGTTTATATGAAATTGATTAAATAAATATGAATTTCTTGGTGGGTAGATTGTTTTATTTATATTATATTTTCTAAACATTTCATTCCATGTGTGACAAATAAATGATTTGCTTATTTCATTTTCTTCATTTTGTTCAATGTTTGGATTAAAAATTTTTTCTATTTTATTTGGAGGAACAGGAAAAAAATAAGTTGGATCTAAAATATTATCTATTAACTCATTAGAAATAACAACATCTGTAATTAAATCAGGTCCGATTTGACCCCATTTTAATCTATAATTGTTTTCTTTAATCAATTCATAAGCCTTATCTTCAATCTGTTTTAATAATTTTGTATCAGTGAAATACATTACCGCACTTCCAACATAGTTTTTTCTTTCTAAGCCCAAAACATAATCACGATTAGATATTATTTTTTCAAACTCTAAAACATTTTTTTGACAAAAACAATCAGTATCGAACCACCAACCACCGTAAACATCTAAAAGTTTATATCGAAATAGATTTGAAAATGATGAATAGTTTGCTTTTTGTAAATTCTGAGTAAGCTTGTTCAGTAAATCAATTGGTAATATTTCAGAAGCATCTTTTATTTTAACTTCTGAGCTAATACTAGAAAATGAATTTTTACTATAAGTCCAAAGATTAACATCAAAATCATTTCGAATGAAGGAATTTATACTTGCAACTTCATAATCTGTTAAAGTTCCTTCCCAAAAAAAATTTGCTGTATTTGGTTTATATCTATTTTCTCTCATGAATTGGGTATCTATAAATAATTTGTTTCTTTATACATTTTTCCATATATACTAAAAATCAATGTTTAAGTTAACTTCAACAACATACAATATAAGGCATTATAACGAAATTAAAAGGTATTTTGATAAGGGTTCAAAAATTTTGCATATTGTAAATGCTGATCAAAATATTAATAAAAATATCGACTATTCTTTCGACTCTAAAATTCAAACAAAGTATCTAAAGATTAACGAAGATATTGAAACTTTATTGTCAACTGAGGAGGGCTATGATTTAATTGTCGTTACAGATATTTTTGAACTTACATCAGATATATATAAATTTTTAGAATCTTTAAACAACTCAATTAATCATAATGGAAAATTACTGATTACATCCATCAATACAAAATGGAATCTTTTCCTTTATTTTTTTTAGATATTAAATTTAAAAAACAAATCAAAACCAAGATCATATATTCATCCAAAAAAAATAAATACTATTGCAAAAAGCGCAGGTTTTGAATTAATAAAAAGTTACTCTAGGCAAATCTTTCCTTTTAAATTATTAAGAATTGGAAATATATTAAATAGGTTCTTTGAAATATTTCTAAATATTTTTAGTCTTGGAATTAATAACTACATGTTGTTTAGCAAGACATCAAACAAATATCAAAGCTTCTCGAAAACTATTATTGTTCCAGCAAAAAATGAAGAAAAAAACCTGCCAATACTTTTTTCAAGAATGCCAGATATGGGAGATAATGTTGAGTTCATAATCGTTTGTGCAAAATCTAAAGATCAAACATATGAAAGTGCAAAAAAAATAAGAGATGAAAATAAGAATTTAAATATTAAAGTTACCAAACAAATTTCAAAAGGTAAAGCAGGTGCAGTTTATGAAGCCATTGAAAACTCTGACGGTGAACTCTTAGCAATATTAGATTCGGATTTAAGTGTAGACCCTGAAACTCTTCCAACATTCTTTAGTATTGTTGAAGAAGGTAGGGCTGATTTTGTTAATGGAACTAGGTTAATCTACAAAATGGAAGATGGGGCCATGAGAAGAATAAATAATATAGGTAATATTTTATTTCAATTTATTATATCTTACATCATTAATCAAAAATTAACTGATTCCTTATGTGGAACAAAAGTGTTTAAAAGAAATTTAGTTAGTAAAATTTATGAATGGCAAAACATTTTAAGAAGTAGGGACCCCTTTGGAGATTTTGATTTAATATTTTCTTCAGCGTACTTTGGGAATAAAATTTTAGAATATCCAGTACATTATAGAAGCAGAATTTATGGTGAAACTCAAATTTCAAGGTTTAGAGATGGATTCAAGCTTATACTCTATCTTCTTGAGTCAACTATAAAATTAAATTCATCTAAAAATTAGTAAAAATATTAACCAAGACCGCTTCTTTTAGTTAAGCGATTAAAAAAATTGGTATCAGTGCTTAAATTAATTAAATTTTGATAAAACGTTAAACCTATTTGCCAGGGATATCTCTGAATGCTCCTATCCTTTTGGCTAAATAACATTCCGGCCTCACCAAAACAAATGGTTTGAAAATTATCTGTTAAATACTTAATTTGATCTTTTTTTAAATATCTACTCATACCAAAAGGGATAGCAAAACTTTCTATCTCTGGTGAGAATTCTTTTAATAAAGTTAAGTTATTATCTACTTCTCTCTTAAAATCATTGAATTCCAAATTAGATAACTTGTAGTGAGAGTGTGTATGTGCTCCAATTTCATGATTGTGTACAACTAAATCTGAAATTATATTTTGATTAATTATTTTCGATTCATTGTCTAATCCAATATTTCTCATGAAAATTTCATTACCCTCGTCAGTTAAAAAAACTGAATTTAAATAAAAAGTTGCGGTTACTCCGTACATGTTGAATAAAGGTATTAAATTTTCCCAATTTTTAAATCCGTCATCAAATGTAAATGAAAACATTTTCTTACCTGTACCAAAATTTTTTGAAATTTTCGAAACTGAAACAAATTCGTAGTCCATATTTTTGAAAAAAAGAATTATGTCTTGAATTGTGGAAATTTCAACTTGTTCCGTCTCATGAAAATAAACAACAATCTGATCTGGAAGATTTTTTTTATATAAAGCTATATTTATTAATCTGATAAATTTCTGTATTTTAGTTTTAATCATTTATAGTCTCTTCATGTATTGTGAAAGTACAAACAATTTCCAAATTCTTATCCCATTAATTCTTGTTTTATTTAATGATAGACTTCTCAAAATATTTTTATTGTATTCCGATGTAACAATAGAATCCCTCAGCTCACTATCCAAATAGTTGATGTTATTATAAACCCAATTTTCAACATTAAAGACAAAGCCTTTTTTATTTCTATTTAAAAAATTATCATCAAAATTATTAGATAAATAGGTTTTCATTACTTTTTTTGGTTCTTCATGATTAATAAAGTTTAAATTAGAACCAAGTACATATTCAATTAATCGATAATCTAAATAAGGTGATCTTACTTCAAGAGAGTTTGCCATAGATGTTCTATCAACTTTAAATAACATCATTTGGGAAAGAAAGAATTTGTAATCACTTACCATTAAGTCTTTTAAGGATTTAGTGGAGTTAGAAGTATATTTGTCTCTATAAGAAAAATCAGGAACTAAATTTAGTAATTTCATTAATTTTAAATCTTCGTGAAACGACCAATAGGAATCAGAGATGTTTTTACTATATTTGAGTATTTTGTTTCCGGTGCCTAAAAATGATGGATAAATATTAAATAAAAATTTAGATAAATTAGTTCTCTTGTTAATTGAATGAGACTTAATAACACGTTCATATCCACACAGTAACTCATCGCCACCATCTCCAGAAATAGCAACTTTATAATTTTTAGAAATTATATTCGATAAGATGTACGAAGGAACTACTGATGGGTCAAAATAAGGTTGATCAATTGAATCTAGTGAATTATTGATTAACTCAATTCCAATGTCTTCCTTCATTACTTCCACATTATGATTAGTATTAAATTTATTTGAAGCAATGTTTGACCAAACTGACTCATCATATTTTTTATTTTCATGGGTAACTGAAAAAGTATTAATTTTTTCAGTACTAGTCTCATAAGCACTTTGAAGAATAGATGTTGAATCGATTCCCCCTGATAGAAAATAAGCAACTGGCACATCTGCAATTTGTCTAATTTTTACTGAATCTTTAAATAATGCAAAAAATTCTTCATCTTTAAATTCTGAATCACCAGCAATTTTTTCAATTTCCCAATAATTGAAACTGTTCGTTAATCTTAAGTTCTCTACATCTATCTCAATTATTTGAGCAGGTAAAACCTCTGATACTTGATCTAAAATCGTGTCTTCACCTGGTATTACTCCTACATTCAAATAATTATTCAAAGCTTTCTGATTTAATGTTTTATTTTTTAATATATTGGTAATTGACAAAAAATTTGATGAAAAAATTAACTTGCCAGCATTTAATGAATAATAAAGTGGCTTTTGTCCAAGCCTGTCTCTAATTAGATAAGCTTTTTTTAAATTATTATCTAAAAAAAATATTGAGAACTGTCCATTTAGTTTTTCAATAAATTTCAATCCATGCATAGAAAGCCCGTTCAGTATAACCTCTGTATCTGAATGGCTAGTTTTAAAAACTGCACCAGAAGATTCTAAATTTTTTCTTAACTCCTGGTGATTATAAATTTCTCCGTTGAACATCAACATATTATCAAAAGACTCAGAATACATTGGTTGATCAGCATCTTCTGATAGATCAAGAATTGATAATCTATTAAACTCAAAGTGAAAATATTTACCTAAATTATGTTTAAATTTTTTATTATCACTATTGAAATAAATATTCCTATCCGGCCCCCTACAAACAATATATTTATTTACTTTATTAAAATCCGAATACGAAATAGGCTCTTTTGAGATACAACCAATAAATCCACACATTAATTTAATCTTAGTAATTTAAAAAATAACATAAGAATTAATTTCAAATATATCTTATTATTTCAACTAATGACAAAAAATAATGTTTTGGTTTTTGGCTCCAATGGTTTGGTGGGCTCATCTTGTGTAAGAATTCTGTCTAAATCTTCAAAAGTGTCAAATGTTATTGCTTCAACAAGAAATGACACAGATTTATTTAGTTTTGAAAAAACAAAACAAAAAATTATTACTTCAAAACCTGATGTAGTAATAATTGCTGCTGCAAAAGTTGGAGGAATTCTTGCAAATAACACATACCGAACTGAATTTCTTATAGAAAATTTAAAAATAAATATGAATATCCTTGAGTCTTTAATCGATTATCCAGATGTTCAAATTATCAATTTAGGTAGCAGTTGCATTTATCCATTAAATGCTGAAAATCCTATAAATGAAGACCTTATTTTTTCAGGAAAGCTTGAACCAACAAATTCTCCATATGCTGTTGCAAAACTTAGTGCTATCGAGCTTGGAGATGCAATGTCAAAACAATTCAATCACACAATTTATAATCTTATGCCAACTAATCTTTATGGTCCAAATGATAATTTTTCAGAACTAGATTCACATGTAATACCTGGATTGATAAAAAGAATGCATGATGCAAAAATTTCAGAAAAAAAAGAGTTTGAAATTTGGGGTACCGGAACCCCTCTTAGAGAATTTTTGTATGTTGATGACTTAGCTTTAGCAATTGAGTTTCTAATAAACAAAGAGTTGGAAAAAAACATTATTAATGTTGGGAGTAACGAGGAAATAACTATTAAAGATTTAGCTTTCTTAATTAAAGACTTAATTAATTTTGAAGGAGAATTAATTTTTGACAAATCTAAACCAGACGGCAATCCAAGGAAGCTCTTAGATAGTAGTTATTTAAACTCTTTAGGTTGGGAAGCTAAAACAAATTTACGCGATGGTTTAAAAACTAGTTACGATTGGTTTCTGAAAAATTTAAATTAAACAGGATTTTCCCATGTTGGTTTTAGTAAGTTCTTCTCTATTAAGACTTTCTCTCTTTCAGCTTCTTTCATGTCAAAATCTACCATTAATTGAACTAATTCTTGGAAGCTTATTTTTGGCTCCCATTTTAGTTTAGTTCTTGCTTTTGTTGAATCTCCTAATAAATAATCGACTTCATTAGGTCTAAAATATTTTTCTGAAGTTTCTACATATTCTTCCCAATCAAGATTTACGGACTTAAATGCTATTTCAAGAAATTCTTTTACTGTATGTGTTTCACCTGTAGCTAAAACCCAATCTTCAGGTGTTTCATGTTGCATCATTAAATACATTCCCTCAACATAATCACCTGCAAAACCCCAGTCTCTACTTGCTTCGAGGTTCCCAAGAGTTAATTTAGATTGAATTCCATGTGAAATTCTCCCAAGTGCTTTTGTAATTTTTCTTGTGACAAAAGTTTCTCCTCTGTGTGGAGACTCGTGGTTAAAAAGTATTCCATTTGTAAAAAAAAGATCGTAAGAGTCTCTGTATATTTGAGCCATATGATGGGCAAAAATCTTTGAAGCTGCATACGGACTTTTTGGGATAAGAGGTGATTCCTCATTTAACATGGATTTCCCTTCACCTCCAAACATTTCAGAAGAAGATGCCTGGTAAAATTTTATTTTTTTATCAGAATATCTGATAGCTTCCATTAAAGATAGGGCTCCTAACGTTCCCACCTGAGTAGTAAAAATTGGGTTCTTAAATGAGACATTAACATGAGATTGTGCAGCTAGATTATAAACCTCATCTGGTTGAATTAAATTTACAAGTGACGATAGGGAGGAAGAATCAAGTAAATCTGAATAATGTAAATTTAGTCTCCCGTCATTAGAGTATTCAGAAATTAATGGATCAATCCTATCAGTATTGATATTTGAAGACCTTCTAACTGTGCCGTGAATAACATAATTTTTTTCAAGTAATAGCTTTGACAAATAATAACCATCTTGGCCGGTAATCCCAGTGATTAGAGCTACTTTATTACTCATTGCTTTCCATTGTCGATAAATTGTTCCCAAAAACACTATACATCATAAAATAACTTAAAAAAGAATAAAATATCAAAGGAAATCTTATGCTTTCCATGCTTGCATCAAAAAGTGACGTCGTAAGAATTGGTATCAAATAAATTAAAATATTAAGATTTTTAAATTTTTTATGATAAAAGATAATTAATTGAAAGTAGAAAACTGCAAATAATAATAACTGTATCAATCCACCTCTAGCTAAAATGTAAAATATAAAATTATGAGGGTTTTCATTGGTACCGTCAGTCCCCCTTCGGTGAACCAAGTCCATTGCTGGGATTATTTCATTGTAGCCATATCCCTTAAAGAATCTATTCTCATTATTGAGATCTCGTAATATGTCTTGCCAAATCTCTAATCTCCAATTAGCCATCATTTCTCTGGAATAAAGTCTTCCATCCATAATAAAAAATGAAAGAAAAAATTTATC